>Ga0136557_1000025_pt1 | contig 128108 bp, 111 predicted proteins | sample AntRauTorckE6832_FD_104796 | JGI IMG/M metagenome (GOLD analysis project Ga0136557, IMG submission 104796) | Saline lake microbial communities from Rauer Islands, Antarctica - Metagenome Torckler E6 #832 | ecosystem: Environmental > Aquatic > Non-marine Saline and Alkaline > Saline | place...
CCTCCGCCCGGCATTGGAAATATTTTTTTGAAAGGGGAGTCAGAATTTCGGGCAGCATCATTCAGCTTCAAACATTCTTCAAGAGTGAAGGAAAACCGTCCGCCCGTATTTGGATATACCGTTAGATCAGCTCCAAAAGCTCTGCTTAATTCTCCGTAAAGGAAAGCCGGGGTAAAACCATGTTCCGGATCAGTAACAAAAGTGCCCGAGAATGCCGGATGAGCAATTATAGGAAGATCTAGCTCGGATTGAGCTAACTCGTGTATAGCATCGTATCCACAAATATGAGGACAAACCATAACGCCGTCGGCACCAAGGTCTGCTGCAAGTTCATAATTCTTCATCAACTTAGAACCGGATGTTGTTATATTTGGAAAATAGCGTGTCAGAATCCCGGTTTCTGTCATGGTCTTTTCTAATGCTTCCGAAACCTTCATGACACGTTCTTCAAATGGGGCGTAATCCTGATTGGCCAAGCCGTGATCATCTTTGATCATATCGATACCGCCTAAAGCAAATTTACGGGCTTGCTCGGCAAGTTCATTGGTGGAAAGTCCCATGGGTTTAAGAACCCCGCAAGCCATTGGTCGGTTATGTATTCCAAAAACATCTCTTATACCTTCAATTCCAAACTTTGGACCACCAAAAAGATGACTCAAAGATTTCCAGTTTACAGAGGTGACCTTTATCCCGCGCTTTAAGGAAATGTTACCATACAGGATATTCAAAAACTGAGTCCGATCATTGCCGGCATTAGCCAAAGGCCAATTTATTTTAACTTGAAATCTTCCCCCTCTTTCTGGCTTTACTTCTTCTATTCTGCCAACCACTTTATCCAGGATCTCTTCAGAAACTACTTCTTCGGGCAGTTCCACACTTTGTTCGAGGCAGATCCATTTTAGTTTTTCATCTATGGACTCTCCCTCATAACAAGTTATGATATAGTGTACCTCAAATGTTTTCATAGACTTCACAGGTTAAGGTGTGGAAGTGTTATGGTGATACTATTCTTTTTTTAAAATCGGTAGCCCCATTCACAAGAGAAGGAAATTCAGTCTTTAACAAATTCTGTGATCAGCTTTTTGATCTCGTCAATTCCATCCCGGGAGTCAGCTGAATAAGGTAAAATTGGAACATCAATATTCATCTCCTTCATGATACGCCTCACCTTGGCCTTGGACTGATTTACTTTATTCCTGGAAAGCTTATCGGATTTAGAAAGCACCACTGCAAATGGCTTCTCGTTCATCCCCATCCAATAAAAGAAATCTTCATCAAGCTGACTTGGATCGTGCCGAACATCTACCACTTGTAAGATCAAGCGAAGTGATTCTCGGTCCAGCAAATATTCCCGAATATTCTTTCCCCAGCGTTCGCGTTCTTTTTTAGGAACTTTGGCATAACCGTACCCCGGAAGATCAACAAAAAAGCATTCCTCCCCCAGCTTATAGTAATTCATTTGCTGCGTTTTCCCCGGCACATTTGAAGTGCGGGCAATATTCTTCTTATTCAGAAGGGCATTAATCAGAGAAGATTTACCGACATTAGATCGCCCTGCAAAACAGACTTCAGGTAAGCTAACGGTAGGACATTCTTCTAATTTAGTAGCGCTTGTTATGAATGTTGGCTGAGAGTTAAACATCAAATTAACTCGTTGGCTTCTTTCTCAACACCAAAATTTACCGGAACAGGGTAATCCCCCGTAAAACAAGCTGTGCAATACCCGTGTTCAGAATCATTTGCCTCTTTCACAGCTTCCACTAATCCATCTGCTGATAAATAGCGCAAGCTATCTACGCCGATCTCTTTGGCCATTTTATCAATATCCCGGTCAAATTTATTAGCGATAAGCTCATCCGGACTTGGGAAGTCCATTCCATAATAACAGGGACTAATGATAGGGGGCGAACTCACTAAAAAGTGAACTTCTGACGGATTGCATTCACGGATCATATCCACCAAATATCGGGAAGTCGTTCCCCGAACGATCGAATCATCCACGATAATAACCGGCCTACCTTCAATTACTCCCCGCACCGGATTGAATTTAGTTCGAACTTTCTGCTCGCGTGATTTTTGTCCGGGCGAAATAAAGGTACGGCCAACATAATGGTTTCGGATCAGTCCCATATCATACTGACAATCGTGTCCGAGCTTCTGACTTTCTGTAGCATAACCTAAGGCGGCTGTATTACTTGAATCGGGCACAGAGATCACAACCGGCCTTTTTCCTGTAGTATCATTCTTAGTGATCTCACTCAAAGGATGTTCTTTAGCCAGGCGTTTACCGAGGTTGCGGCGGATCTTGTCCACCATCTCGCCAAATATCATACTGTCTGGGCGGGAAAAGTACACATATTCAAAAATACACTGACTAGTACCTGTTCCTTTAGTAGGCGGAATGAAAAATGATTTAGGCTTGTCGGTTTCAGTCGCTTCTTTATCGATCACGATCACCTCTCCAGGTTCAACATCGCGAATATATTCAGCATTGTTGATATCGAATGCACAGGTTTCACTGGCAACGCAAAAAGCCCCATCCACCTTTCCTAATGCAAGCGGCCGAAATCCATTGGGATCACGGACCGCAATTAGCTTGTCATCCGTCAGTATCACTAAACAATACGCCCCTTCGATCTGGCGAAGGGCATCCATGATCTGATCCATTTGATTTTCATACAAACTGTGAGAGATCAAGTGTAGAATAAGCTCTGTATCGGAAGTACTTTGAAATAGAACCCCTTCTTTTCTGAAACGCTCTCGAATTTGCTTAGCATTTGAAAGGTTGCCGTTGTGCCCTATCGCCAAATTTCCGTTTCGATAATGAACTCTGAATGGCTGAATATTGGCGGGATTTTTGGAAGAACCCGAGGTAGAATACCGGTTATGGCCAATAGCATTATTACCATTTAGGATCTTATTAAAAACCTTAGACTTACTGAATACATTTAACACCAACCCAAAATCTTTATAAGCAGGCATCGCAAAACGGTTCTTCTCTTCATCAAAAAAAGAAGTTACAATGCCGGCGGATTCCTGCCCGCGGTGCTGAAGAGCATGCAAACCATAATAAGTATGTATGGCTGCATCGGGGTGATTATAGATACCGTAGATTCCACAATATTCGCGAGGTTTGTCGCTCATATTAAAAACTCCATACTAATGAGGATTGATGAGTTCTAAAGATAAGAAATGATTACGGGTTTCGGGAATTATAACTGAGACAAGTTTTCGACAGGTTATTCACAACCAAAGTAAATTACCCTTTTGGTAATTCAACATAAAAGGTAGTCCATTCCCCTTCTTCACTTTCAAACCAAATTTTACCGCCCATTTTTTCAGTAAACTCTTTAGTTACACTTAATCCGAACCCAGAGCCTTTTTCATTTTGTGTGCCTTGCCGACTCCATGTTTTACTGTTAAATATCTTTTGGACCGATTTCTTCGGGATTCCAATTCCATTGTCTTTCACCATAATAAGAACAGAATCACCCTCATCCTGAGATTCTATATGGATCTTGTCTCCTGTCTCAGTGTATTTAATTGCATTAGAAATTAGATTTCGAAAAATAATACGAAGAGCATTTGCATCTCCTATTATTACAACGTCTCTAATATTTGATTCTAATGTTACGTTTTTACGGATAGCGGAAAAGGACTGACTTCTTATAATATCTTTGATCAATGGTTCCAAAGCTACTTCCTTTAAATCAAGATTAAATCCTGAAAGCTGCTCTTTTGCCCACGTAAGTAGATCTTCAATCACATCCACATTCTCCTTCACAGAGAGACTTACATCATCCATCAACCGTTTCATTTCTTCGCCTTTTAGAATATCATCCTTCACTAATTCCAAAACTCCAAGCACGGAAGTGAGTGGTGAGCGTAAGTCATGTGAAACAACAGCAAAAACCCGATCTTTTGCATTATTGAGATCTTCAAGTTCTTCCTTTCGCGTACGAATTTCTTGTAGAAGTAATTCTTTTTCATTTGCTGTTTTTCGAGAAATAAACAACAAAGCAATAATCAATATTATAATTAGTATTCCTGCAACAATTAATATGTACTGTGTTCTGAGGCGCTTTTCTTGCTGTTCCTGTTTTTCCCTGAGAAGTTCATTTACCTGTTGCTGCCGATTCAACTCGAGTTTATTTTCCAGTTGAGCCAGTTCTTTCTCTTTTTCTAAATTAGTTAGACTGTCGGTAAGTATTTTATTGGCTCGTAATGCTTCATATGCATTTTCATAGCGGTTTGCCTCAAAATAAACTTTATGCATTAGTTCCTGTGCAATCATCAAAGTAATTGAACTGCCAGACCCCTCAGCTAAACTCAATGCCTGTTCACTATGAAAAACAGCCTCTTCATTTCTGCCCAGCTCAAGATATAATCTGCTTAATTCAAAATGGTTAAAGTACATACCCTGAGGAAGCCTGATTTCCTCAGACATTTTAAGCGAAGTCATTAACAACTCTTCAGCTTCCTGATATCGATCCATTTCTAACAAAGTTTTCCCTTGATTATGGACAATAATAGCCGGTGGCGCATTGGGTCTTAATTCTCTCCAGAATTGTTCGGCGATCTCATAATTATCAAGTGAAGCCTGATACTCTCCCATACTCCTCAGTGTATTAGCCATATTCAAGTGAGCCCTGTATTCATCAATCGGACTCTTGATCATCCGGGCAAATGCTAACGACCGATCCAGGTAGTAAAGAGATTTTTCAAATTCTTCTATATGCAGGTAAGACACACCCAAACTATTATACAACACAGTCATTAATGCTGAATCCGAAGCAGACTCAGCGTAATCAATGGCTTTGAGATAATTACTAAAACTCTCATTCATATTCCCAAACGAACCATAAGTATTCGCAAGATCTTGATGAGTTTTCGCCAAAAAACGACCACGGGTAGAATCCGGTAGTAAATATGATTTTTCTGCGGCTTGCTGAAGTACCGGAAGTGCCTGAATAATGTCCCCCTTATTATGTAGCACCACACCTTTTATACGGTATAATTCTCCAATTCGTATGGTTTCGGGGAAATCCTGTATTGCGTGATTTACAACAGCTAACGCATTATCAAGTTCTTGGCGATCAACATAAGTATCCGCAATCAGTATAGCTGCATTAACCATGCCTTTCTCGTACCCAATCTGTTTTGATAAACTATCTGCTCGATTAGCTAATATGAGCGTGCTGTCAAAACTTGACTGAGATTGCAACTGTTTTGAATTGAGTAATAAGGAATCTACGTAAGTAGAATCGGTACTCCTTTCAAGATTCTCTTGAGCATATCCTGCGGAAAAGCACAGAAGAAAAAAAGCAGACAAAATAAATTTAAAGCTTTGGATAGTAAGCAATTCAGTTATTCCAGTTGATTAATTTATAATTACAAAGTAACTGATAACAATTAAGTTAAAATAGAAAAGCTCCCTTTAAAAAGAGAGCTTTTCTGAATTGATAACAAAATTTAATCTCAATTCTGTAAGGTAGCATCGAGCTGAATATCTACCCCGGCCAGTGCTTTGGATACCGGACATCCTTTTTTAGCAGCCTCAGCAATCTCCTGAAACTTGTCGTTGTCAATATCAGACACATTACCTTTTGCAATTAGCTTAATGGTAGTAATGGCGCCAGCGCTTGGATCGATAGTCACTTCTGCGTGCGTTTCCACTGAATTTGGGGTAAAGCCCGCCTTATCCAACTCATTGGAAAAAGCCATAGAAAAGCATCCTGCATGTGCGGCTCCGATTAACTCCTCAGGGTTTGAGCCGGATTTGTCTTCAAAACGAGTGGCAAAACTATACTTTCCTTCATAAGAACCACTTTCCAATTTCATGGTTCCGCTACCTGATTTCAAATTTCCTTTCCATACGGCTTCTGCTTTCTTTATAGGCATAATATTAGTTATTGGTTATTGGGTGTTTGATTCATAGTAATAACGAGTTGGGGTAAGAATGCATTCCTTATTTTAGATTTCAGCATTGCTTACTGAAATCACCTTTAATAGCGTTCAAAAATAAAAAAAAAGTAGCTTAGAGAACTAAACTACTTTTATAATAACCTCAAAAATATTTTTCGATTTTTACTTGATCAGGTTAAGCTTTCTAGTTTGTTTAAAATTTGGAGTGGACATCCTGTATAAATACACACCGGATGATAGTGCAGATGCATCAAATGTTACATTATGAATACCGGCACCGTACACTTCATTGTCAATCAAAACATTAATTTTACGCCCCATTATATCAAAAACTTCCAAGGTTAGGTTGGTAGGTTGATTTAACTCAAATGGAATTTGAGTAGTTGGATTAAATGGGTTGGGATAATTAGCCATTAATGAAATCTGACCAGGCGTTTCTATACCTTCCGTTTCGTTACTTGTAGCTACCGGCTCCTCGTCTGTTACCGTGATATTATCTACATAAATAGTCGGTGTTGCGGCCTCTCCATCTCCACGCAATACTAAGCCCATTACTAATAGGTTATCTGCGGAAAATGAATTAACGAGCTGTCCGCTAACAGTTATCCATTCGCCTTCAGACAGGTCACCTCGTAAATAGACCCTTTGTTCGAAAGTGCCACTTCCAAAATCTGCTCCATGATTATGATATGGAGCTACCTCATTTATGTTCGCAAGCTCACCTTCGGGAATATATATCCTGTAATTTATCCATTGGCCAGCCGTAACATCAGCGTTATTTACAGGATCAAAGAAATCCAAAAAAGCATCAGAAGCTGTGCTTATATTTGAAAATGCTATTGAATAATCTCCCGTTAACGATTGTTCCATTGAAACTGATCCGGATCCAAAGTCGCCATTTACACTCCAGCCTTGAAATGTATTATCATCAAAATTCCATTCTGACTGTGCTTGTACTAATACAGGTATTGCAAATATCATTAGTACAGCTAATGTAAAAACACCTGCTTTTTGCGCACATTGTGATTTAATCACTAATTGTATCTTATTTAACATATTAATTGCTCCGCTAGATTATTATTTCCATATCTACAACCAAATACTGACGGTGAGTAGATCTGTATGTATAAAATGTTTACATACGCTTTTGCTATCAGATAAATTGAGCACTAAATAGCATCAATTAATCTATATGTCGAATTTAAAGTGTATGTAATACACTTGTACTATTTTAATTAAACGGAGCTTTAATTGCAAGCGCTTCCAATTTCTAAAACTAAATAGATCTTTAGGTCGAGAGTCTACAGAAATATTGAGTTTTTTCTACTCATTTGAAAAACCCGAAGAAATGCTGGGTTAAACGAATCTGAATAAAAATTATAATTTGCCAGATGAGTCAAAACAAAAAAAGCAGCCATGTTTCCATAACTGCTTCTTTGGAGCGAAAGACGAGATTCGAACTCGCGACCTCCACCTTGGCAAGGTGATGCTCTACCAGCTGAGCTACTTTCGCTTTTTATCAATAAATTCCCTTTCTGAAAGGGCCTCAAATATAAGGGCGATATCCGATATTATTCAACTCTTTTTTAAAATTATCGCTTTAATTTTTTTCTCACTTTTTCTGATTGCACGTTTTGCCGAAGAAATTGTTCATCCGGCAAGATAGGTTTATCCCTATAACGATCTACAATGCATATAAAACCTAGTGATTCGCCTTTATCAGCATGAAACTGATGCAGCGTTTCCGGAGAAATAAAGACCACATCATGTAAGCCAAGTTCATGCACCTGCTCACCAAGAATCATAGAACCGGAGCCACGAATGATAATTACCGAGTGCGGATGCCGGTGATACTCGAGCGAGGTATAGCCCCCGGATTGAACTTCAAAGTAACGAGTTTGAAAGTTGAGCTGCTGTTCATCATCTCCCTCTCCCAGCAACGAAAAACGATGCACCCCGTGGTAGCAGGAATTATCAGCTTTATAGTCTTTCCGCTCTACACCGCTCCATTCATAATTTTTGCACGTTATCAGCTTCGCCATTTCCTTATTAGGTAATCATTAATCAATTGCCTGTAATCTTACGTCTTTTATCTATAATCTACTATATCTTAAATTGAAATCTCTTTCACAGATCCGAGCAATCTTCCCAAAAATTTATTTCCATACACTTTTTCAATATGCTGCATATCAGCGATGATCACCAATAATTCTTTGCTTCGGGAGAAAGCTACGTTTAAAAGCCTGGGCACGGAAAGTCCGTTCTTTGTTTCATCGAATGGTCGTACGGAATAGTGTCGCATTCCACCATTTTGCCATTCTCCACTCATTACGGTATCAAATATGATCACGGATTTTTCACGTCCCTGGAAGGTGTGGATGGTTCCAACTTCAATATCCCGGTATCCTTTTTCCCAAAGGTGATTACGGACTTTATACACACTGTTTCTAAATGGAACAATGATCCCAATATCATCTGCCGGGTGATTTTTGGTGAGCCGTTTCACGCTCTCCTCGATCAGCCGGTGATGAACTTCATTTACAGGCTTAAACCCTCTTTCACCGGTTTCCTGTTCTAATACCGGATTATATTTAGCGGTGTCAATAAGTGCGACCGAGGCGATACTACCATCAGTGATCCGGCCATCCGCAGGCTTTCCTGACTTCAACCTTCCTTCATAGAAAACCGAACTGATCACGCCTGCCAGATCATCTTTCATCCGATACTGAACATCAAAGAAACAGGTAAAGCTTTCGTTGAAATCGTGCCAACTGAATAGATCTTCGGTATTTTGGGATTTGGATACAAAAGTAAAGATATCTTGCTCGAGAAAATCACGCGATTTAGGGTGATCGGTTATTGCTATCGGCGGAAGCTGCATAGGGTCACCGGCAACGATCAGATGTTTTTTGCTTTTAGCAGCCATCAGCAGCATGTAAGGAATTCCGGCCATAGAACCTTCATCCACAACTACAGCGTCATAACTGAGATTATAGAACAGCTCTGAAGTACACACTTTAGCGAGCGTAGTTGCCACCAGCTGCTTTTTCTTCAACTCATATCGCTCGTTCAAATTCAGGAGGCGGTCGATCTCAATTTCCGCCGATTCCGCTCCGCCAAATTCATCCAGTTTATTCCCGGCAAGCTGACATTCAAGCTCCAGTTTTTCAGGAACTTCTTCTCCATTTCGCATCAGTTCGTCGATCTTTTCCTGAAGCTTTTCATAATTACTGAGCGTATTGGAGAGTGAAACGGCATCTGCTTTTCGGCTATCCAGTTTGGTTTTAACCTGATGCTCAAATAGGATGTCTTCGAGACGGGCATCGTCCAAAGCCGCCTCACCATATCGAGTAGTATTCTGAAGATTGAATCCGGGATTGATCTCATACATTGCATCCATCACACTGAGCAGTCCCACATCTACCGCGCGATTGGTATTGGAAACAAACAACACCCGCTTGTTTTGATTCAGTAAATTAGCAACGATATATCCTAAGGTGGCAGTTTTCCCCGTTCCCGGAGGCCCCCATACATACAGAATATTATTCTTCAGGGATTTCTCGATAGCGTCTTTCTGAGATTCATTTCGCAGCTCATCAACTTTGATCTCTGCTGAATCCTTGTGCTCTTTAAAATATTCTTCGGGTTGAAGGAGGGCTTTAAGTTGAGGGACTTCATCTGCTTTATCCTGTAGTTTATACAGGTGCTCCTCCATCTTTTTGAGTACGAAATCATTTTCCCACTCCAAGAAAACTTCATTGATCTTACTGCCCACATTCTCCGGAAATTCCAGCCGTACCTTCTTGTCCTTAAATTCCACCGGATGAACTTTATGCTCTTTGGAATCGATCTTAGCTTTTATTTCCTCAGCAAATCTTAATCCCTTATTCTGAGTTTCAAAAGTGTAGATAAATTCACCGGAGATCTTTTCCAGCGTCCCATTGAAAAGTACATCCGTAGAAGGGGTCTCTCTGACTGCTACGATCTCTTTTTCGATGGCATCAATTGCCTGTTGTAAAACCTTTTTTATCAAAGTAATGTTTAATGTTAAGTGCTAAATGTTAAATGGCAGGAAACCCTACATTTAAAATTATCAAATTTAAAATTATTCACTGATCCCACAATTCTGCGCGTATCATTTCGGAGCTTTTTTCGGATAAAAGGTACTCTAACCTTAAACGGCTTTTCTCCGGGACTTTCTGCTCCACCAGCCGCGCACTTTCAGGAGTGTACAAGATAAGGTCTGATTCGCGAACAAAAAGCGGTAATGATTTTCCATATATGGTACCTGCTACAAACGAACCCTCAAAATGAATCGATCTTTTCAGCTCTTCGATGATCTTGGGAATCGTGTCTTCTGATCCGGTCACTAAACCGATCGTGGCAATTGCCGCACGATCTACCATATTGAGTAAGATATCCGGGTCATAGTCATATACAATAGGAATGATAAGTAGACTTTCACGAAGACTTCTGAAATTACTCATCAAATGTATGGGAACGAAGAGCGCATCGTATTTGGCTGCACTTTCGTATTCACTTGCGCTGATAACCTGACTTTTAACGCCTACCTGTTTTTTGATCGCGTCTGAGATCATTTTACCAACTTCGTGATTCTCGCCCACGCTGGCACAGGTTTGAATACGGTCAGGCCATTCCATAAAACCAAGCTGCTCCTGAAACAGTAACTCGATCTCGGATTCATCCAGTCCATAACCGATAAGCTCTTCTACCAGCGCCTGTATCTTTTCACCCCCAACTTCCAGCCGTGCCGATTTATCCAGCAACGTATTCTGATTTTTTACGGTGAAGCCACGCCCCTGCTCCCCCAAGATCAACCCTTCGTCCTCAAGGATATGATACGCCTTACGAACCGTATGGAAACTCGCCTCCAGTTGCTGCCCCAGTTCCCGGGTAGATGGCAACATCTCTCCCACCTGAAACTGCTTGGTAGCGATCATCAGTCGTATTCGGTCAGCAATATGTTTGGCGGAGGTTTTCAAAATTAAATTCAGTGCTTAATTAAAATAAATGTGGTATTTGAATATCCTAGTAATCCTTGTTCATTCATCATTCCGTGTTGAATATTGGATATTCCATACTCTATCAGCCATAAAAGTCTTCAATGATCTCAAGATAAGCATTCACGGTTCGTTCTAATCCCCAAAATAATGATTTACTGATCAATGCATGCCCAATACTTACTTCATTCAGATGGGGTACAGTTTCCAGCAGGTCAGGCAGGTTTTCTAAATTTAGTCCATGACCGGCGTTTACCTTCATTCCCAGATCGTTGATCAGTGTAGCTGCTTTGCGGAGCCTGGTAAGTTCATGCTGTTGCTTACCAGTCGATGCATTTGCAAAAGTTCCGGTATGAAGTTCGATGGCATCGGCTCCCAGCTCATGGGCAAGTTCAATATCATTGGTATTTGGGTCTAAAAACAAACTGATCTCTACATTGGTTTTTCGCAATGCAGGAAATACACGTCCCTTGAAATCATTATAAACAGTTTCCATATTGAGTCCGCCTTCAGTGGTCAGCTCTTCTCTTCCCTCAGGAACCAGTGTGCACAAATGGGGATCAACATCGGTACAGATTTTTAACATTTCATCGGTAGCTGACATCTCAAAGTCCAGCTTTCCGCGTACATTTTCTTTTAATCGATATACGTCTTCATCACGAATGTGCCGACGATCCCCTCTGAGATGAAATACAATTCCTGCAGCCCCGGCTTCTTCACAGATCTGAGCCGCTTCAACAGGGTCAGGATAACCTTCACCCCGGGCATTTCTGAGCGTTGCAATATGGTCGATATTGACAAGTAATTTCATTTAAATTTCGGTGTTTTTTAATTTCAGTAATTATACTTCAAAAGTAAGCATATCCGTTTATATTTACAGATAATGAAATCAGACGGCATCATCATCAAAAAAGTACTGCTAATTATTTTTGCAGTAGCCATACTTACGGCCTGTGGAACAGTCAAAAGAGGCTCGATTCCCTGGGAAGCAGAAGAGAATACCTCGGTTGGTAAAGACTCTGACTCTGATTCTAATTCTAAGTCTGGCTCCGGTGAATTTGTCATAAGTGAGGATGCTCCGGCAGATATAAAAGAACGACAGGAATTCCTCCAGCTTGCCTATAACGACTGGAAGGGCGTTCCCTATGTTCTTGGGGGTTTGGGATATGAAGGCATAGATTGTTCAGCATTTATGCAGGTGGTTTTTGAAGATTATTTCTCAACATTACTTCCCCGTACAACTTTGGAACAATTATCAACGGGCAGATCGGTGAAGAAGCAAGAGATCACAACCGGGGATATGGTTTTCTTTAAAACCGGACGAAAAACCTATCATGTTGGAGTAATGGTAAATGAAAAGGAGTTTTTACATGCCTCAACTTCCGAAGGTGTAAAAATTTCTCCGCTTGATCATCCTTTTTGGGAAGAAACCTATTTAGGGATACGAAGAGTATTTTAACGATCACCTTTTTTTATAGTGATGGTTCATCATTTTTTTATAGGCCTCAGTCAGTTCTATGTCCCGGCGCTTCATCATAGCTTTCATCGCTTCAACTGCTTTATCGAACTCATATACCCCATATTCTTCTGATCCCACCCACGAGAATGAAGGAATATATTTTGGAGGAAATCCCGACATAAAAATATTTGAACTGACACCACATATGGTTCCTGTGTTCAACATTGTATTGATCGCAGTTTTGGAATGATCACCCATTATAGTTCCCAGAAACTGGGCTTCTGTTTCAACTTCTTTTTTTGTATTCCAATCTGTGATGCGGACTGTACTGTAGTTATTTTTCAAATTTGAGGTATTGGTATCTGCTCCCAGATTCACCCACTGGCCGAATATTGAATTCCCAACAAATCCATCGTGCGCTTTGTTGGAATAGGAGTGAAAAATACAGTTTGAAACCTCACCTCCTACTTTACAAACGGGACCGATCGTTGTACCACCGTAAATTCGCGCCATCATTTTTACCGTAGCTCCTTTTCCAATTACTACAGGCCCCCGCAAAATACTGCCGGATTCAATATGTGCCCCTTCCATGATCACAACCGGACCATCTTTCGACAGGATCTGAACTCCCGATTCGATCTCTACATTATCAGCAACAAAGGTATTTTGAGGGTCAGTAATGTTTGCTTCAAGCTTACTCTCTGTCTCTGAAACAGCCTTTAATCCTGTAAGCGGAATATCTTTCTCTATTTCATAAGAATTCAGAATAAGCAGATCCCATAGATTTTCAAGGTATATAAGGTCTTCGGTTTCTTTTGGTGAAAGACCTTCACCTGAAAACACATTACGGTCAAACATTTGCTTTGATGGTTTTCCAGCTATCATCGCGGCAACAGTATCCCCTTTAAATAAAAGCTTCTCCCCTTTTTCTAAAGATCGAATGGCGGTTACCAAGTTTTCTGATGGCAAAAACCTGGAGTTGATCCAAAGCACCGGTGCTTCACGTTCAACCGGTGTATTTGGAAAAACACCGCTGAGGTATTCCGGCAGCAACCTGCTAAAAACATTCACCCCTAATTTACGCATCCATTTTTGGCGGATGGTATAGATCCCAATTCTCAGATCATCAAGCGGTCGTGAGAGTGTCAGAGGTTTAAAACGCTTGGCTTTTTCATCCGTAAAAAAACACACTTGTTTGATAGATTGCTGTCCCATAAATATTAAAAATCGTAATCGTTATTCTATATATAAGGCTTTATATTTAAGGAATATCGCAACCAAAAAAAATTATTTAAGCAATAAGAATCTATGTGTGGAATTGTAGGGTACGTAGGAGATAAACAAGCGAGTAAAGTTATTATTGATGGACTCAAGAGGCTCGAATATAGAGGATATGATTCTGCCGGAATTGCTATCATAAACGGTCAACTGAGCATAAGAAAAGGAAAAGGGAAAGTTGCTAATCTTGAAAAGATGGTCGGCAACGATGAAATGGGAACTATTGGTATCGGCCATACCCGATGGGCGACCCACGGTGAACCTAATGACATAAACTCTCACCCACACACTATTGAAAGCGGCAAGCTTGCTATTGTTCACAATGGAATCATAGAGAATTATAACACCCTCAAGAAAAAACTAACCGAAGACGGATATAGTTTTTATTCCCAAACCGATACCGAAGTACTTGGAAAGCTGATCGAAAGTTTTCTAAAGCAGGATTCATCTTCGCTAAAAAAAGCAGTACAACTTGCCCTTCATCAAGTGCATGGAACATATGGAATTGCCATTGTTCACTCCGACTTTCCCGACCAAATTGTGGTAGCAAGAAAAGGGTCTCCTTTACTGCTTGGTGTTGGAGATGGAGAAATGCTGATCGCTTCAGATGCGTCTGCTGTTGCGGCTTATACGGATAAAGTTGTTTATCTGGATGATGGTGAGATCGCGGTTATTACCAAAAATGATTATACGGTTGAGTCAGCAGATCAGGTTGAACTCTCAAAAGAAATTCATGAATTATCGCTTAGTTTAGAAGAGATCGAAAAAGGCGGTTTTGACCACTTCATGCTTAAAGAAATCTTTGAACAACCCAAAGCAATTTCTGACTGCCTTCGTGGCAGAATCGATCCTAAGAATGGAACCATCACGCTTGGCGGTATAGAAGGAGTTATGGATCAGCTCGTTAATGCCAGAAGAGTGATCATAGCTGCATGCGGAACCAGCTGGCATTCCGGATTGGTAGGTGAATATTTGTTTGAATATCTCGCTAAAGTTCCGGTTGAAGTTGAATATGCCTCAGAGTTCCGGTATAAAGAGCCTTTGGTGGGAGAAGGTGATGTTATGATCGTGATATCACAGAGTGGGGAAACTGCAGATACTTTGGCAGCCCTTCGAGAAGCTAAAGAAAGAGGTGCATTAGTGATCGGTGTGGTCAATGTGGTTGGTTCTACGATCGCACGCGAAACGGATGCCGGTGTTTACATCCATGCCGGACCGGAAATTGGAGTTGCCTCAACAAAAGCTTTTACGGCACAAGTCACCGTACTCACGATGATGGCCATAAAACTTGGGCTTGAAAAAGGAACCATTTCAAAAAAAGAGGCTAAAGAATTAATTACCGAGCTTTCAAGTATCCCACAGAAGATCGAGGAAATACTTCAGAACACAGATCAGATCAAACATATCTCGAATCTGTTTTCCTATGCTCCCAACTTCCTTTACCTGGGCCGCTCCTATAGTTTCCCGGTAGCTCTTGAAGGGGCTTTAAAATTGAAAGAGATCTCGTACATCCATGCGGAAGGCTACCCTGCTGCCGAAATGAAGCACGGCCCCATAGCTCTGATCGATGAAATGATGCCCGTAGTTGTAATTGCGGCTACCCATCACACCAACGATAAAATGATCAGCAATATTGAGGAAGTACGCGCCAGAAAAGGTCGCATAATTGCAATCACTACTCCAGAAAATGAAGAGGTTGGTGAACTCGCAGAATTTTCATCTATGGTTCCAGAAACCATGGATGTATTCTCTCCGCTTCTCTCCGTTATACCCCTACAGCTTTTATCTTATTATATAGCCGTTAATAGAGGGTGCAATGTAGATCAGCCTCGTAATCTGGCAAAAAGCGTAACTGTTGAATAAGCTTTGTGGATAAATTGAGGAAAACTTTTTCCCACTATTACTAATCCTTTAGCTATTTATTACTGAAAACGATTTTGTATTAATTTTTCCTAATATTTATCTGTGGATAACTTGACTTTTATTTGATAAATGCTTTAAATCCCGTTCGGTTAGTTTAATACTTTTATATCGGTCATGAAAAACTGGAAGACATTTCTTTTTAAGGTTGTGGTTTTGGTATTAGTAAGCATCGTAATTTTTACAGGCTGAGCATATCTATACTTATCGCAAATAATTGCTCATTAGAGTGGGGTATACTACGTTAAAAAAATTTTCGGCTTATTAAGTTCTCTTAATAATATGAGTTCTTGTTAAATTCATAACTACCTTCAGGTCAACATATAATGTTTAAAGAAACTGCCTGTTATGAGTGCTATTGATCTGAGTTATTTGGAAGACCTGACCGGGGGAGACAATGAAGTAATGAAAGAAATGATCGAACTTTTGATTGAAGAAACTCCCAAACATCTGGAAAACATTAAAGCAGCTCAGAACGAAAAAAATTGGTCTGGATTAAGAGCTGAAGCCCATAAGATAAAGCCAATGTTTCTATACGTGGGTTTGATCGAATTAAATGAGCTCTGCAAGCAAATAGAAGAGAATGCCAAGAATATACAAGATATCAACTCCACGAAGGAATTGATTGCCAAACTTGAATCAGGATATAATGAAGTTGCTAAGGACCTAAAATTGAAAGCTTCAGAATTAAGTTAACGTCATTTGAAGGTGATCAATATCATCTACGATATACACCTCTCCCTCTTCTTTGAAACCCAATCTGTTATAATAATTTTTTAAAGCCGCCTGTGCCTCAATTCTTATCTCATCTCCCTTACATAGTTCAATCCCTTTCTTAATTAGTTCCGATCCCAAACCTCCTCCCCTATACTCACGTGCTACTATAATCCGGCCTAAACTGGCTTCATTATCATACTTAACTCCAGCTTTGAACAGTCTTAAATAAGCCGCAATCTTACCCCCATCATAAAAGAGCAGGTGGTTTGCCCTGTCATCATATCCATCAATATCTTCGTAGAAACATTGCTGTTCGATCACAAAAACCTGTTGGCGTAACCTGAATAGATCTTCCAGTTCTTTTGGCTTCAATTCATCAAAATTTTTATAAACAATATTCATAACTCAATTTTTATGTAACCATTTCCAATACTGAAACGTACAGAAAACCCACTTTTAATTAAATACCCTATTATGATCTGGGCCTGGTTACTAAATAGTATTTCCGTTTACGCCACTGCAAGTTTGCTTAAAGGCGTAGAGATCAAAAACTTTTGGAGTGCAGTTTTTGTAGCTGCCTTACTTGCTTTAATTAATGTCTTTATAAAACCCATTTTACTGATCTTAAGCCTACCCATAACCATCATCACCTTTGGGTTATTTGTATGGGTGATCAATGCCGCACTCATTATTTTTGTTGATGCTATGGTAGAAGGATTTAAAGTCAAGAACTTCGGCTGGGCACTAATTTTTGGACTCGTAATGTCTATCATAAGCTGGACTCTTTTCAAGATTTTTGCGTAAAACCAATACCAAATAACAAAGGCTACCTTAAAAGCAGCCTTTGTCGTGTGTATAAATTTTGCCTCAGTTGTCAGATATTATCACAAACAGCCTGAGTGAAAGTAGAGGTTGTTCCTTCTCCACCAATATCCGGTGTACAGTACACTTTCTTTTCAACCAAAGTTTTGTATATCGCTTTTCTGATATTTTCGGCTACTTGTTTTTGATCAATATGCTCCAGCATCATTAATGCTGAAAAAAGAAGTCCCATTGGATTCGCAATATTCTTACCTACAATATCAGGAGCTGAGCCATGCACAGCTTCAAACATAGCTGCATCATCCCCAATATTAGCAGCACCGGTTACACCGAGTCCACCTACAAGGCCTGAGGCTAGATCAGATAATATATCTCCAAATAAATTGGTCGTTACTATCACATCAAATTGCTGAGGGCGCATAACCATTTGCATAGCCATGTTATCTACGATCAGATCCTGAAATTCAATATCAGGATATTCCTTAGCTATCTTTTGTCCAATTTCCAGGAATAATCCGGTTGTAAGCTTCAGGATATTAGCCTTATGAACAAGTGTCACCTTCTTGCGATCATTGTTCATGGCATACTCAAATGCAGCTCTGATAATTTTTTTACTGGCTTCTTCAGTCACCACAGCAATGGCTTCAGAATGACGCTTATTTTCTCCTTCATCGATCCATTTTTCTTTCCCTATATATAGTCCCTGAGTGTTTTCACGGAAAAGAACCATATTAACGTCACGGAATGGTGTCTCGATACTTGGAAGTGTTCGGGCAGGTCGAATATTGCTATACAGATTAAATTTTTGACGAAGAGCTACATTCACAGATCTGAAACCTGAACCAACCGGTGTTGTAAGCGGGCCTTTTAACGCAATCCTGTGTTCTTCAATAGCTTCAACCGTTTCATCGGGAAGAGGGTTATCAGTCTCCTCATAGGCTTTCAAGCCGGCTGATCTCTCGATCCAATTAACCTCAGCTCCGGCTTTTTCTAAAATTGTAGTAACGGAATTAGTGATCTCTGAACCGATTCCATCACCGGGTATTAGCACAACGTTTTTCATTCGAACAGTAATTTATATTCTTCAAATTTTTAAGAGTCCAAATATATTGATTTAAAATCCCAAATGTGAATTAGTGGAAGTTTATTATCACTAACAATAAAGAAAAGGGAGCCTAAAACAAGTTCTGTTCTTTATTTGCCGGAATGAAACAACCTATAAAAAGCTTCTCTCCATAAAAGTAGAACTGTGATGAAACGATCCTTAGTCTGGTTTAGGAATAATCTTAGAATTCACGACAATGAATCTCTGATAAAAGCCTGTCAGGCTAGTGAAGTTCTTCCCCTCTATATCTTTGATCCAAGGCAATTTAATTCTACTTCATTTGGCTTCCCAAAGACAGGCACCTATCGAACCAAATTCCTAATCGAATCTCTTCAAAACTTAAGAAAAAGTCTCCGGAATATTGGAGCAGATCTAGTAGTTAGGACAGGCCATCCAGAGGATATTATTCCTTCCCTGATAAAAGACCATTCTATTGATCTTGTCTTTGCACCTAAAGAAATTACAACTGAGGAAATTGAGATCGAAGAAGGTCTGAAAGAATCTTTAGAAAAGAAGCTGAACTTTTCCTGGGAGAGTACACTATTTCATATAAACGATATTCCTTTTTCTAAAGAAAATATTCCGGATGTATTTACTCCTTACAGGAAGAAAACCGAGAAAGCTTCAAAAGTTCGAAAAGAATTTGAAACGCCCACTTCCGCAAAATTTATAGATGGTATTGAACCGGGAGATATCCCAACTCCTAAGGACCTTGGGATTGAGCCAAGAGAAATTGACGAACGAAGTGTGCTGCAATTTCGTGGCGGAGAAGATGAAGCACTGAACCGTCTCAAAAGTTTTTTTTGGGAAGGAGATCATCTAAAGAACTACAAGTATACCCGAAATGGGTTATTGGGAGCGGACTACTCATCAAAATTTTCTCCCTGGCTGGCAAATGGATGTATTTCTACTCGCAGAATTTACTGGGAAGTGAATCAATATGAAGAAAAGAGAACAAAAAACACATCAACTTACTGGCTGATATTTGAACTTATATGGAGGGATTATTTCCGGTTTTCTGCATGGAAATATGGTAATAAGATCTTTTGGCCTTCGGGAATTCAGGGTAAAAAAAGGGAATGGAGACACTCTGAAACTGATTTCAAGAAATGGGCTGAAGGTAACACAGGAATTCCTTTTATTGATGCTAATATGCGTGAACTTAATAACTCCGGTTATATGAGTAATCGTGGCCGGCAGAATGTGGCCAGCTTTTTAGCACAAAATCTTAATATTGACTGGCGAAAGGGCGCTGAATACTTTGAATCTCTGCTGCTCGACTATGATCCTTGCAGTAATTACGGTAACTGGGCTTATAATACTACTGTTGGGCACGATCCCCGTAATCGTTACTTCAATATTATTAACCAAGCTGAAAAGTACGACAACAATGGAGACTATGTACGGAAATGGATTCCTAAACTAAAAGATGTGCCCAAAGAATTTATTCACAAACCACATAAAATGAATCCCGAACAACAAACGTTATTCAACATAGAGGTTGGAAATGAATATCCAAAACCGATGATAAATCTGGATGAAAGTTATGAAGAAATCAAAGCAAGAGATTAAGAACAAAATTTTAACTTTTACCAAACAGAAAAGATCTGAAAAATCTGTCTCGTCTTCTGAAGTTACCAGAAATCTTTTCTCAGATGTATGGAATAATCATCTTGATAGTGTGAAAGCTATATCAGGTAAATTTAAAAACAAGAGACTTGTCAAAACAACGCAAAAAAGGCCGGATATCAGGATAGATGAAGGCAAAGGACCTGTACGTTTATCTATTTTTAAGCACGATGAGTAAAATGGTCAAAAATCTGACCTTCCTGAAAAAGTATGTCCGGTTTGTAATCGTAGTTTTAAGTGGAGAAAAAAATGGGAAGATGTCTGGGATGAAGTAAAATATTGCAGTGATCGATGCAGGAAGAATAAATAATACTTTTCTAAATTCTATTCCAAACCCACTCAGGCACACACTTTACCAGCCATGCAAGAAGTCGCCACCGCTTCGTTACATACAAATAATTTTTCTTTTTATCGATTCCCTTCACCATCTGCCGCACTGCTTTTTCAACCGGTGCAACCCAAAACATCCCCTTCGCTTTTTCCGTCATTTCCGTCCAGATGTAACCCGCCCTGATCTCAGTAACAGTAATATTGGCATCCACTCTTTTGGCTTTCTGACGATAGCTTACCATATAGTTCGAAATAAAATGCTTGGTTGCTGTATAAGCTGCTGCACGATGATGAGCTAACAATGAAGCCATTGATGACATCCCAACGACCTGACCGCCTCCTCTTTCTCGAAAATATTCGAAAGCAAAGTGGCAACCATGCGCAAAGGCGAGCGCGTTAACTTCGATCATTTTAGATTCAGCCCTCCATGGAGGTAACATCTGGATACGTCCGATCCCTGCATTTAGTACCATAATGTCCATCCCCCCCATTTCCTCGATCAGTTCCTGATACACTTTTTCTGCCCGTTCGTGATCCGTGACATCCAAAGTTCTGATGTAGGCGAGCTCCCCGATCTCGTCTTTGAGCTCTTCGAGCCGTTCCGTACGACGACCTATCAGCCCTATCTTATTTCCTTTTTGAGCGTATTGCAGAGCCAATTCTCTGCCAATTCCCGAAGTGGCCCCTGTAATGATGATGTTTTTCATGGCTTATTATACTATTAGGCTTTTAAGTCTTCGAATACCATCATCATTATTGATTCTATTTTATGACCTGTAGAGCAGGTTTTTTTTGCTTGGCATATTCGAACGCACCAAACATCACGCCGGAATAGAAAAGATCGCCTATCACCGTGTAATGGAAGAATGGAATTCCGGCGGTATAGCTCATTAACAAACCTTCAAGACCCATAGGGTACATTGGATTTCCTATCCAGGAACCAAAGTTGGTAACAAGAAAGAATATCATTGAAGCACTTAGACTTCCGGCGATCACTGTTTTAAAATTAACTTTTTTGAGGATAAAGATCCCTGCAAACACAATAAGGGCAATGGAACCGTACATCCAGTAAAATCCGGGAGTAAACAGAATAAAACCGCCATAGAAGTTTGCAAAGAGTAAATTATTTACTAGTAAATCACTAACAAAAAAGGCTAGCAGCGGTAAGAGAAAAGAGAATTTTTTGTCTGTGAAATAGGCTGCACCAAAAATGGACATTGCACCCATTGGAGCAAAATTATAGGGATGAGGTATAATTCTTGAGAGTGCTGCTATTAGGATAAATCCGGATAAAACTATAAAACGTTTCTTATTCATTGATCTGATTGTGCTTGGTTTGAATCCCTAAAATAAAAAAAGCATCGTCTCAAATGAAACGATGCTTTCAAAATATCAGGTATTTTTAAAATTACATGTCAGCATTGAGCTCAAGATTAAGATCAATGGTAACTTCATCACCAATAACGGCATTTGAAGCCCAGTCACCGGTGCCTACTTCATAATCGGTACGGCTCAAAGCAGTTGAAGCAGTAATGCCTGCAACCAGTGTATTTTCCTGCATAGGATTTTCTCTTACACCAAGAAGTGTAAATGGAAGCTCAACTTCTTGAGAAATATCTTTGATCGTGAGCGTGCCTTTTGCAACAAATTCATTTTCTCCGGTAGATTCAATTTCTGAACTTGTGAATGTAATATGTGGCCATTTTTCTGCATTAAAGAAATCATCTGTTCTTAAATGCCCGTCTCTTCTTTCATTTTTAGTGTCAACGCTATTCACCATGATCTTAACATCGATCATACTTTCTTCCAGGTTCTCCGGGTCAAAGTTTACGGTTGCTTCATAGTCATTGAATTGACCATTAACCGGTGTGAAAAAGTGAGTGACTTTGAAATTAATAGCACTGTGGGCTTTATCAATAGTCCAGCTTGTGACTGCGAAACTTGTAAGTGCCACTGTGGATAATGTAAAAATAGTGACCGCAATTGATGTTGTAATTTTGTTCAGGATATTCATTTTAATTTATTTTTTTGTTTTAGTTATCTACTTGATTGTCATCAAACAGAATCTATTTGTGAATAATTTCATTTAATGTTCAACTAAATGAAGATTGTTATGAGTCTTTGATTGCCTCAGTTATAAGATTCTTACCCTATTTATGTAACATCATGTAAAAACAATTTATAAAGCCGAACAAATTGTATTTTCTTATGTTTAGAAAATAACTAAATCAAAAAGATCTAGTTTTAAATCTATCATTTTAAAATTTTGTCATGAAGAATTTAATGCGTTATACGTTCATAGTATTTTTGGGTGTAATCTTTAGCACAGCAACCGTTTTTGCACAACAACAGCAAATGCCTCCACAGCCGGAACCTCTCAGTCCTGAAGAAGTAACTGACGAGCATTTAGAAAAAGTTTCGAATGTTACTAAAGAAGGTCAGGGTATTCAGGAAGAAGCTGACGAGAAGATGAAAGGGGTAGTGGAAGAAGTTGGAATGGAATATGAGCGTTTTCAGCAAATTATGATGGCGCAGCAAAATCCACAATTAGCTAACCAGATGGAAATCACCAGCGAAGAGCAACAGGCTTTGCAAGAAGTACAGCCTCAGCTGATGCAAATTAATCAGGAAGCTCAGCAAAAATATGTAACCAAAATTGAGGAAGAGGGAATGTCTGTTCAGGAATTTCAGCAAATCGCACAAGCAATTCAGGCTCATCCTGAAGTAGCACAGCGTTTCGAAGAGATCAACAGTCCTGATGATGACGGCTAATTCTAGTCCCTCATTTTAGATCTAAAGCCCGGTGTATAAACATCGGGTTTTTTATTTTATCCAGGATCTTACCTGCTCAGCCACTCTGAATTTTTAAGGGTAAATCGCCATGGTAAATCGGCATCTTCTCCTGCATAATCAACACCAATCCTTTTGCTTTCTTTGATCTGACCTTTCGAAACTTCTATCCCCCGATCTTCGATCCAAATAGTATTTCCCGTCAGATCTGTTTCATTTAATGATGTAGTGATTCCTAATGCTTGTGAAAGTTTACCCGGTCCGTTTGCAATAACAGGCTTCAACTTTTCTTTCTTTCTTCGTTGAAGCATATGTTCCGCTCCTTCTAATGGCTTAACCGAACGTACCAATACCGCATCTGCGAATCCCTCCCTATTTGTCACCACATTGAACAAGTGGTGTATACCATAACAAAGATATATATAGGCAATCCCGGGAGACTCATACAGAGTATTAGTTCTTTTTGTCCGAACATCCGGATAAGCATGGCAAGCCCTGTCAGTTCTTCCATTATAGGCTTCAGTTTCTACGATCGTACCAGAAGAATAGACCCCATTAATATCAGTGCATAGCACTTTACCTAATAATTCACGGCTGATCTGAACGACATTATCACGTTCATAAAATGCAGGAGGGAGCTTAGAAGACATCAGGAGATTGCGGTGTAGGGATTCTCTTCAATAGCAGGTTTATTAATCATATAAATATCCTTGTATGCTCTTCCGATAATGGCACTGATAACAAAAAGAAGAGCCGTATAAAAAGTCCACACTGCTAAAATGATCAGCACCGTATATCCCTGATAAAAATAGCGGTACGTTGAAAATGCATATTCCAGATACATACTGACTCCGAATTTTGCCAATTCAAATAACACCGTATATGTAACTGCAGCTACCAATGCTACTTTTGGCTTTATCTTGCGTTCACTTACAAATCGAAATGCTACATAAAGCACAAAAAAGGCTAACACTATCGGCAGCAGAAAATTCAGAAAGTCATAGATCCAGGGGAGTTGGATCACCACATTAGTAAAAGGGATATCGATCTCACTTAAATTAAATAGTGATATGGTAGAAACAGCTAGACTAAAAATCAGAAATACAATACCAATCACGCTGAATCCAAAGAAATTATAGACCACATCCATTACCGGATGTTTCCGGTCTTTGATGTCGAAGGTATCAAAGAGTACGTGCTTAAGGCTGTGCAGTAATCCCTGAGTAAAAAAGAGAAGCACAATAATACCGATAATACCAAAAATCCGGCGGGCACCGATCAATGGATCCAACAGGGTTTCAATTGTAATGGCCCCTCGAAATACATCATCACTTTGAGTCTCATAGGTAAAGCTGGGGAAAAACTCTCGTCCATATCTTACAATCTCGTTAAACGCCTCTTCAGCGGATAGCAGATACCCAATTATCGAGATCAAAATGAGCACAAAGGGTACCGCACAAATAAATAGGTTGAAGGTGATGGCTGAGGCATTAAAGAATATGTCTTTTTTGCTCGCCAGCTTTAACACACGCTTCCAAAATTCTTTATGTTTTTGCAAAACCGGTCATTGATTTATGAACAGTCAAAATTCGCAGGATGTGGGATGAATTACAAGCGGTGATTTACCACATAGTTTTTGAATAAATTCATTGGTAAGTTCCAAACCTAATTTCCAGCAATCTATCAGCATAAAAAAGGTATTTCGAGCGCATGAGTGCTAAGAAAAAACAAACTCCGCTGATGCGGCAGTATTTCAAGATCAAAGACGAACATCCGGGTACTATTTTACTGTTCCGGGTCGGAGATTTCTATGAAACCTTCGCCGATGATGCCCAGCTGATCAGCAAAGAACTGGGAATCACACTCACCAAAAGAAATAACGGTGGTGACCAAACTCCCCTTGCCGGATTTCCTTACCATGCTCTCGATAATTACCTTCCTAAACTGGTAAAAAAAGGATATAAGGTTGCAGTCTGTGATCAAACGGAAAATCCGGACGAAGCCAAAAAAGCCGGCCGTAAAATTGTGAATCGTGAAGTCACAGAGATCACTACTCCCGGGGTTACCATGTCGGAGAAACTGCTGGACCATAAACGAAATAATTATATCGCCTCCCTGTACTGGGATGGCGATACCATTGGTGTTGCTTTTTCTGATATCTCAACCGGAGAATTTGCACTCAGTCATATTCATGAAGAGAATCTGGATAGCCTGCTGGCAGCCATACAGCCTTCAGAGATCCTGGTTCAGCAAAAAAAGAAAAATAAGCTGGATGAAAAGCTCACTCACCACAATATCACTTATATAGAAGACTGGGTTTATGAAGGTGATTATGGGTATAAACTGCTCACCGAGCATTTTGAAACCCATTCACTGAAAGGATTTGGCGTTGAAAACCTTAAGATCGCTCAAGTAGCTGCCGGTTCCCTGATGCACTATATGCAGGAAACCCAAAAAGCCTACTTACACCATCTCAGAAGATTGTATGCGTACGAAAGCAATGAATTCATGAGCCTTGATGCCGCCACTAAAAGAAATCTGGAACTGGCGACCAGTATTCAGGAGGGCGGAACCGAAGGGACACTGATCTCGATTTTAGATGATACCTGCACTGCAATGGGTGGGCGTTTACTTCGCCGATGGATCATGCGTCCTTTAAAACGACTCAAACCTATACAACAGCGTTTGGATGCTGTAGATAAATTGTTCAATTCCCACGATATCCGGAATTCACTTCGGGAAGAACTGGAACAGATAGGCGATATGGAGCGACTCATCTCCCGCATTTGTATGGGGCGAACAAATGCAAGAGACGTGGTTCAACTTAAACTGTCTCTGGCCCAGATCCCAAGACTCAAAAGCCAGATATCTTCCATCGATGATCCTTTACTCCAGGATATTCTGAGTAGATTAAAACTGCTGATCGAAGTTCAGGAACGCGTCAATTCAGCCCTGAAAGAAGATCCCCCTGCAAGTGTTCGTGATGGCGGAATGATCGAGGAAGGCTTTAACGAAGAACTGGATGAACTCCGGGATGTGGCTAAGAATGGAAAAAAATATATTGCCAAGATCAAGGATGAACTGGCTAAAGAGCACAACATCTCATCCCTGAAGATAGGCTATAACAAAGTATTCGGCTACTACATTGAGGTGACCAATACGCACAAAGATAAAGTCCCGGACTCTTTCATCCGTAAACAAACGCTGGTGAATTCAGAGCGTTACATTACTCCGGAATTAAAGGAAGTTGAAGAGAAAGTCTTATCGGCTGAAGAGCGAAGCAAGACACTGGAATATGAATTATTTGAAGAACTTCGATTGTATGTTGCTGAGTTTGCCGATGATGTTCAGCAAGTTGCCCAGGCCGTTGGGGAACTGGACGTGTTGCAAGGATTCGCAGCAGTGGCTTTCCATAACAATTACGCCAAGCCGGAAGTAGGTGATCACGAAGAAATTGATATTAAAAAAGGACGCCATCCAGTTGTTGAAAAGTCACTTCCAATGGGTGAACCGTTCATCCCAAACGACATTAAGCTGAACAATGAAGATCAGCAGATCCTGATCATTACCGGACCGAATATGGCAGGTAAAAGTATCATTTTAAGACAAACGGGCCTAATCGTATTACTTGCACAGGTTGGTAGTTTTGTTCCGGCAAAGTCAGCAAACATTGGAATGGTTGATAAGATCTTCACACGTGTTGGTGCTTCTGATAATCTTGCTGCAGGTGAAAGCACCTTTTTGGTAGAGATGAATGAGGCCGCCAATATTCTCAATAACGCCACTCCCCGATCGCTGATCCTTTTGGATGAAGTCGGACGCGGAACTTCTACTTTTGACGGTTTGAGTATTGCCTGGTCTTTGGCAGAATATCTCCATAATCATGCCCCGGTTGCAGCCAAAACATTATTTGCCACTCATTATCATGAGCTGAATGAATTGGAGCAAATGTATGAGCGTACCAAGAATTACAATGTTCAGGTAAAAGAACATGATGGAAAAGTGGTCTTCCTCAGAAAACTGGTTCGTGGCGGAGCCGACCACAGCTACGGAATTCAGGTGGCGGATATGGCCGGATTGCCACAAGTTGTTATCGAACGCGCGAAAGAGATACTCAAAAATCTGGAAAGTCACAGTCTGGACATCACCAACAAAAATGGCTCGATCGAGAAAGAAGCTTCATCCAAAAAAGAAGCGACCAAAAAGCTTTCTGATAACATTGAAAAGCAGCCTGAGACTAGTCAAATGTCTATGTTCCAAACACATGTGGATCCAAGATTGGAAACGGTGCTTAATAAGCTGGAAGCCACTGATCCGAATAGAATGACTCCTATTGAAGCACTGATGTTAATTACTGAACTAAAGAAACTGGTGGACTAAGACTGTGTTAAAGTGTTTAAGTGCTTACGTTATTTGCATGAAAAACGCTTTAGCTCTTAAACACATAAATACATGAAGGAAAAGCCTCACAAATCCGGATACGTTGCCATCATTGGGAAACCGAACGCCGGGAAGTCTACGCTGATGAATTATATTCTCGGCAGTAAGATCTCCATCACTACCCATAAGGCGCAAACTACCCGGCATCAAATTGTGGGGATCTTTTCGGATGATGATACACAGATCGTTTTTTTAGATACTCCCGGGGTCATCAGTCCCAAGTATGAACTTCAAAAAGCCATGATGAAAACGGTGGAACGGGCTCGCTCAGATGCCGACCTCATCCTTTTCATTCATGACCCCACAGATAAACACCCAACGGATGATGTGATCAAATTGATCAGTTCCATCAACAAACCGGTGTATCTTGTTGTGAACAAAATGGATTTCGCTAACCAGGAGAAAGCTGAACGTTCAGCAGCTGAAATTCAAGACAAAATGAAGATCCGATCGGTGCATTATGTTTCGGCTACAGCAGGAACCGGAGTGTCAGAATTGATGGAAGAAATTCGTGCCGGACTTTTACCCGGGCCTCCCTTCTATCCCAAAGAAGACCTCAGCGAGCATCCGGTTCGGTTCTTTGTATCAGAGTTGGTACGTGAGCAGATCTTCCTGCAATTCCATCAAGAAATCCCTTATTCCTGTACCGTTGAAATAGTTTCTTATGATGCCGATGTAGATATTGACCGCATTCATGCTGATATCATTGTGAATCAAAAATCCCAGAAAGGAATGCTGATCGGGAAAGGCGGTACTGCTATTAAAGAGTTGGGAATTCAAGCCCGCGAATCTATCGAGGAGTTTATTGGCAAGCAGGTATACCTGGAACTGCACGTAAAAGTCCGCGAAAAATGGAGGGAGAAGGAAGGATGGGTTCGTAATTTGGGTTATGGCAAATAGTGGAATAGAACGCGGATGGCACAAATTGAGTGAAAAATCACTGATTTATTTTAGTTTTTTATTTTTATTTGTTGATCTATCTCTTTGGAGATCAGGCAAATCGCTTCATCCGGGTTCCTGAAAAAATAATTTGCACCATCCAAAATCTACCCTTAACATTAATGCAATGAAATTATTCCAACAAAATATCATCGATCCTTCTGCAACAATGTGTTGTATGTGTATGTGCGAGGCACAAACATAAGGGCTATGATATAGATCAAAGATAATTAGACAAAGCCCTTTTGAATGCAACTCAGAAGGGCTTTTTTATTGGATAGTAATTTCAATCGTTCTTTAACATACTGTTGCATTCTCATTACGAAAGGTGGAGGGATCAGGTCCTGTGAAGCCTTGGCAACCGTTCCCCGATTTAATTATCGGGGAAAAAGGTGCCACATCCTGTCTGTTACATAAAATTTATGTGTCAGAAAAGATGAGTTCGACAAGCCCGGTTTTGTAAGAAAAGCCTCTTTCGGATTCATCTCTGAAAGAGGCTTTTTTTGTTTGAGCAATGGAAGTCTCTCAGAGGAGGATCATCAGTCAAGATTCAAAACAAAAAACCAACACTTACTCAAAACCAACAATCATGAGCAACGAAAAAGAAAAAAGAGACTTCAAATTTGAAACCCTGCAGCTTCATGCAGGACAGGAACCCGATCCCACAACCGGATCGCGGGCCGTTCCCATCTATCAGACCACATCCTATAATTTCGATGATACCGAACACGCTGCCAACTTATTTGGGCTTCGAGAATTTGGGAACATCTACACCCGGATCATGAATCCAACCAATGATGTATTTGAAAACCGACTGGCTGCACTGGAAGGAGGAACTGCAGCTCTGGCAACGGCATCCGGACAGGCTGCCCAATTTTTGGCGATCACAAATCTTGCCGAAGCGGGTGACAATATCATTTCAACCCAATTTCTATATGGGGGGACCTATAACCAATTCAAGGTGACATTGCCACGCCTTGGCATTAAGGTAAATTTTGCTGAAGAAGATTCGGTGGAAGCATTCGAAAAACATATCGATGACAAAACAAAAGCAATTTATGTAGAATCCATCGGAAATCCCCGTGGTAATATCGCAGATTTTGAGGGTCTTTCTGCCCTTGCTAAAAAACACGATATCGCCCTTGTGGTGGATAATACGTTTGGTGCAGGCGGAGCTTTAGTTCAGCCTCTCAAACATGGCGCAAATGTGGTTACTGCTTCTGCTACAAAATGGATCGGTGGGCACGGTACCTCTATCGGTGGCGTAATTGTGGATGGAGGAAACTTTAACTGGGGCAACGGTAAATATCCCGGATTCAGTGAACCTTCCCCCTCTTATCATGGACTCAATTTCTGGGAAGTTTTTGGGGAAGATGGTCCTTTTGGGAACATCGCTTTTGCTATCCGTGCACGCGTGGAAGGATTACGTGATGTCGGATCTTCACAATCACCGTTCAATAGCTTCCTCCTCTTACAGGGATTAGAGACGCTGTCGCTGCGAGTAGAACGTCACAATGATAATGCACTTAAACTAGCCAAATTCCTTCAAGGGCATGATGCTATTGAATGGATCAACTATACCGGACTCCCTGAGCATGATTATCATGAGCGTGCCAAGAAATATCTCAAGGATGGACACTTCGGTTCTGTATTCACTATTGGTGTGAAAGGCGGATACGATGCAGCGCGTGACTTCATCGAAAATGTGGAACTTTCCAGTCACCTTGCCAATGTAGGTGATGCCAAAACGCTGGTCATTCACCCGGCATCAACTACACATCAGCAGCTCAATGAAACGGAGCAGAAAGCCAGCGGTGTCAAAGGAGATCTGATCCGGGTCTCCGTTGGGATCGAACACATTGATGACATCATCGAAGATTTCGAGAAAGCTTTTGCCAAGATCAAGGTAACCGCTTAACTCTAACTAGTACTCCATTGCGGGTGTGGTGGAAATCCGTGCCCGCTTTTTAAAAATCACTACTATGAATAAAGGAATCAAAATCACACATCTTCAAAAAAGCTGGGCCACAGAATCCGGACATAATTTCGATGATGTTAACATCGCCTGGAAAAGCTGGGGTACACTCAATGAAGATCGGGATAATGTGATCCTGATCTGCCATGCTTTAACAGGTCACGCCGCAGCCGATGAATGGTTCAACGGGTTGTTCGATGAAGGTGGAATCCTTGATCCTGAAAAACAATTCGTCCTATGCATCAACGTGCCGGGAAGTTGCTATGGCTCCACAGGACCAACCACCATCAACCCAGAAACCGGCAAACTTTGGCAAGCTGATTTTCCCGATATCACCATCCGTGACATCGTAACCTTCCAGCAGCTTTTACTGGATGAATGGGACATTCGGGACATTGAACTCATACTTGGTGGATCTATGGGGGGAATGATTGCCCTTGAATTTGCCCTCATGGATGAACGCGTACAATCTGCAGCTCTTTTTGTAATGGGGAAAGCACATTCACCCTGGGCTATAGGTATCAGTCAGGCTCAGCGACTGGCTATTCAGGCCGATGAAAACTGGAAGGGAGGATTTTACGATCCTGATCAACCGCCCAAAAAAGGATTGGCTGCAGCCCGGGCGATGGCAATGATCACTTACCGAACGCCCGAAAATTACGAAGCCAAATTCGGACGTGAGATTCATCCTGATAAACACATCTATCAGGTCGAGTCTTATCTAAACTATCAGGGTCAAAAATTAACCGAGCGGTTTGATGCAAATACCTACATCATTCTCTCCAAGGCTATGGACTCGCACGATGTATCAAGAGATCGAGGAAGTTTTGATGAGGTACTCGGAAATCTGGACAAGCCAGTATTGGTAATCGGTTTTGACAGCGACCGTCTGTACCCCATCCAGGAACAACGGGAATTGGCAGAACTTTTACCGCACGCTCAACTTACTGATTTAAAATCCTCTTATGGCCATGATGCTTTTTTAATTGAGTTTGAGAAACTCAATCAACAACTGAATACTTTTTATCACTCATTCATCAAGAAAAAATTATGACACTCGCATTAAAAAAGACCATTCCCGAAACAAATTCTAAAAAGAAAAAACTCTCCCTTTTTATTGCCGGCATTGGGGCCGTTGGCGGAACACTATTGGGACAGGTCAGAGGACTGAACCATCCACTTTTTGAACTTGATATCATCGGTTTTTGCAATAGCAGCTATACATGCTGGCACCCTGATAAAGCACAACTTGATGAGCCCGGATCACTTCAAAGTGGAGAGAAAACTGCTTGGGACCTCATCCCTGACAAACTCATAAAAATGTCTGACAGCAACCTGATATTTATAGACGCAAGTGGCAGTGAGGTTGTAGCCCGAACATATAGCAAGTTACTTGAAAATGGCATCCACATTTCTACTCCAAGCAAGCGAGCCAATTCCTTTGAGCAGGAATACTATGACCGCCTTTCCCGAGCCAGTAATTCTTCTTTAGCAGAATACCGATTTGAAACTACGGTTGGCGCAGGATTGCCCGTGATCAGTACTATAAAGACGCTTATAAATAGTGGTGACAAGATCACCGGAATATCAGGAGTGGCTTCTGGTACCATGACGTTTTTATTCACTCAGCTGCAGAATGGTCTTCCTTTTAGCGAGGCGGTTCGAAAAGCCAAAGAAGATGGATATTCTGAACCCGATCCCCGAGATGACCTCTCCGGTGAAGATGTAGCCCGTAAATTCCTGATCCTTGCCAGAGTTTGTGGATATAAGTTTGAGCGCGAGCAGATCCGCGTGGATACCTTAGTTCCCGAAAACCTGATCTCTCTTTCTACTAAAGAATTTCTTGAAAAACTCCCGGACCATGATAGCCACTGGAAAAGCCGGAATGCTCAGGCCATGATCAATAATAGAAAGCTCAGGTATGTAGGTGAGTTTAGTCCAGAAGGAATTTCCGTTGGCGTGAAAGAAGTCAAAGCAGATTCACCGCTGGCTAACCTCAAAGGAACAGATAACCTGCTGCAGATCTATACCAAGCGATATTCAGAATCACCCATCGTTGTTCAGGGACCGGGAGCCGGAAGGGATGTGACTGCTGCAGGGGTTCTTGGAGATATTATTGATATTGGTGGGTTTATTTGATTTAAGAATCCCGTTCAAATTTAATTGTAAATATCACGAGTATGCACAAAATAGAGTCTTGTTAATTCTGGAAATTTTTCAATAGGGACAAAAACATTATTCACTACCAGATTTTGATCTACCAAAAGTATATATGGAGCAATCTTGTCTTCAATTGTTAGTCCCAATGTATTTTCATTTTTATTATAGATTTCAAGCTCCAAGTTGGTTAAACGCTTTAAAACTTCTACATCTTCTTGTGTTCTGTATTCTGCTAATACTACTACTTTTGAGCCATAATCATTGATGAAAGTAGCTGCAGGACTTAAGATATTTTTCAGCTCCTGAATACACGAAAAGCAATCTATATGCCCTAAATCAATTACATATGTGTATTTATTTACTAATAAATTTTCAAATTTTGTATTCGTCCTATCATTAGCGTTATAACTTAAAACAAGTTCATTATTTATTGTTTTTCCATTATCACTAATTCCAAAATATTTATTCTCTATTAAGCTATTTTTAATACTTTTAAGTGTATCAGCATAGTTAGATTTTGACGTAACGGCTTCTTCGAATATTTCTTTTTTATTTTGTACTGAATATAAACTGTACATATTGATACATATCAATACAATGATGATAAAGCCCCAAAAAACTTTATCTGGTTTATTTTTTAATACTTTCTTATCGATCATTCTTTAAATTTTAGTATTTGAAGTATCGGGTTACCATTCTGAGGAAAGGAATGAGCGAGATCAATAAGATTTCTCATTTTCGGATTCTGATAGATATCTGGCGTTTCTTTATAAACTTTATTCAAATGCCTTAATAAATCATTAGTTTCTATTATTGAATATAATGCAGTGTCATCACTTTCATACATGAATGGGACAAAACCATAATCAATATCATTATAAAGTTTTTGAGGCCCTACCGTAGTTTCCCCACTAGCTTTGCTATGTATTATACTATGCTGATTATCTCCAGTACTTATTCTAAAAAAAAGATGAGAATCTGTTTCATTAAAAAACTGCAAAAAAGTTACATAATTATTTCCGACTAATTCTTCTCGCTGAAATTCTGCCCAATCGAAAAGACCTTCACTGTATTCCTTTCTTTTTTCAAATGTAAATTCAGGAATAGCATGTTCTCCAAAATCCAAAATATACTTAGGTATGATTTCTGTCTCTTGCAACTTATATACAGTATCCACCAAATGAGGAGAGAACATTATTTGAGTTCCATAGAATGGAAAATTATTTGGGATTTTATATCCCATCTGCTCCCTTCCCTCTTTAATCGGCAAAAAACTCTGAGTTATATCTCCATCCTTGTTGAAGAAAATTAAATTTTTTCTTTCATGTTCATCAGGTAAATCTAAATTAATTGAATTATCCGCATAGCCAATATATTCATTGATTAAACTGTTATATGCAATCTTATAAATGAAAAATTTAAAATTCACTTCATTCTGTAAGTTTCCATCCAGGTCATACTCGACAATCTTATATGCGCCTAAAGCATGTATTTTTTCATCATCTGAAATAATGACATCACTCATGTGAATTATCTCTCCCGGACCTCGTCCCTCAGGAATAATTATTTCATTGATATACTCTCCATCATAATTGAAAAACCAAACGCTTTGTCTTGCCTGATCATAAAAAGCTATTTTATCTTTTAAGGGAATAATCTTTCTAATTCTCCCAATAGGTCGATTATCCGAAGATTTAAGTTGAACGTATTCTATATCAGAGAAATATTTCGACATCTTTAAAGTATCTTCAACATTTGTCAAATCTACATTAATCTTTGTGAGAGAGTTTTTCTTTTCGAAACTTTCATTCGAAGAGCTTGTACAAGAGACAATAGATATAAATAGTAATATTAGTATGTAACGCATAGGAAAAAGTAAAACACCCTTATTCATAATAAGGGTGTTAATTATTTTTTGATTATTTTTAATCTACCTCTCCACAGTATCCCTGGTCGGATGGATAACAAATATTATTTCCATGAACACATTTCAGGAATTCTTTACCTGTAGTCCAACAAATTTCATTGCTTAATTCCATATCTGTATAGTATGGGTCGGCCTGAACACTCTTCACTTCTACATCTACATATGGTGAAGAACTACTAACCTGAATGTTAATAGCAATCAATGCTAAAATCATGATCAGACTAGCAATTTTGGGGATGAAAAATTTTATTACTCTCATAAGACCTCTTTTTCATTAACATTTAATTATATATAAAACAGATATTTGTTCTGTTGTTAGTAAATAGCTAAAAAAAAAAACCAAGCAAATAAATAATGGCTAATCTGTTCCTGACTTGTACCAAAATTTACTAAAGGTTTTGAAGCCGGAAGGGATGTGACTGCGGCCGGAGTGCTTGGAGATATAATTGATATTGGTGGTCTTTAGCGGAATAATCAATCATTATAATCTTTATCCTCTGCCCATTTTCGGGATTATTTCTGATGTATTCAGAAATACGATCGAATGATTGCCTATCCCGAATAATATGGTCGTGGTATTTAGGTTGCCATTTAAAATTTGGATCCATTTTCCTTGCAGATTTTGTGACCCCAATTTTAAATCCACGAATTATTGATGGTAGATTTTTGGATTGGGGACCGAATTTATTCAATGATTTTTGTTTGCCCATCCGTAGAGACACAAAATCTTGTGTCTCTACATTATTATCACGGACATTATTTTTTTATCGATGATTATGATCCCATGGACATGATTTGGCATTACAACAAATTCACCCAATTTCACGAACGGGAAATGGGCAGGGATTTCCCGCCAACATGTTTTCGCAATTTTTCCAATTTTGGATAATTGCATTTTGGGATTTTGGTTTGAATCGTTTTTTTCATCCAAATTCGACCGTAGAGACACAAAATTTTGTGTCTCTACGGTATTGGCATCATCATTGGATATTAAACCAACAATCTCACCAAAATAACATTCTCGATCATGGGTACATATCGTAACGAAATACACCCCGTTCCATCCATAATTCCAGGATTTCAAACGAACCGTCTCAGACCTGTATTTTTTAAATTCCCGATTTTGCATATCTCTTATTTTGAAACGACCTTATTCAAAATAATTCAATTCTATTTAATTCCAATTTCATGAGAATCTTTCTCTTTTTACTGATCTCCATCCTTGCCCTACAAACCACGCAGGCCCAGGAACGACAACGCGCCAGAGATCTCGGAATCAAACCGGGAATTTTGACGCCGGGACCATTGAATGCCATCACAGATGTTAAAGGGGTAAAAGCTGGTCACCGCACCATCATGGAAGGCGAGAATACCCGAACCGGTGTTACAGTGATCATGCCCCATGGAGGAGACCTGTTCAGGTCAAGAGTACCTGCCGCTGTTTATGTGGGTAATGGTTTCGGAAAAGCCCTAGGATTTACTCAGGTTCAGGAACTGGGAGAACTGGAAACCCCGATTGGGTTAACCAACACCCTTAGCATTCACACGGTAGCTAATGGAATTACAGATCATATGCTTCGCCAGCCGGGAAATGAAAATGTGCGTTCCGTTAACCCCGTAGTTGGGGAAACGAATGATGGCTGGCTTAATGATATTCGCGGAAGGCATGTAACTATGGAGCATGTGTTTGAAGCTATCGAAGACGCAAAAGGCGGATCGGTTGAAGAAGGCAGTGTGGGCGCCGGAACCGGAACTTCGGCTCTGGGGTTCAAAGGTGGCATTGGAACTTCATCCCGCAAGCTCCCTGAAAAAATGGGCGGATATACAGTTGGGGTTTTAGTCCAATCCAATTTTGGTGGAGTCATTTCTATAGATGGGGCGCCGGTTGGAGAAGAACTCAACAATCATTATATGGCAAGCGATGTTCCTTATGACGTGGATGGCTCGGTGATGATCATTGTCGCAACTGATGCCCCTCTGCTTTCCCGAAATCTTGAGCGACTTGCAAAACGAGCTATTCTTGGAATTTCAAGAGTCGGCGGATTTGCTTCCAATGGCAGCGGTGATTACGTGATCGCTTTTTCCACAAGCGAAGAGGTTCGGATCGATAACCGTACCTCCGGGTCAACCCAAAACTATACTGAGTTAAGTAATTCAGTGACCACTCCGCTTTTTCTGGCTACAGTTGAAGCCACTGAAGAAGCTATTATCAATTCATTATTTATGGCCACAACCGTAACCGGCGATCGTGGGCACAGCCAACAAGCACTACCTATTGATCAGGTTTTAAATATAATGAGGAAGTACAACCTGCTGGAAGAGTAATTTTAGACTATCAGACCACACTCTCTCCATATCTCGCATAAACTCTTCCATTCTCTCCCACCGGTATGATTCTTACAGCCTTTTCCCGCACTGAAACAACTATTTACCTTTAATATTCATGTTTTAGCTGGATATATATAAGATATGTTCAGTTTGCGAAAATCGAGCTCCAATAGTTAAAAACACCCCTTCGACCATTCTTTAATTTTATTGGAATGAACTCTTGACACGTAGTGGTGCTTTAGGGTACATTGTGGGGTGAAGTGGGAGATAGTGGGGACTTCTCTCTTTTCTTCAAAAATAGCAATCGAAAATTACCGCAGGGATATCGTGCCAAGTTTTAAAGGACAATACGAGCATAGTATAGATGCCAAAGGGCGTGTTGCTTTTCCTGCGAAGTTACGCAAATCTTTGAGTCCTGACGCACAAGAACGCTTCACAATTGTGCGCGGGCAAGAGCCATGTCTTTATTTATATCCCGAAGACGAATGGCAAAATGTTGAAAAAAAGCTTTCCCAGATCAACAACTTCACTAAAAAAGGCCGCCTGGCCAAAAGAAACTTCCTGCGCTATGCAGAAGATGTTTCCCTTGATAAACAGAACCGCGTAGCTCTACCCTCCGACCTTACCGAATATGCAGAAATCAATGGTAAAGCCGTATTTCTGGGTATGGGTGAATATATAGAGGTATGGGATCCCGCTAAACTCGAAGAAGCTGATGCCGCTCTTGATGACGGTGCTTTTGAAGAGATCTTCGAACAAGTGATGAGTGATGAACCGGAAAATGATGGAGTTTAACATGACATCATATATAGAACATATCCCGGTCTTGCTACATGAATCAGTTGAATCCTTAATAACCGATAAAGACGGAATATATATAGATGGCACGCTTGGCGGCGGCGGACATTCTAAAGAAATTTTAAAACATCTTGGTGAAAATGGACGGCTATACGGCATCGACCAGGATGATGAGGCCCTTGAAGCGGCTTCAGAAAATATTGGCGATGATCCCCGTTTTACCCCGATAAAAGGTAATTTTGGCTATCTGGCCACTCTTCTACCTCCCCAAACCCACGGTCAGATAGCCGGAATCCTTTTAGATCTTGGCGTTTCAACCCATCAGATAAAAGAACCGGAGCGCGGTTTCAGTTTTCAGGAAGACGGTCCTCTCGATATGCGCATGGGAAATCTTTCCGGCGTATCAGCTTATCAGGTGGTGAATGAATATGACTATGAAAAACTGCGCGATATCATCTTCCATTATGGAGAAGAAAAGCAAAGCCGCAAGATCGCACATGCTATTATTGATGAGCGCCCCATTGAAACTACCGGTGAACTCCAGAAAGTAGTTTCATCTGTAGTAAATAAACGTTTTGAAGTGAAATCACTGGCTCGTGTTTTCCAGGGCATCCGGATCGAAGTAAATCGTGAACTGGAGATGCTCGAAAATGTAATGGAGCATTCGCTGGAAATATTAAAGCCCGGCGGTCGTATTGTAGCAATTTCATACCACTCCCTTGAAGACCGAATTGTGAAGAGATTCTTCAAATCCGGAAATTTTAAAGGAAAAGTGGAAAAAGATTTTTATGGAAACCCGATATCCCCGATCAAACCTGTTAACAGGCAGATCATAACCCCATCCAAAGAAGAAGTTTCCAGAAACACGGCTTCCCGAAGCGCTAAACTTCGGATCGCCGAAAAAGTAGAAGGAGGCGAATCATGATGGTGCAATCCCCACTTAAGAAGCACGACATCAGGCCAAACCTCCGAAAAGTTCCGCTGCCTGAGAATGGTTCTTCTTCATCCGGTAAGAAAAGCGCAAATCACTCCCCTGCCGATGGTAAAAAAACTGGTTTACCAAAGATCAAACCCTGGAAAGTAATCCTGGGCAGTGTAGTCATCGGTATTTTCGGTTTGCTCTACCTCACCCATGTATTCTCAACCCAAAGCCTGCTCGAAGAAGTGCAGGTTCTTGAAGCAGAATACAACCGAACCAGGGCTCAGTATGATGAACTTAAACTTCGTTATGACCGAATGATCGGCCCTGCAGAAATTTATCAGAAAGCAGAGCAACAAGGCTTCATAAATGGCGGACCTGCAGACAAAGTTATAATAATAAGGGAGTAGCCGGATGGATGAACGCACTGCCATATTAAGCCGAATGTTTATCATTTTAGGGTTGATATTACTCATCCCTACTGCACTTGGTTTTCAGCTGATCCGCATTAATTATTTTGAGGGGGATGAACTGCGTACCCTTTGGAGTAAACAAGCCATTGGTCAGATCCCGATTCCTGCACAGCGTGGTAATATCTATGATACAAACGGCACCCTGCTGGCTACCAACTCTGTGGATTACAAAATAGCTTTCGATCCGAAAGTACAGGTAAACGGAAGAATCGGAGCTCCAAAAGAACAGGTTACTCAACTTACCCAAACGCTTGCTGCCCTTACCGGAAAAAATGCATCCGACTATCAACGAAAGATAAGAACGGCTCCACCCCATTCGCGTTACATCGTGCTTGAGAGAAGCATTTCTGTCTTGGCTAAAGATGAGATCAATGCCCTGAATATCAAAGGCGTGATCCTGGAAGAAAACTATCGCCGTAAGTATACCTTTGGATCATTAGCGGCTCACACCCTTGGATTTGTAAATCATGAAACCAATGGCCGAATTGGCCTGGAAGCATATTATAATGAAGAGCTCAAAGGAGAAGACGGGGTCCGGCAGGTAAGGCGTGATCCTTTCAACCGTATTTTTGAATATATAGGTGCTCCAAAAAAACTTCCCCGAAATGGATATTCTCTACACACCACTATAGACGCTTATTTACAAGCTATCCTGGAAGATGAACTAAAATCCGGAGTTGAGAAACACCTGGCTAATTACGGAACCGGAATTATCATGGATCCCAAAACCGGAGCTGTTAAAGCCATGGCTAATTATCCGACTTACGATCCCAATTTCCCTGCCAGTTCGGATGAAGAAAACCGCCGCAATTTTGCGATATCTGACATGATAGAACCCGGTTCCACTTTTAAAATGGTAACAGCAATTGCTGCTGTTGAACAAGGTGTTGTCGATTTTGATGAAATTTTTGAAACACCTGAAAATGGTGAGGTGGTTATTCATAACCTGATCTTACGTGATCACGATCCGCTCGGAGACCTGAGTTTTCAGGAAGTCATACAAAAGTCATCCAACGTGGCTACTGCTGAAATCGCTATGCGCATGAAACCAGAAACATTTTATCAGTATGCAAGAAATATGGGTTTCGGTTCTGATACAAATATTGATCTCATTGGTGAGGTACAGGGGAGACTTTCAAAGCCTTATGAGTGGAGTTTAGTGACTCTTCCGTGGATGTCTCACGGATATGAAATTCAAACTACTGCCCTTCAAATGGCTCAAGCTTATGCAGCGTTCGCAAACAATGGCGTTATGATGCGTCCTTATCTGGTAGAAAGAATTGAAGATAAAAACGGTTCAATAGTAAAAGAACATGAACCTGTTGAAATTCGGCGTGTCGCTAAAAGGTCTACTTTAAATAAATTATTGCCAATATTTGAAAGTGTTGTCACCGATTCCGGAACCGGCGACCTTGCACAAGTTGACGGTCTCCGAATTGCCGGAAAAACCGGGACTGCCAAAAAAGTAGTAGATGGCCGATACACCAATAATTACCGTGGTTCTTTCGTGGGATTCTTCCCGGTTGAAGATCCTCAATATGTAGTATTCATCTTGCTTGACGAACCCAAAACAAGTGGATATGGTGGATTTACTGCGGGACCCATTTTTAAAAATATTGCAATGCGTATAGCCGGATTGGATGACAATATCCAGCGCAGCATGAAATCTGATGAACCTCAAGCTCCCCAGTTTACCCAGGCCCCCTCATTAAAAGGACTTTCGAAAGATGATGCTCAGCTTCTTCTGTCAAGTTTAAATGTCTCTTATGACCTCTCCGGGAAAGATGGTTATGTAACTGATCAGGTTCCATCTGCCGGAAGTGCGTTGGAAGCCGGAGAGAAAATTTCACTTATCCTTTCGGAAACTTACAGCGCTGCAGATAGTGCAACAGTAAGAGAAGGCTACGCAGAAATCCCTGACTTTAGAGGTATGAATATGAGACAAGCCAGTGCTCTGCTGTCAGAAATAGGATTGAACCCGGAGATCATAGGTTCAGGAACCATATTCGCCCAATATCCAAAAGCAGGAGAATTATTACGGAAAGGATATTCTGTTACCCTGCGAGGCAAAGCAAAATCCCTGGAAACTTTAACTCAAGTTAGCAAGCGATAATTGACACTCGATAAACTCATAGAAATTTGCACACCGCTCCACGTCACTAATGAAAATATTGACGCTGAGCTAACTACGTTTGCCATTGATTCCAGGGAAGTAAAAGAAGGCTCGGTATTTATTGCCGTCCGTGGTACCCAGGTGGATGGGCATATGTTTCTTGAAGATGCCATCGGCCGAGGTGCAAAAGTGGTCATTTGTGAAGAATCATACTACACCGATGAAGACATTTGTGTGATTGAGGTTGAAAACACCCAGAAACTGGCCGGGCCCATCGCACAGGCTTTCGCCGGAAATCCTGGAGAGAAACTAAAGGTAGTTGGTATTACCGGAACCAATGGTAAGACAACAACCGCCACTCTGGTATATCAAGTTTTAAGCTCGTGTGGAAGAGAAGCATCTCTGCTTGGTACAGTAAGTAAAAGAATTTTAGACGACGAGTTTGATAGCAAACTCACCACTTCCGACCCCATCGAGCTTGCAAATGATATGAAGATCATGGCCGATGCCGGATCAGAATATTTAGTTATGGAAGTTTCTTCGCATGCGTTACATCAGCACCGCACTGCAGGTTTTGATTTTGAAGTGGCGGCATTCACGAATTTGAGTCACGACCACCTTGACTACCACGAAACACTGGATGAATACGCAAAGGCAAAAAAAATACTCTTTGATCAACTTTCGGAAAGCTCTGCTGCCGTAATAAATATAGACGACCAGCATGGGCGCTATATGGTCGAAAATTGCGCAGCTAAAAAAGAGCCCCTGAGTTTCAATAATGACTCCGCTTACATTCTGGAAAATTCTGCAGATGGTATTTCTGTGATCGTAGATGGACAGAAGATCGAGAGTCCGCTTGTAGGTAAATTCAATGCTTATAATATCGGTTTAGCGTATTGGGTTTGTAAGTGTCTGGGATTAGATCCTAAAGAAATTACGAAAGCACTTAAAACGGCTAAAGGTGCCGCGGGGCGAATGGAAACCGTTACTGTTGAAGGAGAAGGTCTTCCGTTGGTCATAGTAGATTATGCCCATACCCCGGATGCACTGCAAAACGTGTTATCTACCCTTTCCGCTGTAAAAGATGCTTCCCAGAAACTTACTGTTGTATTTGGTGCCGGTGGTGACCGCGATACCTCTAAACGCCCTGAAATGGCGAAAGTATCAGAAGAACTTGCCGATAAGATCATTGTCACAAGCGATAATCCGCGTACCGAAAACCCGGATCTCATCATAACTGATATACTCGATGGTTTTGAGAATCTCGACAATGTGAAGAGTATCACAAATCGAAAAGACGCGATCGAAAGAGCTATTACTGAAGCTGCAGAAAATGAAATTATTTTGATTGCAGGCAAAGGCCACGAAGATTATCAGGAAGTGAACGGAGAGCGTTATCATTTTGATGACCGCGAGATCGCCCGGGAATTTCTTACTAAAAAAGCCGGGGGGAACTGATGTTACACGAACTCTTCACATGGCTTGATTCTGTATATGACGTTCCCGGAACCGGAGCTGTTGCTTTCATTTCAACCCGAACTGCGCTTGCAGCTGTTACTTCTTTGTTGATCAGTTTATTCATTGGCCGAAAAATGATACAGTGGTTAAGTAAACTTCAACTGAAAGAAGTTATTCGGGATGACATTGGCTTGGACAATCACCTTGCCAAAGGAGATACCCCGACTATGGGTGGAGTCATCATCATTCTGGCCATCATCATTCCGACCATTTTATGGGCCCGACTTGACAGTATTTATAGCTGGCTCATCGTTTTTGTAACTCTTGCCCTCGGAATTGTAGGCTTTATCGATGATTACATAAAAGTGGTCAAAAAAGATAAAAGCGGACTTGCCGGATGGTTCAAAATTGCCGGTCAGGTAACAGTTGGGCTTATTGTAGGAGCCACTCTCTATTTTCACCCTGAATTTGAGTCATTCAATTCATTCACAACGGTCCCCTTCCTGAAAAATGTGAGTCTCGATTATGCCTTTTTCGGAGACACGATTGGTTGGATGATCTACCTGGGAGTTGCGGTTTTTGTAGTAACAGCCGTAAGTAACGCTACCAATTTAACGGACGGACTCGATGGGCTTGCTGCAGGAACTTCTGCCATCTGCGGAATTGTGTTCGCCATCTTTGCTTATGTCTCAGGCCGGGTCGATTTCTCCGGTTTCCTGGATATCATGTATTTACCCGGAGCAGGAGAACTCACCATTTTTACGGCCTCGCTGATTGGAGCCTGTATTGGATTTTTATGGTACAACACCAACCCGGCTTCCGTTTTTATGGGAGATACCGGTTCCCTGGCTTTAGGAGGAGCATTCGGCGCCCTTGGACTAATGCTTCACAAAGAATTATTACTCCCATTCATCTGCGGGATCTTCTTTTTTGAAACGCTTTCAGTGATCATCCAGACTACATATTTCAAATACACCAAACGAAAATACGGAGAAGGAAAACGAATCTTTTTAATGACCCCGATCCACCATCATTTTGAGAAAAAAGGATGGCCGGAACAGAAGATCGTGGTTCGCTTTTGGATCATCACCATCTTACTTGGAATTCTAAGCCTTCTGACCCTGAAGATCCGATGAGAGAAGTTAAGAACACACATATCGTCGTGATAGGTGCTGCCCGAAGTGGCATTGCTGCAGCCCTCCTCCTTCATAAAAAAGGAGCAGATGTCTTTGTGTCTGATTATGGCAAGATCTCTGAGGAAATGAAAAAGAAATTAGATCAGGCCGGCATTCCGTTTGAGGAAGAAGGTCATACTGAAAAAGCTAAAGCTGCAACCTTCGCAGTTCTGAGTCCCGGCGTACCCACAGAATCCTCTATCGTTCAGTTTTATCTGAATAAAGGTAAAGAAGTCTACGCCGAAATTGAGATCGCAAGCTGGTTTACAGATCAAAATATAATAGCCGTAACCGGAAGTAACGGAAAAACAACGGTCGCCAACTGGCTCGATCATGTCTGGAAAACAGCTAAACGCGATCATGCACTTGCAGGAAATATTGGCGTAGCCTTTTCAGATCAGGTTGACGGAAATAATGGAGACTTCCTGCTTGAAGTGAGCAGCTTTCAGCTTGATCACATCAAAGATTTTAAACCGGCGGTTAGCGTGATCTTGAACATTACCCCGGATCACCTGAATCGCTACCAAAATAGCCTTGAAGCTTATGCAGCAGCGAAGTTCAGGATCACAGAAAATCAGACGCATGATGACCGATTCATCTTTAACTACGATGATCCGATCATCCAAAAACACATTGAAACGCTAAAGCTAAAGCAAGATGCTCCACAATTATGGGCTTTCTCAAATGAGAAGGAAGTCCCTGAAGGAGCTTTTGTACGCAACGATCATATCATCTTCAAATTCAACAATAAAGAAGAAGCCCTTATGCCAATAGAAGAAATAGGACTCCGAGGCCGGCACAATTTAAGTAACGGATTGGCCACCGCGCTGGCAGCACGTGCTGCAGAGATCAAGAACGAAACCATCCGCGAAAGCCTGAGATCGTTCACCGGCGTTGAGCATCGATTGGAAATGGCTCGCGAAGTTGACGGCGTGAAATACATTAACGACAGCAAGGCTACCAATGTAAATGCAGTTTGGTTTGCTCTCGATAGTTTTCACGTTCCTGTTATCCTGATTTTGGGCGGACGCGATAAAGGAAATGATTACAGCGAACTGGAAGCCCAGATCCGTGAAAAAGTTCACACCATCATTGCCATTGGAGAATCCAAAGACCGGGTGGAAGAACAGCTTAAAGACGTTGCTCCAAATTTTGTACGGGTTGAGACTATGGGCGGCGCCGTTCGTTCAGCGCAAAAAGTAGCTAAAAAGGGAGAAGTAGTGCTTTTGAGTCCTGCTTGTGCCTCTTTTGATATGTTCGACAGCTACGAGCACCGCGGTAAAATTTTCAAAGAAGAAGTAAACAAATTGTGAACAGATTCAAAGTAACATAGTGACAGAGTTACAAAGTGGTATTAACACATAAAACCACTTTGTAACTCTGTCACTCTAAAACTTTGTCACTTATAATTATCATGATATACACGAGTCCACATAGCAATATTTCCAACATCATCGGCACTTCGGCTGAGGATATCGATACGCGCAAGCAAGGCAGCGACCGATATCTGTTGATGGCAGTGGTTATCCTGATGACTTTCGGGATGCTGGCAGTGTATTCGTCTATCGCGTTTTTTGCTGAGAATAATTCTACCACAGCAGGTCAGTTGATCATTGGTCACCTGGTAAAGCTGGGTATTGCCTTTTTTGTAATGCTGATCGCTTCCAAAATGAATTATCATATCATTGCAAAATTCAGTCGAATCGGTATGGTTATCAGCCTATTCCTTCTGTTAGCTGTTTTGGCCTTTGGAACGGAACAATTTGGAGCCAAACGCTGGCTCAATGTCGGAGGGTTTTCATTTCAGCCCTCCATGGTAGCCACCGTTGCACTTATGGTTCATGTATCAGTGCTGTTGAGTGAGAAGCAAGAATATATCAAAGACTTTAAGAAGACCTTCCTCCCCATCATGTTTTGGGTACTGCTTACCTGCGGATTGATCGGGATAGAAGATTTTAGCAGTGCAGGAATTCTATTGGTTGTTTGCCTGACCCTCATGTTTGTAGGAAGAATAAGTGTGATGCAGCTTGGCTCTCTGATAGCAATAGGAGTTTTGGGAGGCACCTTACTTCTTGGACAGTCTACTAACCGACAGGATCGTATAAATCAATACATCACACAGATCAAAGATATTCCAAGTGAACATATTATTCAGGGAAGCGGATACCAGGCGCAACAGGCGCATATTGCCATAGCCAAAGGAGAATTATTGGGCGTTGGTATCGGAAAAAGCTCGCAGCGTGACTTCCTCCCTGCACCATACAACGATTTTATTTTTGCCATCATAGCCGAAGAATATGGGTTGATCGGAGCTATGTCACTGATCTTGATCTTTACGCTGATCCTGTTCAGGGGCATCGTTTTCGTCGCCCGAAATGCCGAAGATCATTTTGGGTCTCTACTCGCTGTGGCTTGTACACTCACCATCGTTCTATATGGATTTGTGAACGCCGGGGTTGCCAGTGGTATCCTTCCGGTAACGGGACTTCCCATGCCCTTTGTTAGCTATGGGGGAACCAGTATGGTTTTTGCGGGATTGATGATCGGCATCCTTCTCAATATTTCAAAGCATAACCGAAACCGGAGGACCTTGTTCTATGGATGATCCAAGAATTTTATTGGCGGCCGGCGGAACGGGCGGACATGTATATCCGGCCATCGCAATTGCGGATGCTTTAAAAGCTGAAAACCCAGATACAAAGATTCTTTTTGTAGGAACCAGAGATCATATGGAATGGAAAGCCGTTCCTAAAGCCGGCTATGACATCCGGAATGTTTGGATAAGTGGATTCCACCGACGGTTTACCTTTAAGAATTTACTGTTTCCAGTGAAATTGATGACAAGTCTGGTTCAGAGTTTAAGAATATTGGCAGGATACAAACCACATGTGGTCGTTTCCTGTGGTGGATATGTTGCAGGACCTGTTGGATGGGTAGCCGGTAAAAAAGGAATTCCGATCGTAATACAGGAACAGAATAGTTTCCCCGGTGTCACAAACCGATTGCTGGCAAAATTTGCCGTCAAGATATTTACAGCCTTCAAAGAGGCTGACCGTTATCTCCCCGAAGAAAAAACAGAGGTAACCGGAAACCCAACCCGCGCCACTTTAACCGGTGCAGATAAAGACAAAGCACTAAAGTCCTTCGGATTCAGTAATGACAAACCTGTGCTTCTTGTAATGGGCGGAAGCGGCGGAGCCAAGACTATCAATGAAGCCATGAAAGCGAATATTGAACGACTCCATAACAAAACCGGATTGCAGATCATCTGGCAATGCGGAGCCCGGTATTATGATGAGCTTTCAACAGAAGTTCATGAAAAGAAATTAGAGAACCTGCGACTCACCGCCTTCCTCGACAACATGGCAGAAGCGTACGCAGCTGCAGATCTGGTGATCAGTCGAGCCGGAGCGAGTTCATGCTCAGAACTAATGTTAACGGGAAAACCAAGTGTACTGGTCCCTTCTCCCAATGTTGCGGGAGACCATCAGACACAAAACGCAAAAGCAATGGCAGATGCAGGTGCATCAAAGTTGTTGGAGGATAATGCTATGAAAGAGACCATGACCGAATTGGTAGAACAGTTGATCTATGATCAGGAAAATCTGCAGCGCATGAATCAGGCCGCATTAAACCTGGCGAAACCTGACGCAGCAAAGCTGATCGCTAAGGAAATTTTAGAAATCGCAAAATCCAAGTTATAGAATAGAAGTGGGAAAACGCATCGAAACACAACCCGTTTTTGGTAAGACCAAGCATATCCACATGGTGGGTATAGGTGGAATTGGTATGAGCGGGATGGCTGAGATCTTACTGCAGCGTGGATATAAAGTAACCGGCTCAGACGGTGCTGAAACTGAAACTACGCGTCGTCTACAGGAGCTTGGTGCTACAGTCCACAAGGGGCATAAAGCCGAATATATTGAAGGTACCGATGTAGTGGTTTATACAAGTGCTGTTAAAGCGGACGAAAATGTAGAAACCAAAGCAGCTATTGAAAAACGTATTCCCACCATCAAGCGCGCCGAAATGCTGGCCGAGTTGATGAAAATGAAGTTTGGTATTGGTGTAGCCGGAACCCATGGAAAAACTACAACAACTACCATGGTTGGGCATGTAACTCAAGATGGAAATTACGATCCCACCATCATTGTAGGCGGGAAAGTCCACAGCTTTGACAAGACCAATGCCGTGGTAGGTAAGGGTGATCTTATTGTGGTTGAGGCCGATGAATTCGATCGAACTTTCCTTCGCCTCTCTCCTTCCATCGCAATCATTACCAACATTGAAGCCGAGCATCTCGACATCTATGATGACCTGGAAGATGTGAAGCGGGCCTTTATCGATTACGCCAACAAAGTGCCTTTTTATGGAGCGGTGATCGTTTGTCTGGATGACCCCAATGTGCGAAGTGTTTTGCCGGAATTAGAAAAAAGAGTCATTACCTATGGATTGACTCCACAAGCCAAACTTCGTGCCACTGATATTCGTGCCGATGCATTCACCAGTACTTTCTCCGTTATCTATGAAGGAGAAAAACTTGGGGTGGTCACCTTAAAAGCGCCCGGCGAACATAATGTGAAAAATGCACTTGCTGCAATTGCAACCGGAATTGAACTTGATATCGACTTTAAACTGATCAAAAAAGGCATTGAACATTTTGAAGGTGTATTCCGCCGTTTTCAGCTTAAATATGACAATAGCTGTATGGTGATAGATGATTATGCACATCACCCCACCGAAGTGCAGGCGACCTTGCAAGCCGCACGAAAAGGCTGGCCCGATCGCAGAGTGGTGGCAGTATTTCAGCCTCACCTGTATTCACGTACCCAAGATCTTTATAAGGAATTTGGTCTTTCTTTCTTTGACGCAGAAATGCTGATAGTTACGGATGTATATCCATCCCGCGAAAAACCCATTGAAGGTGTAACCGGAAAATTGATCGCGGATACTGCCGTTCAGTACGGTCATAAAAATGTGGTGTATCTGGAGAACAAGGAAGAGGTCACCAAAACGCTTAAAGAAATTTCAAGATCCGGAGATATCATCATCACCATGGGTGCAGGTGATATCTATCGGTTTGGCGAAGAGTTTGTCGAAGCACTTGAATCCGGAACCTTTGAACCGAAAGCAGAATAGTTGAGTAAACAGAATTCAAATATCAAGTTAATACCCTGGTTTACCGCTTTATTGATGGTAACAGGAATTGCTGTGCTTGCGGCCATGTATTGGCACCGGAATGTAACAGTGCAGGATGTAAAGGTAAATGAACTCACCTTTACTGAATATGAGGATATCAAAAATGCAGCAGCGGTTCCGTTTGGCATTAAACCCGACAGCCTTGATCTGGATGAAGTAATTCACAGAGTGGAAAAACTGAATTATGTGCGTGCTGTGGTGCCATACATAGAACCCAATGGAAATCTGAGATTAAGAATATCTGAAAGGGCTCCTATTGCTTTACTGGTCAACGGTTCAGATAAAACCTATGTGGATGCTGAAGGAGTGAAACTTCCCCTGCTGGAAGGAAAGACACAGGATGTTCCTCTTTTATATGGATACAGCACCTCGGCTTATGACACCCTAAAACATGAATCTTTTTTACAAGTCAGAGATTTTCTTATGAAAGCTAAGATCAATGAATTTGGATGGTTGACCATCAGTGAGGTCGCTTTTGATGAAACTGACGGAGTAGTGGCTTTGAGTCACGAAAATGGCGTTAAACTACTTTTTGGCCATGATAATTTTGAACACAAACTGGAAAACTGGAAAGCCTTTTACACTCAGATAGTGAAAACAAAAGGGATACAGTCTGTACAACAAGTAGATCTGAGATTTACAGATCAGGTGGTTACCCATGAAATTTGATTTCAGTCACATATCGTACCCCGGCTTGAAAAAATACTCGCCTCTGGAAGAGACTCCTTTAAGCTCCGGAAAAGAAAATCAGGTACCGAAAAAAGCAACAAATGATGCAGAACGAATGGTCGATACTTTTCTGGATAGCTCGAAAGGGGCATCCGGAAAAAAGGATTCTGTCACCCATTTTTATTCACAATTGAAGAAAAAACTTTAGCAATCAACAAAAACACAGCGGATCATCATGGAAGAACATGAAAACATAATGGTAGGTCTTGATATAGGAACCACCAAAATTTGCGCAATCGTAGCCTCAATCGATGAACAGGAACGTATTCACATTCTCGGGGTGGGCAAAGCTCACAGCGACGGCCTGAATCGCGGAGTTGTGGTTAATATCGACAAGACTGTTAATGCTATTAAAGATGCTATTGCTCAAGCCGAGCTGGCTTCAGGCATCCAGGTAAATTCGGTGAATGTCGGTATTGCCGGAGATCACATTCGCAGTATGCGAAGTAAAGGTGTGATCACCATCAACAACAAAGACAATGAAATTACAGCAAAAGATGTTGAGCGGCTTCTTGAAGATTGCCAGCGCATAATGCTTCCAACCGATCAGCAGATCCTTCACGTAATTCCACAGGAATTTGTGGTTGACGGACAAGATGGTATTAGTGATCCGGTTGGAATGAGCGGTATGCGAATGGAAGCTGAAGTACACATTATAACCGGACTCGTATCTGCAGCCAAGAATATGTATCGCTGTGTGGAAAGAGCCGGCTACCAGGTTGCAGATCTGATTCTGGAACCTCTTGCCTCCTCCTACTCCGTTTTGGATGAAGAGGAAAAAGAAGCCGGAGTAGTATTGGTAGATATCGGGGGCGGAACTACCGACCTCGCAATCTTCCAGGATAATACCATTAGACATACGGCTGTAGTTGCCATAGCCGGGCAAAAAGTGACCGACGATATTCGACTCGGACTCAGTGTGCTAGACGATCAGGCCGAAACTCTGAAACGCAAGCATGGTGAAAGTTACGCAGATCTTATTGAAGAGGACGAAGTGATCACAGTTCCCGGAATTGCAGGGCGACCTCCCAAAGAAATAACCAAAAGTATTCTTGCCAAGATCGTACAGGCCCGGATGGAAGAGATCCTTGAGATCGTAGGCATTGAGATCAAACGCAGCGGCTATGCAGATTCAATGAGCGCCGGAGTGGTAATTACCGGCGGCGGCTCATTGATCAAGAATATTTGCCCGCTTGCAAACGAAATTTTAGGACTTGATGCCAAAGTGGGAATCCCATTAGGCATTACAGGTGGACTGAAGGAAGAAGTGAACAGCCCGATCTACGCTACCGGCGTTGGTCTTGTGATGCATGCCCTTCGTTCAGGAACCGCAAACAATCAAGCGATGATACCATCATCATCGCAAGGAACCAATGTTGAGCAGGTGATGCAAAAGATCACCGAGCGCATGAAGAGTTGGTTCAAAGAACTTTAAAAGTAAAATCAGCAATCGATACAACGGAATGAAACTGTCTAACGAATTTATAAAGCTCATTTGCTTGAATCATCCATCAGACCGACTTAGAGTGGTAAGATGGATGCTAAATCTTTCGTCTGACAGATCGATTTCCAAATGCAATCATCTACAACAAATAACAATCCAGTAAAATAACAACTCAAAAGGAGTTAACAATGGCTAACAATTCACGTTTCTTTTTCGACGAACAGAGCCAGGAAAACGCTAAGATCAAAGTGATCGGCGTAGGCGGCGGTGGCGGAAACGCCATAAACAATATGATAAACATGGGCCTCGAAAGTGTAGAGTATATCGCACTTAACACCGATGCCCAGGCACTTAAGAACAGCATGGCGGATATCAAGATCCAGGTGGGTTCAGCACTTACCAATGGTCTTGGAGCCGGAGCACGACCTGAGATCGGCCGTGAAGCGGTTGAGGAAAATCGTCATGAAATAGAAGAATCTATCGAAAATGCCGATATGGTATTTGTGACGGCAGGTATGGGCGGTGGAACCGGAACCGGGGGAGCTCCCGTGGTAGCCGGAATCGCAAAACGCCGTGGAATATTAACGGTAGGTATCATTACTACCCCATTTGAATGTGAGGGCAAAGTTCGCAAGAAATATGCCCTTGAGGGAATCACTGAGCTCAAGAAAAATTGTGATACGGTAATAGTGATCCCCAACGAGCGACTCCTCGATATCGCCGACGAAAACACTTCCCTGATGGAAGCTTTCGCCATGGCAAACGAGGTACTCTACAATGCAACCCGCGGTATCAGTGACTTGATCCTCATGCCCGGACTCATCAACCTTGACTTTGCTGACGTTCGCACAACCATGAGCGACGGTGGCGCAGCCATTATGGGTTCTGCCACAGCTGAAGGTCCTGACAGAGCAGAGAAAGCCGCCCGAGCTGCTATCAACTCTCCGTTGTTGGATGGAGTGAGTATTCGTGGTGCACGTAATGTGCTGGTAAATATTTCAGCAGGTTCCAATCTTGGAATGCGCGAAACTACCACAGCAACCAATATCATTCATGAAGAGGCCGGTGAAAATGCCGAGATCATCCTGGGTACGGTATTGGATGAGAATTTCGGAGATGAGATACGTGTAACGGTCATCTCAACCGGATTCGACCTCGCTGAAGATCGTTCTTCCGCTAAAGTTGCCGGAAATAAAGAATCATCCTTAAACAGAGCTGCTGAAAATGCTCAGGCAAACATTCAGAAAAAGAAGACTGAATCTGATGTACCAAACCGATTCCCCCGCGGAACCGGAGATTATTACAAAGGCGAAAACAACCTCAAAAAACTCGATACCCCCTCTTACCTGCGTCGCGACCTTAATGTTCGCAAACAGGAAGAGAATATTGAAGTGCCTGAGGAGGAAGAACAAAAAAGCGAAGCGCAAGATAACATCGCTCCCTTTCAGAGCCGCACCGAGCGTATCCGTAAGGACGATACGGAGCAGCCTGCATTTCTCCGAAAAATTATGGACTAATTTTCGCCTCTGACCTCGGTTCTCACCCCGGTACCATGGGAATGGTATCTCTGAGAATCACTGATTTTACTGGATTATAGCTTCATTAGAGCTATAGATTGCTAACAACAGAAGAAGCCCTTTGATCGGGGCTTTTTCTTTTTTTTAAAGATCTCTGTTTATTCTCCAACTATGATTAAACCCCAGAAATTTTTCCAATCTTGAGCGAAGCGATGACTGGAAAGTTTTAGTTCAGTAAGTCTCTGACTTCTATTACCTGCAACTCAATTCTACCTCATATCTAAATCATGCCATCTTAGGTCAACACTCGGCAAGCTTTTGCCATATTCAGATACCATCAACTCGATAAAGACTTAAGATATGTTTTGGGTGAAATTAGTCTATATATAAACTCCTCTGTTTTTATTTAGTTAGTATTATATTCCTGCACATCACTTCAAAAGTTTTATTACATCTGTACGTATGAGAAAGTTGACACGACGCATCACTGAATGGTTAAATTTTTTTCTGGAGCGGCAATTTGTAAAGGGTACGCATATACAACTCTTCTTTGTGATCGCACTTATCGGGTTAATATCCACTATTGGCGGATTATTAGTTTTACCGGCCGGAGATCCTACATCCTCCGTTGGTGAATCTATCTGGTGGGCTTTTCTACGGCTTTCAGATCCCGGTTACTTGGGGGATGATGAGGGAACCTGGCGCCGGGTTGTTTCTACCTTTCTTACTGTGGCAGGATATGTAGTGTTCATGGGTTCAATGGTCGCCATTATTACTGCGTGGCTGAATCGTAAAATAAGAAGCCTCGAACGAGGACTTACACCTGTTACCGCCAATAATCATGTCGTAATATTGGGCTGGACAAACCGCACCATTCATATTGCGGCTGAACTGTTCCAATCAAGTAAGCGCGTTAAGAAATTTCTACTACGCCACGGTGCCCGCGTTTTGAAGATCATTATTTTATCCGATGACGTTACTCCATTCCGGCTTCAGGAGCTTAAGGACAATCGATTGATCGGTAAACGCGCCCAGGAAGTGATCTTGCGGTCCGGTGAATCCATTGACCGCGAACATCTCAGACGGGTTGACTGCATGCATGCTTCCGCTATTATTATTCCCAGCCCGGCCGTCACCAACACTGAACTCATCACTCCTGATGTTGAGACCATCAAAACGCTGCTATCCCTGAATGCGGAAACCAAATCCCTCCAACACAAAGAAAAGATGCCTTATGTAGTAGCTGAGATTCAGGATGAAAATAAAATAAAAGCTGCTCACCGGGCTTATAAGGGGCCGTTGGAAGTTATTTCAAGCGATACGATCATCAGCCGTCTTATAGCCCAGAATTTACATCATGACGGGCTATCTGCAGTGTTTAACGAATTACTATCCCATAGCCTCGACAACAACCTGTATGCCCTTGAACTGCCCGAAGCTGCAGGGAAACCTATCGGTGCTGTTCAAAAGCATTTTCCAAAAGCTATACTATTTGGAATCGTTAGAGAACAACACGACACATTTATACCGATCTTAAATCCCGCAAAAGACCTACTGCTTGAAGAAACTGACCGGCTGATCCTGCTGGCCAGGAAAATGGAAGACACAGAAATTTCTACCGATACCGTTAAACAAATTCCTGAAACTATTACCGTCGATAATTTGAAGGAAAGGCCTAAAGCTGATAATTATTCAGGTTCATCACGATTGTTGGTATTGGGATGGAATCACCATATTCCTTCTCTCATCAAGGAACTTGGAACGTATGAAAACGAAAATTTCCATCTTACCTTTGCTTCCCTTCGCCCCCTCGAAGCCCGGCATACCGCAATCGACCATATTGTATCTATAGTCAAAAATATAACCTTCGAGCATATAGTCACCGATTACATCCGTGAATCAGGATTACGGGCTGTAGAACCCGAAAACTTTGACCACATTCTAATGGTAAGCAGTGATAAGATGGCGGATGAAGAAGAAGCCGATGCCCGAACCATAGTGGGCTATACTATGCTTGAAGAGGTTTTAGAGTCTGCCCAAAAACGGCCACATATTGTAATGGAACTTACCGATCCAAGTAATGAGGCCCTCATTGATGATTTTCGCAGTGAAACCATTATTGGGCCGCTTATCTTAAGTAACCTGTTGGCAACCATCGCCATGCGCCGTGAGCTTTTCAGTGTGTATTTCGAATTATTTACCGTAGGCGGGGCTGAAATAATATTTCGAGATCTCAGTGAGTATGATCTGGAACCTGGAATTTTGACATTTATAGAACTGGAAAAACATATTTCTAAATATCAGGATACAGCTCTTGGGATCTATTCCGAAAATGAAAATGGGCAAGCCGACTTAAAACTAAACATACCCCGTCATCAAAACATAAAATTGACAGATAAAACCAGGCTGGTAGTTTTAAGTACAGTTTAGAGAATGCTCCATATCAACCGACCTGCCATGGCTACTGCTAACACTGTAAATCCCCATTGTAAATACTTCCGTTTGATCTTTTGATTGAGATATAAACCCTAAATCTCTTATTTGATCAGCATCATTCTGCGACTGATTGAAAACTGCTCGCCTTCCAGCCGATAAAGGTACAGTCCGCTTGCCAGTCCGGATGCATTAAATTGTACAGAATGTTCTCCGGCACTTTGTTGGTTATCTACCAAAGTTGCAACTTCTCGACCCATTACATCATACACTGTCAACACTATTTTTTGAGCCACAGGAAGATTATAGGTAATCACCGTACTTGGATTAAAAGGATTTGGATAGTTTTGGTTCAGAGAAAAAACCTCAGGTATCGCTCTGGTTATTTCTTCACTGGAAACCGATGTCCCTGATTCAGAATTCAGCAGTACCCAAGCTGTGTTATTATCTTCATGTACTTCGGTAATTTGTTCATTTCCGTCAATTACTGCATAAATAAAAGTATCTCCATCAACCCCCTCCGGGATCTGCCAGTCTTCCAAGGTAGCCCGCTTTGCTGATCGAGCCTCGAGTCCAGTTAGGGTTACCGTACTCACCTGTTGTTCATTGGTGATCAAAGTACCACCATCCCTTGGGTCATCAAGATAGAATTGCACCTCTACCTCTCCTGCAAGATTAGCAAGGCTTAAATTCTGTATGCGAGCCGTTATGTCAACCATCTCGCCGGGCTGTGGGTTCTCTGTTGAGAAAATAATATCCCTGGTTTCCTCGCTTTGAAGTTCCGGATTGGTACTTCCCAGTCCTTTTTCCGCATCATATTTCCAGGGAAGGATGAAAGTCAGGTCAGGACTTGCACCATAATTTTCTTCCCACCAAGACGCCACTCCGTCACTTTCATCCGGGTTTACAGCATAATCCAAAGTCAAAGCTCCACCGGGACCCCAATAAACAAATGGCGCTACGGTATAGGTTTTAGTTCCCAATATGGCACCATCAATAGTACCGAATTCAACTTTCAGTGCACTTTGTTCTTTAACAGTAGTGGTATGAGTGGATAGCTGCTGACTTCCATACGTACCTGAAACACTTACTTCCAATCCGGCTTGAAATCCACCATAACCGACACCCACACCCACCGAAGCCGAAGCACCCACATTTTGATAGGAGTTTCTGGTCCGTTGTGAGATGCTTTCAGATGAAAAACTTAATTCCCATGTTTGGGTTGATGAATTAGATAATTCCCATGTATCACCGCCACCGCCGGAAAAGCCTCCGCTTCCAAACAAAGAAGAACCTTCAGGCAATGCGGCGTTAGAAGGATATGACAGAATATTTCCTACTTCGTGATAATTGTTATAGTCTTTTGCCAAACCGCTTTTGCTTCCGAACCAGGTATTTTCCAAAGATTCCAGTCCAACAAATTTTGGAAGAGCGACCACTACATAACCACTAATTTGGTTATCCGAATACACCGGATATTCCAACACGTCATAAGTGGAAATAGTGGCATAAATACGATCGTCATCAATGGCGTCGGAAGTTACTTTAACCGTCACCGTTTGAGAAGTCCCTTCACGTTGCGAAAACCCGCCCCCATATCCTTGTTCCAAAGACACACTAACACTAGCCTGAACAGGTCCGAATCCGGCTCCTACGTTGGCATCCAAAGATTCGGAAATACCCCAATCAGCCGAAACTTCTGTGGCTACCTCAAACTCCTGACTGGTGGCGTTTTCATATACGGCCCGATGATCACAGGCGATCTGCGGGTCATCATTAAAGCATTTATTGACATCAAAGATCTGCTGATCAAAAACCTCAAAGTGAATGGGAGGTGCATTCAAAACGACCAATGGCTGTACGATGTCGGTCACTGTTTGTAGTGTTGGATTCCCTAGCCTTACCGCATCACCGTCAAAATCTCCGGATGCGATCAGCATAGCTGTATTTTCAGACAGGTAGGTATAATCGTTCGTTCCCGGCCCGATATGAATACCATCTTCAAAGGTAGCAGGGTTGTCACCAGGTCCATTCTGCCAGATCTTTATTCCATCCCCATCCAGAGTGGCTACTTCAATCCATAATGAATCACTTTCTAAGATATCCACATCGGTAACCGTTATCGTTCTGTGAAAACGCTCTTGTTCTTCTGTATTCAGAGAAGTAGCTCCACCTGCATCAGTAATCATTAAATTCTCATCCATTCTCACAATTTCAACCCGGTTTCTGTAAGTGTAGAAAAGTTCCTGATTGCCATCTAAATTGATATCAAAGCTGGTCATCGACATAGGCCATCCATCACTTCCCAATGAATTATTCTGAAAATCATTCCCGACAATACTTAGGTCGGATAAGTCCGTTTCGACCTTTATAGAAAATAACTCGACTCTAAACTCAGATACATTTGTAGTTCCCCGGCCATATACCAAAGCAATTTCATCCACGCCGTTTCCATTGTAATCAGCGGCATCCACAGCAAGGCGTTCCACATAATAGTTAGAAAAGCTTCCCTGCTCATCAAAGAATGGTTCCGAAGTAGCCCCTACTTTTTCCAGATCACCCTCAACAAAATCGTACACGGTGCCTGCTAATTGCCAACCAACTCTTTCCGCTTCAACATCATCAGGTTTAACATGTATAAGAACCAGTTCATCGGTTTCGTCCCCATCAAAATCACCTGCCATGATCTCAAATTTACTACTTCTTCTCAAAATAAGTTCAGCATTGGTAATCTCCGTGAAAGCCGCTCATCGTTAATTGATGCTACAACTTGCGGATCAGCGCCTCCGTTGTTATCGAAAATAACGATCTCTATCGGTCCTCCATCTTCTTCTGCATCTACTCCCCAATAGGCCACCACAAATTCCGGTTCAGGATCAGTATCTATCTGTATTTTTTCTAACCTGACAATGCTTTTGACATCAAATTCATCAACTACATACCGTTTTGAGAACCCCAGACTTTGCATGGAAAAGGGTGAAGAGTTTTCGAAAGAAAAAGTGGAAGGATTTACATCAGTATAATAAACGGTAACAGTGCTATCGGGACCGGCCCAAATTCCTACAAATTCATCCATGCCGTCTCCATCAAAATCACCTGTAAGAAGATCTGCAACTGCATCTGATGAATCGGTGACCATACCCCAAGGTGCTTCGATCAAATTTGATTGAAGTAATGTGATACCCTGTGTGGTCACATCCCCGGTTGCATCAAAAATATTTACCAGAGCGGTATCGGCACCCCCATTCAGCGTAACAATTTCGGCATTGGCACCAAGGGTGTAATTATTGAAGAACGGATCCTCTTCATTTAACTGTGCATGTACCAAAGAGGAAGAAAAAGACAAGAGAAAAATACTTCCACATAGGTAAAAATTCACCTTAGCTATAAAACCCATATACCCTCCTAATTTAATTACATATCGACTAATATGGATTTTAAACGGGTAAATTACAAGTCAACGCCTTTTTGCAATCTTCCTAAGATGTTTCATCAATGAATAAAAAAACTATATTATCTTACAAAATACTCCAGATCAATCGGCCGGCCATGGCTACTGCTAACACTGCAAATCCCCATTGTAAATATTTCCGTTTGATCTTTTGATTGAAATATGCTCCGCCAAATCCACCTATCAACCCACCAATAGCCAGCGGAAACGCAGCTCCAAAATCAACATAACCAACGCTAAATTCGGTGATCCCTGAAATAGCTCCCGGCTCAAGGGCAAGTTGAATCCAGCCGGAAGTCACCATCAATATCATGGCAAGATGGGAAACACTGACTGCTTTTTTAAATGGCTGATTGTAGAATAAATTCATAATAGGCACCATCACTCCTCCACCGCCTACTCCCGCCAAAGCAGCAACAAAACCTCCGATCCCTCCGGCTGTTAGAGTCTGACCAATACCCAGTTTTTTAAATTCACGATCATATTCATTCCTTCTGTCTTTCCCCCTGCCAAACATCATGTAAGCCACATATAACAACATGATCGAAAAGAATATCACAAACTCAGTTCGGCTGTAATACGGTGAAGTGATCACTAATTTCCCCAGGTATACTCCAACTGCACCCATAAACCCCAGTTTTATTCCTTCACCCCAAAAAATATTGTCCTGCAGGTATTGACGAACGGTGCTTCCTGAAGCAGCAATGAATGTACAGAAAAGTCCGGATGCTATAGTCCAGAGAACGGGATCTTCCACCCCGGCTCCCTCAAATAAGAAAAAGAGCACCGGTGTAAAAATGATACCCCCTCCAATTCCAAGGAGTCCTGCAAGAATACCGGCAATCAGCCCTATCAATAACAAGATAATTAACTCAGCCAATAGTGATCTCTCCTTTAAGATAAGTAACGGCAGCACCTTCAATTTCAACACGGTCTCCTTTCATTCTACAGATCAGATCTCCGCCGCGTTTTGATATCTGTCGGGCTTTCAGTTCCTTTTTCCCTAACTTTTTACTCCAATACGGAGCACTTTTGGTATGAGCCGAACCTGTGACCGGGTCTTCATCCACTCCCGATTGAGGGGCAAAAAAACGGGAAACAAAATCCACATCTTCACCGGGGGCAGTGACAATAATTCCTCGTGCTTCCACTTCTCCCAACATCCTTATATCAGGTTGAAGTTCTGCTACATATTTCTCTGCTTCAAGCACTACCATATAATCGTCTGATTTGAAGACTTCAACTTCCGGTGCCTTTTGGATCCCGAGTGCTTTAAATAATACATCAGGTGCTTCTGCTTTAGGCATTTCATCGGCCGGAAAGTTCATTATCAACCGACTATTTTGTTTTCCCACTGTGAGTAATCCGCTTCGTGTTTTGAATATGATCTCCTCTTTAGAATATCCCAGTTCTTCAAACAGAACATGAGCCGTGGCAAGGGTTGCATGTCCACAAAGATCGACCTCTACCGTTGGAGTGAACCATCGCAATCGGTAACTCTCCCCTTCTTTCACAAAAAAAGCAGTTTCGGAAAGATTGTTTTCAGCCGCAATATTCTGCATTTGTTCATCCGTCAGCCATTCCTCTAGAGGAACCACAGCCGCCGGGTTTCCTGAAAATAATTCAGAGGTAAATGCATCGACTTGATAAATAGGTAATTTCATAACACTGGGAATTAAAAATGAAAAATTGGTTCTCTGATTCTTTATTAACTGACAACCCAAATTTTCATTATGAACACTACAATTTAGCGTCTATTCGATATGACATTAGTCATTGAGTGTCACCGAATTATCTAACATCTACAAGGATGACAACTTTAAGAGCTTATCTTAAACTGACGTTAATGTAGAAGCATTTGGTGATTAACTAAAACCAAAACCTATTGCCCACGTTCCATTAGATTCTAATTCGCATCTGCAGGTTCATCTGCCTTATCTTTGCAGCGATCTAAACTACTATTCAAAACTATACCTATGAGATATCTACTACCTATTCTGATACTATCATTATGTTGGGATTTTTCCAACGCCCAAATGAAAGCTGAGCTTGAAAATATCGAGGTCTCCGCTTCCCGAATTACTACTACCATTTCTGAAAGCGGAAAAAATGTATCGGTGATCACTGCCGAACAGATCAGTGAAATGCCCGTGCAATCGGTCGATGACCTTTTGCGAAGCTTGCCCGGTGTCAATATCAATGGTCGTGCCGGATTTGGCGTACAGGCGGATGTTGGCGTTCGTGGAAGCACCTTTTCTCAAGTGATGTTTTTACTGGATAATACCCCCCTAAATGATCCGCTTACAGCTCATTTTAATACTAATATACCGGTGGCTTTATCTGAAATTGCTCAGATAGAGTTGATCCGAGGCCCGGCCAGTACTTCTTTTGGAGCCGATGCCGTAGGCGGGGTGATCCACATCAAAACCAAAACCTATATGATGAAGGAAGTACAAGCTGATAATGAAGTCAAGAGCCGTACTAACCTCGACATTTCAGCCGGAGAAAATAACCTTCGTATCATAGATGTCACTGCCGGCCTTTCCAAAAAGAATATCCGTTTCAGTACCTCTTTCCGAACAGCCTCTTCTGATGGCGAACAATATTCCAATCCGGGATTTGCAGAAGGCGTTTCTTCCGATGAAAACTTCAACTCTTATTTTGATATGCTGAATTTATCGGCCGCACTTTCGGTGAATTTTGCAGAGAACTGGAGCTGGTACGTTCGCTCCGGAATTGAAAATCGCGACTTCAATGCCCGGTACTACTACACCAGAAGCATTTATGATGAGTCCACTGAGCAGATCAATAGCCGATGGGCCCTCTCTGCCTTAACGTATGAGAATAACAATCACCGTTCTGAGATCAATTTTTCATACCGTGACGTAGAAGATGTTTTTGATTTCAATCCCACTATTGCTCCGGCAAATGTACACCAAACCGGTTCTTTGTTTCTGAATGCTTCGCATCAATATGAACTAAATGATGATCAGCTGACCTCGCTTTCTTCATCTCTTAATTACATGCGGTTTATGGTCGGCGGACAAATTCTGAACAAGCAAATCGAAAGTACTGACCGTGGTGATCATGAAAACAGTTCATGGGGAGTCTATGGGATCCATACCATGAACTATGAGTTTGGATTGAGCATAACATCCAGCCTCAGACTTCAATTTAATCCTATCAGTGATCTTACTTTTTTGCCACAGATCAGTGCAGCCTACGATGTGGGCACCTTGGTATTTCGAACTTCGGTGGGACGAGCTATTCGTGAAGGAGATTTTACCGAACGGTACATCTCCCATCAGATCCCAAACCTGACAGCCACACGTAATATTGGGAATCCGGATCTGCTCCCCGAAGAATCCACTACTTTTGATCTGGGTCTGGACTGGACACCACTGAGTAATCTGCGAATTTCACCGACCTTCTTTTATCGCAGCTCTTCTAACCTGATCGACTATGCCCTTACAAATTCAGACAACATCAACAATGCCGATAACCTCCAGGATAATACTGAGTACTTCTATGCCTCCAATATTTCCGAAAGTGATGTTATTGGGATCGAATTCTTTACAGCTCTCAATAACGAGCTTTCTTCGAATTCAACAATCAGAACAGAAGCAGGGTATACTTACATCAAAACTACGAATGACGATAACACAGTATCCCGATATATAGCGAACCACCCGTCGCATCAGGTGAGTTTTGATCTTTCGTTGAATGCCGGCAACTTTTCCGTGCAATCTCAGTCACAATTTAACGTCCGTTCTGAGGAAGCTGCACAGATCATCAATGCTGAAGTTCCTGATGAATATTTCCTTACGAATTTGAAACTTGGTTACAAGCCTTTCGGGCAAAACTTTCAGATCTATACTCAGATCTTAAACCTGACCGACACTCAATATCAGGAAATCCTAGGTGCTCCCATGCCCGGACGATGGATCTTGGGCGGAGTGAAATATAACCTCTGATACATTTTAAATGCTGATTATCCCACATCGGGTGTCATTATTCAGTCTCACTCATCCGTTCCAACGCAGAGCGTGTGGAACGAGGCCGGTTAGTTTGGAGAAGTATAAGGATAAAGGAGCGTGTGGAACGAAGGCGTTTTGGCGCAGAGTAGGTATGAGGAAATAGCACTCAAAATGGAATTCCTTGAGACTCGCTTGATCAGCTGAACTCCTCGCTAGATTACCCAAACTCGCTCCTACGCTCTGCGTTGGAGCGAACTCTGTGCTACTCAAGCAACATTCCCAAACCTAAAAATTCTAATGTAAGGAATGCTATTCCCACCGCTCTAACAAAATAAAACCATGGGAAGAGGCAGATATAAAATACTGGATGAAAGATATCCATACTTCATTACAACGACAGTAGTAAATAGATGTCCCGTTTTTGAGCAGGAAGAATTTGCTCAAATAATTACTGAAGGACTGAACTTTTTAGTTAATGAAAGAGAGGTTGATATTTATGCCTATATAATTATGCCCGATCATATCCATGTTATTGCGAAAGGAATAAACTTAGGAAAACATTTCTCAAGCTTTAAATCCTATTCTGCCCGCAGAATTATTGATTCTATAGAAAGAAATAAAATGCACGATCTTCTAAACGCATTTAAAGAAGCTAAACGAAAATTTAAAAAAGACCGGACTCATCAATTTTGGGCAGAAGGATTTCATCCCAAGCAAATTTTTAATACTGATGTTATGAGGCAAAAGATAAGTTACATTCATTATAATCCTGTAAAAGTAGGTTTAGTTACCCATCCTAAGATTTGGAAAAATTCATCATTTGGGGATTATGAGGGAAAGACTTCGGGTTTAGTCAAAATAAAATTATTTACCGGCTAGCTTTCGTTCCAAAGCAGAGCGTGTGGAATGAGGGTGAGTTTTTACACTGACTGAAGAGCTTCATACGGGCTTTAAAACAACCTCTACTCGCTCCTACGCTCTGCGTTGGAGCGGATAATTGAGCCCACCTCAAGCTTGGGAACGAGAACTTCTACCTTTATCTTTAAGAGATTGAAATTCACTCCAAAACTCTTCAATGAAGATCTACCCCGATTCCCTTTTAGATAAACTTGGCTTTGAACACATCCGTGAAGCTGCCCTTGAGCTAACGCAATCCGTTCGATCTGAGGAATTGTTGGAAACACTGAAGCCTTCCTCAAGCAAAGAAAGAGTGGAATTATTGACGCAGCAAACTGCGGAAATGCTTGAGATCATCTCTGACCCCGATCCCTTTCCATTAAGAGAGTTTCCTGAAGTACGTGATTACCTCTCAACTTCAAAAGCCGAAGGCAGTCTTATTCCTCTTCCCGCTTTTGTGGATATTTTGAAGTTATGCTCGGCCACCCGGCAAGTGAAGAGTTTCCTGAAAGCAAGATCAGAAAATTACCCTCAGCTTAACAAAGTTTCCGAAGGACTGATCCCGATGAAAGAACTGGAAAAGAGCATCAAAGAAAAGGTAACGGAACATGGGGAATTGCGGGATGATGCAAGTACGGAATTACAATCCATTCGACGAAAACTGAACAAGCGAAAGAGTGATCTTCGAGGGACCATCAACCGAGCAATGAGCAAGGCTTCTAAAGACGGCATGAGTTCCGACGAGGGTGCCACTATTCGCAATGGCCGTATGGTGATTCCTATTCAGGCCGAGTTCAAACGTAAAGTACAGGGGTTTGTACATGATGTTTCTGCCAGTGGACAAACAGTTTATATCGAGCCGGTGGAAGCGTTGAACCTGAACAATGAGATCCGTCAGTTTGAGTCTGAAGAGAAGCGGGAGATCGAGCGAATTCTTCGGGAGCTTACCAAACACGTTCGGCAGAACTCAGACTATATCGACCAAAACTCGCTTTACCTTGCTGAAATTGATGTGATCGCAGCCAAGGCCAAACTCACCAAAAAACTGAGTGGACATATCCCCATCATTGCCGAAAGGAATTACCTAAGTATAAAGGAAGCCTATAATCCTATTCTCAGGCTCAAAAATATAAGTATCCGAAAAGAAGAAGATCGCGAGAAGATCATTCCGCTATTTATGAAGCTGGAAGAAGACGAACGCTGCCTGATGATCACCGGGCCTAACGCCGGGGGTAAATCGGTAGCTATGAAAACGGTGGGTCTGTTGTCACTGATGATACAATCCGGCTTTGGCGTTCCTGCCGACCCAACTTCCGAGCTTCCTATTTTCTCCGGACTTTTTGTTGATATGGGTGATGATCAATCCATTGAAGATGACCTGAGTACTTTTTCTTCCCGATTACAGTGGATGCGGGAAACGGTAAAACAATTTGAACCGGGCAGTTTGGTATTGATCGATGAGGCGGCAGCCGGGACCGATCCCGAAGAGGGCGGTGCACTGTTTCAGTCATTCATAGAACGGATGCTCGAGCAGGATTGCAAAGTGATCGTAACCACTCATCACGGCTCGTTAAAAGTATTTGCGCACGAACACCCCATGGCCGTAAACGGGTCCATGGAATTCGATCAGGCAAGCCTCTCTCCTACCTACAAATTCAAGAAAGGAATTCCAGGCAGCAGTTACGCTTTCGAGATCGCACAACGCATGGATCTGGATGAAAATGTCCTTAAGCAGGCGCGGGTTTTACTTGGGGAAGCTAAAAACAAGATGGAATCGCTGATCACCGAGTTGGAAACGAAATCACAGCAGGCAGCAGAGCTTAAGGAGAAGTACTCCACCCTTCAGGCCAAAGCAGAATCGGAGCGCAAAAAGTTCGAGAATAAGATACAGGCCATAGAGAAGGATAAAGAGAAGATCCGTGAAAAAGCCCTGAAGGAAGCGAAGGCCATCATGGATTCAGCCAATCAACGGGTGGAACAGGCCGTTCAAAAAATATTAGAGCAGAACAAAGCAGATAAGGATGAGATCAAGGAGATCCGTAAAGAAGTGGATCAGGAGAAAAAGGAAATTAACCGCTCGCTTCAGGAAATTGAGGATAACAAAGAAGAGCGTGAACAAGTCACTGACGATCCACCTAAAAAAGGTAATCATGTTCGCTTCAAGGATGGAAATACCACCGGTGAGCTGGTAGAGATAAACGGAAAAAATGCGGTGGTACAAGCCGGGGGGTTGCGCCTCAAGACCAAATACAAGAACCTAGTGAAAGTAGAACAGCAAAAGAAGAAAGAAAAAAAAGCTCGTTCTTCGATGATCATTGGAGATAGCAACCTGGCTACAGAAATGGTGAAGCCCTCGCTGGAAGTTCGTGGTTTAAGAACCGAAGACGCCCTCCATGAAGTCACCCAATACATTGACCGGGCCGTTTTCCGAAATATGAATCAGGTGGAGATCATCCACGGCAAAGGAGATGGTATTTTACGAAGTCAGATCCAGTCTTACCTAAACACCCGCAATGATGTGAAGAGTGTGGAAACGGCTCCCATTGAGAGAGGTGGAGCCGGTTGTACGATCGTGGAACTGAAATAGGGTCGCTGATTCACTGATTTCGCTGATAGCACTGATTTTTGTTGCTCTCATTTACGAGCTCTCGTTTATTGCTCGCTCAAGACTTAAAGTATCTGTGGGAATTTACAGTTAAGAGAAAACACATAAAACAAAAATGGACTGAAGTTCTACCCCAGCCCATTCAATTTTTCTTACGTCTTTAATCTAATGTCTCATATCTATTACATCCGTCCCTTAGTCACCTTCCGCCCACACTTCCGCATCCTCAACAACTTCAGCAAATTCTATAGCATCACCTGCCTTGTTGATGGTTGCTTCATAATGGACCGGGCCTTCTTCATCCCTGCTTATCAGCAATGAAGCCAGTTTATTTGTGATGTTTTGCTGAATCACTCGTTTCAACGGACGGGCACCGTAAACGGGATCATATCCTCGCACCGCAAGCCAGTCTTTCACGTTCTCGGGAATATCAAGCTTCACATTATTTTTCTTGAGCATCTTATGTACTCTTCGGAGCTGAATATCGGCAATAGAACGAATATGTTCTTGTCCCAACGGATGGAATACAATGGTATCGTCTACACGATTCAGGAACTCCGGACGAATGGTCTGCTTCAGCTGATCGATCAACTTGTTCTGCAGTTCCTCATACTTCTCGTTAGTCATTTTTCCACCGGATTTCTCAATTTCATTAGAGATCAGGTGTGAGCCGATATTGGAGGTCATGATGATGATGGTATTTTTAAAATCTACCGTGACGCCTTTGTTGTCGGTGAGGCGGCCTTCATCCAGAACCTGCAACAGAATATTGAACACATCCGGGTGGGCTTTCTCGATCTCGTCGAGCAAGATCACCGAGTACGGATGTCGGCGGGCGGCTTCAGTAAGCTGTCCGCCTTCATCGTAGCCCACGTATCCGGGAGGAGCCCCAACCAAACGGCTGACGCTGTGTTTCTCCATATACTCACTCATATCGATACGGATCATGGCCTGCTCATCATTGAACAGGAAATCAGCCAGTGTACGTGCCAACTCAGTTTTACCAACCCCGGTAGAACCGAGGAAAAAGAACGAACCAATGGGCTTCTGTTCATCCTGTAATCCGGCACGAGAACGGCGAACGGCATCAGAAACAGCCTCAATGGCCTTATCCTGACCGATGACTCGTTTGTGCAATTCATCCTCAAGATCAAGCAATTTCTTGCGTTCGCTCTGCAGCATTTTGCGAACAGGGATTCCGGTCCATCGTGCTACGATATCGGCAATGTCTTCAGCATCCACTTCCTCTTTTAGTAGTGATTGATTTTCCTGCATCTCATCCAGTTTGTCCTGAGCTTTCTGAAGATCCGCTTCAAGCTGAGCGATGGTTCCGTAACGCAATTCCGCTACTTTCTCATAATTCCCTTGCCGTTCTGCTTTATCAGCTTCATTCCGGGTGGTATCAATCGCCTGTTTTAGCTCTCTCACTTTTTGGATCAGCTCACGCTCTTGTTCCCACTGAACACGCATGGTCTTGCGCTGTTCTTCAAGATCAGCTAATTCTTTTTCAATACCCTTCATCTTGGACTGATCTTTTTCCCGCTTCAATGCCTCACGTTCAATTTCAAGCTGACGTATTTGTCGTTCCAATGCATCCAGTTCTTCGGGAAGGGAATCGATCTGCAACCGCAATCTGGAAGCAGCCTCATCAATTAGATCGATGGCTTTATCGGGCAGAAAACGATCGGCGATGTAACGGTGTGAAAGTTCGGCAGCTGCAACCACGGCCGCATCGGTGATTCGAACTCCGTGGTGCATTTCATAACGTTCTTGCAATCCCCGCAAAATAGAAACCGTATCTTCTACGGAAGGCTCACCCACCAACACGGCTTGGAGACGACGTGCCAATGCTTTGTCTTTTTCAATGTATTTGCGGTACTCATCAAGCGTGGTGGCCCCAATGGCATGAAGTTCTCCGCGAGCAAGTGCCGGTTTCAGAATATTAGCGGCATCCATAGCACCTTCAGTTGCGCCGGCTCCAACCAGAGTATGGATCTCATCAATAAATAATATGATCTCACCATCTGAATCGGTCACATCTTTGATCACAGCTTTGAGGCGTTCCTCAAATTCACCCCGGAATTTAGTTCCAGCTACCAAAGCTCCCATATCAAGGGCCAAAATACGCTTTGTTTTTAGTCCTTCGGGCACATCACCGCGCACAATACGCAGCGCCATTCCTTCTGCGATAGCGGTTTTACCTACGCCCGGCTCACCTATTAACACCGGATTATTCTTAGTACGGCGAGCCAAGATCTGCATCACGCGCCGGATCTCCTGATCACGGCCAATAACCGGATCGAGCTTATTTTTTTCAGCCAGTTCATTCAGGTCGCGAGCGTATTTTTTGAGGGCTCCGTATCTGCTTTCGGCATTGGGGTCATCCACGGTTTGATTTCCGCGAACATCCTTCAGCACCTTCAAAATATTTTCTTTGGTCACATTTTGGTCCTTTAGCAAATTAGCTACTTCACCTTTAATGCTTGCCATCCCTATCAAAACATGCTCCGAGCTAATGTATTCATCGCCCAATTTTGAACCTTCTTTCTGAGCCACATCAAACAGCTCTTTACTGGTGTTTGACAGATATTGCCCAGAAACTGAAGCCCCCTGAACTGTCGGAAGTCGTTCCAGGATCGAATCTACTACCTTACCAATAGCAGCCGGATTAGCTCCAAGTTTACTTAAGATGGTATTTACTATACTCTCCTGATCACTTAAAAAAGCCTTTAAAATATGCGCAGGTTCTACTGCCTGATTATTGCCGCTTTGGGCAATTTCCAGTGCTTTTTGAACAGCTTCCTGCGCTTTCAGTGTAAATTTGTTCATGTTCATATTAAATCTCCTTTTCTTTCATTTGTATTTAATATGACCAAAATCGTGCCTGTTCCCGAATATTGACATAATTTCAGTACGCAAAACTCTTTATTAAATATATCCTGATATATGAATAATGTAAGAACTCAAGAAAGACGACTAAAACATCCAAAAAAATAACAGACATAAAAAAACCCCGAACTGTATCAGAGTTCAGGGTTTGGGTTTTTCGGGGTACAAATTCGTTTAAAATCTATCTGCAAAGATAAGAAATCTTTCGATGCTATCCCTGTAATTTTTAGTAAATACTTCGGTTTTTAATAGATTGTATCAATCCTGATTATAGAATAAACCCCGATCCGTATCAGGGATCAGGGTTTGGGTTTTCGGGGTACAAAATTCTTCTTGTTCTTACTTATAGTTCGAAAGCAATATATTGTTCCAAACCATTCCGGAATATTGTTAATAATATAACTTCGTCTCCGGCTTCGATCGCTTTCTCAATCTCAGAATAGAAGTCTGATCTTGATTCCACTTTCTTTTGTTTCACCTGAGTAATAATGTCTTCACTTCTCAAGCCTCTTTCGAATGCATTGCTCGACTCACTTACATCTTGAACCACAACTCCTTCAATTTCGTTGCCTACATTCAGTTGATTTCTGATAGATGCATCCATGCCTAATACATTAAAGCCAATGCGCTCCTGGAGACTCTCTGATTGCTGAGGATCTGCAAATGCCATTTGTTCCTCAGGGCGTTTTTCTAACGTAATTTCCAGGGTCATATTTTCCTGATCTCTGATAATTCCCAAAGTAATAGTATCACCCGGTTTTTTAGATGCAATGCTTGTTCGGAAACTATCCCAATTTCTGATCTCGTCATCGTTTAGAGAAACGACCACATCCCTGGGTTGAAGTCCTGCCTTATCAGCGGGGCCTTCATCTTCCACCCGGCTCACAATAACTCCACGAGCGTTTTCAATTCCCAGGGCTCTTGCCATGGTCTGATCAACCTCGCCACCGGTATACATTCCTAAATAACCGCGACTTACTTCACCATCCTCGATCAGGTCATTCATGATTCGTTCTGCAAGTTTGATAGGGATCGCAAATCCGATTCCATCATTTCCTCCTGATCTTGAAGCAATAGCGGAATTAATGCCAACCAATTGCCCGTTAACATCGATCAAAGCACCGCCTGAATTGCCGGGATTGATGGCTGCATCGGTTTGAATATAATCACCGTAAGCAGTCAGATTATTCAAAGACCGACCACGTGCACTCACAATACCCATTGAAACGGTATGAGCAAGATCTTCGCTCAGCGGACTTCCAATTGCTAATACAAATGAGCCTACTTTAAGTCCATCACTGTCTCCCAATTCAACGGTTGGGACATTATCTACATCAATTTTTAGGACAGCAATATCGGTTTGAGGATCAGTACCTATTAATTCAGCGTCAACTTCATTTCCGTTAAATAATCGCACTTTGATCTCATCTGTATCAGCTATCACGTGATTATTGGTCAATAAATACCCTTCTTCAGATACAATAACACCGGAACCTAAGCCACGTTGTATGCGCTCTCTTGTTTCACCTTCTCCGCGAGGCTGCCCAAAAAACTGGGAAAAAGGATTTACCATCCTGACTTCCTGTGTTCTCTTGGTTGTAATGGTAACAACAGCCGGATTCGTTTTTTCGGCTATATCAACGATCGCATCATTAAAATCTTTCAGTGAAGCTACAGATCGGTTTTCAGCAGTCTCGATCTTGTCAGTTTTGGCATCGTTATCTGTCAGTGAAAATGAATCTGTTTCTGTGGCCCAATTAAAACCTAGCAGAACTATAATAGCCGCGGCCACCCCAAATATATTTTTTACTGTGATATTCATATGTATATATAATTTTATTGGTATTTATTGTTTGCGGTAATACAACGTGTCAGCCATTTAAAATTGTACACACCTTCAAACCTTTACAATTCATAAAAAAACTGAAGCCCTATTTACAGGACTTCAGTTCCATTAACCAACTGATCAAGCTTATGATATCTTGATCTGCTTCTTAACTTTTTCCTCTCTTTTTGCAATGATGATATTCAATACACCATTACTATATTTTGCTTCAATGCTGTCTTCATCAATGGTATCGGGTAATTGGAAGGAACGGTTAAATGAACCGTAACTTGATTCAACCCGATGGAAGTTTTTATCGTTTTCTTCATTCTCGAATCTCCGCTCACCACTTATTGATAAACGTCCGTTTTCGAGATCTACGTTTATATCTTCCTTGCTCATCCCGGGAAGTGCTACTGAAACCTCAAATTCATTTTCAGTTTCAGCAATATCTACACTTGGCATAAACGAGTCTTTACGATAGTTGAGCGATTCATTAAAGAATTCGTCCAATATATCGCTGAAGTTTTTGGAGTGAAGATCAACATTGGGTCGTGAATATTTTAAAAGTGCCATATCGAACCTCTATTTTGAGTTTTTCCTTTGATAATTCACTTTTAGATATACAAGCTTCATACCATAAAAAAAGAGATCATCAAATCTGTCATACGGGCAATACAGAACTGTTGAAATTTCAGGCCGTTCTCAACAGAAGGAAATCTTGACAGACCGGAAAAGCAGGACTGTCAGAATCACTTACAAACTTGGCAGGGATGTAGGTATTAAGTGTTAGTTCCGAGGTGTTAGATGATTTCTAACACCTAACACCTCGCGACTAAAACCTACATTAAGAATAGCTTTTCTTCCATTCACGGGCTATGAGGAAGGCCATTTCCAGACTTTGCTCGTAGTTGAGGCGAGGATCGCAGAAGGTCTCATAATTTCGCTTCAGCTCGTCCTCTTCCAGGCCTTTGGCTCCACCCACACATTCTGTGACATTATCACCGGTAAGTTCAAGATGAACCCCACCGAGATAACTTCCCTCGGAGCGGTGAATTGCAAATGCAGAACGTACCTCGCTGATGATATCGTCGAAATTTCGGGTTTTGATTCCGCCATCAGTACTAAAAGTGTTTCCATGCATAGGATCTGAACTCCAGACCACCGGAAATCCTTCACGGCGGACAGCTTTGATCAGCTTCGGTAATTCTTTCTCTACAATATCTTTCCCAAAACGGGTGATCAGAACGATCTTTCCTGCTTCGTGACTTGGATTAAGTGTTTCGATCAGCTTCATCGTTTCATCAATTTCATAAGGGGGCCCGATCTTAATACCCACCGGATTATTGATGCCTTTGAAATATTCTACATGAGCACCGTCAAGATCACGTGTTCGGTTCCCCAACCACACCATATGCGCACTCAGGTTAAAGTGGCCATCTTTTCGCGGAACCGGGCGGGTTTGGGCTGAATCATAGTATAAATTCAGTGCTTCGTGTGAAGTATAAAAATCAACTTTCTGAAGCGTACTGAATGTATCGGGTGCAATGGCCTCCACAAAACGTACCGCTTTGGTAATGGATTTTACCATGTCCTCATATTCAGCGTAATACTCATTATTCTGCATAAAATCGAGTTCCCATTGCTCAGGATGATGCAGATCTGCAAAGCCCTCGTCAGCTAATGCTCTCAGGAAATTAAGGGTGAGTCCGGCTTTATGATATCCTTCGATCAACCGATCCGGGTCGGGCATGCGAATTCCTGATTCTGACTCAAAACCATTGATAAGATCACCGCGGTAATTGTGAATTTCTTCACCATTCACGGTTTCAAAGTCACTGGATCTTGGCTTAGCATATTGACCGGCGATCCTTCCTACACGCAAAACAGGTGCTCCCATTTCGTGGATCAGTATAAAACTCATTTGAAGCAGCACCTTTACCATATTCACGATCTTTGGTGCTTTGGTTGCATCAAAGCTTTCCGCGCAATCTCCGCCTTGTAATAAGAAAGCTTTTCCTGAAGCTACATCAGCAAGCTTGGTTTTCAGGGCTTCAATTTCCCATGAAGTAACCAATGGAGGTAAAGACTTTAAAGTCTCATAACTTTCTTCTAATTTTGTTTGATTCGGATATTCCGGAAGTTGTTTTACCGGTTTACCTTTCCAGGAAGTTGGGGACCAATTTTTACGAGCTACTTCTTGCATAAATTTTATTTTTCTAAGTGAAGCACAAAACTATCGGTTTTTTGTGGTTAATGCTTAAAATTCTTACACATTGTACCGATCAATGAAATATATTAAGGGCGAATTCTAAAAATTACACTATGTTAGAAACAAAACCACGCATCTTAGTCGTTGATGATTTTCCTGCCCTTGTTACACTTACAAGGCATAAACTAATTCAAAAAGGATTCGAAGTACTTACCGCACAAAATGGGAAGGATGCGCTCGAGATTGCCAGAACCGAATATCCGGACCTTATTTTAAGCGACGTTGAAATGCCCTTAATGGATGGGTTTGAACTGTGTGAACGTATAAAAAAAGATTTTCGCCTGAATAAGATCCCTGTCATCCTGGTAACCTCTATGGTAACTACTGATTATATTATGAGGGGTATAGAGGCCGGAGCAGATAATTATCTTACCAAACCTTTTGATGATGAAACCCTGTATTCAAAAATTGAGCATTTATTAGCCAATCCTCCGATTTCAAATAGCGAAACAGATACTGTAGAACTAAATATTGAAGGCAATAAGTACAATGTAAAAGCCGATTATTCCCATTTGGTAAACCTGCTTATCGCTACCTATAAAAATACTCTCGCCCAAAACAATCAGCTGGGCAAGGTGCAAAGTGGTCTTAATGCAGCAAACAAAGAACTTGAACTTATCAAGCAGGAACATGAAGAGCTGATCCACAATATATTTCCTGAAAAAATTGCTCAAAACCTGCTTGCTTATGGAACGGTAACTCCGGAGCGGTATGAGGACTCGACAATCATGTTCACGGATTTTGCAGGATTTACAAAGGTAGTACCCACACTTAAGCCTGAAAAACTGATCGAGAGCCTGTCCTTTTATTTTGATGAATTTGATGACATCGCGGGCAAACATAATCTGATCAAAATTAAAACCATTGGCGACAGTTATATGGCCGCAGGGGGATTACCGGAGCGCAACCAAACACACCCGGTAGATTCTATCTTAGCCGCACTCAAGATCACCGAATTTGTCCGTAATTATGGGAAAAAAACCATGAATAATGAAATGCCATATCTGCCTATTCGTATTGGTATTCACACAGGAAAAGCAGTTGTAGGTGTGATCGGGAAGAAACGGTTTGCCTATGATATCTGGGGTGAAACCGTCAACCTTGCTGCCCGACTCGAAGAACATTCAGAAAATAACGCCATCAATATATCTGAGACTACCTACCAGAGAGTTAAAGAATTCTTTGATTGCGAAAATCGGGGGGTGGTTGACACCAAGTATACCGGCAAGTTACCAATGTATTTTGTAAACCGAATCAAACCGGAATTTTCTGAAGATGATGAAGGGCTTTTTCCAAATCGTCTTTTTATTCGGGAATACAATAATATGGCCCGGGTTCAAAAAGAGAATTAAACCTAACCGCTATTTTACTCGTTAGATCAATAATTATTCAGTTTAAATTTTACATCTGATCTTTAATATGAAAAAACTATTGCTCACTGTTACTTTCATTTTTAGCACTGTTTTTGCCCATTCCCAAACTACCACCAATTACAAGATCTCATTTGAAAACGCGGTACATCACGAAGCCGAGATCTCCGTTACCTATACCAACCTGGATAACAAAATACTTGAAGTTCGGATGAGCAGGACTTCCCCCGGTCGTTATGCATTGCACGAATTTGCTAAAAACGTTTACGGTGTTAAAGCAACTGACGGGAAAGGGAAAGAGCTCGAAGTCACCCGGCCAAATCCACACCAGTGGAATGTAAGCGGACATGATGGAACCGTTCATTTTGAATACACCCTTTTTGCCAATCGCGGAGACGGCACCTATTCACAGGTTGATGAAACACATGCTCACCTTAACATACCATCTGCTTTTGCCTGGGCTCGAAATTATGAACACCGTCCCATCGAAATTACCTTTGATGTACGGGAAGATCTGAACTGGAAAGTTGCTACACAGCTCAAACATCTCGAAAAAAACACTTATTACGCTCGCAACCTGGCTTACTTTTTGGACAGCCCTATTGAGATCGCTGATTTTCATAAACGTGAAGAAGTCGTAAATGGTCAACGGATAAAAATGGCTTTACACACTCCTGCTTCCGAATCAGAAGTTGACGAGTATTTTGGCAAGGTAATGGCTATCGTACATGCACAACAAGATGTTTTCGGAGAACTTCCCGATTTCGATTATGATGAATATGTATTTCTCAATTGCTTTATGCCTAATGCCAGCGGTGATGGTATGGAACACCGAAATTCTACCATCGTCACTAATTCAAAACCGTTAGATGAACCGCTCGGTGAAACCAGTATTGGGACTATATCTCATGAGTTTGTTCATGTCTGGAATGTAGAGCGAATTCGCCCGGCAAGCCTCGAGCCTTTTAATTTTGAAGAAGCTAATATGAGCGGTGAGCTTTGGTTTGCTGAAGGATTCACCAGCTATTATACCAACCTGATCTTGACCCGCGCAGGGATCTTAACAGAAAATGAATATATAGAGGGACTTGCCGGCGGACTCAATTACGTTTTCAACCACCCCGGAAGGCAATATTTTAGTCCCGTTGAGATGAGTTATCAGGCTCCTTTTGTAGATGCAGCACGCTCAGTTGATCCGGTTAATCGTGAAAACACATTCATTTCATACTATACCTATGGCAGTGTATTGGGATTGGCTCTTGATCTTTCTCTTCGGGATCTGGATAACGGAAAAAATCTGGATGACTTCATGAAGTTAATTTGGCAATACTTCGGAAAACCGGAAGTTCCATATACCAACCGTGATATAGAAGCTACCCTTGCCGAATATGCCGGAAAAGAGTTTGCTACCGAATTTTTCGCCAAATACATTTATGACAGTCAGATGCCTGATTATGAAACACTCTTTGAATCTGTGGGAGTCAATTTTGGTCCAGCTAACCCCGGCAAAGCAAGCTTAGGAACAAATATCCGCATTGAAAATGGCGTAGGAATTTTGACCTCGAACGCTATCAAAGGTTCACCCATCTATGAAGCCAAAATATCGGGAGCCGATGAGATCATCTCTATTGGAGAAACTAACCTTAGAAAAGTACAAGATGTGGATGAGATCATAACCAATTATAAGCCTGGAGATGAAGTCGAGATCATTTTTGAACGGTGGGGTAAAATGAAAACAACTCGCGCTACACTGCAAGAAGACAAACGATTCAAAACAACTTTGGATGACACATCTCCTGATCAGGATCGAACAAACTGGATACAGGGTAATTAGCATTATTCAATACTAACAGGCCGTCATTTTCAATTATCGGTGGCCAAATTTTTACCTCCACTTCTTTCACCTATTAGTTTCATAAAAAGGAATGAAGCTTTTCCCCCTCCTGTTTTGTATTTTTCACAGTTCTGAAATCCTAAAATCAAAGAGACTTTGCAGCACAATATTGTAGTCCGTGGCGCCCGCGAACACAACCTCAAAAATATTGATATCGACATTCCCCGCGACCAGCTGGTGGTTATCACCGGCCTTTCCGGATCGGGGAAATCATCGCTGGCTTTTGACACCATATACGCCGAAGGTCAGCGACGGTTCCTGGAATCTCTCTCTGCCTATGCCCGCCAGTTTTTAGGGATGATGGAACGCCCCGCCGTGGATTTCATCGACGGACTTTCCCCCGTGATCTCCATCGATCAAAAAACCACTAATCGAAATCCACGTTCAACAGTGGGTACAGTTACTGAAATCTACGATTTCCTACGATTGCTGTATGCCCGGGTCGGAGTTCCCTATTCTTATAAGACCGGCAACATAATGGAGAAACAATCAGCTGATCAGGTTGTCGCTTCAGTTATGGATATGCCCGAAGGAACTAAAACCTACTGCCTTGCTCCTGTCGTGCGCGGACGAAAAGGTCATTACCGGGAGTTATTTGAACAAACCATAAAACAAGGATTTGTAAGCGCTCGTATTGACGGGGAATTTCACGATCTGGAAAAAGACATGAAGCTGGATCGCTACAAAACGCACAATATTGAGATCGTAGTTGACCGCTTTGTCATCTCCCCGAAAAGTGAAAAACGTGTTGCCGAAAGTATTCGCCTTGCCCTTGAAATGGCTGATGGAAACGTAATACTTGCCATAAAAGATGGTGATGAGATCTCTGATAAACTCTACTCCCAAAATCTCTTTGACCCCGAAAGTGGCATTGCTTACGAAGATCCGGCTCCGAACTTGTTTTCCTTCAACTCTCCGTACGGTAATTGCAAAGAATGTGAAGGACTTGGTTACACTTATGATGTAAGCTGGGATCTTCTTGTTCCCAATAAAGAACAAAGCATTGCCGATGGCGGACTTAGGTTCCTTGGAGCTCCACGGGATATTTTTGTTTTCAAACAGCTAAAAGCCATCCTGGATTCTTTTGATCTGGATTTTGAAACTCCACTCAAAGATTTTCCTGAAGAAGCCTTGGAGATCATAATGCATGGCAGCGGTGATAAAAAGTATTCCGTCAGCTACGATTTCAAAGATAACTCCGTGACATATAAGCACAAGTTTGAGGGTCTTAGAAATACTATCATCGATCAATATCACAACAGTAAATCCAACAAACAGCGTGATAAAGCCAAAGCCTTCATGGACAAGGTAACCTGTCCGGAATGTAACGGTGGACGTCTCAACAAAGAAGCACTTTCCTACAAAATTGATGGCTACAATATTCATGATCTGGTCCAAAAAGATATTCAGGATCTGCGGGATACTCTGTATAGCATCAGTTTAACCGAGCGGCAGCAGACTATTGGAAATCAGGTGTTAAAAGAAATTCGTGACCGCCTGGACTTTCTGCTTAATGTGGGACTCAGTTATCTCAGTATAGACCGCGAGGCACAAACCCTGAGCGGTGGTGAAGCCCAGCGAATTCGGCTGGCCACGCAGATCGGAACACAGCTTGTTGGTGTACTTTATATTCTGGATGAGCCCAGTATCGGACTCCACCAACGTGATAATATCAAATTGATCAAATCTCTTGAAACCCTGCGTGATCTCGGAAATTCCGTACTGGTTGTTGAACACGACCGCGAGACCATCGAGCATGCTGACTTTGTGGTAGATCTTGGTCCGGGTGCCGGAGTGAACGGCGGACATATTGTAACCGCCGGAAAACCTAACGAACTGGACCCAACATCGGATACCGCCAAATTCCTGAGAGATGAAGAAGTAATTGAAGTACCCGAAAAACGGCGAAAGGGAAATAAAAAATCCATCAAGCTAAAAAACACCCGTGGGCACAATCTCCAAGATCAGGATGCCGAAATTCCATTGGGTAAATTTATATCTGTAACCGGCGTGAGTGGCAGCGGAAAAAGTTCACTCATCAATCAAACGCTGGTTCCGATCCTTTCCAACTATTTCTATAAATCCAAGACCGTACCTCTACCTTACGATTCTATTGAAGGAATAGATAATGTGGACAAGATCATTTCCATTGATCAAAGTCCTATTGGACGAACACCCAGATCTAATCCGGGAACGTATACCAAAGTATTTGACCATGTAAGAAGGCTTTTTGCCGAGCTTCCCGAATCTAAAATTCGCGGTTACGATCAGGGGCGTTTTTCTTTTAACGTGAAGGGCGGTCGATGTGAAACTTGTCAGGGTGATGGCGTTCGTAAGATCGAAATGAATTTCCTTCCGGATGTATATGTGACCTGCGAAACCTGTAACGGCAAACGCTACAATCGCGAAACACTTGAGATCTATTATAAAGGCAAGAACATATCAGATGTACTGAAAATGCCTATCAGTCAGTCTGCTGAATTTTTTGATGCCCAACCTGCAATCAGCCGAATTTTAGGAACCCTTAATGATGTAGGCTTAGGATATCTCACCCTTGGGCAATCTTCTACTACCCTTTCAGGTGGGGAAGCCCAACGCATCAAGCTGGCACGTGAGCTCTCGAAAGTTGGAACCGGAGATACTCTTTATGTGATGGATGAACCCACAACCGGACTTCATTTTCAGGATGTACGTATGTTGGTTGATGTGATCCAGCGTCTGGTAGATAAAGGAAATACGGTGATCGTGATCGAACATAATCTTGATCTGATAAAAGCAGCAGACTGGATCATTGATCTCGGACCCGAGGGCGGAGCCGGTGGTGGACAGATCATTGCCCAAGGAAGCCCCGAAGAAGTAGCAGAAGTAAAGGATTCCTATACCGGACAGTTTTTGAAGGAAGAGTTTGAGCGATTAAAGAAGGAACCCGCTTAAATAACTTTTAAATAAAAATGTTCACAATGGTTGGATTCTTGTTTATATTTTGAGCCTGAATGAAATTCTTTCGGACACATATCGCCCGCTCATTTAATGTAGGCATTTTAGTTGCCGGCCTTGTTTTCTATTTCATGAAACCGGTCAGTGACAATGCGGAACACGATGCTTTTGCATCCTGGTTGCAATCCAATCTGAAATCGAGCACCAATGCTGAAATTACAGATCAAATTCGCGGGCTTTCCAAAGCTGACGGACAATTAGAATCTGTAATTCGGAAAGCCTCAGCACTTGTTAAAGCAAATGCTGATGAATTCGAACTCCCTGTAAATTCCCAATCTCAGGATGAGAATGAAGTATTCCGGGTTCTGTTAAAAGAATGGAATGCGTATCAGAGTTCATCCTCCGGTATGGGCAAGGCCGTGCTCATAAAGCAGACTCAACCAAATTCGGTACTACCTGTTGATGGCTTTTCTTTTGGCACCAAATCTATCTCCCATCAGCCTAATGTGATATTAACTGATGCAGGAATTTCACTTGAGAATACTATTGCTCCTTCTCAAAGTTTTTATCTCACCCCTCTTTCGAGCGGAACAGCGATCAACGCCCCCTGATCTTTTTTCACTCCATTCACTTTCAAACTACAGCAAAACGCTGATAACGAACCGGGTATCAAAAAAACAGCCCTTATCAACGTTATGCTACTATTTAATTCAATTATTCAAAACCTAAAAAATTACAATCATGCAAGGAAACGGATTTAAAATCGGTTGTATAGCGGCTTTCTTAGGCCTCACACTTTTTTACTTATGGCCTACTATACAATGGAACCTGGAACAAAATTATATTGATGAACTGAGTACTTCTGAAGCAGCTCAGTACGAAGAAGAAAACCGCGAGAAGCTTCAAGGTCTTAGAGACAACATTTTGTCGTTGGGACTTGACCTTCAGGGTGGTATGCACGTAACCCTTGAAGTGGGTGTTCCCCAATTGATACTGGAACTAGCCGGCGAAAATGCTGACCCTCTTCTTCAAGATGTTATCAGCACTGCCCGCGAGCGCTCCATTGAAGATGGAACGGACTTCATTGATGAAATGGTAGCAGAATTTGAATCTCGTGATGCTGATGCCCGCTTAAGCCGGTATTACAGAAATGATGCCATGGATATCACCCGCCGCTCAACAAATGATGAAATAGCTACTTTCCTGAAATCTCAACGGCAATCAGCCCTTGACAGAGCTATCGAAATTATCCGAACACGTGTTGACCGTTACGGAGTAACTGAGCCATCTATCGTGAAGCAAGGAAACAACCGGGTAGTCGTTGAGCTTCCCGGCGTTGAAGACAAAGAGCGAGTTCGTAGCCTTTTGAAAGGTACTGCCCGTCTTGAGTTCAGACTAGCAGCCGATGCCGATCAGTTTAGTTCTTTTGTAGATCAGGTATATGAATACTATGATAGCTTTCAGGGTGAAAATTCTGACTCTGTGGAAATCAGCATGAATCCATTGGAAGAAGTATTATTACCGGCCCAATCTCCTTACCTCATGGGATATGCGACCGGAAGAGATACTTCTCGTGTAATGGACTTGCTAACTACTGAAGACATTCAGCGAATGTTGCCCAGAAACACTACCATCATGTGGAGTGCAAATCCATTGTCCGGACAAGCCGGAGAAGATCTTTATCAGCTTATAGGTGTGCGGGACCAGATAGAGCTTACCGGAGATGTAATCGAAGATGCCACGGTTCAATTTGATCCGGCAACAAATGTCCCTGAAGTCTCTATGAGTATGGACAGTGAAGGAGCCCGAACCTGGGGCCGTATTACAGGTGCCAATATTGGAAAGCCTGTAGCTATTGTACTCGATGGGTATGTGTTCTCGTATCCTAATGTTCAAACCAAGATAGCAAATGGCCGTTCATCCATCACCGGTCTTGACGGAATTGACGAAGCAGAAGATTTGGTTAACATCTTGCTTTCAGGTGCCCTTCCCGCTCCGCTTGAAATTCTTGAAGAGCGAACGGTAGGTGCAACATTAGGTGCAGAATCTATCAGTGCCGGTTTGAATTCCATTCTGTTTGGATTGGGAATTGTAGCCATCTTTATGATCGTGTACTACCGAACAGGCGGCGCAATTGCCGATCTCGCACTTCTGCTTAATATCATTTTTATCCTCGGTATTCTGGCAGCTTTCAAAGCCACACTTACATTACCGGGTATTGCAGGTATTGTACTAACCATTGGTATGGCGGTAGATGCCAACGTACTGATCTTTGATCGTATCCGGGAAGAACAGCGAACCGGGAAAACGCTTAAAGCTTCTATTGAAGCAGGATATGCAAATGCCATGAGTGCCATTGTTGATGCCAATGTAACCACATTTTTCGTAGCTATTATCCTTTTCAGTTTCGGCGTTGGTCCGATCAAAGGATTTGCTGTAACCCTGATGGCCGGTATTGTAGCCTCATTGTTCAGTGCTATTGTGATCACACGTGTAGTGGTTGATTACCTAACCAAAGCCAAGAAAAGCGCAGTAAGCTTCGGTTAATCCTAACAAAGAATTTTAAACGACTAAAGGAATATTATTATGAGATGGTTTGAAACACCAAATTTTGACTTTACGGGAACCCACAGAAAGGCTTATATCCTTTCTACTGTTCTGTTTTTGGCTTCACTTGCGGCAATCTTAACACAAGGATTGCAATACGGTATCGACTTCAAAGGAGGAAAAGAATTCGTACTCGCGTTTGAAAGTCCTATCAGTGTTGTTGATATGAGATCCAGCCTGAGCGAACCTCTTGGTGCAGCTCCTGAAATAAAATTATATGGTTCTGATTCAGAAGTTCTGATCCGAACGGATAATGAAAGTGATATCAGTACTGTTCAACAGATCATTACATCAAATGTAAGTGAACTGTATCCCGATAATCCTGCCAATGTTATAAAGACCGACGTTGTAGGTCCCCGTTTTGCGGAAGACCTTAAATGGGGTGCATTACAAGCAGTTATTTATGCTATTGTGATCATCTTCATTTATATCCTGATCCGATTCCGTAACTGGACCTTTTCTGCCGGAGCAGTTGCAGCCCTCGTTCATGATGTTGTGATCGTGCTTGGGATATTTACTATCCTCGCCGATCTGGTTCCATTCAGTTTGCAGATCGATCAGGCATTGATCGCAGCGTTTTTGACCATTGTAGGTTATTCATTGAATGATACCGTGGTTGTATTTGACCGTATTCGTGAGAACTCAAATGTTCACAAAGGAATGGATTTCATACCTATGGTCAACAAAAGCCTGAACGACACATTAAGCCGTACTGTAATTACTTCTATTACCACCTTGTTTGTGGTGCTTGTGCTGTTTATTTTCGGCGGTGAAGTATTGAAAGGGTTTTCTTTTGCCCTGCTGATCGGTATCATTCTGGGTACGTACAGTTCGCTGTTTGTAGCCAGCGCGTTGGTGGTTGAGCTCGAAGAGCGCACCAAAAAATCTTAATATAAAACAACAGGAAAATCTATGAGCTTTAATACATCAGAACGCTACAACAGCGTTGTTATCGAATTTAAAGGAAATGTAATGGGTGGCCCTGATGCGGTTAGCCTGAATGAAAAACTTCATGAACTCATTGATGCCGACAAAACCAACGTTGTAGTTGATCTTGGCAAAGTGAAATTCATGAACTCTTCAGGACTTGGAATGCTGATCGGAGGACTTACTACTATGCGCAAAGCCGGTGGTGACCTTCGTATAGCGAACGCTACCGACAAGATCGAAAGCCTGTTGATCGTCACTAAATTGATCACAGTATTCAAACACTTTAAATCAGTGGATGAAGCTGCTAAATCATACGAAGACTGATCATCTGAAAACTAAACTGAATACAAAGGGGTGTTCTGGCACCCCTTTTTTATTGAACTGATTATGAGCATACGAGTTGTTATTGGAGCACAATGGGGTGATGAAGGAAAAGGCAAAATAGTCGACCTTCTAAGTAATAAATCGGACTATGTGGTTCGTTTTCAAGGCGGTGCTAATGCCGGCCATACCCTTAAATTTGACGATAAGAAGTTTGTCCTTCATCTTATTCCATCCGGAATTTTTAACGGAGATGCCGATTGTGTTATTGGCAACGGCGTGGTTATCGACCCTGTCGCTTTGGTAGAGGAAATCAAGGGGGTACAGGAAATGGGATTCAGCCTTGAAGGCAGGTTCTTCATCAGTCAAACTGCTCACGTTATTCTGCCCTATCACAAACTTTTAGATCAGCTTAAGGAAAAACGCCGTGGCGGTGATGCCATCGGAACCACAGGGCGTGGCATTGGTCCTGCCTACGTAAGTAAAGTATCTCGTGTTGGTATTCGCATGGTAGATCTTCTTGACCGAGAAATTCTGCGAACCAAGATCGACCAGAACTTAAAAGACATTAATTTTGCCCTCGAGAACCTTTACAAAGAACCCAAGCTAAGTGCTGATAAATTGATGGATGAACTTGAAGATTCTATCAAAACTTTGGAGCCATTCATTTGCAACACCACCAATTTGATGCATGAAGGCATCAAAAATAACAAATCCATTTTACTGGAAGGTGCACAAGGTACACTCCTTGATGTTGATCACGGCACCTATCCATATGTTACCTCATCTTCGCCAACATCCGGCGGTGCGTGTATTGGTTCCGGGATCCCACCAACAGCTCTTACCAATGTTATGGGAATCACTAAGGCATATTGTACCAGAGTTGGAAATGGCCCCTTCCCTACCGAATTATTAGACGAAACAGGAGAAGAGCTTCGCAAAAAAGGTCAGGAATTCGGTGCCACTACAGGCCGACCCCGACGTTGTGGCTGGCTAGACTTAGTTGCACTAAAATATGTAGTACAGCTTAATGGAATGAATGAACTGACGCTCACCAAAATGGATGTGATGGACGGTTTTGAAGAGATCAAAGTTTGTACATCTTATAAACTCAATGGCAAGGAGTCTGATGTCTTTCCATTGAGCCTGGATGAAATAGAAGATATCGAACCTGTTTATACTACCCTCCCCGGCTGGAAAAACTCTATTGAGGGAATCACAGACTGGAATGAACTACCCGCAACTGCTCAATCCTATATTCGGTTCATTGAAGAATATCTTGGGGTGAAGTTTACCATCATCTCAACCGGACCTAAACGAAACGAGACCATCGTTCTTTAACACACCTTTACTATAAACGATAAGGGTGACTATTGTTTAAGATCCTATTTTGTCAGAACTGCGCTCTGACTTGAGCACTAATGATCAATCATTAGCGTAAGTAAGCAGTTCTTCATAGGCTTCCTGAGATTCTTCCAGTAAGTCTTTCAACTCTTCCGGAAACGGCTCATTTTTTGACTTATAAGCCCTGAATCCCGTAGACCGGTGAACATTGTGATACCAGTACTTTGCCCACACACCGTCCTCTTTTCGAGGTCCTGCCGGCCATTTGAGCATGGCTTCATCAAAAGGAATTCCAAGAGTTCCACAAAGCTCTCTCAGTCGTGATTGCGGATACTGTAATATATCTTTAGCATCTACGATCACCGGTTTTTTATCGATAGATCTCAAATACTTCACGATCTCCAGATGCTTGGCATAGCCTACATCCTGCATGGTCGGATTTTTCACCTGTTTAGCGTAAGAAGGAAGCATGTCTTTTGGGGGACGAGTTAAAAATACATTCACCGTTTCCTCTAAAAAACTCAGATCCAGATTCACAAGATGATGCGTCATGTTCTTGAAAAAAGCGATGGGGGTATCATAATCCCCCAGGATGATCTCATCCACAACTTTTTGCCCGTCATTTTCCTGACTTTCCAGCACCTCTTCAGCACCCGGGTGATAATTCTTGGCATCGGTATTAGCCAAATAATGAGCATAAAGAGGCTCATCTACCACAGTGGAATCTTCTCGTTGGGCAAATGAATATAATAATGCTGTTGAAATATTTCGTGGACCGCTCCACAAACAAATTCGTTTTGTTTTTAACATGTATCTCGTCTTTACTTTTATTTTGAACTGAGTTTTTTTTTAAAAAAACACTCAGTATAAAATTTAAATTCAGTTTAATTATACTTTTTCGTTCTGTGCTGCAAGTTCAATTTCCTGTTCGTACAGTTTCTGAAGGCGCTGAGTTATTGCACCTGGAACCGTTTTTGTTATCACCCTTCCATCTATCTTTGTTACCGGGGTGAGTCCTCCAAAGCTTCCGGTTACAAAAGCCTCATCAGCTCCATATACATCAAATAGTGAAAAATTCTTTTGGCGACAGGTAATCCCGGACTTCTCACAAATCTCGATCACCTTACCGCGTGTAATACCATTCATGCAATACTGACCAGTTGAGGTCCAAACCTCGGTGCCTTTTACCATAAAAAAGTTGGTGGCATTGCAGGTAGAGACAAAACCATTGATATCTAGCATTAGCGCTTCATCAGCTCCCGCCTCAATAGCCTGAATTAAGGCTTGTACTTCATGAATTTTACTATGGCAATTAAGACGAGGATCAAGGTAATCGGGAGACCCTCGACGTATTGTACTTGTAAATAAGGTAATACCGCGGTCTCTGCTTTCCGGGTCAGCCTTTTTGTATTCAGCGATGATCACCATATTTGGCCCGGATATTGTAAGCCTGGGGTCTTGAGATGGTGTTTTTTTTATACCACGAGTAAACATAAGTCTCACGTGTACACCATCTTTCATCTTGTTGGCATCTAGTGTTTGCCAAATGGCCTCATTGATCTCATTTCGGCTCATATTCAGGTCCATCCCAATGGTTTTAGTCCCTTGGAATAACCGATCATAATGTTCTTCTAAAAAAACAAGAACTCCATCATGCAAGCGGAAGCCTTCCCAGACTCCATCACCAACTAAATATCCGCTGTCAAAAACGGATATTTTCGCCTCATCCCGGGGAAGCAGCTCTCCGTTTACGTAAATGAGTACATCATCGTTACGCGGGTCATGAACCGCATTATGTGTGCCGTGAGTCATGTTATTTTTTGAATGAACATACGTAAAACAGAGCAAATGGTCATCCTTTTACACTTAAAAGTATATACCTTATTAACAATAATTTATACGAATTACATATGAAAAATTATGTTGTGAGGGCAAAAAGTGTTCGCATAAAAAAATCTCCACAGTTCATATGTGGAGATTCTGATAGGTTAGTTGGTCAATTTCACCCCGAAAAACCGGAAGGTTAACAATGTGTTGGGTATTAAGATCCAACTTACGATTAGTTATTTTCGGTTAGGAGACCGCGATAAGTTTACACTTTTTTAATTAATTAGAATAAAAAGTCAGCTTATAAATATGAACCAGTTCTGAACCCTTCATTAAATAGCTCATAAGATGCTATCAGGGGCTAATAGGAAATTCAGTCTAAAGTATGAACCTCTATTCTTCGAAGATCAAAGCATCAGGATCGGCACCCAGCTCTTTCAGATATTTCATAATAGCATCATTAAACGGACCGGGACCACATACATAAAATGGCTGGTCAAAATCATCTATTTCAGACTTCAAAAATTCTTTATCTATAAAGCCATCAAGGAACATATGGTCACCTTCAGGTTTTTCATCTGTGATAACACTTATGAACTGATCTCCAAGCATTTTACTAAACTCATCCTTCAATATGATATCCTCATCCGTTTTGTTGGAAAAAATGAGGCTATTCTTTCCGATCTTGCCTTTCTTATGAAGATCTCTGAGTATTGCAATAAAAGGAGTCACACCGGCACCCCCTGCTAAAAAGATTCCTTCCCCTTTGTACTGAATGGTTCCCCATGGTTCGTCAACTAAAAGTGCATCTCCTTCTTCGAGTTTACCTATTTGTTCGGTCACGCCATCATGTTCGGGATAGATCTTAACAACAAATTGAAGATGTTCATCTTCATTTAAAGAAGTGAAAGTAAACGGTCTTTTTTTATCACGCCAACCGTCCTTATCAATACTAACTTCAGTAGCCTGACCCGGTTGAAATTCATAACCATCAGGTTTTTGGAGAGTGATTTTTTTTACGTCGTGAGTTTCGTTTTCAATGTTTATGATCTCGAGTGTATGTGCCATAATTATTTTATTTATCCTTTACACATAGATACAATTATGGCGGGCTAAACATTCAAATAAGACGTTTATGATCTTATAAGCAGATCAAAAGATCACTTTTCAAACCTGTCTAAATTCTTACGAGCTTGCTTTTGCACTTTCTTTTTAAGGAATGAGGTCCATCCTAACACTTGCCCCGGAATACCCAATGCTTGTTTGCTCCATCTCCAGAAATTGAATGAGTCAACATGTTCTATAATAAGGCCGTCCCGAAATTTAAAGCGAGCCTCTATCCTATTTATAACTTTTCGGTTGGTTTGAGAAAAGAGATAGGCTGCCTGCCAGTTTGCAGAACCGGTGTTTTCATTTGATTTGACATTTTCAAACGTAAGTTCAAATTCCTCAGCTCGATCACATAGCATGGTCCACATAGCTGAGATCTCTTGCTTTGTTTTCAATTCGAAGACAGGATCGCTAAAACTTGCCTCATCGTGATAGCAAGTCATCATGGTTTTTGCATCCAGTTGCTGAAAGGCAGTATAAAACCGGTGTAAGAGAGCTTCATTATTATTCATTGCTCAATAAAATGAATTGGCCGTTAAAAATCTCATATTTAATATCAGTTTTAACTTTTGATCAAATAATTACCTTTTCAGGATCTTTTTCCTGATCAGGTAACTCATCTGTCCACCAATAATTACCACCAGGCTTCCAACTAAGGTATAAAGCGGCCATGCTATAGCCAAGCCATCGCCGGGAAGAATATTTTGTATGGGTCCCTGAACCATAAAGAGCAAAGCAACCAAACCACAGAAGAACCCAATAATAGCATCCGTTTTATTTGGCTGATCGAAAAACATCCCTAAAAGGAATGCGCCCAGTAATCCTCCATAAGTATAAGATGCGATCCCAAGCCCGAGTTCGACGATAGCCGGACGTTCCCCTCCCTGAAGCTGAAGTACAGCGAAGAAAATGGCAGAAGCCGTTAAAATGACTCCCCAACCCATGGTTATTTTTCTGGAAATGGAAAGATCTTCGGCATCGGTGTTATTTTTCCCGAAATAGGGTTTATAAAGATCGTAAGTGGTTGATGAAGCAAGGGAATTTAGGGATGAACTCAAACTACTCATGGCTGCGGCAAATAACGCCGCTACGATCAGGCCTGAAATACCGGTTGGAAGTTCCTCGACAATAAATTTGGCGAATATCTCATCGGTGGTTGCAAGTCCCATTGCATCCGCAGAAATACCTTCATAGAACATGAATAGCAAAAGACCAATGCCCAAAAATAGCCCGAATTGCAGCATGGCGACGATACCGCTCCAGATCATCGCTTTTTGTCCGGACCGTAAATTTTGGGTCGATAATACCCGCTGCACCAGCAATTGATCAGTACCATGGGAAGCCAGCGAAAATACTGCCCCGCCTACAATAGCTGTTATAAGTGTGTAAGGCTGAGCAATGAACTCCCTAAAGCTAAGGTCAAACCCAAGATCAATAACTTGTAGTTTTTCGGACGGGAGTTCGAATCCGGCAGGCATATTTCCCAAGAGTAAACCAATGGCAATAAAAGCGCCGCCGATGTACACGATCATCTGCACAAAGTCCATCCAGACCACTGCTTTGATCCCTCCAAAAAAGGTGTAGATCAACGTAACTCCGGTGATCACACAGATAGACATAATGTATAACTCGAGATCTCCCCAACCAGAAAATGCACCTCCTAACCTTAAAATAATAGCAAGAGGAATAGCGGTAGCAAAAAGACGAACCCCATCCGCCAGCAGGCGTGTGATCATAAATGTTGAGCTCGCTGCATTTCTCATAACAGCACCAAATCGTTTTTCCAAGAAGGTGTAGGCCGTGAAAAGTTCGCCCTCATAATATTTAGGAAGAAAAAACAGGGCCACAAAAATTCGCCCAATCACGTAACCAACCGTGATTTGTAAAAAGGTAAGATTTCCGCCATATGCCACAGCCGGTATACTGATAAAAGTCAGCGTACTTGTTTCGGTGGCAACAATTGAGAAAAGCACGGCCCACCAGGGAATCCCATCACCGCCTAAAAAATAATCTTTATTGGATTTTTGTTTGCCGGAAGATCTAAGGCCCAAAAAAGCCACTCCGATCAAATAGACGATAATTACAAGATAATCTATATAGGAAAAACCCAAGTAAGATCCGGTTTAGTTTTTTTAATTACACCGGATGAAAATCATAATTTCAATCATCAAATCCCAAGATTAATATCGTTTTGTAAAATTGGGTTTATTTAGGCGAGACTGTCATTGTTTTACAAGGAATTGTACAAATTTTTGAATTGCCCGTCCCCTGTGTGATATTTCATTTTTTGTGACGGCGTCTAATTCAGCAAAGGTTTTATCAAAGCCTTCAGGTTTAAATATGGGATCGTAGCCGAACCCTTTTTCACCTTTTTGTTCCAGAGTGATCTCTCCTTTACATACCCCTTCGAAGGTATATTCATAACTTTCAGAGACCAGAGCAACTAGAGTTCTGAATTGAGCAGTCCGGTTTGTTTTGCCGTTCAACTCTTTCAAAAGCTTTTGGACATTATCCTTATAAGTCGCATTTCTACCGGCATAACGGGCAGAATACACTCCCGGTTCTCCGTTCAGCACCTCTACTTCAAGTCCGGTATCATCAGAAAGTGCCGGGAGACGGGTTTCTTGGGCTACATATTGCGCCTTTTTTAAAGCATTCCCCTTTAGCGTTGGCCGGTCTTCAATAACTTCTTTCAGATTCGGAAAATCTTGTGAAGAAAGCACCTCTATACCTAAAGGACTAAGGATTTGCTGCATCTCCTCAATTTTGTGTGGATTTTGAGAAGCCAATACCAGCTTATCTATGTTCATAATTCTCTTCTTGGAAAGAATTTATAATAAAGATTAATTCCACTCCCTAAAGTTAACAATGCATTTAGAGCAATAAAAACAGTGTCATTGATCATCACAGAATATATGGTGAGCATTAAACTTGATGTAAAGTACATAATAATAAATGCTACATTTATGGATGTACTGCCTGCTTTTATCGTATCAAAAGTCTGAGGGATCCAGGCTGCTACCAGTATTCCAAAACCTGCCCATCCCAATAATTCAATTCCTGTCATAGTATTTAATTTACCTATTTAAGATTGTGTAATAATTCCTGAACTTCGTGCCATTTCAGACGAGGTCCATATTGGGATACTATTTTTGAACCGGCCAGACTGGCGAGTTTTCCTGAATTGGCAAATCCAAGTTCATTCGTTATACCATATAGGAAAGCGCCTGCAAACATATCTCCGGCTCCATTGGTATCCACCGCTTTTACATCGTACGGTTCGATATCAATGAAGGTATCCCCATCGTAGATCATTGCTCCATTTTTACCCTGGGTAATGACAAATCGTTTAGCTTCTTGTTTTAAAGCTTCTCTGGCTTCCATCAAATTACCTTTTTCCGTGAAGGTTTTGGCTTCTTCTTCATTGCAAAATAACAGGTCTACGGAGGCACCGATCACTTCCCGGAATTTATCCCTGAAACCACCTACAATGGAAGGGTCTGATAAGGTGATCGCTGTTTTGATTCCATGGTCTTCAGCTATTTTTTTAGTATGATTCATAGCATCCAGACCTTGTTCTGAAGCAACTAAATAACCTTCCAGATACACATATTCCGAATCTTTTATGGCGCGTTCATCTACTTCCTGTACCGAAAGACCGGAAGAAATTCCAAGATAGGTGTTCATTGTTCGGTCAGCATCATCCGTGATCATGACCAGGCATTTTCCAGTGATCCCGTCTTCTCTTTCCTGTCGTTCGAAATTTGTGGGAATTCCGGCATCTTCCATATCCTTCAAATAGAAATCACCGAACTCGTCGTCAGCAACTTTACATGAATAGAATGCTTTTCCACCAAATTGAGAAACCGCGATAACAGTATTTGCTGCTGACCCGCCAGATTTCTTTTCAGCATCATTATGGTCAATGGCTTTAATTAAACCATGCTGAGTATCCTCATCCACAAGCGTCATCAATCCTTTCTGTACACTGTGTTTAGTAAGAAAGTCTGTTGTTACTTTGAATTCCAGATCTACCAAGGCATTTCCTATGCCATAGACGTTGTATTTTTTTTTCATTTACTATGATTACAGATATTTTTTAAAAATTATTTAGGCCCCAAGAATACGGACATGTACTCAGCTTTAAAAACATTTACCATAGCCCGGTCATTTATTTCAAGTTAATAAAAAAGCCCTCTTATCAATTAATAAGAGGGCTTTTTGAAGTAGCTTCCTATATAAATTTATAAATTAGTGAACAATAATAGGATCAGCATTTCCATCAGGATCGCCATTCACTGTGCCGTCTGTACTTGCACTTCCCAGCAATAGTACTCCGGCAGCATGAGGAGCGGCCATGGAGGTTCCGCTTATAGAATTGTATCCACCGTTTTTCCAGGTTGAATTAACACTTACACCGGGAGCTGCATAGTCAACAGGAGGATTACCATAGTTTGAAAAGCTTGCCCAATTATCGTTGCTATCCATTGCAGAAATGGTAACGATGTTGCTGCCATTTACACGAGCGGGTGATGAATTATTAGCATCATCACTGCTGTTACCAGCAGCTAAGGCAAATTTAATTCCATTTGAAGCAGCAGCTAACACAGCGTCATCTAAGGCTTGAGATGTAGGGCCTCCCAAACTCATATTAGCTACATCACCGGCAGAACCGTTCGCACCCACGTGGTCAACACCAGCAATTACGCCTGAATAAGATCCGCTTCCACGACTGTCCAACACTTTTACTGGAATTACAGTGGCGCCTGCAGCAACACCAATAACCCCTTGACTATTGTCAATAGCTGCAACAGTACCTGCTACATGTGATCCGTGTCCATTTCCGTCATCAAGACTCTTAGCATCACGCCCGGATGTAAAGGCATTGAAACCACGTGAAGCATCTACATTTAGATCAGGATGATCTAAATCAATTCCTGTGTCAATGATCCATGCAACATTACTTCCTGAATACGTAACTCCCCCATTTACACGAGTAATTCCATACGGAGTATCTTGGTTAGAGTCACCATCACCGTCTCCGGGATCATCACAAGGTCCGCCATTGGGAGTTCCACAAGGAGGTGCAAAGGTATGGAATCGATCCTTCTCTATATATTTCACATTTTTATTGTTGCGTAGTTTTTCGAGTTGTGTGTCGTCTAGTTGCGCAGTAAAACCGGCAAGCACATTGTTGTACTTAACCACAACATTAGTCTCAGCAAGTTCAGCAGAGGCTAATACTTTTCCTCGTATAGTCTCGATCTGCTCAACTTCACCAAGCTTAAATTGTCCATCATTTGATGGCTGCATAACCACTATATACTGACCTTCAATAACTCTGTCTTCTGACAGATCATCTGTATTGGAGATCTCAGTAACGTTTTGACAACCTACAACCGCCAACATAAGAACTAATGCCCCCGGCGGTTATTTTTCTGATTATTCTAGTATTCATATTAACTATCTATTGTTTAGTTAGTGTTTTATTTATACCCGATTGAATGAGTAACTTAGATCGTGCTTTTCAATTTCTTATCTTTTAATCGTAAAATTGTCAGAGCTGAAATTTCGTTGCACGTATGTATATACATTAAACAGTCATATAATTCCACTTTGTTACAAAAAAAATTTCACAAATATTTACAACTGAAATTAAATGCTACCCTTCCGGGCAGAGAGGCTCAGCGAATTATGGCTCCTCATCCTGTGAATGGAAGCAATAGCATCAGAAATTATGAGCCTGCCAATGATGATTTCAGGAACAGCAGTGTGTTAGTTCCTCTTATTTTCTGGAAAGAAGAGCTTGAAGTAATTCTGACATTAAGAACTGAATCCATCAATCACGGTGGGCAGTTAAGTTTTCCAGGCGGTGGTACAGAAGGTGATGAAACGATCGAGGAAACCGCCCTTCGGGAATCACAGGAAGAAATTGGATTAAACCCCGACTATGCCAAGATCGTTGGGCAACTCACTCCGCTTTATGTTGGCCATTCTGATAATATGGTGACCCCGGTTGTAGCATTTTTAATGAAGGAGCAAGCCTTCATCCCCAACCCAAATGAAGTAGATGAGATCATATCTGTCCCTATTTCAAAGTTAGTGGAAGAACAGAATTTGATAGAGGAAAACTGGGACCTGCGAGGCACACCTTATCGCGTACCTTTTTGGAATATCCACAGGGTTCCGCTTTGGGGTGCAACAGCTATGATAATGAGTGAATTGATCGAATTATACAAAGAGTTTTTAGATTCAACTTCCTCCTCATAACCTTCACAGAAGTGCTTTCGAATTCTTATATTTTACTCCTTAAAAACAAAGGAGATAATGTCACTTTTATTAGTTGCCAAAAACCGTGATTTCACTTCGCTTAAAAATGCGCTGCTTGAAAAAGATCCTAATCTGGATGTTGAGATCTGGCCACGGGTCGAAAATAAGGAAAGAATTCATTTTGCTGTTTGTTGGAATCACCCTGATGAAGTACTTGGAAATTACCCCAACCTGAGAGGCGTATCCTCTTTGGGGGCTGGGGTAAATCATTTACTGGATGACGAAAGCCTTTCACCTGATATTCCCATTTGTAGATTGATCACGGGATCACTGCAAGATCAAATGGCTGAATATGTGCTGAATACTATTACTAATTATCGGTTACATATCGCGGAATATTTTAAGCAAAAAGAAAAAGGTATTTGGAAGCAACACAGCTCCATCCCCAAAAAAAACAGCCCCGTTGGAATCATGGGATTAGGCGAAATGGGGCTTAATGTTGCAACATTATTGGTGCAACAGGAATATACAGTGAATGGCTGGTCTCGTTCTAAAAAAGATATTGAGGGGGTCACTTCTTATGCGGGGAAAAATGAATTAAGTGATTTTCTCTCAGAAACCAAGATCCTTGTAAATCTGCTTCCCCTTACCGATGAGACGGAGGGAATTTTAGACCTCGATCTTTTCAAAAAGCTCAAAAAACCCGGTTATCTCATAAATGTAGGCCGAGGTGATCATCTCATAGAAGAAGATCTGATCTATGCCTTTGATATGGATTACTTGGAAGGTGCCTGTCTGGATGTTTTTGAAGAGGAACCCTTGCCTCAAAATCATTCTTTCTGGAATCGCAAGCAGATCATGATCACTCCACACATCGCGGCCATCACTCCCGCCAAAGAAGCCGCTGAAATGTTGGTGGAAAATTATAAACGGGCTATGTCGGGAATGGATCTGATGTATGAAGTGGATCGGGAGAAGGGGTATTAAAAGCTATTAGCTATCAGACTTCAGTTTAACAGCTTTACCAACTGATACCCTGCCCAAACAAAAGCCAATCCGAAAAAGACCTGTACCCCAACATTCATCATGCTCATCATAATTTTGCCATTTTCCCAAAGCAAAAAACTTTCATGAGAAAAGGTCGAAAATGTGGTAAAACCTCCCAGAATTCCTACAAAAATAAATAGCCGAAATTCGGGATTACCCCACGATTTGAGTTCAAATAAACCCGCCATAAATCCTATCAATAGACAACCTATAAGATTTGCGGCTGCAGTTCCATAAGGGAATTTACTGTCCGGGAATTGGGATTGGGTGAAAACGGAGATCAGATAACGAAAAACGGCTCCGATAAAACCACCGGAGCCGACTGCAAATAATTTAACCCATTCAATGTTCATATCAGAACTTTACAGTATGAATCCAGCCAAATTTATCTTCTTCACGGCCATATTGGATATCCGTGATCTTATCAAAGCATTTTTGGGCAAATTCACCGGGCTTCTCACGATCAAGCTCTAAGTTTTTTCCTTTATGGTGAATAAGTCCGACAGGTGATACTACAGCTGCTGTACCTGAACCGAACACTTCTTTCAATTCTCCTTTGTCGTGAGCTTCAAAAATTTCATCAATGGTGACCCGTCGTTCTTCTACACCTAATCCCCATTCTTTAGCGAGTGCGATCACCGAGCGGCGAGTTACGCCGGGGAGTATGGAGCCGGTTAATGCTGGAGTCACCAGCGTATCTCCGATCAGAAAATGAATATTCATAGTTCCCACTTCTTCGATATACTTGTGCTCTTTGGCATCTAACCAAAGAACCTGAGTATATCCATCGGCCTTAGCTTTTTTGGCAGGAAGAAAACTTCCGGCATAATTACCTGCTGCTTTAGCTTCTCCGGTTCCACCTTTTACAGCGCGAACATATTCATCGGTAGTTGTAAGTGAAACGGGATTAAATCCTTCTGAGTAATAGGCCCCAACAGGAGAAGTTATGATCTGATAGGTAAATTTATCGGATGCACGGGCTGCGAGAAGGTCATCAGAAGCAAAAATAAAGGGCCGAATATAAAGTGCCGTTCCTGATTTTTTTGGGATCCATTGATGGTCCATTTTGATCAAGGTCTCAAGTGCTTCTATAAAAATCTCATACGATGTTTCAGGAATACATATACGTCGGCAGGAGTTATTAAAGCGCTCATGATGAGCTTTAGGTCTGAAGATATTAACGGTATGTTCATCCACATAATAGGCCTTCATTCCTTCAAATACTGCCTGCCCATAATGCAGTACGTTAGTGGCCGGCGTCATCTGAAAAGGAGCATATGGTTTTATGACGGGCTCTCCCCATCTGTCATCCTGAAACTCCATTTCAAACATGTGGTCAGAGAATTTGCGGCCAAACACAAGGTTATTAAAATCAACCTCATGGATGCGGCTTTCTTCTACTGGTTCTACGGTAATATGGGTATTCGTAATTATATCGTTCATCATAAAATTAAAATAACATGTTTCCGATTAAATAACAGTAATTGTAGTGTTAATTAATCTTGGTAACTGCTTTTAACCAGTACTTTGCATTGCAGCAGCAATACCATTGATATTTAAAAATAATGCTTCAGTAAGTTTTTCTTTACCTTTTTCACCTTCAGTATTTTTCCACCTTTTAAGCAACTCAGCCTGAATAAAATTCATAGGATATGTAAAAGGGTTCCTGAATAAAATTGAATTTTGAATCACTTTATTGTGATCTAAAATATGTTCATACCCTGTAATTGAAGTCACCCAGTTTTCTGTTTCCTTGAACTGCTCGATCAATTTTCGATGAAACTTGGATTCTTTCTGATTATACAGAGCAGAAGTTGGAAGATGAGTCCGGGCCATTTCCCGCTGAGAGTTATTTAACACCGTTCTGAAAAATGTCCATTCTTTGTTCCATTTCTTCAGAGTATCTAGGGTATTATCATTTGAGGTTGATACTTTATTCAGCCCTGCACTAAGTCCATACCACCCGGGCGTGTTGTATCGAAGTTGTGTCCATGCAAATACCCACGGAATAGCTCTTAAATTATCAAATTTCATTTCACCGGACGCGCCTCTTGAAACCGGCCGTGATGCGATCGGCAATTTCCCAATATGTTCGATCGGTGAAATACCGGAATACCAATCCCAAAAATCAGGATCATCAATAAGATCCCGGTATGCTTTCATTGATGTTTCTGACAATTCTTCGATAAGCTTTCTTTCTTCTTCTTTCCCTGATAAATAACCGGGCAACTCAGAGTATTGAGCCATAGTCACTTTCGATACAGCATTCACAATTTGCTCGAGGTGACGATGTGTTATCGATGACAGCATATACCGGAATGAAATAACCTCACCCTGTTTGGTAAAACGAATTCGTCCATTATTAGCTACCGCTGGCATAGCTACGATCGCCTGATTTGACTGACCGCCCCCACGCCCAACGGTTCCGCCTCTTCCATGAAACAGACGGAAATCAACTTCATGTTCTCGGCAAACGGTTCCAAGTTCATATTGTGCTTTATTCAATGCCCAGTTGGCCATCCAATAACCACCGTCTTTATTGGAATCAGAATATCCCAGCATAATTTCCTGGAAATTGCCGCGTGATTTGAGGTGATTGGAATAAAGCTCATGCTCATACATTTGCCCCATAAGCTCCGCGCTGTTTTCAAGATCCTCAATGGTTTCAAACAGCGGTACCACATCTAACATACTTTCAACTTCACCATTTTCATTTCTCCAAAGTCCTACTTCTTTGGCGATAAGCATCACTTCCAGCATATCGCTTATGCCGTGCGTCATACTGATTATATAGCTCCCAAAAACATCAGGATTCAATTTCAACATGTCGCGGATCTCCTCAAAAACACTCATCACTTTTGCCGAAACCTCAGAGCGCATGCTTTTAACCGGACTTAAGGGCCGAGGGTTTGAAAGCTCCTGAACCAAAACATCTATCTTGTCCTCTTCGCTGAGTTCCCCATAATTATCCAGTACGTTAGCTTTTTCAAGTAATTCTTGCACTGTTTCTTCATGTAATCCGCTGTGCTGGCGAATATCGAGTCCGCTTAAATGAAAACCGAACGTTTTGGCCCGGATGATCATATCCTGCAACCTCCCCTGCTCCGCAAGGCCGGAAAGTCCATTTTCAACCAAACTTTCGCGAATCAACTCCAGATCGTCAATAAATTCCTGAGCGGTATATTTCTGAGATTGTTTTAGAATTTCTTTTTTATCTCCATCAAGTACTTTCAGCAGGAATTCAATTTTCTCCATGATATGTACCACCTTCCGGCGATATAATTCATGCTGATAACGACGTTTAATCCGCTCTTCAATAGGAAAGTTTTTTTCATCTTCCTCTAGCGATCTCTTTAATGAATCCGAAACTTTCGTTTGTTTCATCGAAACACTCAGATATCGTCTAAGCTCATTTAGATCTTTCAAATACATGCTCAGTACCGTTTTGCGCTGCTGAACCACGGTATTCCACGTTACATTGGAAGTTACATTTGGATTTCCATCCCGGTCACTCCCTATCCATGATCTATATTTGAGTACTATCGGCACTTCCGGGCGTTTGTTGTAATAGGTATCAAAAGCCTGTCGAATATCACGATACAGGTTGGGAATAGAATCCCAGATTGAATGGGTAAAATAGAACAACCCGTTTTCCACCTCATCTTCAACAGATAAACGCTCGGCACGTACTTCATCTGTCAATAAAAGCAGATTCATCTGATTCATAATTTCACCGCGCAGATCAATTTTCTCATCCGGCGTGATGTCGCTGTCTCCCAAACGGGAGATCATAGAAGCAATTTCTTGCTGTTTCAAAAGCACACTGCGGCGACGTGCTTCCGTTGGATGAGCCGTGATGGTTGGCTGAATATCCATTTGCCGGAAAATATCCAGCGCCTCTTCATAGCTGTAGCCCTCTTCTTTCATTTTATACACCGATTCAGCAATACTTTCCTTTCGGGGAGAATCCGGTGTTTCCTCAAATTCCCTGCTGCGGTTTACCCGGCTGATCTCATACTGTTCCAACGAATTCACCAAATGAAAAAAGGTCGTGTACATCCGCAGGATCTCTTTGATCTCATCCAGCGAAAGATCTTCCATTTCTTTCTGCAGCTTTTTTAAGCTGACTTCATCTCCTTCGTCAAGGGCTTTAGCGCTTTCCAGGGGGAGCCTTCCAAGTTTTTCGACGAAATTGTCACCATATTTTTCGGCAGCAAGTTCTTCTAAGATCTCCGTTAGTTTGGTAATCCGCTTTAAAAGACTTTGACTAATTCCACTGCTTTCAGCAAGATCATTTACAGTTTGTTTCCAATTCATGAATATGTTATTTGAATGAGTGTGAGTGAGAATTTTAAGGTATAAATAATTGAACTCTTTTATACTTTCAGTAATCCATAACCTCCACTGTAATTACATAAAATGAGCATGAAACGTTGCGACTGGGCTGAAGATACCTTCCCGGAATACATCAAATATCACGATAAAGAATGGGGAGTTCCTGTTCATGATGACCAAACCCATTTTGAATTTCTGATCCTTGAGGGAGCACAAGCCGGCCTCAGTTGGTCAACTATCCTCAAGCGCCGGGAGGGGTATAGAAAAGCCTTTGCCAATTTTGATCCTGAAAAAGTTGCTGAATTTGATGAGTCCAAGATCCAGGAGTTATTACAGGATAAAGGCATTATTCGCAATAAACTGAAAGTGAGGTCTGTCGTAACCAACGCTCAATTGTTCCTTGATATTCAGGAAGAGTTCGGGAATTTCGATGCCTATATCTGGGAATTTGTCGGGGGTAAGCCGATCATAAATCACTGGGAAAGCATGAAGGAAGTCCCTGCTACCACCAAAGAATCGGATGCCCTCAGCAAAGACCTGAAAAAACGCGGGTTCAAATTTATTGGAAGCACTATCATCTACGCCTACATGCAAGCCTGCGGATTGGTGATGGATCATACGATGGATTGTTTTAGGTATACAGAGCTATTGAATATCCAATGATCAATATCCAACACTAAATGTCCAAGTTATACTTGGTTATTTATCATTCCGTGTTGGGTATTAGATATTCCTACCTTTTCTCCAGCCACGGCTCAATCAGATCATCCACATACTTCACCACAAAATCTTCTCTCTCTAGCAAAGCAGATGCAACAGCAGAACGCGCACCCGAACGACAAGAAACCATTACCGGCTTACCTTTATGCAGCTCATCCATTCGTTCCAACAGGCGGGTATGGGCGATATTCTTTGCTCCTGGAATATGGCCTTTCTCAAATTCTGATTTTCTTCGAACATCCAGTAAATAGGCGTCGCCGGCTTTCAGGTATTCTTCTGTTTTTTTGAAGTCAATGGTTTCAGTGAAAAATAATTCTCCGCCCTTGTCCGCAAATTCTTTAAGCTGAGCCGGAGTGGCATAGCCGGAAATATTATCCAATCCAATTCGGATCAGATCAAGAACAGCTTCTTCAACTTTATCTTCTTCAATGATCAAAAAGATCTGTTCATCTTCTTTGATGTATGAACCGGCCACGGTATTGAATGCTTTATTGAGGGGCGAAAGCAGAGAACCCTCGATATGTCCGGCCATAAATGCATATCGGTCGCGAGTATCGAGTATCACCCCTCCGGAGATCCGAACTTTCCCGATCATCTGCTCAATAGTGATGTTTTCCGGTTGTGGAATATGGCCCAGGCCTTTCGGGCCTTTTTTATTATCCCGCTTCATTCGAGCAAAATACAATGGCGGTTCCGGCTGTCCGTCTAAAATATACTCCAAGAAATTTTGTTCAGTGATCGCCGCTTTGATCGAACTATTAAACCGGTTCTCATATCCCACTGTTGATTCCGGAATCGCACTTAAAGCCTTTCCACATGCGCTACCCGCTCCATGTCCCGGCCAAACCTGCCAATACCCCGGCATTTCCTTAAATTCCTGAATGGATCGATACATCACTTTTGCAGAATCAACCATCGCGCCTTTTTGTCCGGCTGCCGTCTCCAGTAAATCAGGGCGACCAACATCTCCCACAAAAATAAAATCCCCGGAAAGGATTCCCATCGGTTCGTTAGTCGCAGCTCCGTCGGCTACCAAAAAGCTGATATGCTCCGGAGTATGTCCCGGTGTATACTTTACAGTGAATTTGACATTTCCAACCGCAAACTCGTCGTTATCTTTCAGTAACTGATGCTCGTATTCACTCCCGATCACCCACTCGTATTTCCAGTCGGCATCCCCTTCATCCGAAACCAAAACTTTCACTCCTTCTTCCGCAAATTCCCGGAGCCCGGAAAGATAATCGGCATGGATGTGCGTCTCAGTTGCAGCTATGATCCTTAGATTATTTTTTTGAGCGACTTTGATGTATCGATCAATATCGCGCATTGGGTCTACAACAATAGCCTCACCTGTAGCCTGACATCCGATCAGGTAGGAGTATTGAGCCAATTTCTCTTCAAATATCTGTTGAAAAAACATGAATGAGTTTGTGTTATTTTCCGTTTTATAAGCCGGAAGAAAATACTACATCTTGAACCCATCGAAAACCATAATGAAAGATTTTTGGAATGAGCGATACTCGGAAGCAAAATATGTATATGGTATCAAGCCAAATCAGTTTTTCAGAGAACAACTTGATCCATTAGAACCCGGTAAGATTATTCTTCCTGCAGAAGGAGAAGGACGAAATGCCGTGTATGCCGCTCAAAAAGGATGGGATGTTCAGGCTGTTGATTATAGTGAATCCGGCAAAGAAAAAGCCCTGAAGCTGGCTTCAGATAAAGAAGTTGAGATCAATTATGATCTCAGTGACCTTGGTAAGTATGAATTTGGAGAAGAGAAATACGACGCAGCTGCTTTTATTTATGTGCATTTGCCGCGTTCTATCATCAAGGATGTCTATAAAAATGTGATCAGGAGTTTGAAGCCCGGGGCTAAAATTATTGTAGAAGTATATTCCGTAAATCAGATCGGGCGTGAATCCGGTGGTCCAAAAGATGAGCGTGTTTTATATACGGAAGAAAAATTACGAGACCTGCTTTCCGGTACCAACATCGAATGGATGGAAGAAATGGAGGTTGAACTCAACGAAGGAAAATACCACATAGGGAAGGCAATGGTATTTCGGGCCGTGGCGAGGAAGATTTACAAACAGAATTTTGGTTTTACAGCGTAGGGACACAAGATTTTGTGTCCCTACGTTAAATTCGACTGTTTTACCGATCTATTCCGTCGCAAATCCCGCATCGGCCAGGTCATCAAACCCGCCTACGTTATATACGTTTTCAAAGCCGGCATTTTTCATAATGCGTGCGGCCTGACCACTACGATTTCCGGTTCTGCAATACAGATAATAGGTTTCCTCTTTATCCAGATTATCGAGCTGTGCCTGGAAATCACCATTCATTAAATCATAAAGGTGATCAGTTTCTGCAAGGTGACCTTCTTCATATTCACCTTTTGTGCGAACATCAATGATCACTCCATCAGTCTCCGCTCTCTTTTCTTTGAATTCTTCCGTACTGATATCAATACTCATAGTTTTCTCTTTTTGGTCAGTTGATTTATTGAATAAATTAAACATGATGATTCCTATAATTAATAGTGTCGCTATTAGTAAAATTGTTTTCCACATGGTTTCCTTTTTTAAATTCTTCTATTAAACACCGGTCGTTAAATATTAGTTTGAACCGGTGAAAATTTTCGTTCTATTTCGTCTTCTGATTTGAAGGCTTCAATAGCATCACTTACGTCAAAATAAAAGTTCCTTATTGTGAGACCTTGGGTAATCCCACAGACTTTCAGTTTATCACGAACCGGACCAATTGCATTGGCAAAGTAAAGTTCAATTCCTCGTTCCTTCAGATCTTTGATCAATTCTTGCAGTGTATGCAATCCGGTAGAATCGATGCTATTCATCGCTGAGGCATCCAGAACCACCAGTTTAAGTTTTTCTCCTTTTCGATCTATCAACTTATCAATAGTATTCCGGAAGTGCTCAACGTTCGCAAAGTAAAGCTGGGAATCAAACCGATAAATAAGAATTTCTTCTTCCGTTTTGGCTTCTTGATAACGATTTACGTTTCTAAAATTCTTGGATTCACCCAGCCGTCCTAATTCCGTACTGTGAGGCTTGGTACTGCTGTAGATCACCATCACCAGAGAGATCAAAACACCAACCGCAATTCCTTCTTCAATACCTAAGGCAAGAGTGGCAACAAAAGTGATCAGTAACATCGCCAGGTCTTTTCGATCGGTTTTCCAGAGGTGCTTCATTTCATGGGTATCAAACAATCCGGCTACCGCTACCATGATGATGGCGGCCAACACTGCACTTGGCAGATAGTAGAATAAAGGTGTTAGAAATAGAACGGTCAGTGCAATAATTATGGCTGAAATAATTGATGCCATACCCGTTTTTGAACCGGCCTGATCATTTACCGCCGTTCTTGAAAACCCACCTGTGGTTGGATAACTCTGGAACAAGGCGCCACCAATATTAGCCACTCCCAGTCCTATTAATTCCTGGTTGGGATCTACTTTGTCCCCGTGTTTGTTGGCAATGGCTTTGGCAACCGCAATGGATTCCATATATCCCACTAATGAGATAACTAAGATAGTTGGGAATATGAGTTCAAAGTCAGTCCAGCTCATGGAAGTCAGTTCGAAACCCGGTAGTCCTTTGGGGATGTCTCCTACTATGGATACTCCGGATTCATTCAACCCAAATGCATAAGTTACCAATGTTCCCAACCCAACAACCACCAGTGCTGAAGGAAAGGTTTTCTTCCATTTTCGGAATAAAATAATTGTAGCAATGGAGCCAATTCCAATGGCTGCTGTGAAGGGATCGATCTCTCCTATTTTTTGAAATGCACTGATCAAAATTTCATGCACATAGTTGGTTCTGGCGATGTCAATGCCTAGCAAATTCTTAAGCTGACTACCCCCGATGATCAATGCCGCCGCAGATGTAAATCCACTTAAAACAGGGTGCGACAGAAAATTCACTAAAAAACCCATCCTAAATACACCCATCATCAACTGGAAAATCCCAACCCCCATCGCGGTCATAATGGCAAGCTGTATAAATCGATCACTGCCTACTTCGGCAACTTCTCCCACACCTGCCAATACTAATAATGAAACCATCGCTACCGGACCTACCGCTAACTGCCTTGAAGTACCAAATATCGCATATAAGATCAGCGGTACGATGGAAGCATATAAACCATAGATGGGTGGCAGGCCAGCCAGCATGGCGTAGGCCATTCCCTGGGGAATAAGCATGATCCCCACTGTGATACCTGCATTCAGATCGCCTTTGGCATCGTCCCCGGAGTAGGATCTTATCCAATCCAGAATGGGAATGTATTTAGTGATGGATGATTTAGATTTCATAGGTTGTTTTTTTGGAACCGGGTTGAGTTAAGACAAAATTGCCCTTGGCCACAGACACCCTCCGCGTATTTTAGCGAGCTAAAATTCTGCACTTCCCTCGAGGGAGGACTATCCTTGGTTTATTCAATTGCTGAAGTCATATAAACCTCAGGACTTAAACTATCTCGGAAAGTCTCTCCTTGAGGAGAGATCAAACAATTCGGTTATGTCCGAATTGTTTGTGAGAGGTGTTGTCTTACAGGGCTATTTGCCTGACCAACCACCGATTCAATATGTCAATGTTTTCGTTTTATAAAACCCGCCGGACCTTTCACTTTCTGGCGAGTTGGTTTTTCGGGGTACAAAATGGTGATTTTCTTTTGACCAACCCCTTTGTTTAAAATGGGCGAACATATCTGTCCGCCCTACGATTCTCATAAATTAAGCCGAAGCTGTTGCTTTGGTTTTGTAGTTTTCCCATTCGTCATCAATGAGAACTACATCGTAGCCATTGCGCTGGAGCAGTGCGGCTGCTACTGCTGAACGCCCACCGGCCTGACAGTGAACCACAATCTTACGTTCGATTGGAACTTCTTCCATTCTAGGGAGCAATCGGGTGTGGGCGATGTTTTGAGCTCCTTCCAGATTGCCTTCTTCTTCAAATTCAGAAGCTTTGCGTACGTCAAGAATCTGGAAGTCATCGTTGCCAACATATTGATCAATAGCATCGAATTTTTGTACGGTGATGGTTTCCAGCTCGGCACCTTGCTCTTTGTAATGATCCAGATCGGTTGGTGTAACAAACCCGATCACATTATCGAGACCGATTCGGTACAGATCGCGAACTGCTTCTTTCACTCTGTGTTCTTCAACGATCAGGTAGATCTCTTCATCTTCAGTGATGTAAGATCCGGCCACAGTGTTAAATTGCTTGTTCAGCGGAGATAGCAGTGATCCGGGAACATGTCCTTCCGAAAACTCATCTCTTTCACGGGTGTCAAGCAGAGCTACATCTGTATTATCGGTCAGTTTTTTCAGCTCATTTAAGTTAAGATGCTTTGGCTGAGGAAGTCCTTTCAGGATCTTTGGCCCCATCTTATTATCCCGCTTCATTCTGGCGAAGTATAATGGTGGCTCAGGCTGGCCCTCCAGAATAAATTTCACAAAATCATCTTCAGAAGTAGCTGATTTGATGGAGTTATTGTAACGTAATTCATAGCCAACCGTGGTTTCAGGAATAGCGCCCAACGCTTTTCCGCAGGCACTTCCTGCTCCGTGTCCCGGCCAGATCTGCATGAATTCAGGCATTTTCTTAAACGCTTCAACCGTCTTATACAGAGTTCGAGCTGAAGGCTCCATCACATTGGCTTGGCCTGCAGCAGATTCAAGCAGATCAGGGCGACCAACATCACCTACAAAAACAAAATCTCCGGTGGCAATTCCTATGGGTTCATCTGCAGCAGCTCCATCAGTGATGAAATAGCTCAAATGCTCGGGCGTATGACCGGGTGTATGCCACGCTTTAAAAATTATGTTTCCAATGCTGAATTCATCCCCATCATTTAATAATTCATAGTCATAATCGCTGTTCTTCAGCCATTCATATTTCCAGTCTTTATCACCTTCATCTGAGGCATACACTTTCACTCCGCGCTCAGCAAATTCCCGAAGACCGGAAATGTAATCAGCGTGAATGTGGGTGTCAGCTGCTCCTACAATAGTAAGATTCTGGCTTGCTGCGTTTTCAATATATTGATCGATATCGCGCATCGGATCAATTACGATTGCAGTGCCATTAGCCTGGCAACCGATCATATATGCATATTGTGCTAGTCGTTCGTCAAAGAATTGTTTGAAATACATGTGTTTCTCCTGTGTTGTGTTGTTTTAAAAATCTTGGGACTCAGAATTCAGTAGCCAGAACTCAGTTTCTCCTGAATTCTGAGTTCTGAATACTTCTTCCTCAATGAGGTAAAGAATCTCGAAGCATACCATAGACGTAAGTTCCTGCTACTGCGGATAAAATTGGGATTATCATCACGGTAATGCCACTTCCTAAAAGGGCAAACATGGGTCCGGGGCAGGCTCCTAAAAGCGCCCATCCGAGGCCAAACATACTTCCACCTATGATATATCGCTTCCATTGGGAAGAATCTTTTGGTGGAATAGTTATGGGGTTTCCCTTTGTATCCTTGATGTTTTTTCTTTTAATAATTTGAATGGAAATAATGCCTACGATGATCGCAAGGCCAATAATTCCGTACATGTGGATGGAATCGAACCGGAACATTTCCTGAATTCGAAACCAGGATACGACTTCTGACTTCACGAGTACAAAACCGAAAGCCGTTCCTATCAATAAGTATTTGAGATATTCTAAAAATTTCATTGTTCTTATATTTGTGGATTAATTTCGTATTGAATTTTGGGACTCGGCTAGATTCCGACTTACCGCTTCAAGTCGGTCTGACGGATGATTTACCGCATACAATTTGTCCATTAGTAATCCATCAGGTGGACTTTGAGCCGTCAGATGGAAAACGGTATCAATAATTTTTGTAGTCAACTGCTCTAATGATTTCATATGTAGTCAATTAAAGAATGATTGGATAAATGAAGTAGGTCATCAGCAAGCCGCCAATAAAAAAGCCGACCACAGCGATCAGTGAGGCGAGTTGAAGGTCAGATAATCCGGAGATAGCATGGCCGGATGTACATCCGCCTGCGTAGCGTGCTCCAAATCCTACCAAAAAGCCACCCAATACCAATACGGTAAGTCCAACCGGGGTGCCAAGTGCTTCCCAGGAAATAAGATCAGTCGGAACAAGTCCGCTAAAATCCTGAATTCCAAGCGCCTGAAGATCTGTTATCGTTGACTGTGCAAGAGCGATCGGTTCGGGATTGGCAAATACATATCCCCCTAAAAAACCACCGAGAACAGAACCCACTAAAAAAGTGATGTTCCACCAGCCGGCTTCTTTCCAGTCATAATTGAAAAATTCTACGTTTCCAAAATTACAAGCCGCACAAGCGTGTCTTAAATTCGACGAAACGCCAAACATCCTGCCTCCTAATATTAGAAGGATCGGTACGGTTAGCCCGATTATGGGACCGGCAATGTACCAAGGCATTGGTTGTGAAAGTATGTCCATTAACTTTTAATTTATTTAAAATTGATCGGTTGTTTCATTTCTTCGCTCCAATGATACCAGTGTTTTTTTATTTGTATCAACATGTCATAACAAGTAACTTAAATTGTATTTAAATGATGAGTTTTGGTTAAACAAATTGTGCCTCAGTAACTATCCCAAATCATTAAGGGCGCATCGTCGATACCATTAAAAGATTATTACTCATGGAACAACAATCAGCAAAACACGAGAAAGTTAAGCAACATTTACAGAAAGAGATCAACGAGGGCTATTACGATGCCGGTGACAAGCTACCCTCTGAGAAACGATTGTGTGATTATTTTAAAGTGAGCAGGGTCACCGTTCGCCATGCATTACAGAACCTGGAAAATGATGGCTTCATATATCGCAAACAGGGAGTTGGCGCTTTTGTGAGTGATCAAGCTTATAAAAGTAACCTGGTCCGGCTGACAGACTTTTCAGAAGATATGCGCCTTGCCGGCCTCAAAAGCAGTTCCCGTCTGATATCTCTAAAAAAAGTGGATCCCATAAAAGAAGTGAATGAAATTTTGGACATACGTCCGGATATGAAACTCATTCGTGTGGACCGGGTTCGCCTTGGCAGCGGAAAACCCGTTGCTTTCGACATTACCTGGCTGCCCCCGGGATATGGACAGCTTTTATTTGATGAGGATCTAACCACTCAGACTATTTACAATGTTATAGAAGAGAAATACGAAATTCCAATCATAGCCGGCAGTTATAGATTCACTGCAATAAAAGCAGATGAATACATTGCTGATCATCTGAATTTAGAAGCAGGTGATGCGTTATTTGAAATTGATCGTTGCTCGCGCACTAACGGTGACAAAAAGGTGTATTTTCAAAAACGTTACTACAATCCTGCGTATGTATCTTATGTGATGGAACTTTCCAGAAACGAAGATTCGAAGAATGCTTCTTCGAAAGATGGATTGCCATTAAAAGAATTCTCTCCTCAGTTTGTGAAATAAGAATAAAAATATCATCTTATTTTCTGCACATCATACATAAACTAATTAGATAACCATGGAGAACAGAACAATAATTAAACATGCATTCATTTTGGTATTAGTAGCAGGGCTTACTTCTGCTTACTATCAACCACAGGGATTTCAAAAAAGCACCGATGCCAACGAATGGCTTAATAAAATGGCCGATGCTGTTATTGCTCCCGGCACCACTGTAGAAACTATTACAACTGAAATGGAGCAAACTATTATGTCTCCAATGGGAGAAATAACTATCTCCGGCACTTCTACAATGAACTTTGAAACCGGTGACCAAAATGCTGTTTTAGAAACTCCACAGGGAACGGTCGAAGTTATTATTGAAGATGGAAAGGGCATGCAAAAAGTCGGAGGGCAAGAGATACCTATGAATAATGTCCAGCTTCAACAGGTTAAGACTGAAATGGAAAGAACCTACATTAGTGTTGCTATGAATAAAGACTCTTTTGATGCCGAATACCTTGGTACTGAAACCATTGATGACACTGAATATGCTAAACTCCAGATTAATTTCACTGTTCCTGTAACCTATTACTTAGATACGGAGACCTCATTACCTTCGATGCTTAAATTTACTCAGTTCAATCAGCAAACGGGCGGCGAGATCGAAATTGAAGTCAGGCACAGTGACTGGCAAACTGTTTCAGGAGTTACCTATGCATTTACTACTGAAACATATGCAGACGGAACACAGGCAGGTTCCGGTACCGTTAAGAGTCTTAAAGTAAATGAGTAATACTTTACCAGACCTGAGTACCGGCAGATCGTAAATCAATAAGCCTCTTTATTGGCTAATATAAAATCAAAAGGAGACGTAACATGTCAGTTTGGGACAATGAATATCCATCGAGTTCGGAGTATGCCCATTACTATGCAGGCTATGTTGCCAATGTTCCGAAAGAAAATATTATTGGGATTCTGAATGCACAGATGCATGAGATGTACACCTTTATCAATGCCATTCCCGGTGATAAAGCATACCATTCTTATGAAAAAGGGAAATGGACCATAAAGCAGATCATTGGTCACATTATAGAAACAGAGCGGGTTTTTGCTTATCGCGCACTGGCATTTTCACGGAGAGACCCAAGTCCACTTCCCCCCATGGAACAAGATGATTACGTGAAATACTCGAATTACAACAGCCGGACTATCAGCAATTTAGCCAACGAATATCTGGCGGTTCGTATCTCAACTATTCATCTTTTTCAGAATATGACCAAAGAGATGATCTCTCTCAAAGGTACCGCAAGTAATGTTGAATTTACTGTACGTTCCTTTCCTTTTATCATTGCCGGGCACGAAACTCATCACATCAATATGATCAAAGAGAAGTATCTGTAGGTTCTTTATTAGTTGATCCGTTAATCGTTAATCGTTAATCGGAACAACCTTAGCGCGAGTTCTATCTGCAAATGAAACCCTATTTTCGACTTCAGACCTTTCTGTTAATCCCACCGATAAGATCTTTCTTACAAGATCGTCCTCATCCGAAATTTCAAGCAAACTCAGTGCCTCTCCATCTTCAATCCACTGGTCGAGGTTTTGGGTGAATTTTTGGTCGGCCTGATACACCACTTCACCTCCCAATTCTTCCAAAGCAGCGGCATTGCATAATTGTTCGTACTGATTTTTAATGGGAATGGTGAGAAGCTTCTTCCCAAGAAACATGGCCTCCGAAGTCGTTTCAAATCCCGTTGCCGAAACGATCCCTAAACAGCCTTCTATGCTCTTCAAAAAGGTTTCTTTACCAACCGGATGTACTTTCACATTTCCCTTAACATAGGCTTCCTCACAAGTTGGAGAAAAGATATGCCATTTCGTTTTCTTAACTTGAGAAAAGATCGAGTACAACGTCTGATGATCAAAGGCCGGCAAATAAACCGTCACATGGTCACCCGAAGTTGGGTTCAAATCCCGAATGTGCCTTCGAATGATTGGTGGTTCAATAAATTTATCATACCGTAAATAATGTGAGCCCACCGCTGCGGAACTCGGGGCAAAATATCTCATAACCTGTTCGGAAACTGCTGACCTTTTCTTAGGCCTTGGGCATTTATCCGATAGAAAAGAAGCCTGATGACTTATGGCTACACAGGGAATGCCGGCTTGATGTGCTGCCCAGGCCGTGACCGGCTCAAAATCATTCACTACAAAATCGTACTCTACTACCGGTACATGCTGAACCTCCTTCAAGAATTTAAAGGGATGCAGGTTCAACACCGTTTCCAGAAGATCTACACTTCCGCTGTTATCATACGCCAAACTCATGCCCCGAGCAGTAAAATCAACAGGACCATCAATATTCATCTTGAAGTTATAGCCACTTATCAGTACATCCACTTCAGCATATTCACGAAGCCTTGGCAGTACTACCCGAGCCCGGCTAATGTGCCCATGTCCTGTTCCCTGAACACCATATAATATCCTCATCCTATCATCGCCTTGTGATCAAAGGTGTGACTTTTCATCAGCAGGTTTACCCTCGGATTTTCCTGCATAAATGCATCTTCGTTGTATTTATAGAGACTCCATTCACCTTCGTCATATTCGAGGCAGGTCAGATTTTCGACCCAGTCGCCGGAATTGAGATAGATCACCGATCCCTTTTCATTTTCATACCCCCGAATTTTAGGCTGGTGGATATGACCGCAAATCACATAATCATACCCTTCTTCGATAGCCAGTTCCATGGCGGTTACTTCAAAATCGTCGATGAAATTAACGGCTTTTTTTACACTGTCTTTAATTTTTTTGGAAAGTGAGAATTTACCATATCCCAATTTTTCGGAAATGGCATTCCCCCATCGGTTTAACAAAATTAGCAGCTCGTATCCCTTCCCTCCCAGTTTGGCTACCCACTTACTGTGCTTCATGGTGATATCAAAAATATCTCCGTGAAAGATCCAGACCCTTTCGCCATTCATTTCCAGCACCAGTTTATCCCTGATAAAAAGTGGGCCAAGCTGAAGACTTGAAATTTTACGTAAGGTTTCGTCGTGATTACCTGTCAAATAGTAAATATCCGTTCCGTTCGTCATCATGGTGATCAGCGTTCTTATAACATGCATGTGAGCCTCAGGCCAGTAGTATTTACGGAAATTCCACATGTCAATAAAATCCCCATTCAGGATCACACGTTTGGGATCAATAGAGTTTAGATATTGTACCAGTTCCACTGCATGGCAACCTACTGTTCCGAGATGGATATCAGAAAGAACGACGGTATCAAGAGATCGTTTCATAGCTTTTGATAGATGATTGATAGCAAATATCGCTCAGCTATGTTAACGAAGGGTATCGGCAGCGTTAATTACTGGTTACCAATATGTTAAGGATTTATGACCTACGATTGATGATTTATGATTTTTTATTATGTACCCTACATCAACAATCATAAATAATCAATCGAAAATCCATGAGTGATCAAAAAATTTTACATGTATACCTTCCAAAAGACGAAGCCTTCAAAACTACTTTAACCGCCGGTAAGCACGAACTTATTTCTGATGAACCGGAAAGCGTGGAAGGCGGTCAGAATTCCGGCCCCGATCCGTATGATTATCTACTAATGGGGCTCGGATCCTGCACCCTGATGACGGTAAAGATGTATGCCCGTCGCAAAGGCTGGGAAATCGATGATATGTATCTGGAACTTCGCCATGCGAAACGCCACGCCGATGACTGTGCCGATTGTGAAGACCCTAAAAGCAAGATCGATCTCATCGAAAAAGAGCTTATCATAAAAGGTGACCTATCTCAGGAGCAATTGGAAAAGCTGTTAGAGATCTCCAAAAAATGCCCGGTTCATAAAACCATGGAGGGAGACATCACTATTGAAAGCACACTAAGTAAGTCCTAAAGCGTTCCGACGCAGAGCGATCGGAACGAGTTGAAATCTTAATCCATTCCTACGCAGAGAGATCAAAACGAGTCTGACTTCGATATTGAATATTCCTCCGTTCAATATTCGATATTCTCTACTTCCATCCCCAGGCCGGAGGTGGAGTTTCTGTTTCATTATCAAAATCAAAACGAATACTGAAGTAGCGGTCGGTTCCGATTCGGCGTAGATTATAGGTGTAATATTCATCCGTTACCACTTCGATCCACCAAATGTTACTGGCTGCTGCGGGAATGAGATCAGCCGTTTCCTGATCGGCCGGAAAAGTTTGGAGGGATTCCAGTCCGGTACTTGTTGAAGTTCCGCCGTACATGGTTACCTCGTCCTCGGTTCCATCTTCATGGCGGTGATCATGCTTGAGTTCTATACGATCTCCTTTTCTTGTAAGCACCCAGGTCCGGGAACGATCATCTCCCACAAAAAATGGAATATTAATGACTTCATCATCACAGGAAAGCACGTGCATCACTAATTCATGATTCCGGAAATCGTCATTTTCCGGAGCCTCTAATACCTCACCGATAAATGCTTTTCCACATTGGGAAGAGAGATTATTCCAAAAAGTATCGGCGTTTGTCTCTTGTGCAGATGACAATACCGGCAAAAGGAATAGAAGAATGAGGATGGGGTATTTCATAACAATGGCTTATTTAAGATTAAGTAGAAGAATAAAGCAAATAAAAGTCAGAAACACCCTGGAAAATGACTTTTACCAGCTTATGCTGAGCGGACCGCCATTGGATGAGCGTAAAGACCTTTGGGATGAGTTCAGAAAGGCACTCTCCGAAAATGCCCAAATGAAAGAACAGGAATTACTCGAGTTTCTCACAAGTAAAGATTACGCACGTGAAGGTTATTGGTGGTTTGATCCCGAAGAATGGAGGTAAACACCCAACCTTCGCTCCAACGCAGAGCGTGTGGAGCGTGTGACTATTTACTATTGGCTATTGGCTATTGGCTATTGGCTATTGGCTATTGGCTCAGAAAATAAAACCCAACTTGGTCATTCATTCCCTGTTAGCAAAAACCCCATCTTGTTTCTATCGCTTCGTGTTATAACAACTAACTTGCCTTCATTCGATGCTGGTTGTTCCTTGGTGAATTTTCCAAGGTTTTAAACCACTTCGATTCCCTCTTCATATGCTTCCATCGGGATGCAGGAACAAACGAGGTTTCGGTCTCCATAAGCATCATCCACTCTTGAGACAGACGGCCAAAATTTTTGAAATTTCAGATCTTCCAGTGGGAAGGCTCCTTTTTCACGGGGATAGCTTCGGGTCCATTCATCAGCTACCATCACGCGCTGAGTATGAGGAGCATGCTTTAGAACGTTGTCGTCTTTATCAGCAATACCATCCTCAATTTCCTGAATTTCTTTTCGAATGGAGATCATCGCATCACAAAAACGGTCGAGTTCTTCCATCGACTCACTTTCGGTCGGCTCTATCATAAGTGTTCCCGGAACAGGGAAACTCATGGTTGGTGCATGGAAGCCATAATCCATCAAGCGCTTGGCTACATCCACCGATTCTACTCCGGCCGATTGTTTAAAAGGACGGAGGTCCACAATAAATTCGTGAGCCGAACGACCGGTCTTGCCGGTATAAAGAATTTCATAATGATCCTTAAGACGATCTTTAAGGTAGTTCGCATTGAGGATAGCGATCTTAGTTGCATCGGTGAGGCCATTTCCGCCCATCATACGAATGTAAGCATGTGAAATGGTCAGGATGCTGGCACTTCCCCATGGCGCAGCCGATATAGCTGTCACTCCTTTCTCACCTCCGGTTTTCACCACTGAATGTGATGGCAGGAACGGCACCAAATGCTTGGCTACACCGATCGGCCCCATTCCGGGCCCACCACCACCGTGAGGAATACAAAAGGTCTTATGAAGATTAAGATGGCAAACATCCGCCCCGATCTCTCCGGGACTGGTCAAACCAACCTGTGCATTCATATTGGCACCATCCATGTACACTTGTCCGCCATGGCTATGAATAATTTCACAGATCTCCTTGATGCTGTGTTCAAAAACGCCATGTGTGGATGGATAAGTCACCATCAAAGCAGCCAATTTATCACTGTATTTTTCAGCTTTGGCAATGAGATCATCTTTGGAAATATTACCGTAGCTGTCAGTATCTACCACTACCACATCCATCCCTGCCATAACAGCACTTGCAGGATTGGTACCATGAGCTGAATTTGGGATCAACGCCACTTTACGGTGGTCATCGCCATTGGCTTTGTGATATGCCCGAATGGTCATTAGCCCGGCATATTCTCCTTGAGCGCCGGAATTTGGCTGCAACGACATCCCTGCAAAACCAGTGATCTCACAAAGCCAATCGCTGAGTTCATCAAATAACTGAGTATATCCTTTTGCCTGTTCAAGAGGAGCAAAGGGATGGATCTGTCCAAATTCCGGCCAGGTAACAGGGATCATTTCTGCGGTGGCGTTCAATTTCATAGTGCACGAACCGAGTGAGATCATAGAATGAACAAGTGAAAGATCTTTATTCTCCAGACGCTTCATATAGCGAAGCATTTCATGCTCGGAATGGTATAAATTGAATACAGGATGATCGAGGTATTCTGAAGTTCGTTTCAGTTCTGCTGGATATTCTACCTTAGCATTTCTGGCTTCCTCAACCACATCAAAGTCATTTGTATTGCCCAATGCCTCTGCAAAAATATTCAGGATCAGTGCTGCATCTTCAAGATTTTTAGCCTCATCAAAAGAAATCCCGATTCGATTCTCATCGGAATAACGGAAGTTTACTCCATACTGCTCGGCTGCGACTCGAACTTTGGCAGCATCGGCTTTTACAGTAATGGTATCAAAGAAGGTTTCAGTTTCAACTTCCACTCCCATTTTCTCCAGGCCTGCTTTTGTCAACTTTGTAAGCCCGTGAGTTTTAGAGGCAATTTTCTTCAGTCCTTCCGGTCCATGATACACCGCGTACATTCCGGCGATCACCCCTAATAAAACCTGTGCGGTACAAATATTTGAAGTTGCTTTTTCACGACGGATATGCTGCTCCCGAGTTTGTAGCGCCATCCTGTAAGCCGGCTTTCCTTCCGCATCCTGAGTTACTCCAATGATACGTCCGGGAATCTTTCTCTGAAATTGCTCCTGAGTAGCAAAGAATGCGGCATGCGGCCCGCCATATCCCATAGGAACCCCAAATCGCTGAGAAGACCCTACCACAACATCCGCTCCCATTTCTCCGGGAGCTTTCAACAATGTCAGACTTAAAAGATCAGCCGCTACTACCGCAAAAACATCACTCTCATGGGCAGCAGCTATCAAATTCGTATAATCTTCAACGGTTCCATCTGTAGCAGGGTATTGTAACAGAACACCAAATAATTTTGGATCGGTTACATCCAATTCTTTGTGATCTCCAACTCTGACCTCAACATCTATGGGTTCGGCACGAGTTTGTAAGACCTCGATCGTCTGGGGGTGGCATAATTCGGATACAAAAAACACATCCGCTTCCTTGCGCTTTTTCCCTTTTCTCTGTCCAAAAAGCATATTCATAGCCTCAGCAGCTGCAGTACCCTCATCCAGTAAAGAAGCATTTGCCAGCTCCATCCCCGTAAGATCACTTACAGTGGTCTGGAAATTGATAAGTGCTTCCAGCCTGCCTTGTGCAATTTCAGCCTGATACGGAGTATAGGCTGTATACCAACCCGGATTTTCAAGGATATTTCGTTTAATTACATTGGGCATCAAAGTATCGTAATAGCCCATGCCGATAAAGGACTTAAAGATCTTATTTTTTTCAGCAAGCTTCTTGAATTCAGCTAAGAAATCAGTTTCACTTAAGGCCTCCGGAAGCTCCAACGGTTTTGGCAGGCGGATACCGTTGGGTATGGTCTCATCGATCAGCTTATCCAGCGAATCGGCTTCAATTACCTCCAACATTCTTTTTATTGATTCCTGATCAGGTCCGTTGTGTCGCCGGGCAAATACTTCTTTATCGAAATTGATAGTCATTAATGTAGAAAATGAGGTGATAAATTCTGATGAACCAAACGCAATTTAAAGCCAATACATTTCAGCTAAATCATGTGTATAACAGGTTTCTGTAAAATAAGGAAAAATGCGCTCAAAAAGCAGTTTTTGAGCTTCAGAATAATTCTATTTCTCACTTAAATTTGATTTATTATAGGCATTGTCTAAAACAGAATATTTATTAATTAATTTCGCCAAATCATGAAAAAAGCGTTAAAACTTTTAGCTGCTGTCCTCCTATTTGGATCTGCACAGTCCTTTGCACAGGATGCAAACTCATTAAAAATTGTAATTGAACCTGACCCCGTAATTTTAGACCCGGGAACTGAGCTTCAGTTAAAAGCAACATTAGTGAATGAAAAAGGCACAGCAATGCCTGATACGATCTTATTTTATTCCAGAAATGGCGGAGACCTTGAAGTCTCGCGGGAAGGATATGTTAAGGCTCATAAACCCGGAACCTACACGGTATTGGCACGACGCTCCGGCCCAAGAGAGGAACGTGTAAGCAAGCAATTTGACATCCAGGTTTCTTATCCACCTATAGCAGAAGTGCAATTTAAGAACGTTCCCGAAAACATTTATTCCAAAACAACCATCGATCTGTACGTTGATGTAATTGATGAAATAGATCTGGTTCGTGAAAACCCCGAACTCACTATTACGAGTGATGATCCTTCAGTGGCTTCAGTAAGTCATGGTAAGTTATTGGCATTAAAACCAGGTAAAGCTACAATTACGGCAGAATCGGAAGGGAAAAGCACCAGTCTAAACCTTAATATTAAAAGGAATCCGGCAGCCTCCATCATTATTGAAAACAGTGAAAGCAATATTCGTACCGGTGATGTTATCACGCTGAATGCCAAAGCAATGGCCGCCAATAACAGAGCAGTAGATGTTCCTGTTACCTATTCTTTTGTTGCCCAGCCTGAAGATAATTTAGGTCAAGGCGCTGAAGGGCAGATCTCCCAGGAAGGAAAATTCGTTGCCAATGTCCCCGGGACTTTCATTCTGACAGCAAGATCAGGTGATGCCTCTGCCGACCAGGTGATCAGAGTACGTGAGCGGGATGTAGCCCAGGATATAGAGCTTGTTGGCCATGGCGAAGTTTTAGATGTACACACTTCAGACCTTTGGATCTGGGAAGGTATTGATGGCCGCGACTATGCCATCACCGGAACATGGGGAGCAAATGGTGATACTTACTTCTGGGACGTGACGGATCCTGCAAATATTGTTTCCATTGATACGGTTCGAGTAGATGCCCGAACGGTGAATGATGTAAAAATATCGGCAGATGGCACCATTGGAGTAATAACCCGTGAAGGTGCTTCCGATCGTAAGAATGGAATGGTCGTACTTGATGTTTCTAATCCAAGAGATGTGAAAATTCTATCTGAGTACAACGAAGGACTTACCGGTGGTGTGCATAATGCATTTATTTATGAGGATCATGTTTATGCAGTAAATAATGGTCGTCGGTATGATATCATCAATATTGAAGACCCCGAAAATCCGGTCACTGTTGGTCGGTTTGAATTAGATACACCCGGACATTCCATCCACGATGTTTGGATCGAAGACGGAATTGCATACTCTTCTAACTGGAGTGACGGTGTTGTTGCAGTAGATATCGGAAGCCGCGACAGCGAATTAGCTGATGCCGGTGGTTCCCCCGAAAACCCCGTTCAGTTGGGAAGTTACTCCTACCCAAGTGGGCGTAATCACGCTGCATTCCCATTCAAGAGCCAGTCTACCGGAGACTTTTACGTCATTGCTGGTGATGAATCATTCCCTTATGGACTCCCTACTCGAAGTAATCCGGTTGCAGCTGCAGGATGGATTCACTTTATTAAATTTGATGGTTGGGAACAACCTAAGGAAGTAGCACGCTACCAGGTTCCCGAAGCAGGAACACATAATTTTTGGGTAGTGGGTGACCTTCTGTTTGTTGCTTATTATAATGCAGGACTTCGCATCGTAGATATTTCAGGTGAACTAATGGGTAACCTTTACGATCAAGGAAGAGAGATCGCTAAATTTGAACCGACACATCCTGATGCTATCGTTCCAAATGCCCCATTCACATGGGGACCTCAACCTTATAAAGGCCACATTTTCATCTCTGACTGGAATTCAGGTTTATGGGCTATAAAACTGGTTGATAATCAAAGTCAGGGAACCAACTAACCCCCCTCGACCAAAGTCGAATAATTTAAAAGCCCTTCACATTGAAGGGCTTTTTTATCTTTTGATGGCATGAATTTATATTCATCTGCGTTTTAAAATATGGAATTCTAAAATAATACAGACTCATGAAGTTTATTAAAATCTCTGCTCTACTTTCTTCTATTGTTATATTTTGCAGTGCTAATATTACAGCACAAGACTATTATGCATATGTAGCAGCAGAATCAGAAGATCAGGTTCATTTGATTCATTTTAATGCTGGATCCGGTGAAGCTAATATTGCAGAAACCATAGATGTAGGTACCTGGCCTCAAGAAAATGAAGGACCCCATGGGGTCACCGTTTCAGCCGACGGCAAATATTGGTTTGTAACTATTGCCCACGGAATGCCTTATGGCCAACTTTGGAAATATTCTACAGAAACTAATGAGGTTGTCGATTCGGTTGAGTTGGGCATGTTTCCTGCCAGCATGGATTATAACCCTACTACCGGAATGGTTTATATTGTAAACTTCAACCTTCATGGTGATATGGAACCAAGTACTCTTTCGGTAGTAGATTCTGAAACCATGATGCGTGTTGCCGATATTCCTGTTGGCATAATGCCGCATGGAACCAGAGTAAGTCCTTCCGGTGATCTTGCATATCATGTTTCCATGATGACTGACGAACTCTATGAAATTGATGCCCGAACACTGGAAGTTAACAGAACGCTTAAGCTTAATAAGAACGATGGGCATTCCGGACATGACTCTATGCAGGCATCCTCTGATCATTCCGGTATGGACCATAGTAATATGGAAATGGATCACAATCCCGTTGAGAAACCAACCTGGGCTGATCCTCACCCAACCAAACCTCTCGTTTATGTAGCAGGTAATGGATCAAACGAGATCATAGAAGTTGATACAGATTCCTGGGAAGTTATCCGTCGCTTTGATACAGCCAAAGGCCCCTACAATCTTGAAGTCAGCCACGACGGTATTTTACTGGTTGTGACTTATAAAGGTGAAGGCGCTGTTGGGATTTGGGACCTTGAAAAAGGTGAAGAACTTGCCTACATCAAGAACAGCCGGAAAGTAACACATGGTGTGGCCATTACCTCCGATAATAAATTTGCTTTCATTTCCGCAGAAGGGATTGGCGGCGAACCCGGTTCAGTTGAAATAATAGATCTGCAAAAGCTGGAACGCATAGATGTTGTTGAAACCGGAAAACAAGCCGGTGGAATTGTATTTTGGAAACAGGAATAAAGGATGAAAAAATACTTAGAAATACTTCAGGGCCGAATAGTACATTCGGCTTTTTTATTTCAATGAAAAAATGTGACTTACGCTATTACCTGCCTCATCTTCTTTAAATATCGTTTCCTTATCCAAGGGTTCTATTTCATACCCAAGTTTATTCGCAATTGCGATCAGCAGGGGTTCCAGCCTTCCCTTTTCAGTATTAAATTTCACCATTGCCTTTCCAGTCCTCACATCGATCCTTCTCACAGCACGCCCTATCATATCAGCACACTTTATGATCTCTGAACCACTAAACGTATCTCTTTCGGAAACCGGCGGAGGGGTGAACTTTTTCTTAAACTCACTCAAAGATATTACAGATCCGGATTCATCTACCTGTAGCCATTCTATCTTGTGTTCTACATCCTGAATATAGTAGGTAAGATATCGTGGTTTTTTACTCTCTATATAAAAATTAAACTCGGTTAGCCATATTTCTTTTACCTTTTCCATCGGAATATCAAACCATATACCCCCCTTTTCCAGATCCCAGGTTAAGATATCCTCTTTTGATTTCCGCAGGTTGATTAACAAGCTATAATTTTTCTGAAAAACATCTGTCAGATGAAAAATATCTGCTTCGGGGACAATTTTTATGGCAGGCTGATCCTCTTTAGGATCAATAAAATCCGGGGCATCATTTTTCACCTCGCATTTTATAGCACCTATCCTTAACAAGATCCTTACCAAACCATTAGCGATCGGTTCTGTGAAGGCTTCAATTTTGTTACTCATAATAGTTTTTTAAATATTTAACGATGAAGGTAGGAAAATTACAACTCTGTTGACCACATTTACGAAATGGAATGTTTAGTCTTAGCTAAATATTTATTAAGTTTGATCAAACTATTTAACTGACTACTAATAGGCAAGAATATGGACTTTATTCCAAACTGGTTTTTTGAACTCAACCCTGTTGTTCAAGCTTTATGCGGAGGGCTTTTCACATGGGGCGTTACATCGCTCGGTGCCTCACTCGTGTTTCTCACAAAAAGTGTTAGTCACAAACTCCTAGATGGTATGATGGGATTTGCTGCAGGTGTTATGATCGCTGCCAGTGTATGGTCCCTCATTATACCCTCTATTGATATGGCCGAAGCTCAGGGAATTATCTCATGGATGCCTGCTGCCATCGGTTTTTTACTTGGTGGATTATTTCTCAGAATTTGCGATCACTATGTTCCCCATCTCCACATCGGCTTACCCCGTGATGCAGCCGAAGGTGTAGAAACAAAATGGAAACGTGCCACTCTTCTCGTACTCGCTATAACACTCCATAATATTCCCGAGGGACTGGCTATTGGTGTTTTATTTGGAGCGGCAAGTTTAGGATTGGATGTAGCCGGAGGAGCAACCGTTACCGCTGCCATTGTACTTGCCATTGGTATTGGTATTCAGAACTTTCCAGAAGGTGTTGCCATTTCCATGCCATTACGCAGAGATGGTTTGAGCCGATGGAAAAGTTTCAACTATGGTCAGATGTCAGGAGTTGTAGAACCCGTTTCTGCTGTGATAGGCGCTGCTGCAGTGATCTTCATTCAACCCATACTTCCATATGCTCTTGCCTTTGCCGCCGGTGCTATGATCTATGTGGTGATTGAGGAACTGATCCCGGAAAGCCAGTTGCACGGAAATACGGATCTCGCTACCCTCGGTGTTATGGGTGGCTTTGTAGTGATGATGGTATTAGATGTAGCTTTAGGTTAAATCAGGATTCTAAAATCCCTGCTCATTTCGTACCTTTGCCCTCCTTCATAACTAATAAAATTACAGGGCAGTGAGCGACAATAAGATCATATTTTCAATGGTTGGGGTTTCTAAAACCTACAAACCTAACAACACCGTTTTAAAAGATATTTATCTCTCCTTTTTCTATGGCGCTAAAATTGGGGTACTTGGGTTAAATGGGGCAGGGAAATCCACACTCTTAAAGATCATTGCCGGAGAAGACAAGAACTATCAGGGAGATATCAGCATCCAAAAAGGGATCACATTTGGATATCTTTCTCAGGAACCCAAGCTCGATCCTTCAAAAACAGTGAAGGAGATCGTGGAAGAAGGGGTTCAGGAAACTATGGATCTGTTGAAGGAATACGAGGCCATTAACGCCGGGTTCAGTGATCCAGATGCTGATTTCGAAAAACTCATTGAAAAGCAGTCCAAGCTTCAGGAAAAAATTGACCGGATTGATGCCTGGGATATAGACAGTAAACTGGAACAAGCTATGGATGCTCTCCGGTGCCCTCCCGGTGAAACTTCTGTTGAAGTACTTTCTGGTGGTGAAGCTCGTCGTGTTGCCTTATGTCGCCTTTTGCTCAAAAAACCGGACGTATTGCTCCTTGATGAGCCAACAAACCACCTTGACGCCGAATCTGTACTTTGGCTTGAACAACACCTTGCCCGTTATGAAGGCACCGTTATCGCTGTAACTCACGATCGATACTTTCTCGATAATGTAGCGGGATGGATCCTGGAATTAGATCGCGGAGAAGGCATCCCATTTGAGGGAAATTACAGCTCATGGCTGGAACAAAAGTCTAAACGTCTTGAGCAGGAAGAAAAAGAAGAGTCCAAGCGACAAAAAACCCTGAAACAGGAACTGGACTGGATCAGACAAAATCCAAAAGGTCGTCGTGCAAAAAGTAAGGCCCGAATCAATCAATATGAGGAATTGCTTTCTGAAGAGAATGAAAAACGCCGTGATGATATGGAGATCTTCATTCCGGCAGGACCCCGGCTTGGTGACAAAGTTATTGTAGCTGAAAATGTGAGCAAGGGCTTCGAAGACCGACTGTTAGTAGAGGAAATGAATTTCAAACTCCCTCCCGGCGGAATAGTAGGAATAATAGGCCCTAACGGTGCCGGTAAAACTACACTCTTTAAGATGATCACAGGAGAAGAAGAGCCGGATAAAGGAAAGCTTGAAACCGGAGATACCGTAGAATTAGGATATGTCGACCAAAAGCGTCCACTGGATCCGTCTAAAACTATTTGGGAAGAGATTTCGGGGGGACAGGATATCATCAAGCTTGGCAACCGTGAAGTGAATTCAAGAGCTTACGTAGCCCGTTTCAACTTCAGCGGAAGTGATCAACAAAAGAAAGTAACAGAGCTTTCCGGTGGAGAGCGAAATCGCGTTCACCTGGCTAAAATGCTGAAGGAAGGTGCCAATGTATTACTCCTCGATGAGCCTACTAACGATCTGGATGTCAATACCTTACGAGCTCTTGAAGAGGCTCTTCTAAACTTTGCAGGTTGTGCAGTCGTTATTTCTCACGACAGATGGTTCCTCGACAGGGTTGCCACCCACATTCTTGCATTTGAAGGAAACAGTCAGGTTTATTGGTTTGAAGGAAATTTTGAAGAATATGAAGAGAATAAAAAACAACGACTGGGTATTACTGATGACCAACCCCACCGCATCAAATACAAGAAGCTTATGCGTTAAGCCATCGCACCCAAGAAGTTATAGTTTCTAATCTTGTATATGATTGTTAATTTACCATTTCAGTTTTTTAGGGAAAAAAGATTTCAGTTATATAATTATATCCCTCAATCAAAAAGATTATGTATAAAAAAACCGGAAAGGGCTGGTTTGATATTGACCGTAAGATCATAGGTGTAGTCTCTTTTGGACTGCTTTGTGGTATCCTGCTTATTGTCATGGTTAACGTATCCATTAATACCTCTTCAGGGGTGAGGGCATATGTTGCGGGGGAAGGATATTGGGCCAAAGCGCAAAAGGAAGCTGTCATTCATCTCAGTAATTATATTCTGACAGAGAATTCTGAAAAATACAATGCCTTCAACAGTGTCTTGCGTATTAACAGTGGCGACCAAATTGCGCGAGAAGAATTACTTAAAGATGATTTCGATTATGATGTTGCCTACGAAGGCTTTATAGCTGGGAAAAATCATCCTTCTGATATCCCTGAAATGATCACCCTGTTCAGGCGTTTCAGTCACTTTAGCTACATGCAACAGGCTATAAATATTTGGGAGGCGGCAGATAAAAAGATAGATGAACTCAGTGCTTTTGCTGATTCGATTCATTATACAATTGAGAACAGTGATAATATAAGTGTTGCTCAAAAGAACCACTGGGTGGTAGAATTAGAAGTCCTGGATCACGAGCTTACCGATCTTGAGTATAACTTTTCTCTAACCATGAGCAACATGGCCCGGCTGGTAAATGAAGTCTTCCGTTGGGTAACCATATCACTCGGATTAATTCTGATATTTATAGGAATTTGGCTCACTATTCGCTTTTATAATACCACAAATACCTGGATGCAAGCCCTCAAGGAAAGTGAAGAACAATTCAAGAACGTGCTCGACAATTCCAAGGACGTATTATATAAAATGGATCTGAATACCCGAAAGTACGTTTTTGTAAGCCCCGCCATAAAGAGCATGCTTGGATACGATCCAAAGGAGTTTGCTGAGGGTGGAGTAGAGTTTATTCTATCAAAAATGCATCCCGATGACAAAGAGCGGATGGGGAAAGTGGTAGAGAATTATGATGAAATTAAGGAAGGAGAATTTCTTGCCGGAACTGAATTTCGACTGAAAGACACTGAAGGCAACTGGAAATGGGTTAGTAATGTACGCACATTGGTGCGCAACGGAAGTGGAAGCCCTGAAGCTATAGTTGGGGCTGTTCGAGACATCTCAACCCGTAAGAAGCAAGAAGAAAAGATCAAGGAATCACTCCATGAAAAAGAACTTCTGCTTAAGGAAATACATCATAGGGTAAAAAATAACCTCTCTATTATTTCAAGTTTACTGGAGCTGCAAAAAGAGGGTGTTAGTTTAGAAGTCCAAAACTTGCTCAGCTCAAGTCAGGCACGTATAAAATCTATCGCTAAAGTTCACCAAAAACTATACGAATCTACCACTCTTTCTGATATTCCCCTTGATACCTATATCACAGAGATCACCCAGGAGATCGAAAAAGCTTATACTTCTGCGCAGAAAGATATTGACATAATTATTGATGTTGCACCGCTTAAAGTAGATATCAACGAAGCAATTCCTATAGGTCTAATACTGAATGAATTGATCAATAATGCATTTAAACATGCTTTTAAAGATCAAGACTCAGGTACTTTAAAAATTATTCTGCAGGAAGGAACTGATGGGATGGAACTTTTTGTGGAAAGTGATGGGAATAAAATGGCCGATGATTTTCAAACTTCGAAAAGTGACTCTTTAGGAATGACACTCATTGAAGTATTGATAAAACGGATCAATGGAAGGCTTGTAGTTGAGCAGGATGAATGGACCCGCTTCAAGATCTTTTTTGAACTTGAAGATGATGCTGAAGAAGCAGAAGATTAATCGTTGAATTCTACATCTTCTTCATTTTCAAGACTCGGATCAATTTTCTTCCCATTCCCAATCCAGTGGTATACCTCAAGACTTTTTTCATGATCTAAGTCTTTTACTTCAAACTCCATACCTCCTGAACCGGAAGCAACGGTAATAGATAAGTTCTTCAGGTTTTTTCGTCGTTGAAACGGGTTCTCAGAAAGTCCTACATTCTGAATACGCTTTCTCTTCATAATAGCGGTTGTTCTTGAAATAGTACGGTATCTAATTCGCAGGATTCCATCATTCACCATTCCAATGGCGGCGTCCCTATATCTCAACCATCCTAAAAAGCTTACTAATGGGATCACCAGCAATGAAACCCAACCGTAAGTCAATAGATACCAAAGTACGGGTATTAACAGCATAAGAAAGTAATTCGGGCGGCGTAAATAACGGAACAAAGCTTTTTCAGATGGCCTGATCTCAAATTCAGGTTCGGTATATTCTGCAGCGAATTCCTCCAGAAAAGAACTCAAATTACTCTTTGCGATATATGGGGCTAAAACGATGGATCGCCCCTTTTGAGTTTGATCAAAACCGGCACTCTCTACGTAAATCATTCCATAGCCAAAAGGTTGGCGTATTATTCCCTCCACAAACCGCACGGCCTGAATACGATCGAAAGGTACAGTTACGTGTTTTCTTTCTATCAGTCCCCTTGTTATGATCAACTCATCTTTAGTTTTCTGCAGCTGAAAATCAGAGTAACTGAAGATCACTCCTAAAAACGAAAGCAGCCACGACACCACAATGATGGCAATGATCAATGCAATGTAGACGGTTACATCGCTGTATCCGGGCATCATCTCATATATATATTCTAAAGTTTCTTCGTTGATCATTTCATTTAACTGCCCCGAAACAGCACCCAATATCGAAGCGATCAAACCAAAATTACCGGACGTAAATGCTGCATAAACCAGGTCTTTTGTAGATAATTTCCAAGTGGACAGAACCTCGTCTTCGTCTACCTCTTCTTTTTCAATATCCTCAGGATGCACTTCTCCATTATTCTTTTTTCGGAGCTCGGCTCGAAGTTCTTCAGCTTCTCTTCTCGTTATGGCATTAATAGTAGCTGTTTCGGTTCCCCCTCCTGCTGTTTTCACTTCAACCTTAACCAGTCCAAAAATTCTCTGAAGCAGTCCCTCTGTTATATCAATGACCTGGATCCGGTCTTTGGACAAATAGACCTTTTTCTTGACAAAGATCCCTTTCTGGATCTGAAGCTCATCTTCAAAAATGCGGAACCTAAAAAACCACCAACCGAATATTCCTCCAACAAAAGAAATACCCAAACCCGCAGCTAAAAAATACAGGAAGTATCCTTCTGAATTTGTAGTACCGATAAAAAGCAGAATGATCAACGTGACGAAATTCTGTTTTATCGTTTCTATGACCTGACTAACGCCGGCTACGGGATGCTGTTTTCTGAACTCAGACATCACCTTCTACTTTTCGCACCAAGGTTGATATAGTATTACGAAGTTCGTCGGCGGTTTCATTATCCAAAGCAGGTATCTCATGAGTAGTAGCCGCTGTGGAAATAGTTACGGAGGCTAACTTAAATTTTCTATACACCGGTCCCTGTCGCGTATCTACGTGCTGCACTCTGTTTATTGGAACAAGTGTTCTCTTTTTGATGATAATTCCTCTTAGCATGTCGATCTCCTTATCTGAGACATCATACTTCCAGCGCTGCCATCTCAGCTTAGGCATAACAGCAGCTATTGCTATATAGATGATCAAAGCGATCAAAAACAGGCTTGAGAACAGGACCCAGTCTACCCCATTATACCATGGTGTACCCTTTCCAATATTATGAGAGATGGCTATTCCAAAATAAAAAGCAGCCGGAATAAACCATAAAAGACCAAATAATAATGTATTAACAGTCCATGCTTTTATAGCATTCTTATGTATTCTGGTACTTGGTTCCTGATTCATAGACCTATCTTTTTTCTTGAGTAATGAAGGTATAAACTCGCACTCTCTTTAAAAAACCTTATGCAATAAAAAAAGCCACACAAAGGTGGCTTTTTTTTATAAAATTAATAGTAGAGATTACATGGAATTTTTCTTCGCTTGAATTTCCTGCCGGATCTCGTGAGAAAGATTCTTAAGGGTCATTAAATGCTTACGAGCCCTTGTGCCGGCAGCTTTATTTCCTTTCTCATAAAATTTTTGCATTTCAACTTGTAATTCTTCTACTACATTGTTGACGTCGTCCATTCTACTCATATGTGTGTACTCCTTTTATTTCGATTTAAGGTATTTCGATCTAAAAAATACCCGCTTTTATAGTTTACTGTTGTAATTACAGTAGTAAAATCTCCGTTAATTTAATAAATAAGTAGGTAAATACATTTTTTTCTTTGTTTCTATGTTATAGGCACTTCTTCTTGGCTTGTTCCCTTAATTTCTTCTACCCCAAACATTAAAGCCAATCCAACAATCAGGAGCAATAGAATTGCACTCATTCCCCACCTTTGACTACCCATAAAAAAAGTGATCCATCCTACCATGATCGGGCCTGCAAAAGTGGTCATTTTTCCTGATAAAGCAAACAGCCCATACATTTGATTTCGTTTATCTTGCGGGGCAATTCTCCCCATAAAAGTCCGGCTGGATGCCTGCACCGGTCCTACAAAAATACCAAGCAGTAATCCCCACACCCAAAACCATGCCTCAGCTTCTACGAAAAGGACAGCTGTTACAGGAACAACCAACCCCACTAAAGACCAGATGATCGTGTTCTTACTTCCACTGATATCATCAAGCCATGCAAACCCAAAAGCACCCAGCCCTGCCGTTACATTGAGAGCGATACCGAACATAAATATCTGCCCTGTGTCAAACCCAAAGGTTCCGGCAGCATAAACACCTCCCATGGCGAAAATGGTGGCAAGCCCGTCATTATAAAACAACCGCGCCAGTAAAAACCTCCAGATGTTTGGTTCATCCTTCAGTATTGCCAGTCCATTTTTCAGTTCTTTTACCCCATCAGATACCGCCTGTTTCATAGTCTTATTCTTTGAAGGGGTATCAGGAGTTTTTAAGAACATCGGCAAACTGAATACAGCATACCAGATCCCGGTGAATAAAAAGGTGATCCGCACATTTTGAAGAGAGCCTTCATCCAGCCCAAACCATGCGGCCCCGTTTTCAACAAATCC
>Ga0136557_1000032_pt1 | contig 114936 bp, 84 predicted proteins | sample AntRauTorckE6832_FD_104796 | JGI IMG/M metagenome (GOLD analysis project Ga0136557, IMG submission 104796) | Saline lake microbial communities from Rauer Islands, Antarctica - Metagenome Torckler E6 #832 | ecosystem: Environmental > Aquatic > Non-marine Saline and Alkaline > Saline | place...
ACATTATCTTATGACACCACAGGCACAGTACAATGCCAGTCATGTTAACAAAAGCGCTGGTAATCTTGATTATTATGAAGAGGACTACCATCGCTCAATCCGTAATGTGGAATCTGCTTTAGATGACACAGGTCATGCGCATGAGCCATTACGGATACATGTTGAACGTGTGGTGCGTCAATATTTTGCAATGTTAGGTGATGAGACACCAACTGACTTATATGAGCTTATTTTAAAAGAGATAGAGCAACCTTTGCTGTCTGTGGTACTAGAAAAGAGCCGTGGTAATCAAACCAAGTGTGCACAGATTTTAGGTCTAAATCGCGGTACACTACGCAAAAAGCTCAAAATATATGGTTTAATGTAATACTATAAATAATGTTTTTGATACATCTGACTTATTAATAAGTACCATCAATCCTATTTATGAAACGCTTACCTACCCTAACTGATATTATGTATGGCAGTTTGTAGTTTATGATCTTATCACTCACGATATGTTCTATACTGATTGTCATTGTTACCTTGCCAGACGTTTACGTCAGGCTTTTTTTATGGAAATTTTTTTATGAGTAAAGCCCCACTAGCACTACTGTCGGTCTCCAATAAATCCAATATCGTTGAGTTCGCTCAAGGTCTGATTAAAGCAGGTTTTGGTCTGTTATCGACTGGCGGTACTTTCCGTTTACTCACAGAGCATAATGTCGCTGTCACCGAAGTATCAGACTATACGGGTTTCCCTGAGATGATGGATGGTCGGGTCAAAACGCTTCATCCCAAGATTCACGGTGGCATTTTGGGACGCCGCGGCACAGATGATGCGGTGATGAGTGAGCACGCGATTGAGCGTATTGATTTGGTAGTCGTAAACCTTTATCCATTTGCAGAAACGATTGCCCGTAGTGACGTTACCATGAATGATGCCATCGAAAATATCGATATTGGCGGACCTACGATGGTACGTTCAGCGGCAAAGAATCATGCACATGTTGGTATTGTGACTGATCCAGCTGATTATACGCGTGTACTTGAAGCATTAGGAGATGGGACGACATTGACCCATGCCTTACGCTACGATTTAGCGGTCAAAGCGTTTGAGCATACGGCACAATACGACGGGATGATTGCCAACTTCTTAGGCAGCCGTGTTAACGAGAATCAAGAGCCGGAAGATTTTTCACGTACCTTTAACGTTCAGCTAGAAAAACTGCAAGACCTGCGCTACGGTGAAAACCCGCATCAAAAAGCAGCATTTTATGTAGAAAACAACGCTTTAAAAAGCAAGCAAGCATCTATTGCTACTGCTAAGCAATTGCAAGGCAAAGCATTGTCTTATAACAATATCGCCGATACTGATGCCGCGCTTGAATGTGTGAAAGCTTTTAGTACGCCTGCCTGTGTGATTGTAAAGCATGCCAACCCTTGCGGCGTTGCTGTCGACACTGATCAAGTAGCAGCATATCGCACTGCCTTCAGCACCGATCCTGAATCTTCTTTTGGCGGCATTATTGCTTTTAACCGCCCATTAACACTTGCCGCTGCTAAAGCCATTATCGACAATCAGTTTGTTGAAGTCATTATTGCCCCAAGCATTGAAGACGGTGTCCTTGAAGCGACAGCTAGCAAGAAAAACGTTCGTGTTTTGGTCTGCGGCGACTTGCCAGCACCTGAATTACGTGACCGCCAGCTTGATTACAAGCGCGTCAATGGTGGCTTACTGGTGCAAGAGCAAGATTTAGGTTTAATTACCGCCAATGACTTAAAAATCGTCACAGACGTGCAACCAACCGAAGCGCAGATTGCTGATTTACTGTTTAGCTGGAACGTTGCAAAATACGTCAAATCTAACGCCATCGTTTATGCTAAAGGTCAGCGTACCATTGGTATCGGTGCAGGTCAGATGAGCCGTGTTAACTCAGCCCGTATCGCCGCTATCAAAGCTGAGCATGCCGGTCTTGCTACCGAAGGCGCGGTAATGGCATCTGATGCTTTCTTCCCATTCCGTGATGGTATCGATAACGCTGCCGAAGTAGGTATTGCGGCGATTATCCAGCCGGGTGGCTCTATGCGTGATGATGAAACCATTGCTGCTGCAAATGAGCACGGTATCGCCATGGTATTCACCGGTATGCGTCATTTCCGTCATTAATTTGTGATTGAGCGCTATTCTCATTAAAAACTCATCCTCTTGAATAAAAAAAGCCACTGTATGATTACAGTGGCTTTTTTTATGTTTAAAAATAGATTTATTTAGAATGGATAGCGCACAAAGTACTTATCGTCCTTGAGCATTTTCCATATTGGCTTTATTAATCTCAACCTTATACACCAAACGCAAATAGTCTAAGTAATCTTGCAACTGATCTTGACCTAAATTATCACGGATAATCGCTGCCGTTTGCGCTCTTTGAGCCGCAGATAATGGCGATTGCTGCTCTGTTTTGATACGGTCACCAACCAATACCGTTGCGCCCATTTCTGTTTTACTTGCTACGGCAACCACACCGTTCTCAGGTGCTTGCTTACTAAACGCTAAGCCGCGCTCTTTTTCTGTCAGCTGCGTAGTCTGACGATTGATCTCACCAAGCGCTTGGAATGTTACCCCTTGCTTATTGATATCAGCGGTAGTCTTAATACCAGCCGCAAGTTTTTTCGCATCATTTAATGCCAATTCACTAGCCTTTTGCTGACGTAATAACTGCGTGATTCTAGGCGTCGCAGCAGTTAAGGACAATGTTTTGGTCGGACGATAGTTACTGGGCTGTACCCATACTGTGCCATTACCAACTTCGATACCAGCGGTGACCGCTTGGTCTTGAATGGTAAACTCATCAAACGCTTGTTTAATCACCGCTGGCTGGGCAAGGACAGATTTATTGTTCTCTTTGCGATAATCTTTAAGACGTTTTAATGACACATTTTCTTGCTGAGCAATATCTTCAATGCTAAACCCATCTGCGGCTAAATCGTTAATCGCCGTTACTTTGTCAGCGTAGATTTCTTGACGCTTGTACTCTTTTGCTTTGGCAGTTAACTCATCACGCATACTCTCAAGGCTTGGTATCTTGTTACCATTATCTTCAGTCACGGTGAATATCTGATAACCAAAGCTGGTCTTCACCGGTACGCTGATATCGCCTACACTCAAACCTTCTAACGCTTTTTCTACTGCTGCAGCGTCATTGCCAAATACTGAGGGATTAAAGCGTCCGATATCGCCGCCTGTTTCGCCTGATGGATCATCTGACTCAGCTTTAGCAACCTTCGCAAAGGCTTCACCTTTGGCAAGACGCGCTTTAATTTTATCAGCACGTGCTTTGGCATCGCTACCAGTTAATAAGATTTGGCTGATCTTACGCTCATCGACGACGGCAAGGCTTTGCTTATAGGCTTCGTACTGCTGCTGTAAGTCCTCTTTAGTGACCTCGTTTACTTGGATGGTCTGAGGGCTAAGCTGCAAGTAAGCCAAATCGACCATAGCAGCGCTTTTCAGGGTGTCTTTATTGGCATCATAATACGCTTGAATGTCATTTTTAGTTAATTTAACTTTTGACACATAATCTTGCCAGTTAAAACGATGTAGCCAAATATTGCGTGCCTCTAGCTGTAAATCAATCAGTTGACTGACTGCTTTCATCGGATAGGCAGCAGTACCAACGATACTGGCATTCAGCTGATCTAAGCTCAACTGATTGCGGAACTCATCAAACAGCTGATTTTTCGTCATATTGCGTTGACGTAAAAAGCTTGCAAACTGATCATTTGAAAACTCGCCATCTGCACCTTTAAATATCTCTTCTTGACGCAACAGACGATTGATGGTGTCATCAGAGACGGTCATACCAAGCTTGCCAGCCTGCTGCTCTAGCAAGGTGCGGTCAATCAGACCTTTTAACACTTGCTCATGTAGCACATCTTCATTTAATAAACTGGCATCATCAACTTGGTCTAAAAGCTCAGTACGGCGATTGTTTACTGCCGTTTGATACTCTGATAGGCCGATACTCGCTTCCCCTACCTGAGCGATCTGATTGGGATCGACATTACCCCCAAAGTAGCTTTCGACGCCCAATAGAGCGAGCGGCGATAGGCATAAAATCAATAAAATGCGACCCGGCCAGCTTTTTAAGAAATCGCGCAATTTATCCATAGTTATCTCTGCTTTATTAACCTATATTGATGAAAAACCATTGTAATACTATTAATAATATCAACGCTCTACAAGCTGGCAATGGTAAGAAAATGGTAAAACTAAGAAGGGGTACATTTTATTATGGTTGCTCAAGGCGGATAACACCGTCTTTGTTCGAACAACATCTCTGTCGCGCGCCCTATGATACGTGATTTTTGATGCAGACTCAAAATATTCAGACGATATAATACAAACCACAGCACTAAAAAAAGCACCTATTATCTAGGTGCTTTTTTGATGAGTCGCTCATAGCTGTTATAAGCCATCACCTTTTATCACTTTACCGTCAACAAACGCGGTTCTTATTCGGGTATCATGCCATAAGCTGCGACTGTCTTTAAATAGATACGGCTTAGTTCAAGCGTTCTTTTAGGTTTTTACCAGCTTTAAAGCTTGGTACTTTGCTAGCTGGGATACTTAGCTCTTCACCAGTCTTAGGGTTACGGCCAGTACGTGCTTTACGGTCTTTTACGCTAAAAGTACCAAAACCAACTAGTGAAATGCTATCGCCAGCTTCTAGAGCTTCGCCAACGCTTTCCATAACTGCGTTCAATGCATCGCCAGCTTGAGTTTTATTTAGACCACTTTTCTCAGCAATGCTATCAATTAATTCTGACTTATTCATAAAATTTCCTTCAAGTTTTAGGGGGTAAAAAAACGCTCACGCCAAGCATTGTATCGCTCTCAGAGCACTTAAGCAATAAAAACCACTTGGCTTATGCATAAACAGGTTTTGCTTTGTTATCGCCTTTATAGCAAGGCAACATAAGGAGCGCAAGCAATTTTACATATTTTTGTGCACTCTACAACGTATTTGACACCCAATGTTACCTAAACCTGCTGCAATATGATGACAAAAACGCTATTTTAGCTTTTAATTTGTGTCTTAGCTTTTATTTACTGAACGCTTATCTAGACGCTGATGTTTATCAACGCCAACTATAAACTGTGATAGTTAACGCATGAAATAAAAGAATTATTGTCAGGTAATAATTTTGCAACTGACAGAAACCCGCGTTACTTTTTATCATAAAGGCGTTACTATAAGCGCAATGTCATTGCACACTTTGGGTGGTTTTTAACCCTTACTTATCTTCTTATGTTTTATTTGAACAATAAAAACGGATTATCTACATGAAGCGTTCTACGTTGTCTCACTCTTTTCTTAATGTCATTTTGGTGTTTATCGAATCGGCGCTGACCCTATTGTTACGTTTAGACCCAGAACTCCGTAAAGCCGCTTATCCACTTGCTAAGCAAGAAACTGTCGTTGCGCTTAGATTATATCTACCACACGTAGAGGTGTTCGCTACTTTTAGTACCAAAGGCGTGTTATTAGATGACAGGCTACCTATTGGTCGCAGTGAGCCTGATGTCGTGATCAATGCTTATAGCCTGCAAGTGATTAATGCCATTACCACGCATGATAGTGAAACCACTGAAAAGCTGCAAATGCGTGGTGAAACGGTACAGGTTCAGCTGGTTAAGCAATTTATTATGCAGCTTGGTCTAGGTAGCTTAATTCAAGGCTTAATCAAAAAGATTAAGGGTGGTAAAAGCAAGCCCAAGCCGACCGAAGCGGAAATGGCAGATAAAAAAGAAAGCTATAAGCTACGTATTAAAGAACAGCAAATCGAAATTACCACTTTGACCATCAAAAATCGTGAGCTCGAAACCGCTGTCAAAGAGCTACAAAGCAAACAAAAGACTTTTATCATCACGACAATAATTGCTTCTATCATTGCTCTTGCTGCCATCATTGCACTCTTTATAATGAATTAATGTTCAAAAAATAATCTGATGTATAGATGATTTTTTAAAAATATCTCTTAAAAGCGTTTGATATGACCTATCGTCTATCAAGCGCTTTTTTCGTTTTATCACCAATCATTGTTTTTATCAATCATCGTCATTAATATCACTAACCATTCAACCACACTTTAATCTTGACTAAATTACTCGGGATTGAGTATAATTACCTTATCGTTGCACACATCGGGTAAACCATCTGTTGTTTAATAACGATAAGACACACTTAGTCGACAGATGATTTTTCTTATTAGCAGCATAGCTATTTATATGTGACTGGCTATCTCTTAACCATCTGACCGAACTAAGATCGTTGTTAAATAAAATTATCCTTAAAAAGTTTGGAGATAACACATGCGTTTAACTACTCGAGGCAGATATGCCGTGACCGCTTTGCTAGATTTGGCATTACAAACCAGCCAACAAGAAAGCGCGGTGTCTTTATCCGACATTGCCAAGCGACAGTCCATTTCTATATCCTACCTTGAGCAGTTATTCTCAAAACTTCGTAAGCGTGGTTTGGTCACTAGTATTCGCGGCGCAGCAGGTGGCTATTATCTAGCAAAGCCACTTGATCAGATTGATGTGATGAGTATCATTTCTGCTGTCGATGAATCGGTCAATGCCATGCAGTGTGAAGGACGCGGCGACTGCCAAGGTGGTACAATGTGTCTGACCCATGATTTGTGGTGTGCATTATCAAATCATGTAGAGCAGTACTTGAAAAATATAACATTAGCGCAATTATTAGACATGGAGCACGTGCAGTCTGTATCAGATCGGCAGCACAGCGATGCTCTAAAAGATATTTCTATAAAAGACATTAACACTATTACTTTATCGACCAGCGAGGCAAACCCAGCATGAGCCAACATAACACCCTTATATATTTAGATTATGCCGCCACGACGCCAGTTGCTAAGTCAGTCGCTGCCAAGATGAGCGAATATCTGACGGTAGATGGCATCTTTGGTAACCCAGCATCACGCTCGCATGGCTACGGCTGGCAAGCAGAAGAAGCGGTAGAAACGGCTCGTCAGCAAGTTGCTGAGGTCATCAATGCTGATCCTCGCGAAATCGTCTTTACCTCTGGTGCGACAGAATCTGATAACTTAGCCATCAAAGGTGCTGCTCATTTTTATCAGTCTCGTGGTAAGCACATTATTACCAGTAAAATTGAGCATAAAGCGGTATTAGATACCTGCCGTGAGCTTGAGCAAGAAGGTTTTGAGATTACGTATCTTGAGCCGCAGCCAAGCACTGGCATGATTTTACCAGAGCAAGTAAAAGCTGCCTTACGTGAAGATACTATCTTAGTGTCTCTCATGATGGTGAATAATGAGCTTGGTACGGTGACTGATGTTGCAGCGATTGGTGAAATCACGCGCGAAGCGGGTGTTGTTTTCCATGTTGATGGTGCACAGTCTGTTGGTAAAGTACTTATCAACCTTGCAGAGATGAAAATTGACCTAATGAGTTTCTCAGGTCATAAAGCTTATGGTCCTAAAGGTATTGGTGCCCTATTCGTTAGTCGCAAGCCGCGTATTCGCCTAAAAGCCGAGCAGCATGGCGGTGGTCATGAGCGCGGTATGCGTTCAGGTACTTTGCCGACTCACCAAATCGTAGGTCTTGGCGCAGCATTTGAGTTAGCTAACCAGCGCTATCAAGAAGACCATGCCCATGCGGCAAAATTACGCCAAAAACTGTGGGATGGTCTACAAGATATTGAAGAGATCTACCTAAACGGTGATTTAGAAAACAGCGTACCTAATATTGTAAATATCAGCTTTAACTTTGTTGAAGGCGAATCACTGATGATGTCGCTAAAAGACTTAGCTGTCTCATCAGGTTCAGCTTGTACGTCAGCGACTCTTGAGCCATCTTATGTCTTGCGCGCTATTGGTCGCCCAGACGAGTTGGCACATAGCTCAATTAGATTTAGCTTTGGTCGTTATACTACTGAAGAAGACATTGATACGGTTATCACCCAGATGCATCAAGCTGTTGATAAATTACGTGCGCTATCGCCACTTTGGGATATGTATCAAGAAGGCGTTGATTTAGATTCAGTAGAATGGTCTGAGCACTAATACTACATTTAAGCTTTATAATTTAAAAAATAATGGCAACAGCGATATTTTTATTTACTTTTTCTACTAAACATAAAAATATCGCCATAGCTAATGAATCAGACAATTATACATTAAGTGTTTGACCCCAATTATCGATGAGCCAGTAACCCATTAACAAAGACAGTCATTAAATGACAGCTCATCATCTAACCAGGAGAAAACCCCATGGCCTATAGTGACCAAGTTATTGATCATTACGAAAATCCACGCAACGTTGGCAATCTTGATAAAAATGCCAAAAACGTCGGCACTGGTATGGTCGGCGCACCAGCCTGTGGTGATGTCATGCGTTTACAAATCCAAGTCGATGATAACGGTATTATCGAAGATGCACGCTTCAAAACTTACGGTTGTGGTTCAGCCATTGCGTCAAGCTCGCTCGTTACTGAGTGGCTAAAAGGCAAAAGCTTGGATCAAGCTGGTGAAATTAAGAACAGTCACATTGCTGAAGAATTGGCGTTGCCACCAGTAAAAGTGCATTGCTCAGTCCTTGCAGAAGATGCAATTAAAGCGGCTATTAGCGACTATAAAGGCAAGCATGTTCCTGCCTGAGCCCAGTCGTCGTTAAAATGACCAGCTATATTAAGTAGCGTACAAGCTGTTTAATATATATTGTTTAGCAACTTGTTCTCTGTATGAAAGCGCAAGCTGCCAAAAAGCAGCTAACGCCAAGGAGGTGACAATGACGCTTATGTAATTGTCACCTTTTATTTATTTCGTTATTTATTTTGAATTTTTATCCCTATTATTGATAGTCAATGGGAGTTGGCATGATTGAAATGACAGAACGCGCCGCTCAACATGTGCGTGAGTTTTTGGACAATCGCGGTAAAGGCGAAGGCATACGCGTGGGTATTCGTACGGCAGGATGTTCAGGCTTGGCTTATGTTTTAGAGTTCGTTGATATTCCTGACGAAAATGACACTCGTTATGAGAGCCTTGGTGTTAGTATTTTTATTGACCCTAAAAGCTTGGTATATCTCGATGGTCTATTAATGGATTATGAAAAAGAAGGTCTCAATGAAGGCTTTAAATTCAGTAATCCTAATCAGAAAGGCGAATGTGGCTGCGGTGAGTCTTTTACGGTGTAACCGTTTTTACTATATAAAATAGAAGCCCTTAAAATAATAAATAAAATAAAGGCAGACGATATGACAGATAGCACGTTAGAACCACAGTTTGATAATTTTTTTGCTTTATTTGAGCAGCCTGTACAGTTTGAGGTTGTACAAGACAATTTGGATCAGCGTTTACGTTTTTTGCAAAAACGCTATCATCCTGACAATGTCGCAAAAAATATAGCCAATATTGCAAAAGCACAGCAGCAATCTGAGCAAGCATCAGCGCTTATTAATCAGGGCTATCAAACTCTGAGTTCGCCTGATAGTCGAGCCAGCTACTTGTTAGATATGGCAGGTCAAGCGCAAAGTCTAGAGCATTCCATCGCAGATCTGGACTTCTTAGAAGACGCTATGGAAATGCGCATGGATTTAGACGACGCTATTGGTGCTCAAGACATAGCAACGCTAAAGCAGTTACATCCACAGATTACAGAACGTCTAGCAAAGCAGTCAGCAAACTTTAAAAACGCTTATGAGACTCAAGACTGGCAAACCGCTATTGATTCTACCCAAAAGCTGAAATTTCTGGTGAAGTTAAATGCTGACGTCGTGACAGCCATTGATGGAATTTCGGCAGCTACACATTTAGATGATGATGATTTATATGTGTAATTAATGCGCTTATTAGTAGCGTTATTATTGAATATAATAATAACGGCTCAATTTATAATACGTTTCAGAAGTTTTAAAAAGCGACGGTTAAAGTAAGACCAATTATCTCGTATAATCTTGACTCTAAAAGCCTTTAATGGCTAGTTTCTATATTCAAACATTTATAGCAAAACTATTTTATGTTGTACTCACGATAGTCGATTTATCGTCTTTGTATCATTTCACTTATTCATTTTATCTTTGAGTTATCTTATGTCCTTAATGCAAATTGCTGAACCCAATCAAAGCACCCGACCTCACGAGCATCGTTTTGGCCTAGGCATCGACCTTGGTACCACGCGATCATTGGTCGCCGTGGTACGCTCAGGCAAGGCCCAAGTTTTGCAAGCAAGCACAGCGACAGATACCTTGTTGCCTTCTGTGGTGTATTATCCAAGTGAAGGTAGCCCATTGGTTGGCTCGGACGCCCTCGCCCACGTAGTAGATGATCCAAAAAATACTATTATTTCAGCCAAGCGCTTTATGGGTCGTAGCCAAGCTGATATCAAATTCTCTCATCCTTATGAGCTAAGCGGTGGCAAAGATGAAATGCCAGCTTTTGTCACTGCGCAAGGAGCCGTATCTCCTGTTGAAGTGTCAGCGCGTATCTTAGCAGCGCTAGAACAGCGTGCTGCTCACGCATTGCCTGAGGATAGCATTCAAGGTGCGGTCATTACCGTGCCTGCCTATTTTGATGAAGCACAGCGTCAAGCTACTAAAGACGCCGCTCAAGCAGCTGGCATCAAGGTACTGCGTCTGTTGAACGAACCTACTGCGGCTGCGGTTGCTTATGGACTCGACCAAGCAACTGATGCAGGTATCGAGAAACATTACCTTATCTATGATTTGGGCGGCGGTACGTTTGATGTATCGATTTTGAAACTAAACGATGGCGTTTTTGAGGTGCTAGCGACAGGTGGTAATAGTGCACTTGGTGGTGATGATATTGATCGCTTATTGACCAATTGGCTGATCAAGCAGTTGAATATCGATCCTAAAGACGTCAGCCTGCATGATAAATCAATCCTTGCTCAGCAAGCCAAAGCCTATAAGCAAGCGTTGACGGATGCTGAGCAAGTTGAGATTGATATTATCGTGAATGAGCAATCCTTTAAGGGCATATTGCGCCGTGAAGATTTATTAGTCATTGTAGACCCAGTGAGTCGCCGCACCTTGAGCGTTTGCGAACAAGTATTACGTGATGCTAAACTTTCAACATCTGACTTAGATGAAGTTATTTTAGTTGGCGGCTCGACTCGCATGCCTGCTGTTAAACAAGTGGTTACTGATTTTTTTGCAAAGCAGCCACTTTGTCGATTAAATCCAGATGAAGTCGTTGCTTTAGGTGCTGCACAAACTGCGCATCAATTGGTCAACGGTGATAGTGATAATAACTTATTATTGTTAGATATCACTCCGCTATCGCTTGGTCTTGAAACCATGGGCGGTTTGGTTGAAGTGCTTATCCCGCGTAATACCCCCATTCCAGTTAAGAAACGCCAAATATTTACCACTTATCAAGATGGCCAGACTGGCATGGTGATTCATGTGGTACAAGGTGAGCGCGAGACTGTCGATAACTGCCGCTCACTGGGACGCTTTGAGCTATACGGTATTCCGCCTATGAAAGCGGGATTTGCGCGAATCGAAGTGACTTTTAGCATTGATGCTAATGGCCAACTGACAGTGAGTGCACAAGAAACCACTACCAAGACCGAAAGTAAAATTGAGATTGTGCCTTCTTACGGCTTGTCTGATGAACAAAAAGAACAGTTACTCATTGCAGGATTTAAATACGCTGAAGAAGACAAAAACGCGCGCTCATTGATTGAAACCAAGGTTGAATCAGAACGTGAGATACTGGCACTGCAATCGGCATTGAAAGATTTTGACGCTTTACTTTCAGAAGAGGCTAAGCAGTCTTTGGCACACACTATGCAAGACTTGCAAGCTGCGCTTGATACCAATGACTTAACCCTTATTGATGCAAAAAAGCTGGCGCTTAAACCGCATAGCGACGCCTTTGCTGCTCTTATCATGAATCAAAGTGTCAAGACTAGTATGGCAGGTACCAGCGCCAAAGACTGGTAACAGAAATAAGTTACCATATTACTGACGTGTCAAATTAAGCATATTTTTATATTTTTAGATGTTATTTTAAATGGATTAGCACCGGATAGACTACCTTATGCCAAAAATCACTGTACTACCCCATCATGAAATTTGCCCTAAAGGCATCGAAGTTGAATTAGCAGCAGGCGAAAACTTATGTAAAGCCTTACTAGAAAAAGGCATCAAGATTGAACATGCTTGCGAGATGTCAAAAGCTTGTACGACTTGCCATGTCGTCGTACGTAAAGGTTTTAATAGCTTAGATGAGATGGATGATATCGAAGCTGACTTACTCGACCGTGCTTGGGGGCTGGAACCTGATTCACGCTTGTCTTGTCAGGTGATGCTTGAGGATGACGATTTAACCATCGAAATTCCTAAGTACACTTTAAACCATGCTAAAGAAAATCACTAATTATTGATGACTTTATACTCATAAAAAAGCCAGCTATGTCTCATAGCTGGCTTTTTCCTATTCCAATATCTGATACTTTAAGTAATCACAATCTATTCATGAGCAAAGAAAATTATTTACTATCATTATAGTATTGCTACAAATTATTTATGCTTCCCTTCTTTTTTGCTGGCTGCGTCAATTTTAATAGCGACAGATTTTTCTTCTTGCTCAATACGTGCAAGTGCAAGATTAAGACGACTTCTAATATCTTGATAATCGTTATCTTGCATGTCTCTAAAGTTCAAATGCAGATTAAAACCTGGAAGCGTGTGGTCTACCCATTTCGATAACTTGCCTTTATTTTCATCTGGATCTAATACTTTCCAAGCACTTACTTTATCATCGAAACCTTTTAGCGAGAAAGCACCTACGTATTCGCAGTCAAAATCATGAGCGATATAGTCGTGAGTGCTCTCGCTAATGTATATTTCGCCCTTACCAGCGACAGCTTCAAGCCTTGAAGCCAGATTGGCCTCTTTGCCAATCAGCGTATAGCTCAGACGATTATTACTACCAAAGTTACCAACATGACAGTAGCCTGTGCTAATGCCTACGCGTATATATAATCCCTCAAAGCCCATCAGTCGCCATTTTTGCCTCAATGTGCGCATTTCACGGCGCATATCTATTGCCATAGCTACACAATCTAGAGCATCTTGACGCGGACCGCGGCTATTTGGCTCTCCAAAAAAACACACCATGCCATCACCAATAAACTTATCTAATACTGCCCCATGTTTATTAGCGATCAAAGTCATACAGTGCATATAAGTGTTTAAAATATCAGCCAAATTATCTGCACTTAAGCTATCAGACAGCTCAGTGAAACCAACGATATCTGAAAACATAATCGTCAACTTAGCGCGTTTATTAGCGACAGTAACTGGACCGTCCGCTTTGACAATAGGCTCCCATACTTGCGGTGGTACGAAACGTGTCAACTTATTGATTACCGACACCATCGTACTTAAGCGACCAACCACTTGCTCAGCCCGTGCCTCATAATGGACATACTCATGATATATATGGCGAAAATGACAAAGTATTACGAGCATCGCTGCTAGCAAGATGATAGGCGTTATCCAAGTGGTATGACAATCTATCTCGGCACTACTCAAAATGACACTAACGTAGTAAAAAATAATGATGGTAACGATGGATACAGAAACCAGCTTTAGATGATTCTCAGGGCTGCTGAGAATGATACGTAGTCCAATTAACGCTGCCAAACTTAATGAGATGAGGGGACAAAGCTGAATAGAACCAATGACCACAGAAAATAAAATAATAACAATATTAGACGTCCAAAAGCTTTTTTGACGACGAAAGTTATAAATTAAAATCATGAGGCTAGGTAAGCAGACGACGATTAAAAGTGCCATCGAAGTTGGACTGAAGTCAAAATGGATAGCGAGCAGTATCACGCTGAGTATGAGAACAAAGATTTCAGGATAATCAAATCGACAGACATCAGTACCCTGTATAGATTTTTTGGGGCTAAAGGTGTCTAAAAGTGCCATGAGAGCTATTCGCTTAAATCAGTAAAATCATTGAAAGTACTCATAAAGATAGTATAGATAATGTACCTTATCCTTATAAAGAATATTTATGCTTATAAATAATATAAGAGAAATTAAACAGTTAACTTGCATATTATACGTTCTAATCTTAGTAACAGCTATGTCATTGAGTCCTCAAAGTATACCGTTTGTCATTTATTTTGTTACCAAAGCCAATGAAATCATCATCTCAAGACCTTTGTACTAAACATAAATATCAAGTTAAAGCTAATGGCAAAAAAGCCAGATAATATATCTGACTTCTTTTAACTGACATGTACCAAACAATGTTAAAACTATCAATAAGTAGTTAATTACATCTGCCAATCAAACGGCATTTGATGATGACCGCGCAGTGCCATCATCAAAGTCTGTTGCATTTGCGCCAATACTTCTTTGCTATAAGGCACTGCAGGAACGCCCCATACCGGATTTGGCCACTGCATATCGTTTTGATAGCGGACAATATGATGAAAATGAAGCTGTGGTACTTGATTACCGAGTGCTGCCACATTCATTTTATCTGCCTGAAAAGTTTTAGCGAGCTGACTTGATAACCAGCTCGATTCACGCAAAAACTGCGTTTGGTCTGCCTCAGACAATTCATACAATTCTTTGATGCCTGATACTCGTGGCACCAATATCAACCATGGAAACTGGCAATCATTGATTAAGCGACAGGTTGATAGTGGAAAATCACCCACTAAAAAACTATCGGCAGCAAGTTTATGATGAAGTTGGAACATAATGGCGGTTCTCTTGTTATGAAACTCAAGGATAAGAAAGAAAGATTAGGCTTAACATTTAAAACAGATATTTAAGGTAAAAATACAGTGACGCTATTTTATCAGTTATCCAATCGATAAAATAGCGTCATGATTTATTGTCTAAATGTCCTGCTTTTTAAATCTCTTAGTCTATAAGGTAAAGGTTAAACAGCTATTTTCCATGGTATATAGTGATGATTGAATATCCTAAACCGACTCTACCACCATATGCTTGCTAAAATAGCTTAATAACTCTTGAATCACCGTGACACGCTGCTGCGGTGTTGCCAATTTATCAGCATCCTGATAGCGAATGCCAGAAGCACCATTCATACGATAGTGCTGCCCATTTGCTTGAATTAGTTTAATAATCGCCAAAGCATCGACCGGGGTATCGGGTGCAAACTCTAATGTCATGCTATTACTATTGGCATCAATTTTATTAATTTTCAAAGGCTCGGCTTGTATGCGTAGACCATGAACCGCAAATAACTGCTTGGTCTGCTCTGGCAAAACACCAAAACGATCAATCATTTCAGTTCGAATATCAGTTAGTGCCTCTTTATCATCGGCATTACCAATACGTTTATAAAATAACAAACGCTGATGCACATCATGCAGATACTCTTCTGGTATCAGTGCCGAGCTATGCAGATTGATTTCGCTGGTTAGCGATAATGGTGTACTTAAATCAGGCTCTTTACCGGCTTTAATCGCCTTTGTTGCTCGCTCTAACATATCCATATATAGACTGAAACCAATTGCCTGCATATTACCACTTTGCTGCTTACCAAGTATTTCTCCAGCACCGCGAATCTCTAAATCTTCACTTGCCAGCATAAAGCCTGCACCTAATGTGTTAGCACGCTCAATAGCATGCAATCGGCGCTTGGCATCCCCTTTAAGCCCCTTAATAGACGGTACAAGTAGATAGCAATAAGCTTGATGATGACTACGACCCACGCGACCACGCAGCTGATGTAATTGAGCCAAACCAAACTTATCCGCGCGCTCTATAATAATGGTATTAGCATTCGGTACATCAATACCGGTTTCGATAATGGTCGAACAAATTAGCACATTGAATTTTTTATGATAATACTGCTGCATGACTTGTTCTAGTTGACGTTCTTGCATTTGCCCATGAGCGACCCCTACTCGCGCTTCAGGCACTAGTTCACGTATGGTCTCTGCCATACGCTCAATACTGGCCACATCGTTATGCAATAGATAAACTTGACCACCACGCAACAGCTCACGCAAGATAGCCTCTTTCATCAAAGCGTCGGTCTTCTGCATAACAAAGGTCTTAATTGCAAGACGACGGGCTGGTGGCGTGGCAATAATCGACATATCACGCATACCCGAGAGCGCCATATTGAGCGTTCTCGGGATGGGCGTCGCTGTCATCGACATACTATCAACATCAGTCTGAATCGCCTTAATACGCTCTTTATGGCGCACCCCAAAGCGATGTTCTTCGTCAACAATCATTAGACCTAGATTAGAGAACTTTACATCGGGTTGTAATAACTTATGCGTACCAATGACGATATCAACCTTGCCTGCCGCAAGGTCTGTTAGCACAGTATCTTGATGTTTTTTACCGCCAAAGCGCGAAAGCGTTTCAATACGTACTGGCCAATCAGCAAAACGATTGCGGAAATTGTCTTCATGCTGACCGGCTAGCAAAGTAGTCGGCACCAGCACCGCTACTTGATAACCAGCACTGACCGCGATGAATGCCGCGCGCATGGCTACTTCCGTTTTACCAAAACCTACATCGCCACAGATGAGACGATCCATGGGCTGATTTTGCTTCATATCTTCCATGACTGCATGAATAGCATTGGCTTGATCCGGCGTTTCTTCAAAGGCAAACTGACTAGCAAACAGCTCGTATTGCGAGATATCTATTTTAAAATGAATACCGACCTTTGCCTCACGCCGTGCTTGTATATTAAGCAACTCAGCTGCGACATCATGGATTTGCTCGAGCGCTTTCTGTTTAGCTTTGTCCCATTTTCCACTACCAATCTTGTGCAATGGTGCAAGCGCTGGGTCGCCGCCGCTATAGCGATTAATCATTTGCAGATTGGCAACCGGCACGTAAATACTGGCATCATCAGCGTATTTTAGGTGAATAAATTCTTGCTCACCATCTCCGACATCTAAGGTTATTAAACCATTATAACGCCCAATACCATGCTCAATATGGACGACTGGACTGCCATCAGTTATTTCAGTCACGCTTTTAACCAAGAATTCTTCTGATACACCGCTCTGGCGACGACGGCGCGTTTGCAGCACTTGCCGACCAAATAATTGTGTCTCACTAATCAACACCAAGCGCTCAGGAACATAGACGCCACGTTCAATAGGCGCAACCGTTAGACCAACCTGTGGCAACTTTTTATTATTAAGCCCCGTTGTTTTATCGGCAGCTAAAAATGCCTCAAAGCTGTCATAAGCCTTGATCTCAATCTTACCTTTAAACAGCTCGATGAGAATCTCACGGCGACCCGCTGTTTCAGCGACAATCAATACTGGTGTTGCTGTTTGCGCTTGTAGCTCTAAAAACGCTAGCAGCTCAGTAAGTGGCTCTGCTTTTTGATGATTGACTGCCAACTGTGGCGGCTCTTGCGCACTTAAGGTCACCAAGCCTTGTTGCTTATTCTGAACAAAATCTAACTGTGGTTGCTCAGATAACTGTAATGGACTCTCCAATACTGTCTCGTCAATCGCAGATGCATCATTCATTGTCGACAGTTCATTACGTGCACTGAGTATCACCCGTGGATAATGATTGAGATGCTCGTTAAGAGTATTTGACAATAAATACAGCAACTCAGGGGCGACAATAGGCTTATCAATATCATGACGGCGCTCTTCATAGCGGCGCTGGATTTGCGACCAATAATCCGCCTGTTTCTCGTTAATTAGCTCATCAGTGATGAATAGCGTATCGCTTGGCAGATAAGCAAATAAACTACTCTCTACCGTCCAATCCTTTAAATCAAAAAACAGTGGCTGATAATATTCCAATCCGCTACTCGCAATGCCTGCCATTACATCTTTATGTAATTCGAATTTACGGCTATTGCTATTGGGGAACATGGCAGCAAAATTGGTGCGAAAGGTTTCACGCCCTTCATCAAGTGGAAACTCTTTTGCGGGTAGGATCTGAAACTGTTTAATAGGCTTTGAGATATCTGGCAGTTTATGCAGTAGCGACAATGACTCTTTGCCCATACTACTATCGTTGCCACTCATCATGACTTTTAGGTCATCGACAGTTAATGTCCGTTGGGTCTGCGGATTAAAAAAGCGAATGGTTTCAATTTCATCGTCGAATAAATCTAGACGTAGCGGGAATGGCTGACCCATGGCAAAGATATCAATGATACTACCACGTACCGCAAATTCCCCCGGCTCAAAAACGTTGTCTACCGCTCGATAACCTGCTTTTGCGAGCAGAGAACGCTGAGTATTGATATCAAATTGATCGCCAACACTTAAATCAAAATGCTGTCCAATTAACCAGCTTGGTGGCGCAATACGGTGCATTAATGCTTGCACAGATATCAATAACACGCCTGACGTTGGCATATCGGTTAATAAATTGATACGCTCGCTGACAATATCTTGATGCGGTGACAACTCATCATAGGTCAGCGTCTCCCAATCAGGAAATACATGAGCATCCACGCCGCAAAATGCCAGTTCTGTCTCTATTTGATTCAGCTGATTTTGGTCACGCGTCACTACGACTTTTAGACGCTCGGCAACATTCCATATAGGTGCTTGTACTAAACTTGCCAGCCATAAGCTGCTGACTGCACCGTGCACAGGTGCAAGCCAGCGGCGCTGGGCATTTTGGATAGGGAATAATTGCTGGTTAATCGGGGCAAAGGCGTCAGTCAAAGCAGTGATAGGCATAAAGGGTAAGATCAAGGTTAAGAGTCAGAAAGCTATTATACGAATATTTGCGCAATTACCAAAATTTATGCCGTAACGGTTTGTCACATAGCATTATTATAGAAAACACCAAGAGCCAAACACTTTATAAAATAAAGATTTATGGCTAAGAATAGGGCTGATAAACGGAAAGACCTTAGCTTGCGAGCCAAGGTCTTTATAGGGAATTCTTCAAAAACAGACTTTGTCTTTAAATTAATGGCTTGTCACTAGCGATAATGCCGTTATTGTCTGCGTAGACAAACATACCAGAATTTAGCGTTAAATCACCAAAGCTGATTTCAAGATCGGTCTGACCTTCATCGCGGCGATTTGATTTACGCGGGATACAACCAAGCGCCATGACCCCGATGTCCATTGCTGCCATATCATCGACATCACGGACACAGCCATACACCACAACCCCTGCCCAGCCATTATCAATAGCCGACTGTGCAATCATATCGCCTAACAGCGCACAACGCATCGAACCACCGCCATCAACGACCAACACCTTGCCATTACCGTCTTTGTCTTTACCATCACTGTTAAGCAACGATTTGACGCGACTATTATCTTCAAAACATTTGACGGTCACAATCTCACCGCAGAATTTGTCTTTGCCGCCAAAACTATAAAACGATTTACCTTCGATATTAGGCAGGCATACCTGTGATTCAGGATTGGCATCTAATAAATCACAAGTTACAAAGTTTTCTTTGGTCATTGTTGCTGATTCTGGCATGGTGAGACTCCTTGTCTGTTATGGTTAAATTATTTTGACTTATTAAACTTAAACATTACTTAGGCTATTTACTATAGTATAGTTTATCCTAGATAAAACCGATACATCATGTTTTGACGCGGCACTAGTATAAATTTTTCTAGCTTGCTGTGCCTGCGCAGACAGAGGCTGCAAAAAATTCATTCTAGTCCCGCTGTATCGTTTTTATACTGAGTTTACTATAGTAATAAATGTAAAAGTTATCTGATTAATAGCTTAATGTTTTACGCGGGTCATCGCAAGCATCTGTTTATTTTCGATAATATCAGTGGTTTTAATCGCGGGTTCGCTGCGGTATTTACTGCGATGATAGATATCATGGGCGCTCATCGCCATGGCACTAGCGACACGCTTAGCTGAAATAGGATGTAAAGATAATGACTCGGACACCAATGGCGAGATAAGCTGAAAGGCTTTTTGTCCCAGACTTTCAAGCGGACGACCATTATGTTTACCAAGTAGTAACGACGGACGGAAAATAACCAATTGGGCAAACCCTAATGCCATTATGGACTCTTCCGTTTCAGCCTTTACGCGATTATATAAAAAGCGACTGTTGATGTCCGCATTCATCGAGGACAATAAAAAGAAGTTTTCAACGCCTTTCTCTTGGCAAAGTTTGGCGAAACCAACATTATAATCATGGTCAATCTTGCGAAAAACTTCATCACTACCCGCTTGTTTTTTGGTGGTGCCCAAGCAACTAAAAGCATCCGTTTTTCGATCAGCGCCAATGCTTGCAAAGATTTCGGCTAAGTTGTCAAAATCATTCACCTGATAAAAACGCATGCTCGCATTGATGTAGCGAGGCGGACGCCGTGCAATCACAATCAATGTGTCATAAATCTCACTCAGCTGCTTTACAAGATGTTGCCCGACCAATCCCGTTGCACCTATTACCATTGCTTTTCGCTGCATATCCTATCCATTTATAGAGTGTTGGAATACTTATGATCGTCAAAAATGTGACTCTTTAAAGCCCGTCGGTGACGCTGACCACTGTAGTATCATACCTAAATTAATCAACCATCGAGGCTATTATGCATGATTTATTGTAAGAGATTTTATCAGTAAACAGTTTCACTCAGCTCATACGCTCGTTTAGACTCAAATACTCACTCAATATTATGATAAATACCTTTATAAATACCTATTAAAGGCATAAAATCCCGCTCATCCATGTAATGCCGTAACTTCTTTAAGCATTAATCATCAAACTTATTGTCCTAAGGGCGATAATTTGCTAAGATAACCGGCTTTACACGTCAACGCTGTTTAATTATTCCAAACAGTTTTGGCGCTTGCGATGATTTATTACTATCAGATACTTTAATAGTAGGCATCGACATCATGTTCGGCGAGACGGCTGCTCGTTATCGATGATGGTTAAACCCTTTATTGCAATCCACATTCATAATTTTATCTGTCTTTATCAAGGAGATTCGCGTGGCTAATACTGCACAAGCTCGTAAACGCGCCCGTCAAAACACCAAACGTCGTCAGAACTCTGCGTCACAACGCTCTATGGTTCGTACTTATTTGAAACGTGTTGACGCGGCTATCGCTGCTAAAGATTATGACGCGGCTACCGAAGCTTACAAAAAAGCGGTACCGGTTCTTGATCGTATGGCTGACAAAGGTATTCTTCATAAGAATAAAGCTGCTCGTCGTAAGAGCCGCCTAAACAAAACCATCAAAGGCTTATTAGCTTAAGATTGGTTGCGTTTAGACCGTATGATGCTTTGATAGCATCATAACTAAAACCTTGTCACTGGTTCTAATACTGGGGCAAGGTTTTTTTATGCCTGCTCAAAAGTAATTAATAATTTTGTAAATAGCGCTTATGTCCATTTTACTTCTGGTGGCAATAATAGCTTATTTGGATGGAAGCCAGCAGTACGGTAGGCTTCAAGCAAAGTGTGTATTGGACGTACATAAACTTCACCGCGCCAGACAAAATACGCACTTGCCTGCTCGAATGGCTTGTCATCAAACCACAAAAATACCCCTTCCATCATTTTTGGCCAATCGTTCCAATCAATCTCAACAACATCAAACATCACCGCTAAGAATGCAGATAATAAAGTGTCATGGCTGACAGCGAGCATTAGATGCCCGTGTTGCGGCTGATTTTGATAAAAAAGCGATAGAATATCGAGACCGCCTTGATAAGCGTTTTTAGTGCCTTCAAGATTGCCTTGCAAGAATCGATTGATAAAATTGAGAACACCAATCTCTTTAAAGATGGGATTTGCAATATCAGGTTCGGTCACTAAGCTACCAGGCTCAACCAACAATGACTGGTGCGCGATATCACGCCTTAGTCCTGCCCCTTCTTGCATCAGCTGCGCCGTATCAAGACAGCGACCAATCGGGCTTGAGATGCTATCAACATCGAGCGAATACGGCAGATGTCCTGCCAACCAACGACCCCAAGATTTTGCCAATACGCGACCTTTGGGTGTCAATGGCAGCTGATAACTGGCAAAGCCATTACCATCAGAGCGCTCACGCAGGGAATGTCTGGTAAACAAAATCAGGCGCTTATCTTCAGGCAACAACCTGACCGACGACATCATACTATCAGGAAGATGTGAGGGCGCTGGTGCACTTGGAGTATGACTCGCAAGCTTCTCAGCGGATAGGCTCGATGTGGTGTTATTAGGAAGTTTACTCATCACACAAGCCTATCAGATTTTCTCTCAGGAATGAACCAAATATAATTCCAATCGCAATATAATCTAAAGCAAATATATTGAGAGCAGACCCGTTAATTTTATTAGAAATAAGACGCTATGACACGGTGAAATCAAAAAAGAAAGACTCATATTTATTACGTTTGACTAACCGATATCAATTACTCTATCCCATGTAAACGATAATGCCGTACTACTAACCTCATTTGGATAAGCACGCGGATTGACGATAACGCGCGTCTTATGAATGTGGTAATCAAATGCTTCATGCGTATGCCCATGCACCCATAGTGCTGGTGCCCACTCTTCATACATCCAGCTTGATAAATCACTGATAAATGCGGCATTACTTGGTAGCTCAGCATACTTCTCAGAGACAGATAATGGACTGATACTATGATGACTCATTACCACGGTTTTTTTGCCCAGTGCTTTTGCCGTTATCAATGCTTTTTTAAGCCATTGACGCTGCTTAGCATGAATCTGTATCGACATTTCAGGTGAAAATAGTTCGTTGCCGGCATAGATCTGTTTGTAGTCACGCATAAAGCGCATTGCCACTGCCCTAGTCTCTTCATTGGCTTGATATTGATAATCTGTCCAAAGCGTACAACCTAAAATGCGCACCTCTCCGATATCAATATGCTGACACTGCAAAAATCGTACGCCCTGCTTTGATTCACTATCATAATTGTCCCAAGTCGCCAGCTTTTTATCAAAATGCAGCACGTCTTCATTAAAGTACTCATGATTACCAGCGATAGTGATTAGAGGGACTTGTAAGCGCGCTGCTTGCTCTTGTAGCCATGGCATACCAATATCACTATTTGCTGTATCTCCCGCTACCAGTACGATGTCTGCGTCGGTTTTGGGGATATGCCCTATCGGATGGGATTGACGTATATAACTGTCAATATGTAAGTCACTCAAAATCTGTAATTTCATAGCAGCCTATATCATTAAATAAACATAAATAGTTTAGCACCTTTTCATCTAGGGACAAAAAGTAAAAAGACAGCGGATTAGGCTGTCTTTTTACTTTTTGACTGAAGTATCTAATTGAAAAGTTAGAGACTTTGGAGTATTAACTGTAATTTCGCTGCAGGATCTACTGCTTGAGTAATTGAGCGCCCAATCACCAGATAATCAGAGCCATCAAGTAATGCCTGTTTTGGCGTACAAATACGCTTTTGATCATTAGCATTATCATCTAGCAGACGAATACCAGGCGTAATCAGTTTAAAGTCCTGACCACATAATGCCTTTAATGCCTTTGCTTCTTGTGCTGAGCATACTACACCATCGAGACCGGCTTGCTTGGTTAATTGTGCTAAGCGGCTCACTTGTGCCTCTAAGCCGTCGGTGATGCCCGTTTGTATGAGCGCTTCATTGTCCATAGATGTTAAGACAGTCACTGCAATCAGTAGCGTGTCAAAATCATTATCTAGCAAGCGCTGTTTTGCCAATGACATCGCATCGTGGCCCGCACTTGCATGGACGTTGACCATCCATATACCAAGCTCAGCCGCAGCCAATACTGCTTGTGCAGTGGTATTGGGGATATCATGAAATTTAAGGTCTAAAAAAACCTCAAATTGGCGCTGATGCAATGCTCTGACTATCTCAGGGCCACAGCGGGTATACAGCTCTTTACCTACTTTCAATCGGCATAATGCCGGATCTAATTGGTCAGCTAATGCAAGAGAGGCATCCTTTGTCATATTATCTAATGCAACGATGACAGGAGAATTAATTGCGTTGTTCATTGTTATGCTTCTTTATATCAGGTTTATCAAATTATTATATTTATAATCAGCAGTGAAAATGCATATTACAAATTATTAGTAATCGCGTTTTTGCTTGGTCAAACTTGACCCATCATGCACATTGGCGTTGGGATGAGCATTGGGCATTGTCCTATCCTGTACATTAACCGCTGTTGCACCATAAACAGCTTCTTCTACAGTAGGCGCATTCGCTTGACGATCAATCACCATATTGGCTTGGGTTATCTGCTCTTGCAAATTGGTATTTGCCTTTTGTAGACGCGATATTTCCCACTTATTTTGCAAAACACGGAAAATTAGCAGTGCTAACAAGATACCTATAACGATACCAAGTATGAGACAAAGTATCATTAGCAAGCCTAAATTCATCGTTGGTGCTTGTGAAAACAAAAGATTGACGCCAACTTCAGTATTGTTTGCCAACACCAAACCTAGCGAGTAAGCGAAGCTCAAAAATAGCAGCACTAATAATAAAATACGCATCAGACGTCTCCTTAAGTTTTTAATAGAACAGATAAGTGGATAAAAACTAAGCCATACTGATTGATATTACTACGTTATAAAAGGTTTGGTATAAATAAGAAAAATCGGCTCATACTTTAGTAGTAGATCGGTATGATATCTTATATTACTTCAATTAACTTACTGTCCGCCTGCTACTTTTTCGTTTACAGCTTCGCGTAATGCTTTGCCTGGCTTAAAATGCGGAATTGCTTTTGCAGGTACTGGTACGCTTTCACCCGTTTTAGGATTGCGACCCATACGAGCACGGCGATGATGAAGACAAAAACTGCCAAACCCACGCACTTCTACTCGACCATCATTGGCGAGCGTATGAGTCATCAAGTTTAATATCTCGCGTACGGCGTCATCGACAACGGTATCTGTCATCGTGTCACAATTTGCACTCAGATTACTAATAAATTCGGACTTATTGATTGTTTGCTGCATTATCATACTTGCCTTGTTCATTGATAGATAAGATGATGGAAATAACTAAAATGATTACCACAGATATTATAAAATATTAGCTGACAACCACGCGATTGTTGACTAAATATCTGTTCATTTATAATGACTTGGGTCTAATTTTACATCTCGTTACTCGATGTTGTAAATGATAGCGGATATTGAAGGAAATTGGAAACAAGAGTTCCTCTATCAAGGAAAAAACTGTATCAATTATCGTTAATACTAAAATTTAGCCATAAAAAAAAGCGACCGGAGTCGCTTTCTTTTATAAGATCATAACATTAGCAGTAAATAGCTTACTGCATTTGTTCTTTGATCAAGTCACCAATCGTTTTTGGTTGTGCATCAGAACCAGCAGCAGTACTAGTCGTAGTTGTGCTACTTAACTCTTTAATCGCTTGACGCTCTTCAGCTTCGTCTTTCGCTTTGATAGACAGGCTGATGTTACGCGTTTTACGATCAACACTGATGATTTTCGCTTCTACATCATCACCAACAGTTAGATGCTTAGTCGCATCTTCAACGCGGTCACGTTGAATCTCTGAGGCACGTAGATACGCTTCAACTTCATCAGCAAGTTCGATAGTAGCGCCTTTAGCGTCTACTTCTTTTACTTTACCATTAACGATAGCACCGCGGTCATTGTTGACTAGGTATTCGTTAAATGGATCTGAAGTTAATTGCTTCACGCCTAGGCTGATACGATTGGCTTCTGAGTCTACAGACAATACCATTGCTTCAACGGTGTCGCCTTTGTTGTAGTTACGGATAGCATCTTCACCAGTTTCATTCCAAGAAATGTCTGACAAGTGAACTAGACCATCAATACCGCCATCTAGACCGATAAAGATACCGAAGTCAGTGATTGATTTGATCGTACCAGTGATTTTATCACCGCGCTCATGTTTCTTATCAAACTCATCCCAAGGATTAGCTAGAGTCTGTTTGATACCTAAGCTGATACGACGACGTTCTTCATCGATATCAAGGATCATTACTTCAACTTCATCGCCCACTTGAACAACTTTCGACGGATGGATGTTTTTGTTGGTGTGATCCATTTCTGATACGTGTACTAGACCTTCAATACCTTCAGAGATCTCAGCAAAACAACCATAATCAGTTAGGTTAGTAACGCGTGCTTTAACAACTGCACCTACTGGATAAGTGCCACCAACGTTATCCCAAGGATCAGTACCTAGTTGTTTTAGACCTAGGCTTACGCGATTGCGCTCACGGTCAAATTTAAGTACTTTAACTTTAAGATCTTGACCAACTTCAACCACCTCAGATGGGTGCTTGATGCGGCGCCATGCCATATCAGTGATGTGCAATAGACCATCAATACCACCAAGATCAACGAATGCACCGTAATCAGTTAGGTTCTTAACGATACCTTCGATCTCGATACCTTCTTCAAGCTTGTTCAATAGCTCTTCGCGCTCAGCTGAGTTTTCAGCTTCCATAACGGCACGGCGACTAACGACAACGTTGTTACGTTTTTGATCAAGTTTGATAACTTTAAATTCTAACTCTTTACCTTCTAGATGCGTCGTATCACGGATAGGACGTACATCTACCAATGAACCTGGCAAGAAAGCGCGTACTGAACCGATATCTACAGTAAAGCCGCCTTTTACTTTGCTAGAAATAATACCTTTTACAATCTCATCATTGTCAGAGATTTTTTCAAGGAAATTCCAAGTTTCAACGCGTTTGGCTTTTTCACGTGACAGTAAGGTTTGACCCATACCGTTATCAACCGCTTCAACCACTACGTCTACTGTATCGCCAACTTCAACTTCAAGTTCGCCTTCTTCGCTTAAAAACTCTTCACGAGCGACGATACCTTCAGATTTTAGACCCGTATCAACAGTGATCCAGTCGTTATCGATGGCGACAACAGTACCAGTAATAACCGAGCCACGCTCGATATCCAGACCTGTTTCTTCGATGCTCGCTTCAAATAGTTCAGCAAATGATTCCATTATGTCTACCTTTGTATAGCCGTATCCTGTCCAGCACAGTACGGATCAAATTTATGACTGTATAAAATGAGAATACTGGTTTTATATCCTATGCAGTCATATATAAAAACGTTTGTTGCTAATAAGCGAATGCGTCAGCAAACTCACTAGCAACAACTGTCTTATATTAAAATGCGTTATATTTTTTAAATTATGACCTTTAAACAGTAGATTCCATTTTTTTCTAAAGATTACTGGCGTCTACTACTGTAATTTTATACTAAAATCAATCCTATAGGAAACTTTTTCATGCTTACTACCTTGTTATTATTAGCTATTGAAGCAAATACCTTTATCTTGACAATATTGTTTTACTTGCTTATAAACCGCATCAGCATCTAAATTGGAGCTGTCTAATAGTAGCGCATCTGCTGCAGGCTTTGATGGTGCCGTTGTACGGTTTTCATCACGATCATCACGGGCCTTAATCGTCGCTAGAATCGCTTCAAAATCTGCTATTTGACCAGCAATTAGTAGCTGTGTTACACGGCGCTCGGCACGCGCTTCAGCACTGGCAGTCAAAAATACCTTGACGTCAGCGTCTGGAAACACGACTGTACCCATATCACGACCATCCGCAACCAATCCTGAACGAGTTGCCATATCTTGTTGCAGCGTTAGCAATGCTCGGCGAACTTTTGGAAATACTGCTATCTGTGATGCGTAACCGCCAACCGTTTCATTACGAACTTGCTCACCTACTGCATCACCATTTACGATAATATCGACACGTCCTGATGCATTGTTAGGTACAAAGGCAATCTCTAAGCTTTGAGTTAACGCTAATACAGCCATCTCGTCAATGGTCTGACTTGCATCAGCAGTAATCAATCCAGCTTCAAACGCCTTAAGTCCAACGATACGATATAACGCCCCTGAATCAAGTAGCTGATACCCTAAAGCTTGTGCTAAACGCCATGTAACTGTGCCTTTACCTGCGCCACTTGGCCCATCAATACAAATAACAGGATAACGCAATGAGGGCTTCTCACTGTTAGTATTCGCGTTAGGGTTGGCAACAGTCATAATACTCACTTAAAGTCGGCAATTTCTACAACCACATAAATAATTATAAAAGTATCAATAAAGCATTTTTCACTTACTTATCAAAGCATTATAAGGAAATCACTCTATTAACAAGTAAATAGGGCGATATTATAGCAAACAAAGCCACCTATCACTAGCAGCAAGAATCATATCTTGTTAATCACTGCTGTTACACTTAGCTTTTGCCGCTTTTCTGCGCTGACGAAAAAAATCTTTTAGCATCTGGCTGCTGTGCTCACGGCACAAGCCTGCATCGACTTGCATACGATGATTATAAAAAGGCTGTTCAGCCAAGTTCATTTGACTACCAAGCATCCCTGCTCTCGGCTCATGCGCTGCATATACTAGCCTATCTACACGTGCATGAATCATTGCACCTATGCACATGGTACAGGGTTCTAAAGTCACATATAAGGTCGTCTTTAGGGGCAAACGATAATTCTTTAAGCGTGTACAAGCATCTCTTAACGCTACGATTTCAGCATGAGCCGTCGCATCACAGCGTCCAATCGGCTCATTAAATCCCTGACCAATAATTTGCTGGTTATGTACCAAGACAGCTCCTACTGGCACCTCTTCTTTCTCAGCGCCTTGCTTGGCAAGTTTTAGTGCTTCTTTCATCCACTTGATATCCTCAACTGACCAAAATAGAGCTGTTTTGATCTGTTCACCTATTAGCGGATTACCATTAGTAAATGGACTATGTATTAGCTGGTAAGGCAATAAATTAGTGTTTAGAAAATTTTTCATTTACTGTGGTAATTGCCAGTCGATAGGCGTTTGACCATATTGCACCAGATAATCATTGGTTTTTGAAAACGGTTTAGAACCAAAAAAACCACCACGATTAGCAGCAAGTGGTGATGGGTGTACTGCCGTCAAAATCAGATGTTTGTCAGTATTGATATACTTGCCTTTTTTCTGAGCTTTACTGCCCCATAAAATAAAAACAGTATGTTCAGTCTGCTCATTAATAACATCAATAACCGCATCAGTGAACTTCTCCCAGCCTTGATTTTGATGACTGTTTGGCTCGCCTTCTCTTACTGTCAAGGAACTATTTAACAATAATACGCCTTGCTGTGCCCAATACGTTAAATCACCATGTGCTGAAGGTTTAATGCCAATATCGTCCGCCATCTCTTTCAATAAATTGTTAAGTGACGGTGGCTTTGGGATAACTTTAGGGACAGAAAAGGACAGCCCCATTGCCTGTCCAGGACGATGATAAGGATCTTGCCCTAAGATAACAACTTTCACCTGTGATAAAGGTGTCAAATTAAACGCATTAAATATCAGCTGTGCTGGGGGATAAATACCATCCTCTGACTGATAGGCTTCTTTTAAAAAAGCTCGCAGGCTATCCATATTGTCAGAAGTTAATTCTTCTGACAACGCCTGTTTCCAATCTTCTGGCAAGCGTACATTGTCGAGAATCGCTTGCTTTTGCGCGACTGTTTTTGTGGGTTGTACGTCAAATAATTCCATGATGAATCCTTTTTTATTTGTTATCAGGATGCGTGAAGGGTGATATTAACAAAATATTAGGGTTGCGTTGTCATATATATTAGCAATAAAAAAACGGTTACCGCAGTAACCGTTTTTATAATAGTGCGAAAAATAACCTAACTGGCTAATGATTCGGAGTCTGGACGTGGCTCATGAGTTTCAACAACAGTCAATATAATACGGCTATCCGCTGACCCTTTATCTGACGACTTATCAAGCTTCACAGTATCACCATCTGATGCCTCTGACTCCAAGGTTAAATGTACAACCCCGCCATTTACTAAATCACCAAATAGAATCATATTTGCCAGAGGCTTTTTGATTTCGTCTTGAATCAGGCGCTGCATTGGACGTGCGCCCATTAAGCGATCATAGCCTTTAGCTGCCAGATAATCACGTACCTCATCATCAATCTCTAAAGTAACTTGCTTATCGTCAAGTTGTACCTGTAGCTCAACCAAGAATTTATCAACCACGGATACAACGACTGAGGTATCAAGCGGATTAAACTGGATAATAGCATCAAGACGGTTACGGAATTCCGGAGTAAACACACGCTTGAGTGATTCTGTATTGTCACGGCTATGATCTTGCTGGGTAAAGCCCATAGAAGATCGACTGATACTCTCAGCACCGACGTTGGTCGTCATAATAACAATGACCTGCTTAAAGATAGCAACCCGACCATTATTATCCGTCAATGTACCGTGATCCATCACTTGTAATAACAAGTTGAAGACATCCGGATGCGCTTTTTCGATCTCATCAAACAATAACACACAATGCGGATGCTGATTGATTTTCTCAGTCAATAGACCACCTTGATCATAACCCACATAACCTGGAGGCGCACCAATCAAACGTGAAGCGGTATGTGCTTCCATGTACTCTGACATATCAAAGCGCACCAGCTCAACACCCAACAGATTTGCCAATTGACGAGAAACTTCCGTTTTACCAACCCCTGTCGGACCAGCAAACATGAAGGAGCCGATTGGCTTATCTGGTGCTTTCAGACCAGCACGAGACAGCTTAATCGCATCTGCTAGAGTCGCAATCGCTTCATCTTGCCCAAATACCAGATGCTTAAGATCACGATCTAGATGCTGAAGAATACTCTTATCATCACTAGATACTGACTTGGGCGGAATACGTGCAAGCTTGGCAACAATCGCTTCGATATCTGCTACATCAATTTTTATCGGAGCGCGCTTCCCTTTTGCTTTCTTATTAACAGACGATTTTGCAAGATCATTGGCTTTCGCAATATCTGCCTCCTCTTGCATTTCGTTATCACTATAAGTATCACTGTCGAGACCGTCAATATCAGCCTCAATCTGTGCATCAAACTCTTGCTCTATATCAGCAATAAAACTTTCTTCCGCTTCTATATCGTCTGCATCAGCCACGACCCCTAAACGCTTATAAGCGCCAGCCTCATCAATAACATCAATGGCCTTATCCGGCAAAAAACGCTCATGGATATGTTTCGCTGACAATTGAACGGCAGTAACTAGTGCTTCGTCAGTATAGACAACATTATGGAACTCTTCGTACCGCGGTTTCAGACCACGCAAAATATCAATCGTATCATCAACACTTGGCTCTTTCACGTCGATTTTTTGGAAGCGACGCGATAAGGCATGGTCTTTTTCAAACACTTGACGGTATTCAGTAAAAGTGGTTGAACCGATACAACGCAGTTCACCATTGGCAAGTGCTGGCTTAATCAGGTTGGACACATCCATATTACTGCTCATTGATGAGCCAGCGCCAATAATCATATGAATCTCATCAATAAACAAGATAGCATTGGGTTTTTTCTTCAATGCATCTAATAGCGATTTCATACGTTTTTCAAAATCGCCGCGATATTTAGTACCCGCAATCAATGAACCAATATCAAGACTATAAATCACGCAACCATTCAGTGGTTTCGGGGCTTTATCATTGATAATCAACCACGCCAACCCTTCAGCAATAGAGGTTTTACCAACACCCGGCTCACCGACCAATAGTGGATTATTTTTGCGGCGGCGACACAAAACTTGCGCGGCGCGTTCAATCTCAGGACCTCGCCCAATCAATGGATCTGTTTTACCTTCAGCAGCACGCTGATTTAAATTGGTCGCAAACTCAACCAATGGATCTTTACTGGTTTTTTCTGAGGCACTACTACGGCGCTCGCCCGTCATAGAAGCACGCGGCTCAGATGCCTCATCTTTATCTTGACCATGTGATAGATACTGAGTCAGCTCAAGACGACTGATGCCCTGTTTTTTGAGCAAATAAACCGCATAAGTATCATGTTCTGAAAACATTGACACCAGAATATCCGACCCTTCAACCAAACGACCGCCACCAATAGACTGCACATGAAAAATTGCCCGTTGTAGAATACGATCAAAGCTTTGGGTCGGCTGCGGGGATTGCTCAGTATCAGGATCGACCGTTGGAGTATGCTTATTAATATAAGCCTCAAGCTCAGTACGTAGTGCTGAGACATTTGCATTACAGGCCGTCAATGTGTTGGCAGCGTGCGTATTTTCTAAGAGTGCCAGTAAAAGATGTTCAACAGTGAGATACTCATGCGATTTTTGGCGCGCAAGTGTCATTGCTAAACGCAAAGAAACTTCAAGATGACGACTTAACATAACGACTTCCTACGGTTATACCTATCTTTATAATTGATAGCTTTATGAATGAGTTAGTAAGTAAATCAGGGCGGTGGATGGATTGTTCAAGGGCAATATGAGTATTATTAAATGACGCTGTTAAATAATGGCTTCTATGGCTTGGCTATGATCCTCACTTTTCTTTATCTCAACATGATACTCAGATATAGTCAATCTATTAACACATACTAAAATGTATCGAAGTGTCCCTAGACCATTTTTCAATGATAATATTTATTCAACAATAATAGAGCGCATGTACTAAAGCTACAGACAATTCAAAAATTTGAATAATGTAAAAAGAGAATAAAGACACGCAGTAATGAGAAAAGCGACTATATAAGAAAGTCTAAGCTAGTTTAAAAAAGAGAGGTGCAGAGCAAGTTTGTGCTTAAATAAACTTGCTCTAAAAACACTAGAAGAAAATATTTTATTGAAAATATTAAAGATATATAGTTAAAATATAGTGAACTTGAGAGAAACATACGTCATCAAGAATTAGAGTAAGGCTTTACTCGCCTTGATGCGGTTCGATTTGGGTCAATAATGGATAGCCTTCACGATGTGCCAGACTGTTAACTTTTTTGGCCTTGGTCTCAGCAATATCTTTAGGATAAATACCAGCAATACCTTTGCTGCTATTATGAATCGTCAACATAATCTCAACGGCCGAATCCATACTATGACGAAATTCAGATTGTAAAATATAGACGACAAATTCCATCGGCGTGTAATTATCATTATACATCACCACAGCATACATAGGCGGCTTGGCGACTTCCGGCTCTGCTACCAATACATCAGCCTGTGGGGCTGTTTCACCTTCAGGCTCACCCACTTGCGCAAGACGCATGGGTATATGTGGAAAGTGCCAATCTGATGTAATTGGCGTCGCTCTTGCTATCGTTTGTTTTATCATAATTGGAATACAGATGAATCAGTAGGTTTAATGAATGGTTATCTTTAAGAGACTATCAAATCGTTAAAAATAAGGGGTAACAATAGATATCTGGCTAGCAGCTACGACAACTAATGCTCAATAAGACTTAAGGCTCAATAGGACTTTCATCGACGTCTGGCAAATCTAACAGTGATAATGGCATATTATCAACTTTAGCACCAAGCTTCCAATCATACAGCTGCTCGACTTCTTGACCAGCGGCTTTTAGATTTAGCTTGATTTGCAATGGCTTGAAACCCGCTGGCATTGTAAAGCGACCACGTATACGCGTCACGCCTTCAATAGTGTAGCTGACGGGTTCTAATGGCACTTCTACAAAATCATCATCATCAAGCAAAGTCAGCGTTGGATTCAAACGTTTGGCTTTACCATCACTTGCGAGCATACCTATATCGAAACCATATTCAAAGGCATTTTCAGGTAAGGGCTCAATCTTTGCGCCTAGTATCTGTAAAGGCATGCCGCCCTTCTCACTCACAATCTCAGCATAGAGGTCATTGAGCTGCGCTACCTGTCTATTTTCAACCATGATGGCTTGCTGATTTTCGCGTAACTCTTTTAAGTTTGCCAAACTTATTTCTAATTCTTGTTTAGAAGTAGCAACTTCATTGGTCGCTATTTTATGACTGACGCGTAAATCTTTTAGCTCTTGGAGCGACTCTTTGCTGGTAATGACTGCTTGCTGGGTTTCATTTTGCATTGAATAATAGCCACGTTGATAACCAAGTTTGTGACCAAATACTAATGCGACAATTGCTGTCACCAATATCGCAATCACAAATAACGCTAACACCAATGTGGAAGCGCCCTGCTGCGAGCAAGCAATGCTGTAATGCTTCATAACACTACGCTGAGTTTCAGTATTTAGAGATGAACAATGTAAGCTACGCTCCAATTTATACGAAACAGAGTCTTGGCACGATGGGCGTGCTGGCGGTGAGCAAAAGCGTAGTACACTCTTAAAACGCATTTAGGCAGTATCTCTTAACAGGAAAGGCAAGTTATTATAGCGGAATTTATAATCAATACCTAGTATCATAAATGAGGATAATTTAATCACAACTAAACATTTGTTAAGGAACAATGGGCGCAAAATTTAAACCAAGAGACTCATCAAGTCCAAACATGACATTCATGTTTTGTACTGCTTGCCCAGCTGCCCCTTTGACTAAATTGTCTTGTACGACAATGACCGTTAATTCGGCACGCTCATTGTCTTGATGAACAGCAATACGCAATCGATTGCTAGCGCGCACACTACGGGTATCGGGATACAGCCCTTTTGGCATAACATCTATAAATTGTTCTGATGCATAGCTTTGCTCAAATACCTGTTGCCAATCCACTAAAGCACCTGCATCGGTCAGCTCCATATGGATAGAGCTCAACATACCGCGTATCATCGGTACCAGATGCGGCAAAAAACGAATACGATGGTTAAACTGACTGTCTAGTAACTGGGCAACACCTTGCTCAATCTCTGGCAAATGGCGATGACCTTCAACGCTGTATGCTTTAAAATTGTCTGTGCTTTCAGCATAGTTAAGTGCAAGACTGGCTTGGCGACCAGCGCCAGAAACACCAGATTTGGCATCGATAACAATGCGTGATTCAATAAACTGTTTAGATTGCTTATTTTGCGCTTCAATTATCGGCTTTAAACCCAAGATAGCTGTAGTCGGATAGCAACCTGGGTTGCCAACCACCAATGCCTCAGCAATTTTGGCGCGATTGACTTCAGGCAAGCCGTAGACGGCAGCTTTTAATAACTCAGGACAAACATGTGGTTGTTGATACCAGTGCTCAAACTCGCTCAATGACTGCAAACGAAAATCTGCCGCCAAATCAATGACTTTTACCCCAGCTTGAGTCAAAGCCTCTGCTTGCTTCATTGCAACGCCATGCGGCGTGGCAAAAAACACCACATCACATTTTTGCAACGTCGTTAGCGTCTCCTCCCCTAGATCACTAAACACAATATCTGAGATACCGCGTAAACTTGGGAATATCTCATCAGCGCGAGTGCCCGCTTCGCTACGGGAGGTCAACAAATCAATAGACACTTTAGGATGGGCAGATAATAGACGTATCAACTCAATACCTGTATAACCTGTCCCACCGACAATCGCTGCTGAAATCATAAGATATCCTTTTCTGCTACTTTACTATTACTTAATAAATATGAGATATAAACTCAGTCAAATAAATAAGAACATATCTCAAATCGTACTTTTTAGATTTTATAATCATGTACTGCATCGATAAACACTTTGGCATTGTCAGGATTGACCCACTGGGTAATGCCATGACCTAGGTTTGCAACATAACCGGTCTTTTCACCATTGGCATAAGCACTATCGAGCATCGCATTGACTTCAGCACGGATAGTCGCTGGAGAGCCGTACAAAGTTGCTGGGTCTAAATTACCCTGAATGGCTTTGCTACTTTGTAGTTTTTTATGGTGCTTGGTTAACTGACGCTGACTTTCGGTCAAAACTTGACGGGCACGATCAATCGGCATTGTCCAGTCTAGACCCAACGCATCCGCTTCACTATCTGCTTGCACATCAAGCCATAGCCCGCCGCCTTTAGTAAATAATACTACCGGTATTTCAGGATGACGTACCTTTAGCTCAGCGACAATACGCTTATTATAAGCATGCGAGAAATCAATGAATTGACGATGACCCAGCGCGCCGCCCCAACTATCAAATATTTGTAGTATCTGTGCGCCTGCCACGACTTGGGCATCGAGGTAATCAATCACTGACGTTGCTAATTTATCTAATAACTGATGTAAAAACTCAGGATTGCTATACAAAAAGCCTTTGGTATAGCGATAATCCTTTGAGCTACCACCTTCAATCATATAAGTGGCTAGTGTCCAAGGACTACCAGAAAAGCCAAATAACGGCACTTGCCCATTGAGCGCGGTACGAATACTGGTTACCGCACGCATGACATAGTCAAGAGAGTCATTGACATTGAGCACAGGCAATCTATCCAAATCAGCTTGCTGGCGAATAGGATGTTTAAACTTAGGACCTTCACCTGCTTCGAAATATAGACCCAATCCCATCGCATCAGGAATGGTTAATATATCACTGAACAAAATAGCCGCGTCTAAATCATAACGACATAATGGCTGTAAGGTGACTTCTGTCGCACGCGCGGTATCTTTACACAGGCTCATAAAATCACCTGCTTCAGCACGGGTCGCTTTATACTCTGGTAAATAACGACCAGCTTGACGCATCATCCAGACAGGTGTGGTATCGATCGGCTCAAAACGAAGTGCTCGTAGCAATCTATCATTTTTCAAAGGCGCAAATTTTTGCTCAAGCGAATTATTATTGTCTGAAGCACTCATGTACAAATCTCCAAAACAGCACTATATGTCACCAAAGCGCATATAACACTGGATAAATTACGTTAAAGGAAAGAATAGCAAAGCGCTTATTATCAAGATATTTATAGCTCTATAGATATTAATTTTTTTACATCGTCAATGCTAAGTTATCACGGTGTACCATGACGACACGTTCTTCATTATTACCAAGGATACGATCGAACTGCTCAGTACGCTCACGAGCAACGCGGCAGGCATCGCGGGAAGAGAAGTTGACTTGACCAACGGCGATACGCTCACCAGTATCCTGATGGACGATTTCGACCACATCGCCTTCATCAAAATCCCCACGCACTTCAGACACGCCAACTGGCAACAAGCTTTTTTGATGCTCAACCACCGCTTTTGCTGCACCTGCGTCAACAATTAAAGAGCCCGACATACGCAAATGCGCGGCAAGCCACTGTTTGCGAGCAATGATTTTGTCTTGATCATTGGTGGTCAATAAGGTACCAACTGCTTCGCCTGATACTACTCGAGTGATCACATCATCAATAGCGCCACTTACAATCACCGTCGGACAGCCACCCATAGCAGCAAGACGACCAGCACGAATTTTGGTTAACATACCACCACGACCCAACTTGCCACCATCACCTGCAATATCAAATAAATAATCAGCCATCGCACGCTCTTGACGGATCATTCTGGCATTAGGGTTATTGCGTGGATTGTCAGTAAAGACACCTTCTTGATCAGTTAAGATAATGTACAAATCGGCATTGACCATCGCCGCTGCCATCGCCCCTAGAGTATCGTTATCACCAAACTTAATCTCATCAATAGTAATGGTGTCATTTTCATTAATGACTGGCAGCACACGCCATTCTAGTAGCTGCGTAAGCGCCCCAGTAGTATTAAGATAGCGACTACGGTTAGACAAATCATCATGCGTCAGCAGTAACTGTGAGCTTTGAATACCGTGCTGAATCAATGCTGACCACCAGGTTTCAATCAAACCCATCTGTCCGACAGATGCACAAGCTTGTAATGCCGCCAGTTTTTTAGGACGCTCCTCAAGATTCATACGCACCACTCCTTCAGCAACAGCACCTGACGATACGAGCAGCACCTCTACGCCTTGCTTATGGAGTTGCGCGATCTGCTTTGCCCATTCGTAAATGGCAGTTCGATCGAGCCCTCGACCATTATTGGTTAATAACGATGAGCCAATCTTGACAATAACGCGCTGAATATCAAAGTTACGAGCTTGCTCAACAAACCTTGCTTCTTCTATCGTGTTCTCTATGCCAACTGCCATATAAACTCCTGTTGCTATGGTAAATTAATCATGGGGATACATCTAAAAAATACGTGCAAAGACCAATCAGATTAAGGAGCGTAAACTACTTCGACGCCATCATCATCGTCATCGCTATCATCAAAATCGTCATCCGACAAATCCGTACCTTCACGCGCCGCTTTACGAGCAGCACGATACGCTTCACGCTGGGCTTCAGTGTTTAGACGAACTTCTGCCTCTAAACGCTCAAATCGTGCTTTTTGTGCATCAGCAAAGATAGGATCTTCGATTTCACGTTCGCGTTCACGCTCAATCTCATTCATCAAGTGGTACTTGATAGCATCAACACCCTCACCTGTTAAGGTGGCGGTACGGAAAACAATACCTGTCCAGCCAAGCTCTGCCACAATATGGGTACAAAGCTCATTTAACTCTTCTTCAGGCACCTGATCGATTTTGTTTAATACCAAAATCTGTGGCAAATTGGCCAATTCAGGTGAAAAACGCTCAAGCTCATTTAAGATAACGCGAGCGTTTTCGACCGGGTCGCTGCCATCGATAGGCTTGATATCAACCAAGTGTAACAGACGACGCGTACGAGCGACATGCTTTAAAAAGCGAATACCAAGTCCAGCACCTTCTGAGGCGCCTTCGATCAAGCCTGGAATATCGGCCATAACAAAAGAGCGATGACGACCAATATCAACCACACCCAGATTAGGAACCAGCGTGGTAAATGGATAATCAGCTACTTTTGGTCTAGCAGCAGAGACTTGGCGGATAAAGGTCGATTTTCCTGCGTTAGGTAAACCAATTAAGCCAACATCAGCCACTACTTTTAGCTCAAACTTAAGAACTTTTAGCTCACCTTCAAAACCTGACGTCGCTTTACGCGGCGCTTGGTTGGTAGAGCTTTTGAAATGGGTATTACCCAAACCACCATCGCCGCCTTTGGCAATCAGTAAAGTCTGACCAATTTCAATCAAATCACCCAACACTTCATCTGTCTCGGTATCAACGACCGTCGTACCAATAGGCACTGGTAAGAAAAGATCATCAGAGCCTTTGCCTGAACAGTTTCTACTATGACCGTTCTCAGCACGCATGGCGTCGTGACGACGGGTATAACGATAGTCAACTAGGGTGTTGGTATTATCCTCTGCAATGACATAAACATCGCCGCCCTTGCCACCATCACCACCATCAGGACCACCGCGCGGGACATATTTTTCTCGGCGAAAACTGGCGATTCCGTTACCACCGTCACCTGCTTTTACCGTTACGACGGCTTCATCAATAAATCGCATCTTACTTTCCTTTATTTACACTCTAGTTTATAAGCTTAATGACAGTCATAGACTGCTTCTTTTGCCTATAGTTATCTTTTAAAAAAATGGCAGACTTTCGTCAATATTGCTCTACATCATTGCTTTATTTATGACAATAACACCCGATAACCAATCGGACTATCGGGTGCTGTAGATATTACCGCTAAAACCATATCCGTTTGTTTATATAACTAATGACCATCGCTCTGCTCTTTGAATCAAAGCATTATGACCGAGTCATTGCTGCTATACAAACGTATTAAGCTGGAATCTGCGCATAACTGATACCTGCCATTTGCGTTGCCAAACGTAATACTTGCGTACTATAACCCACTTCATTGTCATACCAGATATAAACGATAGCATGATTATCGGTCAAAATAGTCGCTTGGGCATCAACAATACCTACATGTGTATCACCGACAAAATCCGTCGATACCGCTTCTGTAGAATCCGTATAAGCAATTTGTGTCTGCCACTGGCTACTATTTGAAATTTTGCGCATAAATTCATTTAACGCATCAGCACTAGCTGGCGCAGTTTTAAGATTTAAATTCAAAATCGCTAAGCTAACGTTTGGTGTCGGTACACGGATGGCATTGCCCGTCAATTTACCACTCAGCTCTGGTAGCGCTTTCCCAACTGCCTTTGCTGCACCAGTACTGGTGATAACCATGTTCAATACCGCACTACGACCACGGCGATCTGCTTTATGATAATTATCAATTAAATTTTGATCATTGGTAAACGAATGAATGGTTTCAACATGCCCATTTTCAATACCGTACTCATCATTTAATACTTTTAACGTTGGGGTAATTGCGTTGGTCGTACAGCTCGCCGCACTAACGATAGTGTCATCGCCGACCGTGTTGTTATTTACGCCATATACGACGTTTTTAATCTCGCCGCCAGCAGGTGCCGTTAATAGCACTTTTTTCACACCAGTCGATTGTAAATGCTTACCAAGACCAGCTTCATCTTTCCAGATACCCGTATTATCAATGACCAGTGCATCGTTAATACCATAAGCCGTATAATCAATCTCGCTTGGGTCTTTGGCATAGATAACTTGCACAAAGCGACCATTAATGATCAAACCATTGTTTTCATCATCAACAATCACGCCGCCTGCAAAACTACCGTGAATCGAATCGCGCTCTAGCAATGACGCACGCTTAGCCAAGTCGCCTGCTGCTGCGGGACGTACTACGATGGCTTTTAGCTGCATACCTTTCGCACTTGAGGCTTGCGATAGCAATAAACGAGTTAGGATACGACCGATACGACCAAAACCATATAGCACCACATCTGCTGCGCCATTGATAGCCGCTTTAGTATTATCAACAGACTGTAATGCCGATTGGATATCACTGTCATTAGCGATTAGCTGACCAACATCAATACGGACAGCTGGCAGGTTTTTATTCTCTGCTAACACTTTAACCATCGCTAAAGTATCAGCGATATCAATCGCATGAGCACCTTGATCACGCAAAGCAACTTTTTGATGCAGCGCCAATATTTGACCCACAGAACTGCTATCTAGCGTATCACCAAATAAAGTCACTTGCACATCTTGCTCATTGTAGAGCTTGTTCAATAGCCCCATGAGCTCAATCGCTTGTTGCTCTTGGGTGTTATAGTTGCTCAAATGGTCTTGATGTAATTGGCGTAAGGTATCAGCGTTACTCACGAGAAACATCCTTATGGTCAGTATTGGGGAATCAGTAAAATAGGAAGAAATATTATTGAATAAGGTATATGCAGTCTATGTACTCACTCAGATATGCTAACAGACGACTGCTGTCATCGATTATTATCATAGGAGTCTGTAGATAAGCTAGATTTTAGCTTAAAACACCTTATTTTGCTAGTGATAACAAATTTGTATGAGTCACAAGCTATTTGAGGACTACCGATTTAGCATAATAAAACGGGTTATTACGATAAAGGCAGCATATTATGCTGCCTTATTATCAATCCACTTAAACAATGATAAATACAAGAGCCATGATAAATAAAGGCAATATAAACCATTATCAAACTTTTATGGAATCAAATCCACCGTCTGCTTACTCTGCGACGTTAATTTAAATTCTTTCAAACCATAACCCTGTTGCTGGGCAATTTGACGGTATTTGGCATAAGTCTCTTGACTCACGTTTGGCGAACGAGCCAGCAGCCATAAATATTTTTTATCAGGTGTACCAACCATAGCAGTTTTATAATCTGGATCACGTGCCAATACCCAATAGTCAGCTCGCCCTACCGGCAACCAACGAATCCACGATGGCAAAAAGTTCACTTTTAGTTTGCTTCCTGTCGCATCAGCAGGTTTTGCTAAACCTTCAGCAATAATGTTCGAGCCATCTTCAGCCTTACACTGATTGATAACTTTGATACCTGAACCATCAGTTTTTTCAACATAGTTAGCCGTCACATCGCTGGCACAGTTGCGCTGAAAATACATCGGCAAACGACCGATCTCATACCAAGTACCAGCATATTTATTGAGATCAACGCTATCTACCGTAGTTGGTGTACTAGCAGATTTATGAATAATACTGCTAGGTTTAACCGTCAGTACCTCTTCCGTTGCGTTGGTCATGTGCTTGCTAGCAACCGCTTGAGTCAGAGGCGGTGTCGCTGCATAAGCAGAAAATGCTGCTAACGGTATGATAATAGCTAAGGCTATTCCAGTATGCTTGATAAGACCATTCATAAATATACGCTCTGGTATCTCTGCAACGCTTGCTGCATTTTTAGGAGACATAATGTAAGGTGTCTCGACTATGGATTGCTCAAATTCTTTGAAGATACTTGTCTTAATACAATCAACTTCAGCTGTACTGGCGTTAAAGGTGTTGTTATCAATTAAATTAGAGTTAAGTACACTTACCTGAGTTTTTTTGACACATTTATAATCAAAAAAGCTGGTTTGTTGTGACATATCTTGTGCCAGAGTTTCTAAATATTCGTCACTAAAACCTACATTATTATAACTGGCATCATTACTGGCACGGTCAATATTACCTGCTGGTGTTGCCTGATCTTTATTCATCTGATACTTAGGTAGCTGGTCAGTATGCGTCGATTGAGAACCAGCTGCCTCAGAATCAGACCATACTGACTTCGGTAACTTATTGGTTTTCATAGGGATACCATTTTATTAACAGTGATTATTAGGAGCGATCTATCTACTTATAAGCATTTATTCATACCATTGTTATTTATCAGAGCGGCACAAAATGATTTTCACCCACTGGCCCTACAACAAAAAATGAACGGAAATTAAATTGGCTATTACTTTTAATATCGTAGTCATTAAAAGTCTTAACAATTAATAAGTCTATAAAAGCTTGATTTAGCGCCCTTCGATAATTAATGATTCATAATAATGGCAAATCCCTAATCAAAACAGTGTGGCAATGTAGGAAAACGCAACGGTTTGTAAGTAATTCTGTTTATAAGATATGGGAAGTTACATTTTTATTAACCGATAAAGAATATTCAAATCAATTACTTATCTAGTGCTATTTTTCCTCTGAGAATTTTTTTATTTGACCTATCATACTCTGGTTTTAGCGGTATTCAAATGGCAGCTTGATGCCCAAAATTGTTATAAAAATGCGGGTAACAATAGTACCAAAAACTATTTTAAAAACTGGCGAATTCCAGCAATAGCAACGCCTCCATGTAGTACGGCTTCTTTATACATCATAGGTGATAGTCCACCTAAGCCGATAACTGGCATATCCGCTAATTTTGCTAAATTTGACCACGCCTCCCATCCTAATGCCGGTGTATCAGGATGGGTTTGGGTACACTCAACAGGTGCCAAGAAAATACCGATAACGGATGGCAACTGCTGCTGTAATCGAATATACGCCAGTTGATTTGCAGCATTGATGCTATCTACATCATGACAACTAACGATTAATGGCAAGCTTGTAGACAAGGCAGAGTACGACATGGGCTCCTTAGCTACTCCGCTTGACCATTGCATAAGCTGTGTCTGTGTTAAATGACTTGCTATTATTTGATTATTTGCTTCTACATTGTCTGTTTTGTCGATATCTAAGTGGTCAGGAGTAATCGCTTGAATATCAGGACGTAGTTGTAATAGCTGCTTGATACTGTTTTCTGTCCCTGCTGTTTTTGTCCGTATATAAACCCAAGCGCCAGCCGTTATATGCTCATGATGATACTGTAACCATGCTGCCATAGGATTAGAGGCAGTATCAAAATGCGATAATGGATAAGTAACTGTTATCTGCATAGGCAGCTGTAACCATGCAAGGATTGTCTTATTGGCAGCAGGCAAGTCATAATGTCCTGCTAGCAGCTCGGCCTTCTCTACCCATGTCAGCTTTTGACCTTCTAGACCATAGCTTAGGTTTTTATATTGTGCATATTGTTGTGCAGTCACTTCAATACGGTAAACTTGTAAGCAGACCTGCTTATCACCATAATCATGATGCAATCGACCGAGTTTAACTGCCGTATTATTAGCAATACTGATGCCTGTCTCTTCGGCAACTTCTCGTATCAGTGCTTGTTTTGCTGTTTCATGAGCGTCTATCTTTCCGCCTACAAACTCATAGCGGTTACCTTGGTGTTGAGAAGCCGCCCTAAATCCTAGTAGATACTGATTTTGATAATAAATAACGGCAACCGCTACATTGACTGTCTTTATTGAAGTGTTTTTTATAGAGTTACTTTGTTCGACTGTCATCCTATTTTCCTTTAATGCTACTGAGATTGATGGCTAAAATTGTTTGAATAAAAAAGCGGTTGGATAAGTTTACATAATCGCTGTTATTTATTTTATAAATTTGCTTGCAAAATCATTCAATCTAAATGATAATTATTATCGTTAATAAATTATATTCTATTAGTATTTATTGTTTTGAATATTTGCTACTTTGCTATCAAAAGGAATTTACCATGAGTCTTGTTATCTCTCGTCATTTGAACTTCCGTGAAAACCGTCTGCCTACTTTGCAATCACAGCATTTGTTTGCTTTGACTAAGGAGGTACGTATTGAACATGAAGGCGAAGAATATCGCCTACGCTTAACGCGTAATAATCGATTAATTTTAACCAAGTAAATTCTCTTAATGCTCATAAAAAAACGCCTTTTTATAAAGGCGTTTTTTATTTGATCAAATAGTGATGATAGATTACTTTATAAGCCGTCACTTCCGGTCAACTAATCTGCCCAGCTGCCCATCTATTAAAGTCACAGCAAATATGAGGGTAGATATCTAAGTACAACCTTTAGAACTGCCAACTATAAACCACATCCACGGCATTTTCTGCTGCTGACGTTGCCTCTACATAGATACGGCGGGTCAACTGGTAACGTATCGACAAGCTGTTCTGCGCATTAAAAACGCCCACACCATAGCGGATATATAAGTCAGGGGTCACATAACCGGTGACATTGACATTGGTATCTTCACTGCTGCCAGAAGCATCAACCGTTAAGCTTTGGAAGCCAAACGCTTGACCAATTTGATTGGTCAAATTACGTGTACCGCTCAGCCCAAAGCTCAGCCCAGCGGCCGCTAAGTTATTGGTGACTTGAGATTTAAAGCCTTGCTCACTGATTTGAGTAGCACTTTGATTATTAATACGACCCGTGACCAAGGCATTCATCGCTTGCTGCTGCGTAAGCCCCGCATTATTGAAAACGATGATATTAGGGCTTTCAGTATTACCTTTGACACGGACACCGACTGTTTTACCACTGATATTTTTGACCGCTTCGATACTTAAACTCGGTTTCATCACATCGCCGTTGAAGCGCACTTGACCATAGTTAAGCTCTAGGTTTTGACCAAAAGCATTAATATTGGTACGACGTGAGACCTGTACCACCCCTTTTGCACGCATGATGCCTGTACCGCTTTGCGTGACATGAATGGCACCTGCTAGAGGAATCACGGCACCAAAACCACGGAAGTTGATGTCATTACCCAAATCGATACCGATATCGGCATTGATTGACCAAGGTTTTGAGATAGCTAAAACTTCATCAATATTGCCAATAAGACGACGATCAAGTACGACAGCGTCTTCGGTCTGAGTAATGATGTCTTCACTGGCCTCTGGCGGACGAATGGTCGCTGATGGCACACTGACTGCCCCAGTGATATTGACGTAGCGATCGGAAGGACGCACGATAATATCGATATCAGGATCAACACTTGCCACCAATAATGGCGGCTGGGTCAATATCAAACCTTTACCATCTATACTCAGCTTAGCCTGTAGCTTTTGCTGCCAATTGACAGTACCAGCAACCGTCCCTTTCCCTGTACCACTATTGAACCTACCATCGATCGTTGCTTGAGTTCCACGGATTTTGGCAGTGGCATTCACTTTGGTCAAATTGACCGGCAAATCAAGCATCGCCATGCGACCATTGGCCAATTTCACATCGCCATAAAACTGTGGCTTATCCAGTGTGCCGCCCAAACCGCCTGCCATAGTGATGTTACCTTCGAGCACGCGCATACCAGGGAAGAAAGGTTTAAAAATAGCCAAATTAAGCTCATTGAGCACAAGCGCACCTGATATAGGTTTGGGCGTCTTATATGGATCGACGATCACTTCTGCATAACCACGAGCACCATCACCCGTATTAATATCTGAGCGTATTTTTAGACCATTTGGTACAGACACCGCAATGAGCGAGATGCGCTTGTAAGGTAAGGTGACAGGCAAGCTATCACCATCTTGAATCAAGCCAATTTTACCGTTGTCAGAATACAGCGTGGTATTAATCGTTGGTGGACGACCACGTTGCCAGCCAACAATCGCTTTGCCGTTAATCTTGCCATGCCAATCGATATCTTTCGGTAAAAATGCTGAAAATAGCGAGGTATCTAGTTTTTGTATCGCCAAATCAACTTGACCACCAGCGGCTGAAGCAATAAGGTTTTCACGTAAGCAGAGCTTTCCTGTTTGATCAGTCGCCTGCCAACAATGTGCCGCCAGCTGTACTTTTAGCTCTGTGCTATTTTTACCTTGCTTCTTAGGCAAATTAACAATCAGCTGCGCTGGCTGCAATTGGTTTAAGGTTGCATATTTGGACTTAACTTGACCCTTGCCAATAACACCTGACCAGCTGAGCTTATCTCGATTAAAGCCACCCTTAAGCCTTGCTGAGATACTGAGCTTCTCATTAAGCAGATCAAAATCAACTATGTGAGCTTGTTCAGTACCATTAAAGGTTGCATTAAAGTTTTTAAAATTTTGCCCCGCCGCTTCTAAGCCTTCGGCAGTGATAATAAACTGACTTGGACTGTTTGCCAAATTAACCAGTTTACCGCGTATGCGACCTTGACGTAATATAAAGCCTGGTAGCGTAATACGCTCACCAACCAAATCAACATAGATAGTCGGCAACGCTTGTCCTGCTGGCTGTGACAAGGTAGCACCGCCAGAGACTTTACCACCAAGCTTGTCTGAGAGCTGATCAAGGCTTGTGATATTGATTTTGGCTTGTAGCTGTTTGGCATTACCATTAGCGGTGATGTAATTATTACCCCAACGCAGTACCAAATTATTGGCATTTAAGCTTTCGATTAAAGCGTTCACTTGCTTATATTGTGCCTGCGCATCTTGCTTCTGCAAACGTTGAAAATAGCTTGCCAAGTCTTTTGGTAGATGTAGTTTGGCTGTCAAGCTGCCTTTGGCGCTAAGTGGTTGACCCTTTAGCATCCCATTCAAATTCACTTGCTTGATATTAATCGTCTGTTGGGTATCACCCCAACGTCCACTGGTATCAATAGTGCCGGTAATCGTACTCGGTATGTCCTTGAAGAAATAACCCAAATTAAAGCGATCCATGACCGCATCAATATCCCAAGCAAGACCTTGGCGCACATCAACGGTGCCTTTAGCATCAATACTGCCTGCTGCGCCCACGTGTCGAAAACGCTTGATGCGAATGAGCTGTGCATTACCACTGGCATCAATAGTCAGTTTACCTGCTGGCAATTGCTCAGCGTCTAAGACACCATCAAAGTTTACGACGAAGTTTTTCAGTACGCCTTTTGCCTTAGCATTATTCTTTGGCGGACTTTGCCACTCGCCAGTGGTTTTTAAATCACCAGTAATAATGGCGGCATTATTGGGCAAGAAATAACCCAAATTAAACTTATCAAAGCGCCCATCTAGCGTCCAGCCGATATTCTTTCTTAGGTCGATGACACCCTTGGCTTTGACCGCACCTGCTTCACCATTATAATTTAACTTGCGAACACTGATCAGATTTGGCGTACCAGCGGCATCGATTGATAAGCGACCTTTTGGTACATCAGCCGTGTCAATTTGACCATCAAAACGCGCATCAAAGACCGATAGCTTACCGCCGATAATATCAACACTGGCATCGCCGCCACCAGTAATGCCGATAGCACGACCTTTTTGCGTGGCATCCAACTGCGCCTGCAAAGCGGTATTATTGAAACTAATAATATGCCGCTGACCTTTGACACTGTTTTTAGTGATATTCAGCAATCGTCCGCGGGCACTGATACCCCCAGTTAGGCGCTCAAGCGGTATATCACTGCGGTATTGCTTGGGCAATAAGCCATTAGTACGTGCATCAATCTGCCAAGTAAGCGGACGTTTTTTAGTGGCTAATTGAATCTGACCTGTCCCTGACAAATCGCCCACTACGCCTTTATAGTTTAGGCGGTTGATAGCAATGATATTGCCAGCCTTACGAAGCCTGACATCGTAGTTACCTTTAGGCGCTGCATTCAGCTCATTAATAATGGCTTTGCCATCGACAGAAAGATTTGAGCCGCGAACAATCACCTTTGCTTGCCCACTAGGGCTATTGATGTTGCCAATATTAGGGATATTTTTACGCACAAGGTTCTGCCATTTTGCATCAATATACAAAGGAGCAACTTGTTTAGATTTGGCTGAGGTTTTTCCACGGACAATATTGGCATTGACTTGCTCGCCATCACGTTGACGTAATGCGACATCCATTTCCATATTACCGGCAGTATTTTTATGCTGATAATGAACGGATAATCGACCATTTAACTTTTGCGGGGCGTATACTTTAAAGTCCGCATATTGTTTAGGAATGACGCGACGTACATCAAAATTACTGCCGCTCGCTCTTATCTTTGCATCAAAACTGCTGTTCCAATCCAAGATACCTTGCAATATCAAGTTGCCAGCGGCCACATCTGCATCTAGGCGATCAACACGTAGCTGACGATTGGCAAGAATGGCGCGTCCTTGGTAATGTCCTGAAGGAATGTCTTTAGCGGTCAATTCAGTGTTGATACGTAGGCGTATCTCTGAGATCACACCTGATGCAGTCGCGATGCCACTCTTTAAGTAAATGTTTTGACTGTCCGCATAAGGAACCAGAATGTCATCCCATTCAAGTTTTGCTTGAAACGGTGCATCAGGATCCAATCCCTGCACTACAAAGTCGCCACTAACCGCACTATCATTGTAGCGGCTACTAACCTTGCCAACGGTGCGCTTTAACGTGCCTGTTGCGGTGATATTCAAGGGATCAATATAGGCTTTTTCTAAAGCACTGACCTCTACAATGGCACTCAAATCTAAAGGATAGTCGCCTTGCAAATCGGCATGACCCTCTAATGCACTGACTTTAACAATATCGCCATATTGCAAACTACCGCGACCAACCGTCACCATACTGCCAACCCACGTCAAATCGCGGGCTTCAATATCATGCACAACAATGGGGTCACGAGTTACTTGCTTATAAATGATGGTTTTTACTTTTGCATAATCAAAACGTAGATTAACCGGTAAGCTTAAGGTTCTATAATCGAATGCCTCACCTGTTGGCGGTTTTTTATTGATAATTTCAATGGTTTGTATATCCGCATCACGCAAATGTACTTCTTTGGCAAAGACGGCGCGCCAGCCTATTTTAACGTAAGCTTTATCTACCAATATCTCAAGATCTTCATTGGCAACAATATCGATATCAGTGAGCCATAGACCTTCGCGCAGATTGCCGCTACCGTATTTGAACTCAATACCTGTTTCTGCACTGATTTTCTCTAAGATAAACTTAGTGCCTGACTCAGTACCCGCCGCATATAAGAAGATAGCAAACATAATTGCTAGCACGATAAGAATCAGTACCAGCAATTTGAGCACAAAAGACAACGGATACCAACGTCTTACGGCGCGGGCATCTCGTTGTGCTGGATCTTCATCTAATGGCTTATTAGGCAGGGTATTTTTGGTCGACATGACACTCAACTACGTTAAAGAATGATTACCAGCAATCGTTAGAATAATAAAAAGACAACGGTTTTGTTTATATACTTTTATAAAGGAGAGCCAATAAACAGATGCAATCTCACTGGAATACTCTCTTCTGTCACACCAGCTGCAACATCGACGCGCACCACGCCAACAGGTGACGCCCAGCGGATACCAACGCCGACACCAACTTTGGTATCTGTCTCAAAATCTTTGTCATATGCATTACCAATGTCAGTAAAAACAGCACCGCGAAAGCCGGGTTTAAACTCATAGTTATATTCTGCACTACCAACCGCGAGGATTTGTCCACCGGTCAGATAGCCTTTATCTAGTGGCGATAAGCTTTCATAGTCATAACCACGGATACTTTGGTCACCACCAGCAAAGAAGCGCAGCTTATAAGGCACCTCATCAAAGTCATCTGCCCAAATATAACCAGTATTGATACTGCCAAGCACTTGATGCTTGTCATCAGCACCAAAGCTATAAATACCGCTGACGCCAGCGCGAGCAATTGCTAGATTGGTATCGCTAAGCGCTTTATCAGCACCCGCTTCAATCGAATAGTATTGGCGGATACCGCTAGTGGGATTGGTGACACTATCTACATCTGTCTTACTGATGCCATAACCAAGTAATAATGCTTGCTGTTTAGGCTTTGAAGACGTAAAGCGAATAGGAAGATCGTTTAACTGCGCTTCATCATCAATACCCGTTTCTAACTCATCTAAACGATAGCGCAGAGAGTAGCTGCGATTCCACCCCGTTTCACGGCGGATATTACGCGCTAGCGACCCTTTTAGGGTTTTGGTAGACAAATCAAAATTGCCTTCACCTTGATTAATCGCTTCTTCTTCATAAGTTAAACTTGCTTCAAGCTTGTCATTCAAAGGATGCTTCCAAGGCCTGCTAGCATAGACACCGACATTTTTAGTAATTCTCGAAACTTCTGTCTCAAGTCCTGCCTGATAGCCTTTACGATTGAGTAGATTATAATCTATTTTCGCGGTTGCGCGGACACCCGTATCGGTACCATAACCAATACCCACCTGAGCATCGCGCGGTTTATTCGCCGCCACAAACACGTATAGCGGTACTTTCTTACTCTCTAACACTTCTTGCGGTGTTTTACGCCCTGCCAATGTTGGTGGTACGAAGTTCTCATCCGCCAATATACTTTTCTCATCCGGGAATATCTTTTGTGCAATGTCACTGATAGCATCACTGATTTTACCTAAAATACTGTTTGAATCTTGGTCTTTTTCATCCAATACCCGATCATTTGGCAGACGGCTTAAGCGTTCTGCTTTTTGCTTAATGGCCTGCAGCTTCTCAAGCGTCTCTTCATCGGCTTCAAATTCGATAGCAGCAATGTCAGCCGCATTTACTTTCTCTCCGCTATTGGCATAAAGCTCGCCGTCATTACTAACATCTTCTATTTGGCGCGCATTAACATCGGAAGCATTGTTTACTTCGTCATCCATTGTTTCAATAAAATTATCTACATTTGGTGAGTTATCAAAGGCCAAAGTAGCACTTTGTGTGCGCTCATCTGGCGGCAAAATCGACTCAACGTTGATGGTATTAAAATAACGGGTCGCCGATAAATCATTACTGAATTTGGTGACAGCGGGACGATAAAAAGGATCGCCTTCTTTAAAGTCGAATAACTGCCTTAACAGTGACAATTCAACGGGCAGTTTTGCAGGATCACGGGTCAGTGTCCCTGATTCTCTATCATAAGTAAAAAATACCACTTCATCAAACTCATAGCGATCGCCAGTATTGTAAACCAGTGAAACATCTGCTGTGTTATCAGGCAATATAATATCGACGGATTTATTTAACCAATATTGATCAAAGTAACCGTAAGTATTACTGAGCGACTCAAGGGCAGATTTACTGTCTTTATAGACGCGGTGGTTAAAGATATCGCCTTCTTTTGGCGGCAGATCTTTTTCAAGCTCAGCGAACTCTTTTTGCTCACTGCCTGCACCGCGAATGTCGACAATCCGGCTATCGACACGTACGGGCTCACCCAGCTTTTCAATGACGACGTCGATCGTGTCTGTATAAGGCTGGCTTAGACGCAAAGTCACATCATAGTAACCAACTGCTTTTGCGGCATCTAATGCGGTTTGGCGTAAACGCGGTAATGCCGCTGTAAAGTCAACGACAGACTGCACAGTGGTATCATCAAGCGCCGCCTTGATATTCTTAATAGGCTGCACATCGTCATCAGCTTTGACTAGTATCGGCTTGGTATTTACAGCATTGCTATTGTTAGCTGCGACTTGTTGTAAGTAAATCGTAGTATCTACGTGTGGTAGCGCCAGTGAGCCTGAATTAAACAATCGATTATAGAGACGCTTGACAATATTGCCTTTATTACGCGCCATTGGACTCGGCGTTTTGGCTTGCTCGATACTTTCGCTAACGGCTTCGGTATCGTTTTGATAATCTGGCAAATAGTCATCAGGATTGATCGAGTTTTCTGTATTTTTTGATTGATTGACGTTGGCTAAAATATCGTTATCCATCACCTCACTGGCATTACCACTGCTGACAGCATCGCTAACCGTAATAGGACGCGCCATGATCTCTGCAGTCTCAGCTCGCTCAGCAATGCTTTCATTGATGCCTAATGTATCTAAATTACTGGGGGTCGGTAGATTGGTCGCGTCTAATTCCACATCCAGCCCAATCGGCGGCGTACGATCGTCTAAAGTGGCGACAGGTGCATCAAAACCACTATTATTACTAGTGCCAATATTACTAGTGCCGATCCTATCGATATCTTGCGCGTTTTGTCTGTCCATCGCCGCAAGCTCACGATCAATTTCTTCAGGCGTCATCATCTGATAGCCCTGCTGCTGTATCGCTGCCGCTTGCTGGTCTAAATCCTGATTTGTATCAAAATTTTGCGCATCATCGAAATCATTATTAAAGCTATTGGCATTTTCTGGAATAACATTACTGTTAGTCTTGCCAGCTGAATTTTTCGCGTTTGGATTCTTAATACCTAGCGTTTGCTCACTATAGTCATCCAATACAGATTGCTCGATAATACCTTGCTCGACCGCTTTTTTTAAGCGCAGCGCATCTAACGCCATATCCAGCTGACGGTCATCATCAGAAAGCGCCGCTTTGGGGGTTTTTGGTGACGCTGCTGTAGCAGTTTTTGCTGTTATCTGGCTGCTTATAGCGCTATTATTTGAATCAGTAGTAGCGGCAAAAGCTGCAGGGGCAAGACTACAGCCAAAACCGACCAAGCTGGTGGTCAATGCACTAAAAAGCGCTGTGCGGGTAAAATAAAGACGCGGAGTATCGTTAGCACTAATAGCAATGCTAGATTTGATTGAGCTATTTTGGCAACCTAAGAGGTCAGGCAACTTAACAGGTACGTTATGCACTGGCGTTGAAGGCTGATGTTTCATATTCATTCCTATTCCCTCACGCAGTGCAAGGTTGCTGACGCTGACGACTGCTAAGTCTTAGCGGTAAATACAGTGATGACAACAATTATAATGAGCTAAAACAATTTTTTAACTTGCAGCTTTACTTTTTGTTTGACGATTTAGCCTACGATTGAAGCATTAATATGTAATTAGTATATAAAAAATTACTTACATCAGACCATTTAAGCATCGGCAAACCTTTGCTATTGGCCACTTTATTAGGATTTAGTCGGCTAAAATTTACAAATCATAACTTAGTTAATTATGAAATCATAGCATTGGACGTATGTATTTTTGCCAAAGCCTTGCTATTATACGGCTTAACATTGATAAAACCTATGCCATATTTAGTTAAGTTTTTGATAGCGTTAATAATTACCCTAGTATTAATGACTATCTTCTCCGTCTTGCTTCACTTTTACTTGTCTTGACCCATTTGCAGGAATTTTCATGGCCAATCAGTTTCAGTTATTTAAGCGTCGCCGTTTTAGCGCCATGTTTTTTACCCAATTTTTGGGAGCATTTAATGACAATATTTTTAAGCAAGCGCTGATATTAGTTCTGACCTACACGGCGGCGAGCCAGCTTGGCGTTGAAGTTAGTATTTTAAATAACTTGGCGGCCATGTTATTTATTTTGCCGTATTTTCTATTTTCAGCGCTGGCAGGGCAAATCGCTGACAAGTTTGAAAAGTCTAAATTGACCCGCTTAACCAAGCTGCTTGAGCTGTCCATTATGGTGATTGCGGCAGTGGGTTTTGTATTTGAGTGGTATGCACTCTTATTTGTCGCGTTATTTTTGATGGGCACACAATCTACCTTTTTTGGGCCTATCAAATATGCCTACTTGCCACAAGCGATGCAAGAAAATGAATTGGTCGGTGCCAATGGTCTGTTTCAAATGGGTACGTCATTAGCGATATTACTTGGTATGATTATCGCTGGCGTCTTAACCCAAGTGCCACAGCCGCTATATGGGATTAGTCTAACTGTATTAGTCGTTGCGATATTAGGTTATTTCGCCGCCCGATCTATACCCACCATGCCAGCGATGCAGCCTGATTTAAAGATTAATTGGAATATCTTTACCACCAGTGTGTCAACGGTACGTTATTTATATTCCTTACGGTTTTTGTTCTTCGTTATCTTGGGCAACAGCTGGTTTTGGTTTTATGGCGCGACTTTTTTGACCCAAACACCTGAATTCAGCAAAGTCATTCTTCATGGCGATGAATCAGTGGTAATTTTCCTGCTGACTTTATTTTCAGTTGGGGTCTCTATCGGCTCATTATTATGCAAAAGGCTTACCAAGAATCAGGTCAGCTTACGTTTATTACCCTTTGGTATCGCTGGTTTGAGTATCTTTGCTATCGACTTGTATTTTTCGCTATCAGGATTGTCGATTGATGTGAGTAGCGAGACCTTAATCGGAGTGAGCGGATTATTTGCTATCTCTGGCAGCTGGCGCGTTTTTGTCGATTTATTCTTTTTGGGCTTTAGTGGCGGCTTATATATCGTGCCTTTATATGCGTCTATGCAGGCGTATGCACCCAAAAGCCACCGCGCGCGCATTGTTGGTGCCAATAACATATTTAATGCCATATTTATGGTTGGCTCAGCGATTTTTTCTATCGTGGTATTAAATAGCTTAGGCATGTCACTACCGCAGTTATTCCTTGTTACAGGCTTGCTTAATATTGCCTTTGGGGTATTTTTATATACCAAGCTAAATAAACATATTAAGCATGCCAGCATACAAACTCATGATGATCAGCTAAACAGACATGATTAAAGAGTTTGATAATTTGAATCAACAGCATTAATGACAACTGTCATTATAAATCGATTGCTGAACGCCTCCTTATTATGATGCCGACCATTGATGTTGTTTGCTATAGTAAGCGCTAAGATTGAGTAATAGTCGCTGCAACGCTTTAACAATTCCATAGCAACACGTTATTCATAATAAATAATGCCATCAGGAGTGAATCATGGCTTTGCGTTCCTTATCTAAAATCGATCAATTACTGCTTGGGGTAGACAAGGCATTGCGAGCGGTCGTACCGCATTCCAATCCGAGTACTCGCCCTCTGCCTGTGAGTAGTGATGAGATTCCTGAGCTGAGTATTACAGAATCGCGGCACGTTGCAGGGCTGATGCGTATCAATCATACCGGAGAAGTATGTGCGCAAGGGCTGTATCATGGGCAAGCATTTACGGCAAAAGATAATAGTGTCAAACGAGCCATGCAGCAATCTGCCGAAGAAGAAGTCGACCATCTGGTCTGGTGTGAGACGCGTCTAAGCGAGCTTGGTAGTCATCCAAGTGTGTTTACACCTTTATGGTATGGCATGTCTTTTGGTCTCGGCGCAGTAGCAGGCGCCATTTCTAACGAGTTTAGTTTGGGGTTTGTCGCTGAAACAGAAGCACAAGTTAGCGAACATCTGCAAGATCATATTGGACAACTGCCCCCACAAGATCATCGCTCAAAAGAGATATTGGCACAAATGGATAGCGAGGAATTACACCATCGTGAGTTGGCACTTGCCAATGGTGGCGCTGCATTGTCGCCACTCATGCGTCATACCATGCGCTGGATGGCAAACCGCATGAAAGCCACGGCTTATCATTTTTGATTGATTTACTTTGACAAATACAGGGCAGCAAAAAATGCCTCAGTAATGACTTTTAACACTCCTACTACTGTTCGTATTGAGATTAATTTGCTAGGGTATAAAAAATTGTACGATTTTGCCGTAACTATATGAGTACAACGTCAATGTCTAGCAGATATAAAGCAGCTATTGAGCAATGGATTTATCAATAACGACCAAATAGACAAAACAACGATTAAATAAGGTAACTATCTTTATGAACGCCATCAGTCAACCGACCCACTCTCAAAAATCGCCTAAGTTTACGACTTTAACCGCATTGGCCGCAGCTTGTGCCATGATGCTATCTGCGCCTGTGAATGCTGCCGAAGTTGATGCTTCAGCGACTGCAACTACTTCTGTACCGAGCGCGATTGACTCAAGCAAACGAGTGATTCGTCTTGCTAGACCTAATGCAGCTGTCAGTGCTACTCAGGCAGCAATCACTGCTCAACCAGAAGTAGCAAAAAGTACTGCAGCACAAGTGAGTGCTCAAGCAAATATCAATACGAATCAACAAAGCAGTGCCCAAGTTACTAATACTCAAATAAACAATACACAGCCCACTCCCACTCGTGCGCCTCAAAATACTATCCAAAATCAAGCCATCCAAACCAATCAGAATACTGAGCTTACAGGGACGACACGGGTTTATGAGCGTGGACCGATGGTTGCAACGGGTATCGATTTACGTGGTGGTCAGCTGTCAAACATTCCAACGCCGCAAGTGCAACTTTCAGACATCAGCTTTGTACCTACTATCTTGATAGCGCAGCAAACCGGTCTTGGTACAGACAAATTGGATGTCAGTCTACTCGATGATTTTATTAAAGACACATCACCATATGCACGCCATTATCCACCAAACTTCCCTAACCGCACCCAGCGTCATTACGCTCGTGAAAAAATCAAAGTACTAACTGACTGGATTGAACCTTATGCCAAATCGCCTAAGGCTTCTTACGATGTGTTACTGCGTGCTGCTAAGCTCAATGGTATGGGACGTAACTTAGACTTAGGGTCAGAATATACGGTACGTGGTGGGCAATATATTGACCGTGCCATCAAAATCAAACCGGATAGCGGCGAAGCCAACTTTATATATGGCATGATGCTTTCAGAAGGCGGTGGTTTTAAAGAAGGTCAAAAGTATCTTGATCAAGCGGTTAGCTTAGGTTATACCGAAGCAGAGCAAAGCTTGGCACAATCGGATGTTTTGAGTGATCGCCGTGAAAAAGCGCTAGAGCGTTTGCGTCGTTTAGAGCAGAAAGTCCCAGACAATACGGTTATCCGTCAGCAAATCAAGCTAATCGAAGACGGTAAGTTTTATATTTGGGATATACCAGCATCAAATATAAAACCAAATATGTAAATCAAAACCTTATAAAGATGATGTATGACAAATACGTCATCAATATTAGATAAACATAGTTAAAAATTAAAAATCTAGCGCCTTTTTTTATATTGAGAAATTAACGATATAAAACTAAGGCGCTTTTTTGTACCAAATATAAACGCGTATTATGAACGTCAAATAAAATGTCATCCCGCTCTTACATTCACTTTTATTTGAAGCGCTGTCCTTCTTTATTATTCTATCTTTTCAGTAGGGCTATTTTCTCTAGCGTCGTATCCAGTAAGTTTAGCAAAATTTGAATATAAGGCGATAAATACGATAGTCGAAGCACCAAACTTCCGCTACACTCATCCTAATATAATTGCTATTTGATAATACATGCCTGTCCATTATTCACTGGAATTACCTATGATTTTCGCCGACCCTGTCAATAATGCGCCAAAAGCCACTCATAAAAATAAGATGCCTTTAGCTGTATTGGCACTGCTATCAGCTATGGCAATATTACCTGCCTGTAGCACTGTCTCTGTCAATAGACAGGCCTCTGCCAAGACGATCTCGGCGCAGCGAGGTAATATTGTCACTGATAACAAGCTCAGTAGTGATACCGCATCATTATTATTGTCAGCAGGGCTCAATGAGCAAGCCTGTATGCAGCAGTTTGAGCTTTGCTTAACGCAGCTTGCTGATAGCATGCTTAATAGGCACTATCGCCCAGCACTGGCCGCCTTTTCAGAGTTACACTATGCAAAAGCGCGCCAACTCGCTACCTCAAAAAGCTGTAGCAATGCGCTTGCCCGTCCGCCACTTGATCCCTATTATGCCAATGCACCTTTGGATGATGCTGAAGCTAAAGCGCAGCAGAGCAAAACCGAGATATGTTTAATTGACTATCAAGAGCGTCTCTTTGATGCCATCAAATCCAGCTATACCTACTTATTCTATGACAGTCTAGAGCATGATTTTGAAGGAGCCGATGAAAAAGTAAGTGGCGGACGGGCAAAAAATCGTATCCCAAGCGATATCGATATCCAAACTCAAGATATCTATAATGCCGCGAGCAATGATGTTATTACTCAGCTTTATCAATCAACAGGCGACATGAACCAATTGATGCGTAATGTAAAAGTAGAGCATCTTGCCACGACCGCTAATACCAGCAGGCGTGATAGTAGTGAGCTTGCCGTCAATGCAGCCATCGCCAATAGTTCACCCGTCAAAGGACAGCCAACCGATCAAGTCAAAGTAATGAAGGTGCAAGTAGACAACTATCATTTAAATGTGTATTTGCCAAATGAAAACAACTATCTTAAAAATGCCAATGAGAAAAATTCTGCCCTAGCAGACCTGGTCTCTACTTATGAGCTGCGATTGTCGGGGCTAAATTCCATTAGCAAGCGACCGGGTTTAGGTATCAGTTTGGTGGCGTCATTGGACGATCGCTATACCACCACTATTCGTCAGTTATTACTCTCTTCGCTCTCAGGTCAAATCGGTCAAGAAGCGGCTAATAGCAGACTTGGCAACAATAGCGCAAGCAACGCCGCAAAAATTGCTCAAGAAGAAGATGCCAGCTCACGCATTTATCCTACTGGGCATCTATTGATGACGGGGCTGATTAAACCTACGGGCACTAGTGTACTCGACACCCTAAGTAGCGAGCAGCTAGATATCCATTTATATAACCCTTACCGCAGCGAGAGCGCCTCTATCTTAGGCGATGACTATCCACTGGCCGCCAACTTCTCTGCCGGTTATGGACTCTGGTTAGCAGAAAATCAGCTCGATGGTGTCGGCTATCTAAACCTTATTACCCGTCAAAAAGAAGCCAGTTTACCCAAACTTTTTATGCTTGAGCCCTATGACCCTAATAAACGCGTGATTATCATGCTGCATGGTCTGGCATCAAGTCCGGCAACGTGGGTCAATTTGACCAACGATATTTTTAATGATGATAAATTACGTAATAACTATCAGGTATGGCAGATTTTTTATCCGACCAATCTGCCTATTTTAGAAAATCGCTATCAAATCCAAAAATTAATCACTGCCACTTATCAGCAAACAGACCCTGCAGGGGAAAATCTTGCCAGCAAGAACAGCGTGGTTATTAGCCATAGCATGGGCGGCATCATTGCTCGCATGATGTTATCTGATGATAATTTGGCGAATAATTTAGATGCATTAGACGATAATAGTTTATTAGCAAACAGTAGCCAGCGTCAGGTTGATGCTATGCTCAAGCAAGCCCTGACCAATAAGGAGCTGCGCAACCGTTTTGAATTAAATGCGCTACCGCAAGTTGATACGGCAGTCTTTTTGTCGTCACCTTTTCAAGGTACTGACTATGCCGATCGCTGGTTTACCCGTGCGTTACGCCGCATTATTTATCTGCCTGTGGGCTTAGTAAAAACCGTTACAGACAATTTGGCAACCATTGCTATCAAAGGCGACTTGGCGAATAACCCTTTAGGGGCGTTATATCTGCAAAATGGTGCCAGTCAATTGAGCGACAAGTCTTCTTTTATTCAATTAACCAAAGACATTGGCATCAATAAGCGTATTACTTATCATTCGATCATTGCAAATAACGATTCTGATATCACAAGAGGTCTGGCAGCAATGCAACCGGAAGGCGTCAAACTTGATTTGTCACAAGCAGTCATAGAAGATGACGATAGCGTAATTGAGACTGTCGATACCAGTAGTACCAGCAATGTAGAAAACTCAGATAATTTAAACGTTTCAGCTGCTGTAGTTGATGGAGAGACTGCAAAAGATGCGACTACTAAGACAGATACCTTGCCACCTGAAGCACTGGTTGCTTCTGTTATCGTCAATGAAGAGATTAGCCAAGCATTAACTGAACGTCTGTCAGATGGTATCGTGCCCTATACCAGCGCGCATCTTGATGGTGCAGCGTCTGAGACTGTGATCAATGGCGGTCATAGTATCCAAGAAAATCCGCAAACCATTCTGACCTTGCGACGTATATTGCATAAACAATTACAGCAATAGCTTAAATTGAATAACAGGTTGGTTATTTTCACAGTAGATTTTTTACAATAGATAGCAAAAAAATATTATTAAAAGATATTGTTTTATATTACTGTTCTGTTTCTATTGATAACCTTACTTAAACAATAGCCATGACTTGAAAAGCACAATATTACATTGTTAATCATTTATGACCAATAGGTGCGTGATATGGCTGGATAGCAACTTGCGCGTAAGCAGACTCAGGCGCATAATGCTGAAATAGAAAATATTTTAATAATGCCATAAGAGACATATCTTATAGTTTATAAGGACATAAATTATTTACTTTAACTAAATAGTAGTGCTTAAATTATCATAGATAAGGTGTTGTCTAAATGACAACGATAGCCAGTTTACATTGACTATTGTTCGTAACACTTATTATCCTACTGACATCCGTATCGACGGACAGCTACGAACAATGATTTCAGCGTAACATGGAAGCAAGCGCTATTCAGCTAAAATATAAGGGTAACCGCTTATGTTCGCTACATTTATGATTGACCAGCTTGATGCGCTGATGCTTGCGCGTATTCAGTTCGCTTTTGTTATTTCATGGCACATTGTTTTTCCAGCTTTTTCAATCGGACTTGCCAGCTTCTTGACCGTTTTAGAGTTTCGCTGGTTAAAAACTGGTGAGCCTATCTATGCCGAAGTCTACAAACACTGGGTAAAAATATTTGCCGTGGTATTCGGCATGGGTGTGGTATCGGGCGTGGTGATGTCCTACCAATTCGGCACCAACTGGGCAGTGTTCTCTGATAAAGCGGGTAACGTGCTGGGTCCATTACTCGCCTATGAGGTATTGACCGCTTTTTTCTTAGAAGCATCGTTCTTAGGGATTATGCTCTTTGGCTGGGGCCGCGTCAGCAAGCGCATGCACCTTGCCTCAACGGCAATTGTCGCCATCGGTACGTTGATCTCAGGTTTCTGGATTTTGGCTGCCAATAGCTTTATGCAGACGCCACAAGGCTTTATGGTAGGCGCAGACGGTCTACTGTATCCCACCAATTGGTTAGAAATCATTTTTAACCCCTCCTTCCCCTATCGTTATGCCCATATGATGACCGCAGCTTTCTTGACGACGGCCTTTGTTATTGGCGGTATCGGTGCGTATTATCTACAATCCAAAAAACATGTTGAACATCGCAAACACGGTCGTGTCATGCTCGGTATGGCGATGGTGATGGCGATTTTTGTTGCCCCAGTACAAGTACTTATCGGCGATATGCATGGGCTTAATACATTAGAGCATCAACCTGTCAAAGTCGCAGCGATGGAAGGGCTTTGGGAAAATGAGCGCGGTGCGCCGCTGGTATTATTTGGTATTCCAGACCAAAAAGCGGAAAAGAATCACTATGAAGTTAAAATACCTTATGTGTCCGGTTTAATTTTAACCCACTCATTTGATAAAGAAGTGAAAGGGCTCAAAAACTGGGCACCAGAAGATCGTCCATTCGTTCCCGTTGTCTTTTGGGCGTTTCGTATCATGGTTGCCATCGGTATGCTCATGGTATTAGTGGGATTATTTAGTCTGTATAAGTACTTTAAAAAGCAGCAATTTAATTCTGATAGTATCTGGTTCCACCGCTTATGGATGATGATGACGCCGATGGGTTTTATCGCCCTACTTGCTGGTTGGTTCGTCACTGAAACCGGACGTCAGCCGTGGACAGTTTACGGCGTCATTCGAACGGCAGAAAGCATGTCTCCGGTTGCGGCACAACAAGTGGCAACAACGCTGATTGGCTTTATCGTACTATATGTCTTTGTATTTGGCGCAGGCAGCTTTTATATCTTACGCTTGATCGCAAAGGGTCCTCAGCCGTATGAAGACCCTGCTGATGATAACTTCTATGAGCACTCTATCACTGAAGGTCAAGGTCGCACGTTAAGCGGCGATAGCAATGCCAGTGAGAAAGTAGAAGATTTGGATCAACCTGCTGATGACGTCGAAGATGGAGGATTACGCTAATGTTTAACTTTGGTGACGTATTAGATTTACCCCTCATCTGGGGCGGCTTAATTGCTTTAGCTGTCTTCGTTTACGTGTTACTTGATGGATTTGATTTGGGCTGCGGTATTTTATTCCCGTTTGCGGGTTCCGACAAAAATCGTAGCCGCATGATGAACTCTATCGCCCCTTTTTGGGATGGTAATGAGACATGGTTAGTATTGGGCGGTGGTGGCTTATTTGCCGCCTTCCCAGTCGCCTATGGCATTATTATGACAGGGCTTTATCTGCCGGTCACCTTTATGCTGTTCGGTTTGATTATGCGCGGCGTAGCATTTGAGTTCCGTTTTAAAGCAACCTCACATCGCTATGTATGGGATACTTTTTTCTTTATCGGCTCTGTGGTTGCTACCTTCTTCCAAGGGATTATGCTTGGCGCGTTGGTACAAGGATTAGAGGCAAGTAATCGTTTATATACCGGCGGCCCTTTTGATTGGCTCACGCCATTCTCTGTGGTCTGCGGTATCGCTCTGATTATCGGTTACGCGCTGCTTGGCTCGACGTGGTTGATTATTAAGACTGAGCATAAGCTGCAAGTTTGGGCGCGTAAAGTTTCTGGTTGGATGCTATCAGCATTGGTAGTCGCAATGATTGTCGTGACTGCCTTTATGTATTTCTCAGACATTGATGCGCTTGAAGGTTGGTTTAGTTTCCCAGGGTTATTGTACCTTGCACCGATGCCGATTATCGTCTTGGCGTTATTTTTCTTTATGCGTAAAGACTTGACCTCAGAGCGTGAATATCGTCCGTTCTTATTGACCGTCGTGCTATTTTTGATGGGTTATATCGGTGTCTGTTTTGCGATTTTCCCTTACATCGTGCCGTATCAAATGACCATTTATGAGGCAGCAGCAGCAGATACTTCATTATCATTTATGCTTATTGGTGCTGGCATTATGCTACCCATTATTTTGAGCTATACCGCGTTTGCCTACTATACGTTTAAAGGTAAAACTGGTCACGAGCACATGTATTAGTAGCTATTAAGCAGTATTCTATATTCTAAGTTTTCAGGAGAAAACTGTTTAGGAGAATATCATGAAAAATCTTAGTAAAAAACAATCTCAGTGGGCATGGTTTATTGGTTTATATATCGCAGGTTTTCTGACGATTTTTACCATTGCCCAGCTGATTAAATTGGCAATGGGCGTATAACGTATAATATAAATAGTTACCCCATGCGCTATTCATAAAAAACCGCAGCGCTAATCAAAATTAGCGCTGCGGTTTTTTATAGCCTATTACTACTGGATATTATAAATTAAGCACCGCAATGTTCGCTTACACCTTTATTTTCTATAAAGGTATTTACCTGCTCTAGGCGCTCAGGCGTACCAACATCTATCCAATTATCAGGCATGATCTCAGCCGTTACTTGGAATTTTATCATTGCTTGTCTAAGTAAGGGTCCAAGGGCGGCAGATTGACCTGATACCAAGCCATCAACCAATCGTGGCGACACCACACTGATGCCAGCAAAAGTATATTTATCGGCGTCACCAATGGCCTGCTCGCTTGCCAAACCATTATTAATAGCAAAGTCGCCACCCTCATTATGTTCAGGATTATCAATCAACAATAAATGGGCGCGCTGGTCTGCGCTTAGCTCATACGTGACCAACTGACTAAAATCAAACGTCGTCCATACGTCAGAGTTGACTAAAATAAATGGTTCATTTTTTAACTTTCCAGTTTGTAGCGCTTTAAAAATACCACCTGCTGTCTCTAATGGCGCGTCAGCTTCAAGTGACCAATGCAACTGTACGCCAAACTGCGTGCCATCGCCAAGCGTATCCATCAACTTATCAGCCAGCCAAGAGGCATTAATCGTAATATCAGTAATACCAGCGGCTTGTAGCGCTTTAATATGCCAAATAATAAGTGGCTGCCCACCTACTTCCACTAACGGCTTTGGTGTCTCTAAAGTTAATGGACGCAGGCGCGTACCCTTACCGGCTGCCAAAATCATGGCTTGCGTTATTACCGACATAGATAATCCTTATTCTTGGCGAAATTTATACGAGGCGGCTGATGATCAATAGCTTTGAATACATTGGCATTAAATATATGAGCGTTAAATATATTGCTGCACAAATTTGGTTTGATAAGCAGGCAATACTGTATCCATTATCCATTGATTAAATGGCAAAACGACTTGTTGCAGACGCGCACTGCCTTTTGTACTTAGCCATTCTAATTCAAAAAGAAAATCACGCATGACTTTAGGAATATCCGCTAAATAACGACTTTTACCATCGCGCTCATAAAGCCGGATAAAAATACCTAGCACTTTTAGGTGCCGCTGTACGCCCATGATATTGACCTGACTTTCAAGTTGCTCAGCACTGTCTGCTGTTGCCAGTCCTGCTTGTTTTTGCAATTGCCAAAAGTCATGAATCCACTGCGTTACTTGCGCTTCCGACCATTCGACATAGGCATCACGTAGCAATGATACCAAGTCATAGCTATGCGCGCCAATCACCGCATCTTGGAAGTCAATCACCCCTAATCGCGTGTTATCTGCCTGATCCTGCATCAAATTGCGGCTATGATAATCACGATGGACGATGACTTGCGGTTGTAATAGAATCTCTTCTATCAAGGCTGATTTTAGGTTTTCCCATAATGACGTATCAAGTGTCACGCCGATATGTGGAATAAACCAGTCGCTAAATAAGTCCATTTCACGGGTTAGCATTGCGGCATCATAATCAGGCAATTGATGCTGAGATTTTGCTGTCTCTACCGGTATCTGTTGCAACGCAACTAGTGTCTGCATCGCTGATTGATAGTAGTCATTTACTTGCGCAGGCGTAGCACCAACCAATAAATGAGCGAACTCTACCGCGCCAAAATCTTGCAAGACCAAAAAGCCTTTTGTCACATCTTGCGCGATCAGCGTCGGCACATTGATGGCTTGCGACATGAGTGCTGCCACATTAATAAACTGCTGCATCGCGTCTTGCTCATCAGCCGAATCCATGACAATATAACGCGCTATTTTTGTCGTATCATCTGTATCAATAGTTACTAGCTGAATACGGTGATAACGGCGAGCACTGGCATCACCTGGCAAGCTTTCAAGAGTAAAGGTTTGATTCTCGAACACTTGTTGCAACCAGCACTCTAATGACTCTTGGCGCGTATTAATGGCAGGTATCGTAAGATTTAATAGTGTTTTATCGGTCATAAAAAGCATCGCAGGTTAAATATAAGTCGTAAATGACTAAATGAGTGATAAGTAGGACAAATACTTGCTAAAATAGTGAGCGCTTATTGCACAGTCGCTGTTGTCTTAAAAATAGCATGGCTATCTAATAAACTTTGATAATTTGATAAATAGTGTAGCTGATTTGGTTTTTTTTGACTATGATTAGTCGTCATTATATGTAAAACGTCCCAACTTTTAAGATTATATTATTTATTATTCGTTTATAAAGCGCTGTAGCTGTCTAAAACAGACTTGATAGACGATATATTGCAATTCAATAGGCTCTACAAATCATAGGTGTGCCCTTGTTATATTCTCCGCTTTACCAAAGCATCCGTTTGATTTTATTTGGCGCGCTAGGCTTATCGAGCTTGACCGTTAGTGCCGCTATCAATCAGACTGACTCGATGATGCCTGAGCCATTGGTGACTGATAGCTCAAACCAGTATGCCGATGACGTAGCAACTGATGCTGGTTTTAATAATGAAATCAATCAAGACATCAGCTATCAAAGCGACAGTCAGCAGGCAGCAGCCTATAAAAAAGCCAGTTTGAGTAGTGATGCTACTCTAGGTAATGACGCGGCTGTAAATAACAATAATATCACTGCGATTAACGATCGTACCAAGACGAGCCAAGATAGACGCGTTGCCCCAGTAAATACAAGCAACGCAGCAAAAGCTGGTAATCGTCGAATTGATACCAATGATGAGAGTATTCAAGAAAGCCTTAAACGTTTAGCAGAATTTTATGAGCTGACGCCAGATACGAATGTTGCAACATCAAACAATGCAGGCACTAGCGTAAATGACGAACAAAATAATATTCAAAACAGTTTGACGCCTGTAACGACTAATATCCCAACCGTAGGTAGCAATCTGCGCTTGCTGCCAAACACTGTCGATAGTGCGGCGCGCTGTGAGGGACAATGGGTCTATCCTAAGAAAAATCTAAATTATCAACGGGCTATTAATGAAGCAGGCGCCAGTAATGGTCAACCAGCACCAAATTTAAACGGTCTGCCCAATAATCAAGCGCCGCTATTTGCAGAATCAGATTATGGCTACTACGATAATGTCGATTATGCTGAGCTATCAGGTAATGTCATCATTGACCAAGGGACTCAGCATATTGAGGCCGAAAAAATCGTACTGGACTTAAGTAACGGGGTGGCAGCGGCGCAAGGTAACGTAATGTTTACGGATCAAGCCACCGGCAATGCTTCTGCGACTGGAGCACAAGACCGAACTCAACAAAACGGTAAAACTAGCCTCACTGATAAAGCGGCGCAAGGTGGTCTCATCGGTGTCGCTGACGATTTGAACTATAATACTGAAACAGGGCAATCTACTGCTACGAATGTCGCTTTTGCCAGTGTTGAGCTACAAGCACATGGTTATGCCAAGCGCTTAAACCGACCGAATGAGAGCCAATATGAATTGGACGAGGTCATGTATAGCACCTGCCCTCCGACCAATCGTAAGTGGCAATTTGATGCCAAAAGCATAGATTTAGACACTGAGACAGGACGCGGTGAAGCTTACAATACCACCTTCCGTATTGCTGATGTGCCCGTATTTTATCTGCCCTATTTTAACTTTCCAATAGACAGTCGACGCGGTAGTGGGTTTTTATTGCCTAATGCAAGTATCAGTAGCGAAAACGGACTTGAAATTGATGTGCCTTACTATTTCAACCTAGCTCCCAACTATGATGCTACGCTAAGCACGCATATTTATACCACTCGTAATCCTATGCTATCTGGAGAGTTTCGTTATTTAACAGAAAATTATGGCGAGGGTATCTTTAATGGTTCCTACTTGCCTAATGACAAAGAATACGATGGAGAAGACCGCCGCAGTTTGTTCTATGATCATTATTGGTCATCTACCAGCATCCCACGCCTAAGCGGTGAGGCCAAATACAGCTACGTATCTGATGCCGACTACCTTAATGATTTTGATACGCTAGGTTTATCAGATAACACCTTAAACTTGCCGCGCCGAGCGCAACTGAATTATTATAATGACTATGTCGACGGCGAGCTAAAAGTAGAAACCTTCCAAACACTTGATGCGTTGAATAACAGTGGGCAGATGTTGCAAGATAAAGACAAGCCTTACTCGCGCCTACCGCAGCTCAAACTTGATTACCGTCTACCTTGGGCAAAGCATTTTGATATCACTGGCGTCAGTGACTCCGCTTATTTTAAAAAATCCATCGATGATGGTTCTGAGAATGAAAAAAGTGGCACACGTTTTTATAATAAACTCAGTGCATCTTATCCTATGGAGAACTCATGGGGTTATATCAAGCCAAAGCTAAGCTTACAACATCTGTTTACCACTTATGATGAAGACAGCTTAGTTGACAATTCATTGGATAAAGATGATGGCAGCCAGTCAGTGTTTGTCCCGCAAGCCAGTATTGATGCAGGTTTACATTTTTATCAAGCCGGCTCACCGTTTGGCGCATTTGATGACACGTTAGGTGGTTATCGTTTACTTAGCCCGCGCCTGAAATATACTTACTCGCCTTATAAAGACCAAAACGATATTCCTAACTTTAATACTCGTATTGCCTCTATTAACTATGAGCAGTTATTCTCAGACAGCTGGTTTTTAGGGCATGATCGCTTACAAGATTTACATGCTTTTACCCCAGGTATTAACTATCGTTACATCGATGCAACGGGCGTGACACGTTTTGATGGTAGCATTGGTGAACAATTTTATCTCGATGATGGACGCGTTACGCTTGATAATACAAAACCTGTCTTTACCTCATCCTCTTCAGGGTTAGTTTGGGATACTAGCACACAGCCGTATAATAATGTCTGGGTCGATGTGAGTGGCGCGCTGACCAATAGCTACGATTTAAATTACATTACTACTGAGTTACGTTACCAGCCATCTGATAATAGCTTGTTTAATGTAGGTTTTATCAAACGTCAACGTGATGAAAATACCAACCAGTTACCACTGTCTGCATTGACAGCGTCAGCAGTTTTCCCAATCAATAATAACTGGCGTGTACTGGCTCAAGGTCAATACGACTATAATCGCAACCAAATGCTCGATTCATTGATTGGGATCGATTATGAAGATTGCTGTTTTGGCTTTGCGGTTTATGGTCGTCGTTACTATAATGACTTGAATATTGCTGAAAAACCCACACAAGCGATTATGGCAGAAGTAAGATTAAGTGGTCTTGGCAGTGGTAGTAGCCGTTTGACACGCTTACTTGCTGATAAAGTATTAGGTTTTGAACCTGTTCAAAATGCATGGAAAGACTAATAACATGATAAGAGACAAGCCTAATTTATAGCCTAGTATGTATGGTATAAACTGGTTTGCATTCTATTATAAACAACCCTAGCCACTATTTTAGTATTAACATTATTTGATGCTAAAGCAGTGGCTAGTGGATTTAACCGATTACCATCCGATGCAATGACATTGATGAGGAGCATCATGAGATTTTTTTCTTTACGCCAGACAAGCCAAGCAGTATTCCTATCGATGGGCTTAATGACTGCTCTTGGTATGAGCGTTAGTGCCCAAGCAGCAACGGTGAACTCTGCAAAAGCGCAAGCGACGACGACTCAAAAAAACAACGTGGCTCGTTTAACGCCTGCCAATAGTACAGATGGCATCATTGCATTGGTGAATGAAAATGCGATTTTAAAAAGTGATCTCATTGCTGCCATTGCTCAGACACAGGCACGTGCAAAAGCTGCGGGTGAACCTATTGCCAATTCAGCACAGTTACAGTCAGAAGTATTAAACGCCCTTATTTTGCGCGAACTACAGCTGTCCTTGATCAAACGTGTTGGTTTAAATCCCGATGAAGCGTCTATCAATAAGCGCTTAGAACAAATAGCAAAAGCAGAAGGTTTAAATAGCATCGCCGCTTTACAACAGCGTTTAGACTCAGCGCAATCGGGCAGCTATGCGACTTTGCGCGCGCAGTTGATTGAAGATGCCGCTATTCAAGCCTTACAACAGCGTCAAATCACCAATCGTGTGCGTATTAGCGAGCAGGACATCGATGCATTTTTGGCATCACCTGAAGCCAAACGCTTGAACCAAAGTGAGTATCAGACAGTCCATGTCCGTGTTCCATATATGGATGACTATAGTCGCCTATCAGAGGCACAGCGTAATGACGCTTTAAAAGTGGCACAAAAGTTACGTACACGCCTTCTTGTGCCAAATGTCAATGTCGCTGAAGCGATTGCAGCCAGTCAAGGCAGCTACCCTATCCCATTACAAGGTGGTGATATGGGCTTTCATAAAGCCGCTGCCCTCCCAACTGAGCTATCGAGCGAGATTACCAAACTTGAGGTTGGCGCTGTGAGTGCGCCTTTAGTCACCCCTGAAGGTATCGATATTATTAAGCTTGCCAATAAAAAAGCCAATGATACCATGCTTGTTCCTCAGTGGAATACTCGTCATATCTTGGTTAAAGTTGATGAGCTACAAACAGATGCTCTTGCTGAGCAAAAAATTAACGACCTATATAGTCAGCTACGTAATGGTGCTGCCTTTGATAGTCTAGCATCAACGTATTCAGACGATCCTGGTTCAGCAGGGCGCGGCGGCGATTTAGATTGGGTTGGTGAAGATCAAATGATTGCGCCGTTTGAAGCAATGATGAAAAACACAGCTGTCGGTGACTATTCTGCCCCGTTTAAAACGCAATTTGGTTGGCACATACTTAAAGTTGAAGGTAAGCGTCAACAAGATGTCAGCGATGAGTATCGTCGCACTATGGCACGTCAAGCTCTATATCAACGCCTAGCACCACAAGCCAAAGAAGACTGGCTACAAGAGCTACGTGCTGGCGCTTATATCCAAGTGCTTGGTTAATGATCAAGTGAACTAAATAACCAGTCAAAGTATTTTATAAAAAAGGGTATATGCCAGTGCGTATATCCTTTTTTTGTGCCTTTTGATTTGTTATTTAATTGAAAATAATTGTAGATACATAAATACTCAAGCATAAAAACGATGAGTAAAAATATATAAATCAATAACTTAAGCACAAAGAAAAGCCCCGAACCTAGGGCGATTGGTTCGGGGCTATGGTTTTTCATATTATTATTGTTATCTCTTCCGTGTTGACTCATCCTAAGTCATAAACAGTAATCCATGAGACAGTGGGCTGTCCTGTCCTATTATTGATACTGTCTCAACACTACATCCTTGCGTATCCTTGTGTTGATGGATGTATTCTAAGACAATTGATGTGCAGCGACTAGAGGCTAAAGACCTTATTTAACGTAAGCATTTGCTTACGTCTGAATTGTTTAGCTAGTAGGTATCCTTTGCTTACTAGGATTCTTCTGAATCTCACTTCTATTCCGATTCTTCATGCTCTTTAGACACCTTGCAACCTTCTTTTTTGCCTGCTTCGATCTTATTTTCCGCCTCTTTAAAGTCGGCTGCTTGTGCTGTAGGAGCATTTCCTTTTTGATTACTCTCCTCTTCTGGCTCATATTGCAACGTTGTCATCACAGGAAAATGGTCAGAGCCAATCGAAGGTAAACGTTCAATATCAATCACTGTGAAGCAAGCACTATGGAAAAGATGATCCAATGCCCAACGTAAAAACGGATAGTTAACATGAAAAGTATTGATAAAATGTCGCCCAATACGGGGATCTAGTAGCCCTGAAATACGTTGAAAACGACGTGTGGTCTGTGACCAAGCAACGTCATTAAGATCACCTGCCAATATGGCCGTTTGCTTATTGTCTTTAATATGCTTACCAACCATCAATAGCTCAGCATCACGGGTCGTAGATTTATCAGCTTCTGTTGGACTGGGGGGCATAGGATGCAAGCAATAAAGCCAAATGACGCGCCCACCTTGCAACTGTATCTGAGTGTGAATAGAAGGTATATCATCAATGATTAAATATTTAATCTCAGGGTCTATCAGCTCAAGCTTAGAATAAAGATGCATACCATATAAATTATCTAAAGGCACTTTTACTGTATAAGGGTAATCAGACTCAACTTGATTAAGCGCTTTTTCCCATTTTTCATCACTTTCTAAAGTAATTAAGATATCAGGTTGTTTCTGTTGTACCAACTCAACCAATTTATAAGTATCATCATTGGTGGTCAACACATTTGAAACCATGATTTTTAACTGATATTCCTCAACATTCGGTTTATCTTTGGCATTTTGTACTTCTTTCTTCCATAGCAGAGTATAGGGCAATACCATTCTGAGCTGAAAGGCTAACGTAATACTCAAAGCCGCAAACAACAGCCATTGTTCTAGCTGCCACTGAGGTCCAAATATGACCATGCCAAGCCAAGCAATGATACCAAGTATCATGATTTGAATACGAGGGAAATCCACACCGCGTACCCACCAATTATCAAGTGGTAGCCATCCCCAAATAGTGATAAATGCGACGAGCCCTGCCAGTCCTTGCGCACCGTAATATAGAAAGGAGAAATCCATCATGTGTATCGACCATTTATCAAATCAACAGTTACACCATTGATTATGTTCGTTATTATTATGGCTTAGCGTCTATAATAGCTAAACGATAAATTCTCTTAATAAAATGCATATAGAAATATTTAAATAAAAAACATAAAAACGAAAAGTGCTTAAGATAAGCATTATATATAAGGGCTTACTTTAGCATTCCAGACAACCTGCGCCTACTATTGAACACTAATTACCTAATAGATACTATAAAACATTACAAAGATCAGGCTTACGTCTGTGCTTATTCTGTTATCAAAGACGATATTTCACTCATGATGAATATCATTTCTCATTCATTAGCAGAGCTAGAAGAATGACCATAACTCAAAGTTATAACTATCATAGTTAATAGTGCTAGTAAAACCCGCGAAACCTATCAAAAAACCTTGCTTTTTGGAGCTATTCACGGCATTGTTATTGGTTGGCGATGCAACAATTTATTGTAAAAAAGGATTGAGTTTGATGAGTGATTTAACAGTAGGTTTGGTAGGCTGGCGCGGTATGGTCGGGTCAGTATTGTTACAACGTATGATGGAAGAAAAAGATTTTGACGGTATTACGCCAGTATTCTTTTCAACCAGTAATGCAGGCGGTGATGCGCCAAGTTTTGATGGTATTAAGACCAGCCAACTACAAGATGCTCATGATATTGACGCCCTTACCGCTTGTGATGTGATTATTACCTGCCAAGGTGGCGACTATACCTCAAAAGTACATCAACCACTGCGGGATAGTGGTTGGTCTGGTTATTGGATTGATGCGGCAAGCACCTTACGCATGGAAGAGGACAGCATCATCATTCTTGATCCAGTTAATCGAGTTGTTATCGATAATGCACTCGCTGAAGGCAAAAAAGATTTTATCGGTGGTAACTGTACCGTATCACTCATGCTAATGGCAATCGGTGAGCTGTTTAATAAAGGCTGGGTCGAATGGGTCAGCGCCATGACTTATCAAGCCGCTAGTGGTTCTGGTGCTAATAATATGCGTGAGCTTATTGAAGGCATGGGTGTATTACGTGATGCTGTTAAAGATGAGCTTGCCAATCCTGCTAGCGCCATTCTTGAGATTGATAAAAAAATCGCTCAGACTCAACGCTCAGACGATTTTCCTAAACAATACTTTGGCGTGCCATTAGCCGGTAGCTTGATTCCTTATATCGACTCACAGTTAGAGAACAAGCAATCTCGTGAAGAATGGAAAGGTGGTGTTGAAACCAATAAGATCCTTGGCAACTCTGAAGCAGATAAGATTGCTATCGATGGTATGTGTGTTCGCGTTGGGGCGATGCGCTGTCATGCACAAGGCTTAACGATTAAGCTTAAAAAAGACATTCCACTAGAAGAGATTGAAGCGGCACTGAAGAATAGCGGTAATGAATGGTTAGATGTGGTTGAAGACAATAAAGAAGCCACTATGAACCGCTTAACGCCTGTTGCAGTAACCGGCACCTTAACGGTTGCACTAGGTCGCCTGCGTAAGCTTAATATGGGGCCTGAGTATTTAGGCGCATTCACCGTGGGTGACCAACTGTTATGGGGCGCGGCTGAGCCATTACGCCGTATGCTGAACATCATTCGCGAGCAAAATAGCTAAAGCTAATATTCTGAATTTGGATATAAAAAAGACAGCAATTGCTGTCTTTTTTATGAGTTATTTTTGCTGATAAGCAATCATGACTTCATTGCGGCGCATAAATGGCAGTGTCCATGGTGGATTGTAACGTGCCAATTCAGGTTCACCTGACATCCTTAATTTTTGCGCCTGCATCCAAGACTGTAATTCTGCCGTTTTCGCAGCCACCTTTTCACTGCCAGCAAGCCCTGAAAACTTAATAACACCGTAAGTCTTAGCGGGTACTTTCACAATTTCAATATTTGAATTATTTGGTTTTGGTAGCGTTTGCAGCGTGTATTGGCTTGGCATAATAAATTGCACACGCCACTTTCCATCGTTTTGTTGCATACTCACTGGCGCTGTCATGGCTATTTTTTGTGACTCATCACTGGTATTTTTATTTTCAGATTGCATCGTCACAGGGGCAGTCATGCTGATTTTGCTACTCTCGCCACTTGGCGCAGTATTGTTACCAAATATATAATCTGCTAACACCTTAAACCCTGCACGACTGGCCATATTTTGATCACCAGAAACCCAAGTTTGCGCTACCAATTGCTCATCATAACGACGCAATTCAAAATTTTCAGTTTGCGACAAGACAGTATATTTCGGCTCTTCGGTAGCCATAGCTGCTCCTGATATCGATAATAAGCTACTTAACAATAAGCTGCTCTTTAAGTAATTTCTTTTGGTCATGACTTATCTCCATTGTCCAAAAGCATATAAGGTATTAATACTTGGGTTTTGGTCTGTTCTCTACTTTAGCAATGACTTGATCACGATGTCTGTAGCTTTTAGTTATAGTCGACTAAAAACACCCCATGAAATCTAGGCCAAATAAACATCAATAACAAAAAAAAGCCTAACAATGCTATAATTAGCGCCATTTTCATAGCTCATATAGCGGTTATCTTATGCAATTTGTCTTACATAAAACGGCCAGTGGCGTCACTCGCGCACGCCGTGGTACAGTTCACCTCAATCATGGCGATGTACAAACGCCAGCCTTTATGCCAGTAGGTACTTACGGTACCGTTAAGGGCATGCTACCACGTGATATCGAAGCAATTGGCGCAGATATCATCTTGGGCAATACTTTTCATTTATGGTTACGCCCTGGTACCGACATTATTGATAAATTCGGTGGCTTACATAAATTCATGCATTGGGATAAGCCTATTTTGACTGACTCTGGCGGATTTCAGGTATTCAGTCTTGGCGCGATGCGTAAGATCACTGAAGAAGGTGTGACTTTTAAATCACCTATCGATGGGGCTAAAGTCTTTTTATCACCAGAAAAATCGATGCAGATTCAATATAGCTTGAACTCAGATATCGTGATGCAGTTTGATGAGTGTACGCCCTATCCTGCCACTCACGATGAAGCTAAAAAGTCTTTAGAGTTGTCACTACGTTGGGGACAACGCTGCGTTGATGAGCATAAAAAGCTTGGCAGTACCAATGCGTTATTTGGCATCATTCAAGGCAGTATGTACGCTGATTTACGCAAGCAATCACTAGAAGGCTTGCTTGAAATTGGCTTTGATGGCTATGCCATTGGCGGTTTGTCTGTTGGCGAGCCAAAAGAAGAGATGATAGACGTCCTAGATTATATCGCAGATGACATGCCTGCCGATAAGCCGCGCTATCTGATGGGTGTCGGTAAGCCTGAAGATCTCGTTGAAGGAGTACGCCGCGGTGTCGATATGTTCGATTGTGTCATGCCAACCCGGAATGCGCGTAATGGTCATTATTTTGTCACAGGCGACGCCGACAATGCGGGCGTAGTACGTATACGCAATAGCCAATACCGCACCGATGAAGGTCCATTAGACCTTGAATGCGATTGCTATACTTGCCAGAATTTTAGTCGTGCTTATTTATCGCATTTGAATAAATGCAAAGAGATGCTTGGCGCGCAGTTAGCGACGATTCATAACTTGCGTTACTATCAACGTTTGATGCAAAATATCAGAGATGCCATCGAACAAGATAAATTTGATGAGTTCGTGAATGAATTTTATAGCAAACGCGGACAGACGGTGCCAGAGCTGAATTTGCGTTAATAGTAATGGTAATTTGACATTAGCTATTTAGATATAAAATACAAAAAAAGGCTTAAGATTCATCTTAAGCCTTTTTTGTTCACTAAATTTTAACAAGCTAACTATCAACAGGATACATATCAAGAATAAATGATTAGCCTACCAATGCAGCCACAAATACTACGATGACCGCGATTGGCGCTACAAATTTAGTAACGATTTGCCAAATCTGCCAAGTACCGTTTGATAAATTAAGCTCTTGCTGAATGCTACGTTGGTCCATTCTCCAAGCAAAGAAGATAATGCCTGCAAGACCGGTTAGCGGTAATAAGAACTTACTGGTAAGTTTGTCTAGTGCATCAAAGATGCCGTTGCCCATGATAGTAAAGTCGCTCCATAAGTTAAACGACAATAGCGCAGCGATACCCAATAGCCAAATCACAGTACTTGCAGCAATGGTAGACATCGTACGGTTCATCGATGTACGCTCTTCTAAGAACTCAACACTTGGCTCTAGCAGTGATATCGACGATGTCACAGCAGCAAAGGTAATCAATAAGAAGAACAAGGTACCGATAATCGTACCACCAGCCATGCTACCAAAAGCAATCGGTAGACTGACAAAAATCAAACCAGGACCTGATGCAGGATCAAGACCATTGCTAAAGATGATTGGGAAAATGGCCAAACCAGCTGCTAAGGCAATAACTGTATCTAAAATAACAACCGTACGAGCTGTTTTTAGTAAGTTCACTTCACGACCTAAGTATGAACCATAAGCCACCATGATGCCCATACCAATAGATAGGGTAAAGAAAGCATGACCCAATGCCGCTAGCATTACATCAACGGTCAACTTGCTCAAATCAGGTGCAAACAAGTAATTAACCGCTTCACCAAAACCACCATTTATCACGTTATAACCAACAATGATAAATAAAATCACACCCAGTAATGGCATCATGATTTTAGCAGCGTTTTCAATACCGCGCGTCACACCAATACCGACGATAAGTGCGGTAATGATCATAAATACCGTATGCCAAATCGTTAGCGTACCTGCTGATGCTAGCATTCCATCAAAGGTTGCAGCGACAGAGTCACTGTTTTGACCGGCAAAACTGCCCGTGCCAACTTTAGTGATATAGTTCAGCGCCCAGCCACCGATGACACTATAAAAAGAGAGAATTAAAAAACCACCTAAGATACCAGTTGCGCCGACAATACCCCAGCTACTTGACTTACCTTCACTAACAGCAACATCTTTAAAGGTATTAATAGGATTCTTTTGACCACGGCGACCAATGAGCCACTCAGCGACCAATACAGGAAAACCAACCAAAGCAATACAGAACAAATAGGCAATAACAAAAGCTGAACCACCGCTCTCACCTACCATATAAGGGAATTTCCAGATATTCCCTAAGCCGACTGCCGAGCCTACTGCTGCAAGTACGAAGCCAAAACTTGAGCTCCACTGCGCATGATCTTGTTTATTACTAGCCATTTTTCCTTCCTCATGCTTCAATTAATATTGCTTATAATCATCCTTGATTATTATAAATAGCTGTCCATAATATTTGACTATTTACTCTATGCATCAATGTGATGCATCCAGCAACATTAAGAAATAATTGTTTACATTGTTGTAGAGGCTCAGTTTCTGCTAAGCAACTAAAAAAGTCAAGTAATCATAAATATAAAAAGCCATAACTATTAGTTATGGCTTTTTATATTTATGATTACTATTTATAACATTTAGTTTTAATGGTAAAAACTATTTAAAATGAGCTACCGATGTATCAAAACAGAATTTAGCGCACGACTCCGCGGCGACTTTTCTGTAGCGAATCGATTAAAAATTCGATTTTCGACTCTTTTGGCAGCAGATCTTGTTTCAATACTTCAAGTGCTTGCACTGTCGTTAAACCCGATCTGAATACCACACGATAAGCTTGACGTAGCACGTCGATGCTATCTTTAGACCAGCCTTTACGGCGCATACCTTCAATATTAAGACCATGTGCCTTAGCAGGATTACCTGAAACCATGGTAAACGCCGCTACATCTTTTAAGACCAAAGTTGCACCACCAACCAAACTATAATCATCAATTGTACAAAACTGATGAATGCCTGAGTTGCCACCGACAATAATATGATTGCCAATGGTAACGTGACCTGCGACGCCGACATTATTAGCCAATACATTATGGTCGCCAATTAAGCAATCATGAGCCACATGAGTGTTAACCATGAGCAAGTTATGGCTGCCAATTTTTGTCAACCCACCATCTTGCTCAGTACCACGGTGCAAGCTACAGGCTTCTCGAATGGTATTATGATCGCCAATCTCAAGCCAAGTACGCTCACCCGCGTATTTGAGGTCTTGCGGGTCTTCGCCAATGCTTGAAAATTGATAAAACTGATTGTATTCACCGATACGAGTCAATCTAGTGACGACTACGTGGCGATGCAATACAGTATGTGCACCAATCGTAACCTCATCACCGACAATACAGTAAGGTCCAATGGTTGCGGTTTTATCAATCGTAGCAGACGGTGAAATGAGTGCTGTGGGATGGATCTGACTCATAATAGAGGCCTTTGTATCATCGAATGCAATTAAATTAGTAAAACAAATACAGACAGCTTAGTGAAATTAACTAGCCTAAAGCTGCCTTTGTTAAAAAATAAGATGATGCTAATGAATAAGCATTCACATCATGGTTTAGATGTTTCATGCATTATTCAAAGTGACTAATGCGGTTTATTGCTCCTGACGGGCAATCATAATCTGCGCACTAACCGCAAGCTCATCTTCAACATGTACAGTACAATCAAACTTATAAATACCCTGCTTTTGCATCACAATTTTAGAGCGGATAATCAGCTGATCACCAGGGATAACACGGCGCTTAAAGCGCACTTTATCAACCCCTGCGAACAAGTATAAATAGCCATCTTCTGCCGTCAGTCCTGCACTAATAAAACCCAGAACACCTGATACCTGAGCCATGCACTCAACCATCAAGACGCCTGGCATGATAGGCTCATCAGGGAAATGCCCATTAAAAAACTCTTCATTAATGGTGACGTTTTTTATGCCCGTGATACATTCGCCTGGTGTACAAGCAACTATCTTATCCACCAATAAAAATGGGTAACGATGTGGCAAATAATGCTTTAATGTATGGTAAGTTAATGGCAACGTTAACCCTTGTTCAGCCAAGCTTTTGATGTCTTCTGCCGTTGGGTTATCAATATTGCTAGTGCTCATAGTAGCGCTTCCTTGCTGTATTTAAAGTCTTGCTTGAGAGTAAAGCTTTGCTGAGTTTTAATATTATAAACAATCTAAGTATCAATTTTCTTTAACTATGAATCTTTAAACGCTAATCACGACCAAGCTGGCGAAAACGGACAGCCGCACGACGCCAGTTATCAGTTGGCATAGCAGCCGTGCCAGAAGAGTAAGATCCGGCAGTGGTGATTGACTTAGTGACCATAGTCATACCAGATAAGGTAACATCATCTGTGATATCAATATGTCCGGTAATACCGACCGCCCCGCCAATAATGCAGCGTTTGCCAATTGTAGTACTACCTGCGATACCTGTATGAGCAGCGATAGCCGTACCATCACCGATACGGACGTTGTGTGCCACTTGTACGAGGTTATCAATAATAACATGATTTCCAATCACCGTATCATCGATGGCACCGCGATCTATACAGGTTTGACTGCCAATGCGTACATGATCACCTATTAGCACACGCCCTAACTGTGCAATACGCTCCCAACCTGTGACACTAGGATTGGCAGTGGGTGCAAAGCCAAAGCCTTCTGAGCCTATCGTCACCCCAGCGTGCAACCTAACATGACTACCAATAATACAGTCATGTCCTATCACCACTTGTGATTTGATAACACCATCTGTACCAATGGTAGTATTATCCTCGATGACTACATGAGCCTCAAGCACGCTGCGATCACCAATCTGCACTTGCTCACCGATGACGCAAAAAGCGCCGATAGTCACTTTATTACCAATAACGGCACTGTCGGCGATGACGGCTGTCGGATGAATACCGCTAAATGAATGTTGGCGAGCAAAAATTTGACTCACGCTAGCATAAGCCAAATAAGGGACCGCAACAATTAAAGCTACCGTATCATTTGGCACTTCTTCATGATGCTCTTCAGTGATGAGTACTGCCCCAGCACCAGTATTAGCTAGACTAGAAAGATAGTGAGGATTAGCCAAAAAGCTCAACTGCTGCCGATTGGCCATCGTTAAATTACCAATACCCTCTAAGGATAGACGGCGCTGCTCAGCGCTAAGCTCAGCCTTGTTAAGAACAGGCTGACGCTGCTCAATCTGGGAGATGAGTTGCTCAATCGTTATCATAATCAGTATTAGTATTGGCAGGAATAAGAGGGTCGTCAAGTTGAGATATCATCTTGACGACCGGCTAAATCTAACGAACGATTCAATTACCTAAAGGGCTGAATAACAAGAATCAAACCCTTTACCTAGTAACAGGCAATTAGCAAGCACTTAGAAAGTGTTACCAATTTGGAATTGGACTTTTTCAGTCTCATCGCCATCTTTATCACCGATAGGTACAGCATAGCTCAAAGAAATCGGACCAATTGGCGTATACCAAGTGACGCCTAAACCGGCACTAAAGCGCAATTTATTGTCCTGTGTTAATAGGGGTACACCAGTATCATCGCCCGTAGCTGGATCAATAAAGGTGCGATTTTCTTTGTCAGTAGTATCAAATACCTGACCACCTTCAGCAAATAGTACTGGACGTACTTGATCCGCCCAATCGCCTTTAAATGGCATTGGTAAAATCAATTCAGTACCGAAGCTGACTAGCGCATTACCACCAACTTCTTCGTCTAAATTTTCTGTAGTACCATTAATGGCATTATTATAACTTTCTGATTTAGGTCCAAGTGTTGAAGCTTCATAACCACGTACTGAACCATAACCACCAGCATAGAAGTTTTCATAAAACGGCAAATTGTTACCATAACCAAGCTTGGTATAACCACGAGCAACCCAATCTTTATAGATAGGTTGATAAATATTACCACGATAAACCAGTTTCTGATAACTAGAATCACCCAGACCTATGGTTGCATCGACTGTATGACTCATGCCTTTATTCGGAAATACGGGACGATCTAAAGTGCTGTAATCCCAACCGAATAGTAAGTTGTAGCTTTGATATTCGTTTTTAAAGCCCGTACGACCAGAGAATTCATCTTGATCATTATTGAATTTCTCGAACGTACCACCGTCATCTATAATTTGCTGAACGCTTGATACACCAAGACGGCTACCGCCACGTACTGTGGTGTTATCAATATTTAAGCCCGCACTCACACGTTTGGTTTCATCAACCGGATAGCTATAGTTCAACGTTGCACCATAAGCGTCGGTAACATAGTTACTAACGTTTCGATCATCGTATTTGGTTTCACGGTAATAAGCGCTGATACCTTGTGATACACCATTTTCGGTGAAGTACGGATCGGTATATCCCAAGCTATAAGAATCACGTGTCTCTGAGCGTGACAAAGAAGCTTTAACGCGGTCACCAGTACCCATAAAGTTATTTTGGGTAAGATCTAACTGGAAGGTAACACCGCCACTTTGTGAATAACCGGCAGCAATGGTTGAGCTACCAGATGGCTGCTCTTCAACCGTATAGTTTACATCGACTTGGTCTGGTTGATTAGGAACCGGCTTCACATCAACGTTAACATTTTTAAAAAATCCTGTGCGCATCAAACGCGTACGTGACAGCTGAATCTTATCACTAGAAGCCAATGACCCTTCCAACTGACGCATTTCACGGCGCAGTACTTCATCTTGGGTTTTTAAGTTACCAGTAAAATTGATACGGCGCACATAAATAGGACGTGCAGGATCAATATAATAATCGATATCGACGACTTTGGTCTCGTCATTGATACGCGGTACTGGTCTGATTTGCGCTAAATAATAACCCTCATTACCATAACGACTCTTAAGAGCGGCAGTGGTGGCATCAAGCTTGGCTTGTGAGTACTTTTCTTTAGCACCAAAAGTGACCAGCTCTTTTAATTCACTGGTTTCAAAAGTTGGCTTACCTAAGAAATTAATTTCGCCAAACTGATATTGTTCGCCTTCGCTAAGACTGACTTCGATAAATACGCTGCTCTTATCTTCACTGATATTGAGCACCGCATTGTCTACCGAAAAGCGTACATAACCATCATTTAGGTACAGGGCTTTTAGATTTTCTAAACTTGCCGCGAGCTTCTCTTTCGCATAACGATCAGATTTAGATAATAGACGTGTCCATGAAGACTCTTTTACTGCAAAGACTTCTTTAATTTCTTTATCACTAAAGTGCTTATTACCAATGATATTGATATCAACTACTTTGGCCGGCTTGCCTTCGATAAAGCGCACATCAAGTTTAACGCGGTTGCCATCAAGCAGCGTCTGATCGACTTCAATATTACTATTGTAATAACCTTGGCTGATATATTGCTGTTGTAGCTCGTTTGCAACGCCTTGTAGGGTTGCTTGCTTAAGTACATTGCCAACAGCAAGACCTGCATTATTTAAGCCTTGCTCAAGCCCTTCTTTGGGAATAAGTTTGTTGCCATCAAAATTAACTTCTGCAATCGTCGGACGTTCAATGACATCAAAGCGCAGATTGCCGCCTTCGATACGGCTTTGAATGTCAGCAAAGTTTTCGGTCGCATATAGTGCTTTGATACTGGCAGCCAGATTTGCATCATTGACCGTATCACCTATTGTAATAGGCAGTACTGGATATAAACTATCAGGTGTTAGGCGTTGTAGACCATTAAAGCCAATATCAGTGACCACAAATTCTGCAGCCTGAACCGGCATACTCATCATTGCTACAACTAACGGCAACCCAGCCGCGCTCATAAATAAAGGCGTACGCATAAACACTATCCGTCAATAAAAAACTTGCTTAAGTTAAGTTGAAAAGCACATCTTATCTGGTCTCTTTTGTGTCATATCGTAAACACTTAGGGAACAGACTCAGAACACTTTATATAAAACGCGTCATAAAATAAACTAAAATATAAAATTAGTACAGCAGCACGGCGATAAAAGAAATTGCTTATCAGCCTAACAATAGATACAGGATAAGCATAAAACCATTAGTCTATCGCATCTTACCGTGCAAGAAGTATGCTATATCATCAAAACAGCCGACTGATATCATTACCAATTGCTAACACCATGAAACCTGCCAGCAAGAGTAAACCAATATTTAATCCTACCATTTGCACGCCTTCAGAGAGTGGCTTGCCACGTATCAGCTCAATCAGATAATAGACAATATGACCGCCATCTAATACTGGAATGGGCAACAGATTCAAAACCGCAAGGCTCAAACTGATTAAGGCTGCGGTAGATAATACCATTTGCCAACTGATATCAAAACTTTGCTTAGCGACTTTGGCAATGGTAATCGGACCTGATAAGTTATCAAGACCTATCATACCTGATAGCATCTTGCCCATTGAGCTGACAGTCATAATAGCCAATTGCTCAGTTTTCTCAAACGATTTGATTAACGACTCGCCAGGACCATAGACCACCGTGGTTTTGTACGCATCAGGAATGACAATCTCAGACTGTGCCACCATAGCACCAATTTGTCCATAATCGTTACCTAAATTGTCTTTTTTACCTTGCGGCATAATCTGCAATTCAATCGGCTTATCATTCCGTAACACGCTAAATGTAAGCAAAGTCTCAGGATTGTCACGGATAATACGAGTGGCGCTAATCCAGTCATTAATGGCTTCATCATTGATAGCAGTGATGCGGTCGCCAGCCTTGAGACCTTGACGACTTGCCGCGCCATCAGGCGTTACATCACCGACTATCGGTGCAATATTTGGTTGCCACGGTATCATACCAAAACTTGATAAGGCATCTTTACCTTGTGCGGTACCTTGCATAAATTCTTTTATAGGTGCTTGATAAGTTTTGGTTGCATTATTATTGGCTTCTGATTGCAACGTCACGCTTATATTGGCTGTCTCGCCCATGCGCCCAGCAAGGCGATAATTAATCCCTTCCCACGTCTGTACGTCATGACCGTCAATCGCAACGATTTTATCACCGGCAGGCAACTGTGCTATCGCGGCAGGCGTATCCGGTAATACTTGACCAATCTTGGTGGCAAGCTGCTCTGAGGGGGTCATAAATAACACCCAGAACAATGCAATGGCAATAACGAAGTTCATGATAGGACCAGCAGCCACAATAGCTATTTTCTTAAGCGGATGTTGACGATTAAATGCTAAATGCTGCTCATCTTTTGCCACCTCACCTTCACGCTCATCAAGCATTTTGACATATCCACCAAGGGGTAATGCCGAGATACGATAATCAATGCCACTTTTTTTGCTGGTCCAGCCAAAAAGCTTAGGACCAAAACCAATAGAATACGTAAGTACTCTAACGCCGCAAAGACGCGCTACAATATAATGACCCCACTCATGTAAAGCAATAAGCGGACCTAAGACAAATATTGCCGCAAGGAGTGTTAATAGAAACGTCATGATCTTTTCTCAGTAGGTACTCTTAACATCATTATAAAGGCGATAGCGCTTGATACATCTAGACCAGTCTTGCCACCAGCTTCTCAGTATGCTGACGCGCTAGGTTATCAATTGCCAAAATCTCATCAATATCAGCCGTCTCAGTTAATGCCGAAACTTGTATCTCATTCAATGCTTGCTCATTAATATCAGCAATATCCGTCAGACGAATTTGATTATTCAAAAATGCCGATACTGCAATCTCATTCGCCGCATTTAGAATAATGGTCGCGTGCGTACCCGCTTGCATCGCCTCTCGTGCCAGACGTAAGCAGGCAAATTTTTGCAAATCAGGCTCGATAAACTCTAAACCACTTAAGGCAAATAAGTCTAATGGCTGCGAGCCACTGTCAATACGGTCAGGGTAGCTTAGCGCATGAGCGATGGGCGTTTTCATATCTGGGCTGCCAAGCTGCGCCAAAAAGCTGCCGTCGCTATATTCTACCATTGAGTGAATGATACTTTGTGGATGAATCACCACATTTATCTTATTTTCAGGCAAATCAAATAAATGACAGGCTTCAATCAGCTCAAGCCCCTTGTTCATCATCGTGGCAGAATCGACCGATATCTTTTGCCCCATTGACCAGTTTGGGTGTTTGACCGCTTCAGCGACACTAGCTTGCTGCATCTGCGCAAATGACTGCTGTAAGAACGGTCCACCAGAAGCTGTTAGCCATAGCTTACGCACGCCATGATTTGGTCGGTGAATTTGGGTATTATCCTGCTGAATGGCAAATGGTAAACACTGAAAGATAGCATTATGTTCAGAATCAAGCGGCAGCAAAGTTGCATGATGCGTTTTGACCGCATTGATCATCACTTGCCCTGCCATCACCAGCGCTTCTTTATTTGCCAGTAAAATACGCTTGCCTGCGCGGGCAGCAGCTAGAGTAGAAGGCAAGCCTGCGGCGCCAACAATAGCAGCAACGACAGTATCAGTTTGTGAATCGGTAGCGATATCCACGAGGCCTGTTTCGCCGCCGACTACTTCAATATCAAGTCCTGCTATACTCAGACGCTTGGCAAACTCATCAACCGCAGCTGTCGGTACGCTAACACGCTTAGGAGCAAACTGCTCACAAAGAGCAAGCAGCTTATCTAAACGGTGATATCCAGATAAAGCATAAACATCGTAATGCTGTGGTTGTGCCGCCAAGATGGCTAACGTACTGTCGCCAATCGAGCCTGTCGCGCCTAATACGGCAATACGTTGGGTCATAACCATGGGTGCCTATAAATGATACGGTAGTAATAAGATGAAAATTAAATGAGCAGCTAAGCTTATGTTCTGTCAGATAACTGCATAAGCGATTTTGATAGTATTAGGCAAGTCAAACGATAATCAAACCAAACTGCTGTATTGCCCAAAAACCAAGCGCAAATATCGGCGTAGCAGATAGCAGCGAATCAATACGGTCAAGTATTCCACCATGCCCCGGTAGAATAGTTCCTGAATCTTTAACATCAGCACGGCGTTTGAGCATAGACTCAAACAAATCGCCCAGTACGGAAGCTAAAATCGTCAGAGCCGATAATGCCACAAAGGCGATGAGCGCTGCACCCGTCAATTGTAATTTAAAGACACTTATAATTACTACGACCAGTAGTCCTGTGACTAAGCCACCCGCCAGCCCTTCCATACTCTTATTGGGTGAAACGTTCGGTGCCATTTTTCGGCGCCCAAGCTTGCGTCCGACAAAGTAAGCACCACTGTCTGCACACCAGACCAATAAAAACACATATAGTAGCCACCATGGCGACAATTGCCATAAGTAAAACATAGCCGTAATTGAAGCCGTTAATATCACTGCTCCCATTAGCGCCAACTGCTTACCGTACCATTTGGTAGACGTTGGGAAAACTCGTACCCAAGACAGCGCCATTAACCATATGACGAGAGAAGCTGCCCACCAAAAAAGCCACGTGACTTTAAACATGAGTGACACTAACGTCAGCAGCAATACCAATACTACGAAGACCGCAGGCTGACGCCACTTTGGCATCAATTTAGTCCATTCATGGGCGGCAATAATCACCCCAATCCCTAAAAGTGGTGCAAATAATATAGGGGTTTGGCTCGCAAACATTGCAATACCAACGATAATAACGAGAACAATTGCCGTCTTAATTCGTTGCCACATACTTATTGAGCCTTATAATAATGAAGAACATTTGGTCAAATTGCGCGATAAATATTTACTATAGATAATGACGTATCATAGCCAGCTGCTGACTATGATAGCGTATTGATAGTGACGCACGCTATTGAAAGTGCTCCAAATTGACAAAAGTCGTCTAATGCTCTTAACATAACCTCTAAGATATTTGCTGAGCCGTCACTATTTGCTCGCTGGTCTTGCCAAAGCGGCGTTGACGTTGAGCAAAATCCTCTAGCATTGCTGCTAGCTCATCGACGCTAAAATCTGGCCACAATGTTGGGGTAAAGAACAGCTCTGCATAGGCTGATTGCCACAATAAGAAGTTCGAGAGACGGTACTCGCCGCCGGTACGTATCAGCATGTCTACTTCTGGTGCATCTGCCAATTGCACATACTCTCCAAGTTTTTCCTTATCAATATCATCGATTGATAACTGACCTGCCTGCACTTGCTGTAATAGCTGCTTTGCTGCATGAGCGATATCCCACTGTCCACCGTAACTGATGGCGATGACCAATGTCATAGCGTCAAAATCAGCCGTTTTTGCTTCAGCATCTGCCATCAATAATTGCAAATCATCACTAAGCTGACTGCGGTCGCCGATAAAACGCAAACGAATACGGTACTTAACCATACGAGGCATCTGCTCATTGATGGTTAAGCTCAGCAAATGCATCAGCAATGACACCTCACTTGGGGGGCGCTGCCAATTCTCACTGGAAAAGGCAAAGACGGTCAAAACCTCAATACCCGTACTGACACAATACTCAACAATAGGGTCTAGCGCATCTTTGCCAGCGATATGCCCCTGACCTTTACCTAAATTATGGACTTTACCATAGCGGTTATTGCCGTCCATAATAACAGCGATATGGCGTGGAAGAAGGGCTGGAGCTAAATTCTCTGACATAGACATAGGCTAACTTGCTTGTTGTTTAGGTAAAATAATCATAACGCGCGCCATACTTTATAAAAACCCTAACTCATAATTTATATAAAAAGATTCATATAAAGTGCTTATAAAAAAGGACAATATAAACAAGCTATAGAGTAAGATTAATTGTCTACACGGCAACAAACAGCCAATAGCACTTTGATATTGGCCGTTTGTTTTTAGCGACTTGTTATATAAAATATTGATAGCGCATCATTTTTGACAGCAGAAAAATGTACTTATACTGCCATCAAATCGGTTTCTTTTTTGCTTAAGCGGCTATCGATTGTTTCAATATATTTGTCAGTGATTTTTTGAATGTCATCACTGGCACGGCGCTCGTCGTCTTCTGAGATCTCTTTTTCTTTTGCTAACTCTTTGATGTCATTCATCATATCACGGCGGATATTACGAATAGAAACGCGGCTGTTTTCTGCTTCGCCACGTGCCAATTTTTGCATATCTTTTCGAGTTTCTTCTGTCAATGCTGGCATGGGAACACGAATCACATCAGCAGTCATTGGATTAAGACCCAAATCTGCTTCGCGGATAGCTTTGTCAATCGCTTGCACCATGGTACGGTCAAATGGCTGTACCAGTAGCGTACGCGAATCTTCAACGTTAACACTCGCTACTTGATTTAACGGCGTAGGCGACCCGTAGTAGCTGACCATCACACCTGTCAACATACCTGGATGCGCGCGACCCGTACGGACTTTACTAAAAGTACTTTCAAGCGCTTCCAAGGTTTTTTGCATGCGCGCTTCGCCGTCTTGCTTAATTTCTTGAATCATGAGGTATCCTTATTTATCGCTACCGACAAATCATTTATTGTTTATTATAAAAACTATTCAGGTGTTGTCACATATAAGCAGCTGTCTTACTTCTGCCTATCTTTTATCATATTTTTGGGTATGATATTAATGATAGACGCGTGTGCCCTCATTCTCGCCCATCACAACATTTAATAAAGCATTAGGCTTATTCATATCAAAGACTTGTAATGGTACATCGTGCTCACGACATAATGCGATGGCAGTCAAATCCATAACTCCAAGCTTTTGCTCTAACACCTCATCAAAGGTCAGACCATCATATTTTACCGCATCGCTATGTAGGCTTGGGTCTTTATCATAAACACCATCTACTTTGGTCGCTTTTAGAATCAAGCCTGCTTCAATTTCAATACCACGTAAGCAAGCAGCCGTATCAGTGGTAAAGAAAGGGTTGCCCGTACCCGCGACAAAGATACATACTTCGCCATTTTTAAGATAACGAATCGCATTACGGCTGCTATAACTTTCCGTAACTTCACCAATCGGCAGGGCTGACATTAGACGCGTTTTGATATTACGGCGCTCAAGAGCATCACGCATTGCAAGGCCATTCATAACGGTTGCAAGCATGCCCATTTGATCGCCAGTGACGCGGCCGACCAAACCCTCTTTTTGTAATTGGGCACCGCGATATAAGTTACCACCACCGACCACGATACCCACTTGGACACCAAGCCCGCGCAAATGGGCGATAGATAAGCTCATCTTATCGAGCACTTCGGTATCAATACCCATATCTTTCGTACCCGCTAAGGCTTCACCAGAGAGTTTTAGCAAGATACGAGAATAACGCGGGTTTTTGTCAGACATGAGGTCACCTTGTCAGTATTGAATTATAATTAAAGTTATCGGTAATATACAAATAGAGTTTACTTTGAGACTTGACGGCATTGCGCAACTTAAGGATAAGCAGGTACAAAGGTCAAATTGCGCTAATTGTAGCAAAAACTGCCCGCGATTGGGCAATTTTCATGCGCCTATTACAGTGACTGCTTAGCCTTTGTAACTGGCAAACAAATCATATTCACTAGCATCGTCGATAGTAACTGTTAAGAACTGCCCAACTTTGACGTGAGCGTCAATATCATCAACGTAGACGTGACCGTCAATCTCTGGTGCGTCAGCATAACTACGGCAGATCGCAACGCCCTCTTCTCTATCAATCTCGTCGACCAATACCATCAAGGTTTTGCCAATTTTCTCTTGCAGTTTTTGCGCTGAAATATCTTGCTGTAACGTCATCAAACGCTCGTAACGTTCTTGCTTGATGTTCTCTGGCACATGATTTGGCAAGTCATTGGCAACCGCACCTTCAACTTCTGAATAGGTAAAGGCACCAACGCGATCAAGACGGGCTTCTACTAACCAATCAAGCAAGCATTGGAAATCTTCTTCTGTCTCGCCAGGGAAGCCAACAACGAAGGTTGAGCGAATGACGATATCAGGGCAAATCTCACGCCATGCATGGATACGCGCCAAGGTATTTTCGCTGTGCGCTGGACGTTTCATGGCTTTTAGGATGCGATGGCTTGCATGTTGGAATGGAATATCAAGATAAGGCAATAATTTCTTCTCGCCCATTAATTCTACGACTTTATCCACATGCGGATACGGATACACATAGTGCAGACGCACCCAAATACCCAAATCGTTTAACGCTTGGCATAAGTCATAAAATTTAGACTTCAGCGGCATACCATTCCAAAAGCTTGTCTTATACTTTAAGTCCAGACCATAAGCAGAAGTATCTTGCGAGATAATCAATAGCTCTTTCACGCCAGCATTTTTCAGCGCCAGCGCTTCATTCATCACACTATCAATCGGACGCGACACCAAATCTCCGCGTAAGCTTGGAATAATGCAAAAAGTACAACGGTGGTTACAACCTTCTGATATTTTTAGATAAGCATAATGGCTAGGCGTTAATTTGATACCTGCCTCATTAATCAAATCTATTTTTGGATCGTAACTCGCATCCAAACTGCGGTCCGGCTTAGGCACATGCAGCGAAACGGCTCTAATCACTTCATCGTAAGCGTGTGCGCCGGTTACTGCTAATACAGCAGGATGCATTTCACGGATTTTATCGGCTTCTTTACCGAGACAACCCGTCACAATCACTTTACCGTTTTTACTAATCGCTTCACCGATGGCATCGAGCGACTCTTGTACTGCTGACTCGATAAAGCCACAAGTATTGACTACGACTAAGTCGGCACCTTCATAGTCACTGGCAACTTGATAACCATCACGGCTAAGCTCAGTGATAATGCGCTCACTATCGACCAAGGCTTTTGGACAACCTAGAGACACAAATCCAATCTTTGGTGCGGCATTGACAGGGGCATTGGTCGTTGCTGTTGTCGTTTTAGCTGAAGCTGCTGAAACTACCTCGCTGCTTTGTTCGACACTACGATTTTGATTATGATTGGCTTTATGATGGTAAGGTTGAACACTGTCCGTCGAGCTTTGCGCAGGCATTGCTGTCGGCTTAGCAGGATTAAAGAGAGTGGCAGTGTCTTTTGGTATAGAAGCTGGCTGTGAAGGGGCTATAGTCGTATTAACGGACTCGGTAGAAATATTGGGCATGGCTAACCTTGCTAGAGATAAATTGGCTGTGCGCATTGTACGTTTTTTTTACAAAAATCGCCAGTTTTGCCGCCCTATAGTGTTGATTTATGGTTAAATATTATATCGAGCCTCTATTTATCTAGGTATTACTCATGACCGCTGATTTTATAAGCACAAAACCAACGCCTGACTTAACCTTTATATCGCAGCATTTGTTCACGGCTATCTTGTGGGTCAATGATGAATTGTCTATTACTTGGCTAAATGCCCAAGCTGAGCAGCTACTGGCGATCAGTAGTGGACGATTGCTTAATCAGTCGGTGTTGATGCTGCTTGCGCCCGAAGAGTTGAAAACCAAAAGCAGCACACTTATTGACAGTCCAAAAGACAAAACCTGCTCTTTGACTGAACGTTTTTTTCAAGCGAAGCAGTACCAACAACCTTTTATTGACCATGACCATCTGATAAACAGCCCATTAAATGGCAAATTATCACTCTCGATTGACTATAGCGTGACCCCTGTTATCTATCAGCAGCAAAATTACTTTATTATAGAGATATGGGGCAAAGACCGCCAAAGTCGCATCTCAGAAGAACAGCGCCAACAGCAGCAATACAATGTTGCGCGTCATATGCTGCGCTCGGTTGCTCATGAAATCAAAAATCCGTTGGCTGGTATTCGCGGTGCCGCGCAATTATTGCAGCGTCAATTTATCAAATTTAGTGAGCGCTCTTTTAATACTCACACTACTGATACTGACTACCCTAGCCTTATATCGAGCCCGACCTTAAACCCTGATAACCATCTACAGAAAACCACTGACAAATTACGCAGCTATACCGACATCATTATCTCAGAGACAGATCGCCTCACTCAGCTGATTGGGCAGTTTCTTGGTTCCAATCAATTACCACATTGGCAAATGCTCAATGTTCATGAGCCAATAGAGCATGTTTTGGCATTGATCATCCATCAATATCCGCAAGTTTTATTACAGCGTGACTATGATTTATCGTTACCTGAACTCTGTGCTGATAAAGACCAGTTGATTCAAGTCTTCTTAAACTTAATTAATAACGCTTGCGAATCCATGACGGAATTTGCACAAACACTGCAGCAAAGCGTGCCAGCCGTATCCAGTCAATTAACATCAGATATTCCACTTAATAATCTTGATTTTGACGATGGCTATCAACCCAAACTCCATATTCAAACACGTGTTGCCTTTCAACATACGATTGCTGGGCAGCAACATAAACAAGTACTACAAGTTGCTATCACCGATAATGGTTCTGGCATTCATCCTGATATCATTGGGCAGATATTCTTCCCAATGGTGACCAGTCGCGCGCTAGGAACTGGGCTTGGTTTATCCATTGTGCAAGATATTATCAGCCGTCATCATGGTATGATTGATGTCAGCTCTACTCAATCGCAGGGCGCCAGTACAAATACTAATGTCGATAATAAAAACAGCCATTATAGTCAGACCCGTTTTACTCTTTATTTGCCTTTTCATCAGCCAATTGCTGAAAATTAATGCCTTCACCTCAATTCTTCTCACTGCTTATTAGGCTAAATACATGACCCAGTATAATGACACCCAATCTCTTACAAGCAATGAGCGAACACCAATGGTCACGGTCAATAACAACCCTGATAATGAGCTTGCTACTTTATGGCTCATTGATGATGATGCGGCGCTGCGTATGGTGCTTGCAGATACTTTTGAAGACGCTGGATTGACAGTTATCAGCTTTACCCAAGCACAAGCAGCGTGGACACGCCTCAATGATATTCTAAAATCGTCAGAGTCAATCGCCTTGTTACCTGATGTGATATTGACCGATATTCGTATGCCGATGATGGATGGTCTATCCTTTAGTGACTGGGTACACAAGCACTTTCCTAAGCTTCCGATTGTCATTATGACAGCGCATTCAGACCTTACTTCTGCCATTAGCAGCTATCAGACTGGTGCATTTGAATATCTACCCAAGCCGTTTGATTTAGATGATGCGGTCGCAACGATTTATAAAGCCATTAATTATCAGCCGAATCTAGTCATATCAAACCATTCAATCGAGTCTAATACGAATGTAAGTGCTGATACCAAAGAACAGCCTGTGAACAAATCAAATGCAGCCAAATCAGCTAGAAAAATCCCTAAAGCTGCTGAAAGTAAAACTCATGAAAAACCCAAACCCCAAACTAATAACAATCCAAGCGGCATCATTGGTCAATCACAAGCCATGCAAACGGTATTTCGTGCCATTGGTAGACTTGCGCACTCACCGATTACCGTTTTAATCACTGGTGAATCAGGTACAGGTAAAGAGTTGGTCGCTAGCGCCTTACATCAGCACTCACCGCGAAACAATAAAACCTTTATTGCACTAAATATGGCAGCAATTCCCCATGATTTGATTGAGTCTGAATTGTTTGGTCATGAAAAAGGCGCATTCACTGGCGCCACAACTTCACGCCAAGGTCGTTTTGAGCAAGCAGATGGCGGCACGTTATTTTTAGATGAAATCGGCGACATGCCTTTTAGTACCCAAACGCGGCTGCTACGAGTGCTGGCAAACGGTGAGTTTTTTCGCGTGGGTGGTCAGCAGCCCGTCAAAGTAGATGTACGCATTATTGCCGCTACCCATCAAAACTTGGAAGAATTGGTCAAACAAGGCAAATTCCGTGAGGATCTATTTTATCGCCTGAATGTCATTCGCCTGCCATTGCCGCCCTTACGGACTCGCCGCGAGGACGTACCAGCATTAACCACTTATTTTATGCAGCGCGCTGCTGAGCAAATGAATACGGCACCAAAACAGCTACATCCGGCAGCAATGCAAATGATGCAATCTTTTGAATGGCGCGGTAATGTCCGTCAACTTGAGAATGTCTGTCTCTGGCTGACAGTAATGGCGACTGGCGACACCGTTATGATCGATGACTTGCCTCCAGAGTTGCTCGAAAACATCTCCTCTACTCTAGACAATCAACAGCATCATATATCCTCACAAGACGCTATTGAAAATAATTATCTACAAAGTCAGGATACTTTTGGTACCCAAAGCTGGCAACAAGCTTTAGCTATTTGGGCGAAGCAGTCACTACAAGCTGGCGCAACCGATATTTTACAGACAGCAACACCTGAGTTTGAACGGGTCTTGCTAACCGCAGCGCTCCATCATAGCGGCGGCAAAAAGATAGCTGCTGCCAATTTACTTGGCTGGGGACGCAATACGCTGACACGTAAATTACAACAGCTGAACCTTTCATCATATCAAGAGTAATATTAGTGTGAATAAAGTGATAAAAAATATGAATTAAAAAATCAATAATATCAATTATTTATGATATTCAGCAAAAAAAATGGCTAAATAATTAAAAATAAGTGCAAATAGGGCTTGCCAAACTATTCAAACTCTATATAATAGCCAACCACTGAGACGCACTACCGAATCAGTTATTTATCTCGATGGGGTTTGAATATCAACACCAAAGATGATAAGGTAACGAAAATGGGGCTGTGGCGGAATTGGTAGACGCACCAGATTTAGGTTCTGGCGCCGTAAGGTGTGAGAGTTCGAGTCTCTCCAGCCCCACCATTTTCGGATAGTACATCTTAGACCAAATATTAAAGCCTGCTTTTAGCAGGTTTTTTTGTGTCTGGGATTTACTAGATTTATCCTTTCAACCTTAGTTATTGAGTTCGGTTACCTTGCCATATTCCATACTTTCTAAATCTAAAAGCATCTCATTCATACTCTGATACCTTTTCTCTATCTGCTTCGCCAATGCCTTATCAATAACATCCTGATAGCGACTATATTCTAATGGCAAGGTCGGAACAGACTGTTGGCAATGTTGTGTCGCCCAATCAATCATTGGATCACTACTTTGAGCATCAATGGCAAATGGTCGCTCGCCGACTAATATCTCATACAACATAATCCCAAAAGCGTATATATCGCTTTGAACCGTTGAGCCATACCCTTGCCAACGCTCAGGAGCAAGATAGGCAGGCGTGCCAGCAATATTTGCTACACTTGGCTGATAAAGCGTGCGCGCTAAAGCAAAATCCGTCAATAATAAATCAAACGTGATACGGCTATTATCCGCATTATTTGGCAAAAAACCTTCTAGCAAAATATTACTGGGCTTAATATCATTATGTAGCCAGCCGATATTATGTAAATGGTAAATAAGATTGGCAGATTGTAGGATAAATTGATTCTTTTGTGCATGTGTTAATAATAAATGCTTTTGAGCGCTCAGCTGATTTGCCAAGCTGCCATTTGGATAATAAGGCAGGACAAGGATAGTCAGCTGTTGCAACTGCGCTAATATTTTCGAAGTAATATTTTCATAAAACAATAGTGGTGGTACGATAGCGGAAAGGCTATTTTGAAGATTATTTTGATTATTTGATAAGTTGTTTATAGATGTTAGGACGTCAGCTTCATAGATCAAATCAGACAGGTCTTGATGAGCATTAGCATATAACTGCCATTTAATCATTACGCGCCCAAACTGCGAGTGTTGGGCACGCGTTAAACCTTGATAATCAAATTCACTACCATTATGTTGCTGACTGAGTCGTTGATGCGAGATCTCGCTATAATTTAGGCTGAAAAAGAATGCCGTTAATACTGGCAGGATTTGCTGCGCTTGCACTCGTAACGCTTGTTTTGCATCTGCTTGTACTACACGAGGAATACTGGCACTATTTTTCATGGTAAAGTGATGCCTTTATATATCTAGTAAGCCAAACGTCATTTTAATTTTTATAAGCGACTGATTATTATGCCCCAATCTACTAAGCCCGTTATGAATTATGCTCTGCCAGACCATTTATTAGATCTGCTCAGTCAGTATCTGCAAGAGCAGGTCACGCCAACTATTGAGATTGATCCTGCGCAGCTGGCTTATCGCTGGGTCGGTGGGCAGACTGGACATTTAGAGCCGTTGGCAGTTAATTTGTCTTTAAATTTAGATGACTTACATGGTATCGACACGCAAAAATCAAAGCTGGTACAGAACACGCGTCAATTCCTCAAAGGCTATCCTGCCAATCATGTCTTAATGACAGGGACACGCGGCGCTGGTAAATCATCGCTGATTCGAGCATTGCTTCAAGCCTATCATGATGAAGGTCTGCGCATTATCGAAATTGCCCGAGACGACTTACGGATGCTTGATAAAATACGGGCAGCGATTAAAGCCTTACCAGCTGACTGCAAATGTCGCTATGTGGTGTACTGTGATGACTTGGCATTTAATGGTCAAGATGAAAGCTACCGCACCTTAAAAAGTGTGTTAGACGGCTCGCTGGATTCAGAGCAAGACAAATTATTGGTTTATGCAACCAGTAACCGCCGCCATCTACTACCGCAGCTCATGAAAGACAATGTTAATATTTATAATGGTCAAACCGATGAGGTTAACCCTTATGAGACCATTGATGAGACGGTGTCTTTATCTGACCGTTTTGGTTTATGGCTGTCCTTTCATCCAATGGATCAAAACACGTATTTATACATTGTGCATCATTATTTATCTATTCAGCAAAAAACTGATGCTAAAACTAGTCATGATGACATGTACGGTGATGCAGCAAATAAAGGTGCAGACAGCATTGATGAGTTACCCACCCATATCAGATCAGCCGCATTACGCTGGGCATCAGAACGCGGTGGACGCTCTGGTCGAGTGGCGTATCAGTTCAGTCGTTATTGGATAGGACAGACCCAATTGGCAGCTGAAGACAGTCAGTCTTAAAAACTCATATCATGTATTTTTATGGTCGCGTGCAGAGCCTAAATACTGTACGCGACTGCCTATATTATCACCCACTTCTTCCGCTGTTCCATTCACCAGATATTGGTCAAAATCTGCTGCCAGCCATAGATTACCTTGGTAAACACTTTCGGTATCCAATCGAATATGCGCCATATTTGGCGTACTGCTATTTGGATTATCAAAGCTCTGATAACGGGCGCTAAAATGAGTGAGAATTAAGTTCTTAAGCCCATTGTTTTGGGCAAATCGACCCAATAACTGCGCGCTACTATGCATTGGATCAAAATCTGGATTTTTTGCCTGAATCTTATTTAATACTTCATGAGTATATGTAGCTTCATGAACGAGTAAATCCGTATCGACTATAGCATTGTTAAGACACTCTGGCGTATCGTTATCTCCAGCCACCACTACCCTTGTATGCTGACTCTCATTATCGACATAATCTGTTGAACGAAGCTTGCGACCGTCTTCGGTTATAACGTCTTCGCCCTGTTGCAGTCTGCTCCACAGCGCGCTGGCTGGAATATTATCTGCTATCAGCTTGTTCTTATCAAGGTGGAGACGACTTATCGTCTGGGTGATACCAAAGCCATAAGAGGGAACGCGATGCGATAACGGCGTGATACCAATCTCAAGCTGATGTTGATTGTCAAAGCGGATAGTTACCTGAGCTTTATTTTTACTATCTTGCTCAGATAGCAAATCTTCTATCGCCATAAATTTAATAACAAATGAAAAGTGCAATTCGGTAGTCAAAATAAGAGCATCAAGCAGTGTGGCAATCGCTTTTGGCGCAAGCAGTATCAGCGGCGCAGTACGTCCTGACATTGCCGCACTCGCTAACAACCCCGGCAAACCATAGCAATGATCACCATGCACATGAGTAATGCAAATCGCTTGTAGCTGATGTAAAGATAACTTGGTATGTAAGAGCTGATGCTGCGTACCTTCACCGCAATCAATCAATAACCACGGCCGTGATTTCTTGTTTTGCTGTTGATTTGTCCCTGAGCTATAAGGATTGAGGCACTCGATGGCAAGCGCCGTTACATTACGTTGCTTGGTTGGCACGCCTGCTGAGGTACCCAAAAAAGTGAGTTTTAGCATCGCTTATCTCTGCTGATTATCATTACGAGCTGTTATGACAACTGACATATCATAGTTTTTTTGCCTTCAATCATCTGTCCGCCATTTGCCGTACATTCATTGACCATATTGGATTCATACGACTTCCAGCCACCATAGAAGCTGGCAATGCATAGAATCACTACCAACAGTTTTTGTGACCATGCTTTAATGGAAACTTGCTGACTGTTCACATTATTATCAAACTCATTAAGTGGTTGTTCATTAGCACTGTTGGTATGGTCAGTATTATTCGACTTATTCAAATCTGTCATTTTTCATCCTAAAAAAAGGGTTTGTCTATAAATAAACAAAGCCCTTTATTGTTATATTAAATCAATAATTAATAATAAGCGTCGCACTTAAAACTGTAGACGACCGCCCTTTTCTTCTGCACGCTTAAAGGCATCACGTTCTTCACAACGCTTAAGCCAAGTTAAGACATTGGTATATTTACTACTGTCTAAACCTGCGCCTGCATTGGCACCGACCACAGCCAGATGCATCTGAATATCAGCGGCGCTAAATTCTGCTCCGGCAAACCAATGGTTGTCTTGTAAATGCTGCTCCATCATATCGAGTATGGCAGTCAAGCTTTTGCTTATCATGCTTTTTTCGACTTGCTTTTTGATGCTTTTACTCACAGTTTTGATCAGCATCGGCGACTGCTCAACCACTTTAGTAAATACCAAACGCATGACCAACGGCGGCATCACTGATGCTTCGGCAAAGTGTAGCCAAAACGTATAGGCCTCCCACGCCGCTTCATTGTCATCAGCAGGCTTAAACTGCCTTTCTTTATCATAGTGCTTTAATAGATACTCGATGATAAAGCCTGACTCAATCAGCACACGACCATCGACCTCTAGCATCGGTGCATGACCGAGCGGGTGTATTTGCTTTAAGCTGTCAGGGGCACGGTACGCTTTGTTACGCTGGTAGCAAGTCAGTTGGTAGTCGGCATTCAGCTCTTCTAATAGCCATAAGATACGAAATGAGCGTGAGTTTGCCAAGTGATGAAGGTGTAGCATAAACCATCCTTATAATAAGTTTTTAGTATTCAATAGCAGATTTTATAAGTCAACTCTTCAATATTCTGTTTAAATAAAGGAGTTTAATAAATCAAACAACCCGATTTAAGTCAATAATAATGCTTGATAATAACTCACTTATTGTTTTTATTATAGCTTTACTATGTAGCTTGACTTATCAAACCGCTTTTATCGGGCCACACTACTTATCATTACATCAATAACTACTTTGAATCTAACGCTTGGATTTTACGCGTGATTTTATCTATTCGCTGTTGGTATTTCCTGATTTTACGAAAACGGTGCGCCTTTAATACCCCTTCTATACGATGGTCGATAAAACGGCGGCGTGGTGGGAAACTCCCAACTTGTGGCTCTCGGTAACCATGCAAATGATTGTCACGGCGTCGGATAAGAAAGCCTTTCATACTATCAGCAATCATAATAAACAATGCCAGTGTAATCATGCCATACATGAATAACGAGCCTCCTTCATCCAGACTTTGATTTAACACAGTAATAGATAATACAAATAGCAGCATAGGCTCTATGTAGCTGAGCGCTCCAAATAACGACACTGGCAGCTTACTACTAGCAACCATAGTTAGAGACATGGCAAGCGCACTAAAAGCGCCTAGCAGGGGCAATATGTACCAAAATTTGGTATTTTGCGCCGCTACACTAAAGCCGCCGCTGCTATAAAGCATAATTAGCACCACTGGCGTCAGTAACGTCAAATCTGATAACAGACCTGTAATAGGCGGCACAGCAAGCTTACGACGTAGCAAATAATAAGGCGGATAACCCAAGCATGCAAATGCGGTTACCCAAGATATACTGCCATATTGCAATATATCATAGCCGATACCGAGCGCAGCACATATCGCTGCTAACCATTGCAAAACACTCATATGCTCATGATAGAAAAAACGCCCAATCACAATCATGACCAACGGCAATAAAAAATAGCCCAAGGTCACATCAAGACCAAAGCCATTGACCGGTCCCCACATAAACAGCCAAATCTGCCCACCTAAAATTGGGGTTGGCAGTACAAAAATAATCCACTCTTTTGGCGTCTTTAGTGTTTTGAGATAATCAAATACATGCTGCCACTGTTTTGTAAGACTGACCAATAGCACTAGGCTCAGGAGCATCATCAATACACGCCACGAAGCCACCTGCGTACCCGTTAATGGCAGCATAAATAGCCCAAATAGAAACATCAAAGAAAACAAAAAACTTGATGATACTGAAGCCAAAGTTCCCTGAACGGTCTGATTGGTCGTAAGCATAACAACAGCCTTAAAAAACAGAAAAAAAACAAAGCCTCCAACGATAACGTCAGAGGCTTTTTTTATAAAAGGTAATAAAAGAATAGACCAAAAAGCTAACTAATAAAAGCGTTATTCATCAGTCTCAGTTTCTGTATGACTAGTATCATCAAAGTCTGTCTCTGTAGCATCACTATTCGCCGCATCAACATCCATCTGTTCTTGACCTTTTACTTCAAACGTTCCATCTTCTCTCATTGCATCAATCAGCTCATTGTTACCCTCTTCGTGCTCAACACGCGCCATAGCAACCAGTTTTTCATCTTTTGATAAACGAATCAGCGTGACACCTTGGGTATTACGACCAGAGCTTGCTACATGCTCAACTGGGGTACGTACTAAAGTACCTTTGTCTGAAATTAAAATAATATCGTCTGTAGAGTCCACCTTGGTAGCACGAACCAGCGCACCATTACGCGTGCTAGTTTTAATAGCGATAACACCGCCACCGCCACGATTTTGCGTGTTGAACTCATCAATAAAGGTGCGTTTGCCAAAGCCGTTTTCACAAGCAATTAAAATTTCGCGGACGTCATCTTCAATCACTACCAACGATTTGATAAATTCATCAGCAGTCAGGCGCATACCGCGGACACCTTTCGCCGTACGACCCATCGCACGAGCATCCGTCTCATTAAAACGAATGGCTTTACCACTTGACGCAAATAGCATGACCTCTTGGCTACCATTGGTGATACGAGCGCTCACCAATTTATCGCCTTCCTCTAGACCAACGGCAATCAAGCCATTCGAGCGAATATTGGCAAACTGTTTTAGCTCGACACGCTTCACTGTACCATTTGCCGTTGCAAAAAATACAAAAGGCGGCTCTGCTTGCGTGCTATCGTCTAATAGATCATCACTATCTAGTGTGACATCTGCTGATGTCTCACCTTTGCTAGATAACTCTTCTACGATTTTTGGGATAGGCAATATCGTTGTGACCGTTTCATCAGCATTTAAGCCAATAAGATTGACCAGTGGACGACCACGGGCGCCGCGGCTGGCAATTGGCACTTCAAAACCACGTAAACTAAAGACACGACCCGTATCGGTAAAGCACAGTACGGTTGCGTGCGTTGAAGTCACGATTAAATGATCAATCACATCGTCTTCTTTCATCGCCGTCGCTGATTTGCCTTTACCGCCACGTTTTTGCGCCACATAGTCGTCAATGGGTTGAGTTTTGGCATAGCCAGTACGCGATACCGTCATTACCACGGTTTGCTCTGGGATCAAGTCTTCACGGTTAAAGTCCATACGCGAATCAATAATATCAGTGCGACGCTCATCACCAAAATTATCACGGATTTCAATCATCTCGTTTGAGATAATGGTCATTAACTTATCAAAATCACCAAGGATAGATTCTAAATGGGCGATCTCACGCAACAAGTCTTGGTATTCTTCAGTCAGCTTGTCTTGCTCAAGACCCGTTAGGCGATGCAGTTGCATGTCTAAAATAGCATTGACCTGCTCAAGCGATAAGCGATAGCTTTCTTGATTATTAATCAGACCAAACGGCGCTTTTGGATCTTCGCCCTCGATAAAGTCAGGACGTACCGACTGGCTGCCTGCAGCGGTTAGCATCGCTACAACGCTGCCTGAACCCCAGATATTACTGAGTAAGTTTTCACGAGCCAAGCCGCGGTTTGCAGACGCTTTAATCGTCGCAATAATTTCGTCAATATTGGCAAGTGCAACGGTCAGACCTTCAAGCAAATGACCTCGTACACGGGCTTTATTGAGCTCAAAAATCGTACGGCGCGTCACTACTTCTTGGCGATGGCGTACAAATGCTGCAATCAGCTGGCGTAAGGTCAATAGCTTCGGTTGACCATTGTCAAGCGCCACCATATTGATACTAAAGCTCGATTCTAGCGGCGTTTGCAGGAACAAGTTGTTAACGATCACTTCCGCTGTTTCGCCGCGACGTAAATCAATAGCGATACGCATACCGTCTTTATCAGACTCATCACGAATCTCGGTAATACCTTCGATTTTTTTGTCACGCACAAGTTCTGCAATACGCTCAATCAGCTTGGCTTTATTGGTTTGATAAGGCACTTCGGTGAAAACAATACGCTCACGGTCACGGTTGACACCCGTCTCACTCATCGGCTCAATAATATATCGACCACGTACATGCAAGCGACCTTTACCAGTACGATAAGCATCTAAAATACCGGCGCGACCATAGATAATACCGCCCGTTGGGAAATCAGGACCTGAGATATGCGACATCAGCTCTTCAGCAGATATTTGCGGATTTTCAGCATAAGCTAAGCAAGCGTTAATCACTTCCGTCAAATTGTGCGGCGCCATATTGGTCGCCATACCAACTGCAATACCGGTAGCACCATTAATCAATAAATTAGGAATACGCGCAGGCAACACGCTTGGCATACGCTCAGAGCCATCGTAGTTGTCTTCCCAATCGACGGTATCTTTATCCAAGTCAGCAAGCATTTGGTGGGTCAACTTGGTCATACGCACTTCGGTATAACGCATCGCTGCCGGAGGATCATCGTCAATCGAGCCAAAGTTACCTTGACCATCAACCATCGGGTAACGCAAGCTAAAATCCTGTGCCATACGTACGATGGCATCATAGACGGCACTATCGCCATGTGGGTGATACTTACCAATGACATCGCCAACCACACGTGCAGATTTCTTGTAGGCTTTGTTATAGTCATTAGACAATACATGCATCGCATACATCACACGGCGGTGTACTGGTTTGAACCCATCACGCACATCAGGCAGCGCGCGCGAGACGATCACGCTCATCGCATAATCCAAATAGGACTGCTTTAATTCGTCCACAATGGCAATAGGACTGACCGATTCGCTCATATACACTCCCTCACTCACATCTACTCTCTAGCATTGGCATATCTAAGCCATAATGGGCGACAATAACGGCACCAAAGCGCCGTTATATAATAAATACAGTGACCATCAAAAAAGGCTTAGCAACCATTCAAATCTATAGAGAATTAGCGATAGTTTTAATGTTGAATAAAAGAAGCTATTTTAGCACAAATTTGTTGATTTAGGGGGTTCTAGGTGCTATTAAAATCAAGCAAAACAGTTCAGTAATTGCTACTTTTTGCATCAATTACCATGATTTAAAAACCTTTCCCGACAGCATTGATATCACTGGCTAATTTTGCCATTGATATATATAAAGACCGTTATTTAGCCAATACCATTTAACGCCCATTTTTTCAAATAGCGCGTAATCCGAGTTATGGATTGATGCAATTTAAAAACAATCCTAAAAAGACGTCAACGCTAGATTAGCGACTTGCTTTATTGTACGATACGCCACCATACATCCTCCGATATAGACAAATCTTTATGCCAACCAATCCTCAATATATTAATAATAGCGATGCGGTAAACTCTACAGAAAATGTGACAGTACAAGCGTTAAAAGAAGATGTGCGTACTGACCGCAGCTTTGATGCGATTGCCGATCATTTTGAGAAAAAGGTCTATGGTGGCTTAAAGGGAGACATTCGATTAGCAGTATTGCGCCGTGATCTTTTTGAATACTGCGCGCAGACGAGCCACAAACTTGGGCGACCTTTACGTATTTTGGATGTGGGTGCAGGGCTTGCGCAAATTGCGATTGAGCTTGCGACTCAAGGACATATACTGGTCATCAATGATATCTCGGCCAATATGTTAGAGAAGGCGCAAGAGCGCGCTGCACAAAGTGCTGCAAACGATGAAAAATTGAATATTACGTGGTATGTATGCCCGTATCAAGAGCTTGAAGAAAAGCTGGCTGATAAGACGGAGAAGTTTGATTTAATCATGTGTCACGCGCTACTTGAATGGTTGGCAGAGCCTGCCGCGGTAATGGACTTTTTTGACCAGCAATTATCCGATAATGGAGCATTATCGCTGTGCTTTTATAATCCAGCGAGTTTTGATTATCGTAACTTGATAATGGGTAATTTCAACTTATTGGATAATGCTGAATATAAAGCCGACAATAAAAAGAGTTTAACGCCCAATCATCCGGTTGCAAAGGAAGAGGTTGAAGCTTGGCTAAAGGCGCATGAGTATCAGACTCTGATCGCCAGCGGTCTGCGCGTATTCCACGATTATTCGCCACTAAAACGTGGTGGGCATAACGATCCTGAAGCGGTCATACGTATGGAGTTACGTTACTCGCAACTGGATCCCTATAAGTGGCTTGGGCGCTACTTACATCTTCTAGCGACACGTGTCCCTTAAACACATGCCTCTTAAAAGCTTTACAACTTTAATATCGTGCGTCCTTTCGGTAAAGACAACTTAATAAACGCTATCATATGTCCTCAAACCGCTCTGACCTATCATACTCTGACCACGTGGTAGCGTTGATATCCTTTTCATCAAATACCACCACATGCTCGAGTATCGGCAAAATACCAATTTGGGTGCCGACTTCATGATTATGATGACTGGCGACCAATGACAATACCGTTTGACCATCATCCAGTTGCAAGCGATAGAGATAATTGGCACCGCGAAATACCCGACCAACCACTAAAGCGGTCTGCGTACTGTCATCATCATGGATAATGTCATCGGGACGCACCAATACCTTAATCGGCGTACCATTCGGGTAATCATACTCACAATACTGCGGCTGACCGGACGCATCATAGACTTCCATCCGTCGATAAATATCACCAAGCGCCGTCTCAACATGACCTTCTTTAATGATGCCGTCTATCATCGCGCCTTCACCGACGAACTCAGCGACAAACGGGCTGACCGGTTCATGATATAGTTCACTTGGGGTTGCCCACTGTACCAGCTTACCTTTATGCATGACGCCGACTTTATCAGCGAGCGCAAACGCTTCATTTTGATCATGAGTGACCAAAATCGCAGTGGTATTGGTACGTTTGAGGATATCACGAACATTCATTGCCAGTGACTCACGCAATACCACATCCAAGTTCGAAAACGGCTCATCGAGCAGCAATAACTTAGGCTTCGGTGCCAATGCACGAGCCAATGCCACCCGCTGCTGCTGTCCACCTGAGAGCTCGCTTGGGCGTTTATCGGCATGTTCAGACAATTCTACCAGCGCTAGCATCTCAGCAACACGGGCTTTTTTGTCGGCAGCAGACCATTTATTGAGACCAAAGCCGATATTTTTTGCCACGCTTAAATGACCAAATAGCGCATAGTCTTGAAATACCATCCCCATGCCGCGCTTGGCAGGCGCAACAGCAAATGAGAGTCGCGCTGCTTGCTCTGTGAGTCGCTGATTGTTAAGCGTGATTTTGCCGCTACGACTCTCTTCTAATCCGGCAATCGCTCTTAATGCCGTGGTCTTACCACAGCCGCTATAACCTAAAAAACAACCAATTTCACCTTGCTGTAGGTTTAGTGACAAACCATTGACTACTATGGTGTCGTCATAGCCAACCACCAAGTCCTGTACACTAAAATATGGCTGAGTGGCAGCGGTTTCATGATTCTGAATGAAGGTACTATCTAAGTTAGCAACACCTTGTTGTAATTCTCTTTCCGCTACAGCTTGCGCCATTTGCGCTTTGGTTATGATAGTCATAGGTGGCTTTTTCACATTACTTTGTCGTGCTTTACTCTGAGGCTCTACAGAATCAGAGTCTGCTGGATTTATTGAATCGTTCATCAAGTCAGTATACATAGACAGTACCAATAAGCTATTAGTGAAGAAAATCCAGCGTCACAACATTCAAAATATTAGACGTTAAAAACATGAAACTTTAAAAGTGTGAATAACGTGAGAAGCACCAATTAGAATCCGTTGATCATTTAAGCACAATATTTTAATTAAAAAATATCTTAACCCTGCTTATCGCTTTGACGCAGTAATATCCAAACAGGAATAAGACCGACCAATACAATCAACAAACTTGGTAATGCAGCGCGACCCCACATGCCTTCACTGGTCATCTCAAATACCCGAACGGCTAGCGTATCCCAACCTTGACGCCGCGTCATCAAAGTAATCGGCATCTCTTTCATCACTTCGACAAAACCCATCAACAAACCCGTCAACACCCCTGGGCTCAATACGGGCAACATCACTTGCCGCCAGCGCTGAAAAGGACTATCGCTAAGCAACTTAGCAGCTGCTTCTTGATTGACGGTCAAGCGCTGAAGCTGACGGTCTACCGGCTGAAAACTGACCGTCATAAAACGGGTCGATAGAGCCAGCAGCATCACGATCACACTCCCAGATAAAAACTGCGTGGAGGTTATGCCATAAGCAATCAGCTGATTATCCAGCCACGCAATCGGAATAAAGATCCCGACCGCTAATACCGTACCCGGCACCACATAGCCCAAATTGGCTAAAGTAGTCATAAGCTTAGTAGATTTGTCCGGATATTGACGCTTAATCCACGCAATCATAATCGCTAAGACCGCAATAAACGCAGTGGTAATACTAGCAATCATGAGGCTGTTGGTGACAAAATCAATATAGCGGGCATCAAAATCTTGCTGAAAATTTGCCGCTGTCCAATAGATAAGCTGTGCAAACGGGATCAAAAATGCTATCAAGAATACCAGCGTACAAAGCAGCATCATAGCAAGCTTAGCTGGTTTACTGACTTCAAAACGTTGGCTACTACCTTGGGTAATAATATTACCGCGTTTTGCTTGCCAATATTGTTCAAACAAGACAACGATGAAGACCACACCAATTAATAGTGCTGCCAACTGTGCCGCTGTCGTCAAGCTAAAAAACCCAAACCAAGCTTTATAAATGGCAGTAGTAAAGGTATCAACATTGAATACTGACACCGCGCCAAAGTCTGCTAGCGTCTCCATACTTGCCAGTAGCAAACCACCGATGACCCAAGGTAATGCTTGCGGTAATGCCAACCGAAAAAACACTCGACCACGACTTAAGCCAAGCATCTGCCCAGCTTCAATAGCTCGCCTACCTTGAGATAAAAAGGCTTGGCGCGCCAGCAAATAAACATAAGGATAAAAAGCCAATGACAAGATCAGCCCTGCACCCCAGACGTTACGTACCGACGGAATGGCAGTCGTAACCCCAAAATCTCTTAATGCGGTTTGTAATGGTCCACTAAAATCAACGATACCAACTGTGACAAATGCTAAGACATAAGCTGGCATAGCAAGCGGCAACATCAGCGCCCACGAAAAAAACCGCTGTCCAGGGAAGCGGTACATACTCGTAAGCCATGCCAATGCCGTGCCAATCGTGCCAGAAATTACTGTGACCATTAATAATAAAATAGCCGTATTTTTGAGGACTTGCGGCAATACGTACTCACGCATATGCCCCCAAATATCAGCGACGGGCTGTGTCCATGACAATAACACGATTAAAATCGGTACTAGCATAAACAACGAAATCAGTCCTAAGACTGATTTCGAGATGACACGTTTACGGGTAGCATGGTCTTGGCGAATAGATTTACTCGTATTGCCTGTCTCATTACTTTCATTGACAGTATTGTTCTGACTTGCAGACGATTCTGGCATTGTTATCATAAGTTGTTACCGTGTCATACGCATCATAACCCCATTAAATGACTGGCAGACTTTTATTTATAGCCTGCTTTGTCCATCATTTGAATAGCTTGGGTTTGTAATGCACCAAATTTCTGTACATTGATATCGTCTGGTTTGAACTGACCCCAAGATCTAAGCATCTCTGACTCATCAATCCCAACTTTGACTGGGAATTCTTTATCAGCGCTAGCATAAAGACCTTGTGCGTCATCAGAAGACAACCATTCCATCAGTTTCAATGCGCCATCTGCATTGTCTGAACCCGTTACTACGCCAGCACCTGAGATATTAACATGCGTGCCTGTCGTACCTTGGTTTGCCCAAAATATTTTTACTGGGAAATCAGGCTTTTCATCAAGCAGGCGACCATAGTAGTAGCTATTGGCAATACCCACTTCACACTGACCAGCAGCGATAGCTTCTAGTAGATTGGTATCATCACTGAAAACATCAGTAGCTAAGTTAGCAACCCAACCACGGATGACCGCTTCTGTTTTTTCAGCGCCTAAATGCTCCATCATGCTCGCAACCAATGACTGGTTATAAACCTTTTTCGAGGTGCGTAGACATAATTTGCCTTTCCACTTTGGATCCGCCAAATCTGCATAAGTGGATAATTGATCAGCGCTTACTTTACTTGGGTCATAAAAAATCGTACGGGCGCGCAATGACAAACCTGTCCAGCGACCTTCTGGATCACGATACTTAGCCGGTACATTTGCTTCCAAAACGCTAGAAGCAACAGGTTGCAGTAAACCTTGCTCAGCCGCTTGCCACAAGTTACCTGCGTCAACTGTCAAAAGCATATCGGCTGGGGTATTCTGACCTTCAGCTTGCAGACGCGCCATCAGTGGACCATCTTTGTCTGTAACCAGCTCAACCTTCACACCCGTCTGTTCAGTATAACGATCCAACAATGGCTTGATTAGCTGCTCATTACGTGATGAGTAGATAGTCACTGTCTGTCCATCAGCACTCGCCGCGTTGTCTTTTGCTACTTCTTGCTCAGTGCTTGGCGCTGGCGTTTCGGCATCAACACTTTCTTCTGGCGTCGATGATTTACTACAGCCAGCAAGCGCCAACATCATGCCAAATACGGCAACTGGTAAAGTAAGTTTAGCAGAAGATAAATTTGCACTGATTACATTCAATGACATGGTTTTCCCCATAATAGCGCGGCAGATAGGTAGGATAAAAAGACATTAAAAATCATGGATTGATAGGATTAAAAAGGCCCTAATGTCTGGAAAGCATATACTAATGGAAATGATATTAATTATCAATACATTTATTTAGCCCGATTATTTAGTTAAATAATCGACAATTCATGCTGTATATAGTGGTTTTTTAATGGGGTTTTGATGCCGTTGTAATGAATCTTGCCGCATTTCCAACTAAGACTTATACCAGTTATTATCTTACAATAGCCATTGCCCCAGAATAGCATTGACTGCCGCTTCGGTGCGCAATATTCGTGCACCGATATGTACCGCTTGGCAGCCTTGCCTTGCAAGCAGCTCAACTTCATAATCAATCCAGCCTCCTTCTGCACCGATAAAAACCATGCTTGGTAGTATCGATTTCTGAGGTGATTCAGAGCTTTCTAATTGTTCTTGCACATATTGTGAAAACGATAATTCCGCATAAGGGTGAGCGACAATAGCTCGATTGGTGATTAAGTTTGCCAACTCATCTTCAACAAAGGGCTTAAAGCGTTTTTGCAAACTGATACGCGGCGCGACGGTATCAACGCCTTGTTGCAGACCTTCTAATACGAACTCATCAAGGCGACTCAGCAGCGGGCTTTGCCAGTAGCTTTTTTGCGTACGATAGCTATTAATCAAAATAATATCGTGGACACCAAGCGCGGTCATATCCATAATCAGCCGGCGCAATACTTTGGGGCGTGGCAATGCCAACACTACCGTGAGGTTAAGTTTAGGCGGCGATACTGTTGCTAAATTGACATCACTTAGCAAAATACGCTCAGGCGTCATATCAGCAATGATAGCGCTGCCAAGATTGCCTTCTAACTGCCCAATTTTTAGGGTGTCGCCTACTTTCGCTCCCAGAACTTGGTTAACATGCTCAATTTGTGCCACTGCATTGATATGTGCAGATTTATTAGAGAAGCTTGCAGCCGGTAATAAGATACAGTTCATAGTGGCTCTTAATTTAAATCTTGGCTAACGTTTTGAAGAGCATGCTGCTCGATGACTTTTTCTATCATCGATAATTGACGACTCAATACGGCTTGCTGCTGATCGGTCATCCGCACGCCTGCTTGTCCTGCTTGCTTAGCCAACATTAAATGACTCAGCCAATATTTTAGTTGTTGATAAAGGAGTGTCTCATCATCGGCAGAATTTTGGTTTTCGTTCGCTTGTTCAGTATTATCCATAGCCTGATAAAAAGGGTTGTTTGGCTGATATAACGCCCCAACGCTTGCTAATTTATCCACGACGCTTTGGCAAGATTGAGTATGAACACCCATTAATACCGGTGTCGCCACACTTGCCGGCTCAACTGGATTATGTCCGCCCACCTCGACCAATGAGCCGCCAACCACTGCTACATCGGCAAGAGCATACCAATTCATCAACTCACCCATGCTATCCGCCAGATAGACTTGGGTAGTTATGTCGATAGCTTCTGCTGCACTGCGCCGTGCCATGGTCAAGCCTGAATTTTGAATCAGCGCTGCCACTTCATCAAAACGCTCTGGATGGCGCGGAACGATAATAAGTAGCGCTTTTGCCAATGCAGGGTTTGACAGTAATTGCTGCTGCCATGACAGTACCGTATTCTCTTCACCACCATGAGTGCTTGCTGCCACCCAAATTGGACGATTGACCACGCCCAAATCAATCGCCGTCACACTCGTTTTTTTTGCTAACTCTGTCTGCTCGCTATTTAAAATATCGACATCGATAGTCTTGTCATCATCTGGCTCAGACACATTAGACAATTTAGGCGTATTAATGACCCACTTTAGCGAGCCTGCTACACGGATTTGGGCGCTATGCGCACCCAATTGTCGAAAGCGTTTGGCGGAGTCATTATCCTGCGCAATGATTAAACTCAAATTTTTCATCATGCTGGTGCTGACTGCGCCAATTTTTTGATAGCTTTTAAAAGAGGATGCGGACAGTCGCCCATTCACCAAGATACTTGGCATATGATGCTCAGATAATTTGGTTAAGATGTTTGCCCATAGCTCTGTTTCTACAAATAAGGCAGCAACAGGTTGTACATGAATCAAAAAGCGCTCAATCACCGCCGGACTATCAACTGGCACATAACTGTGACTCAATCGACCTTGCGCAATGTCTTCTGCAAATCGACTGGCACCGCGCGCAAAACCAGTCTGGGTAGTATTGGTCAGCCATATCCGATAACCACGAGACAATAGTGCATCCAATAATGGCGTAATGGTATTGGTTTCTCCCAAAGAGACCGCGTGGCACCAGATGGTTTTATTTCGCTTATTAACATTGATGCTACTGTTTAAATCCGCAGCTGGCAGATACGTTTCTGTGGCTATAGGAGGCGCAGGATAACGCTTACCAAAACGCTGCTCGACTTCTTGCTTATAATTATCCCGCGCATGCGAGCGGCGCCATACCTGCAGGCGATATAACGGCTTTAATAAGCTTATGCCGACTTGATAATATACAGGCGGATTATATACCGCTTGGCTTTGCAGAGGCTGTGCCTGAATAGAAAGATTTTTTGAGGTGTCAGAAGATGGCATGCAAAAGCCCAGATAATTAATGGAGCAGATAATAGGAGTCGCGCACAAAAAACGCACCAATTCTACCTGAATTTATTGCCAAACAATACGTTTTTAAATTCAAGGATGTTGGTCATCGTTTTTTAGACCAAAATAATAATGAGTAAGGCTATTACGATAATGACTGCAAACAGTAGCTGATAGCGCTTAAGGCTATGCTGCTCTTGCTTTTGGGTGTTGATTAACGTTTGTGCTTGTTGCCACTGACCGACCAAGCTTGCCGCTTCGATGTGCCCATTTTCTGCCGCTTGCTCGAGCCAATATTTACCGACCTTAAGGTCTTGCGTAACCCCTACGCCTTGATAATACATTTTACTCAGTAAGCGCTGAGCGCGGCTGTCATTTTTACTTGCCGCTTGTTGCACCCATTCAACCCCAGCCTCTATACCAGCGACTTTATCAGCGCCTTCGTTTGCTATCAGACCTTCGCCGAGCAGCTCATACATCGCCAAGCGCAACATCGCAGCACTGTTTCCTGCATTTGCAGCGTCTTCTAATCCTAGCAGGGCCTGCTGCTTTGCTTGCTGATGCGCCTCTGAAAAGACGACTTGCTTACGGGGTTTTTCTTGCTTGGCAATATGACGTTCAAACTGATCTAAAACCTTGCACGCCTTCTCATATTCAGTTTCGCCCGTGGTCTGTGTTACTTCTATCTCATGTAGCTCTGTTAATAGTTGGCTAAAAATCTCTGGCGTGGGTGGTTTTTTTGCGACTGCCGTGGTTTTTACTGGTTCTACTATAGGTGCTGCCGTTGCGTTTGTTATTTCTATATCTTCTGCTAATGGCATTGATGTAATTGTAGTAGCTGCTGTAGACGATACATTACCCGCTTTGTCATATGAAAGTTGATTTGTCGCCATGTCTATGGACGACTTACTATTCGAATAAAAGGATGTGCTACTATTTTCAGGGCTTACTTTCTCAATAAATGCCTTTTCATTTGCTGTTTGAGTGTTTGGTTTATCTGCTATGGTCGTATTAACCAAATGAGGCTGATGATTTACAGATTTTGGCAATCTGTCACTAACGGCTTGGTATAAGCCGCTAGCGACTTCACCACCTTGCGCCGATTTAAACGCGCGGTCGATATGACCAAATAAACGCATCCCTATCGGTTCTAAAGCAAAGAAAAGCGAGGTATTAGCTTTATCACTGCTATCTTTGGTATTAACATCAGTATCAGCGCCATAAAACATTGCCATATGTTGATAAAAATCATCGGTCGTCAGTACTAATTCAGGATAGCGGGCATCTAGCTCAAACTGACCAAACCAACGCGGCGATTGTTGCCATTGCTGTGCTAATACTCGTCCTGCATAAAACGCCAAAAATACCATAAAATTACGATAGCGCGCATCTTTTAATAACGTTGCTTCATCCCAAATGCTTGTTTTGACCATATCGCGGCGTATCTGAGACAGTAACGTATCTATGCGCTGTAAGCTTGCCAGCGATTCATCCAAACCACAGTGATGCAAATCCACTTCGTAAGCGATACCGCCTGCGACAGCACGCCTTACCAAAAAATCTTGCCAATAACCTGTTGCAATATAATCAAGGGGCGTTAAGGGCGATGCAGACATAAGAAACGCGTATCCTTTAAAAAAGTAAATTAATCATAGAGGCAATGAACTACAGGCAGTTATGCAAAATATAGTGCATACCTTAACTTAAAATATGTAGGGCTACAATAATGGACTAAATAAGCGTATCACATTATCAAACAAGCGTTCAGCCTTATGACGCCGTTGCCACTCATCCAAGGTTAAAAAACGACAGCTTTGTAAATACGAATCTTGACAAGCGGCAACTTGCGCGACCATTTCAGGCGTATAAATCGCCAAACTGACTTCCATGTTCAGGTAAAAGCTGCGCATATCGATATTGACGGTACCAAATATACAATAATCGTCATCTATAACTACTGTTTTGGCATGCAGCAGACCACCCTTAAACAGAGCAATGCTAACGCCCGCTTCTAACAACTCTTGGTAATACGCTTGCGAGGCGTGCTGAACTAAGAATGAATCAACCTTTTCAGGGATAATCAGCGTAACTTTGACCCCGCGCTTGGCTGCCGTCACTAGCGCGCCTGACAAAGCTTCATCCGGTACAAAATACGGCGTTGTGATACAAATACAGTGATTAGCACGATGTAAAACGGTTACTAAGGTATTATAAATAACGTGAGCGGTCACTTGTGGCGCTGAAGGAATCAGCTGCGCGACCACGCCTTTTACCACCGGCATCTGCGGAATCACTGTCGACATCGCACCAGTACAGGGGTTTTCTACATTTTCTAGCCCATCATCCAATACTTTGATGCGACTATTGATGTCATTAATCGTCGGATTGCGCACATATAGCTTACGTGTGTAGCTGTTGACTCGTTGATGCAGCGCATCTAGATTGTCACTGTTTTCCGCCCCGATATCGGTCACCACCACTTTTGCCATTGCAGTCGCAATGCTAATGTCATTATCACTGACACTGCGTATCGCTACATCAATCCATTCACCGACGTCTTTATTCTGCTTAAAAAACTTAGGATCAACCAAATTAAAGCTACCGATATAACCGATATAACCGATATAACCGATATAACCATCAATAACCACGATTTTACGATGATTACGCAAATCTGAACGCTTAAATAACGTTTTAAACAACCCTACTGGCAATGACTGATGGACAAAAACGCCTGCTTTTTCTAATTTTCGATGGGCTTTACTGTTAAAAAAACTAAAACTCCCCACACTATCAATCAGAATATGACACTCAACTCCGCGTTGAGCGGCTGCCATTAACGATTCTATAACATCAAGCACCTGCCCCTTAGGATAAATAATATAAAACTCCATCAAGATACTGCGCTGAGCGGCATTGATGTCATCAATCAAACGTTTAAAAATAATATTGGCGTGTGTCAACAGTTGCATATCATGGTTTGAGAATACCCCAAACCCTGTCCAGCGCGTACCGATATGACTGACCCCACGGTAATGAGTCGGCAATACCTCTTGCCCTTCGTCAAACACCAAGCGCTCCCGTTGTGCCATCTCATTCATCAGTAGTCGCGCTTGATCCATTCGCTGGCGATAACGTCGACCTATCATCGGCTCACCCACCAGCACATAGGCAATCAAGCCAAATACGGGCAAAGTAAACAAAACCGCTATCCATGCAATTGCCACCCCAATATTGCGCTGTACCGAGACAATACGCAACGTCATCACAATCATAAGAATAATATGAAATATCAGACCTAGCCCAGCAAAGTCTGTCCAAGACCATGCTGCCACTTGCTGCTCAGTAGTAGATAAAGCTTCTATTGTTTTCGCCTCCAACTGGTAATAGCACAATATAATCAAATACAACCAATCAAGTATAGTAGCTTTTATCCGCCGCGCAATAGGTAACTATTCGTTGACTAGGTAGTTGTCATATGGGCTATCACATCATCTAGCCATACTCTCAAAAGCCTTTTTAATAATCATTTTTTAAAAAATGTAAAATAGTGTTTGACAGCCATGTGTAAATCTATATAATACACACCCACAGCAGCAGAGCTTAGTGACAAACTTAGAGCTCAGTTGATGTTGAATAAATTGCTTAGCAATTGTTCGAAGGGTGATTAGCTCAGTTGGTAGAGCGTCTGCCTTACACGCAGAATGTCGGCGGTTCGAATCCGTCATCACCCACCACTATTTAGTATAGCGTTACTCTTAAGTAGTA
>Ga0136557_1000044_pt1 | contig 94635 bp, 87 predicted proteins | sample AntRauTorckE6832_FD_104796 | JGI IMG/M metagenome (GOLD analysis project Ga0136557, IMG submission 104796) | Saline lake microbial communities from Rauer Islands, Antarctica - Metagenome Torckler E6 #832 | ecosystem: Environmental > Aquatic > Non-marine Saline and Alkaline > Saline | place...
GCACAGGAGGTATCTGCCCATATTGATGGGGCGAATTCAAATCGAAAACGAAATAGTTATGTCAAAGAACATGTACTTTCAATACTTTATAGCATTTTGATATTTTTTAACCGGACAGTAGTGCCCTGCTTATTTTAAATTTAAGCTCCTTTATGCGGCGCACAATCATAAGGTTGTGCGCCCTTATCTTGTAAGGATCTTTAGATGAACAGCCCGGCAAAGAAACGCATATCGTTGATTATTCCCGCTCACAATGAGGCGGAATCGCTGCCATTGGTTCTACGCCGCATTCCTGCATGTATTGATGAAGTTATTGTGGTTGATAATGGTTCTACCGATGCAACCGCCGAGATAGCGAAGCGCCATGGAGCCTGCGTGGTGCAGGAGCCGGTGCTGGGGTACGGGAGTGCGTGCCTTGCAGGGATCAAGGCGTTGCGTTCTTTGCCGCCTGGATATGTTGCGTTTGCTGATGGAGATGGAAGTGACAACCACGCTGAAATCAGCACGTTGCTTGAACGTATGCGGGATTTTAAGCTCGATCTGGTCCTGGCGCAACGGGTACCGATTGAGCGTGAAGCCCTGAGTGTGCAGCAGCGTTTCGGCAACGGCCTCGCCACCAGTCTGATTCATTTCCTCTGGGGTGGCCCTTATCAGGATCTCGGTCCCATGCGTATTATCCGTTGGGAGGCTCTGCAGCAACTGGATATGCGGGATAAAAACTTCGGCTGGACCATTGAAATGCAGATCAAGGCACTCCAGCAGGGGCTGGCTATTATGGAGATTCCGCTTGCGTATCTGCCGCGTATAGCCGGAACGTCTAAAATAAGTCGCACTGTATCCGGGGTATGTCGCGCTGGGAGTAAGATCCTGTGGATCATAGCGCGAGAGGCCTGGCGTGATCGAGTCTACGTATGTCAGCGTCTCTTGCGCCGCCGTGCTAAAAACACTGTGATGCACAGCGCAGATACCGGCGCTGCAAACACATAGAAACTCAGTAGAGTGCTTTCCTGCCATATGCCACTTATGGCTCTTGTAGCGGCAACCTGATAGCTCAACAGCACCGTCCAACTCAAAATTATTCCAGCTGAAAATGGCGGGGCAGATGGCGCAAGCGGGAGGAAGGCAAGGAGATACAACGCGTACCACGGATGCAGAGTTGGAGTGAGAAGCAGAAAAGCCAGAGTTACGCTTATGCATGCACCTACGCAGGCAGAAGTGCTCCTGACCTTTCTCCTGGTGCTACACCCAAACAGGCGTAACCACTGCCACCAGAAAATTAGGCAGAAGGCACCACCCAGAAGCATGCGCGCATTCTGCCCGGACTCTGTCCATTCACGTAGAGAGCGGAAGGCAAAGCCGGAGAATTCCCAGTGTTGTGTGTACAGGTTGAGGGTGGTAATGCCGTTACGCAATTCAGGCCAGAACGGGATACATACACCTATACATACTGCACCTGACGCGAGGAGAAACGGGACGCGTGCGCGAGTGGGTAAGTGGGTGAACAGCAGGGGGGCGAAGATGAGGGGGAAGACCTTGATCATGATCGCCAGTCCCAGCGCAAATCCAGTTCCCAGCCCGGAAACGCGCTCTGATTTTTCCGCTGCTTGATTGCTAGTGGGCTTGATAACGGGATTGCTAGTGGGCCTGATTGTGAAGTAGATGGCCAGGAGGATGAAAAACACCGCTGCAACATCCACATGTCCGGAGGCGGAACTCTCGAGCACCGCAAGGGGGTGCCAGGCATATACACACAGCCACGCTGGATGGCGCCGCAGGTGGTGAAGTAGAAGTAGAAGCAGAACACAGTTGCCCAGATCAAAGAGGATAAATATCCCCTTGAGTGCCACAAGGCTCCCGCCAGCGAGAGCAAAGATGAGCTGCGCCACGGGGGGATAGATGGTGACCAGCTCGGGGTGATTGATCAGGGCTTGAATCTCAGTCAGATATTCCCGGGTTGGTGCCAACGCAGCTGGCGCATGGGCGTAAGGGTTATGCCCCAGACGCAGATGGAACCCATCCCACAGATAACGGAAAATGTCGTCGGATAGTTCCGGCATCCGCGCGATAAACAACAGGCGCATAAGCAGGGCGACGCAGGTTATAAACACACCGCTTATCACATAGTGTCTGGTAGCAAGCTGTCTTTCTAAAGCCGGAAAATGATTTTCTGCCAACCACCCCAGTACACACAGGGCACTCACGATGAGGGCGCAGGTGGTGACAAATGCAGGCAGCTGGAGCAGAAAGCTATTAAGCCTGGCCAGATACAGATACGCAAACGCAACACAGACAATAATAATGACTGAAATGGAGATGGAGATGGAAATGCTGCCAAACGGTGCAGATGGGTGTGTGGCACATAGAGCAGGGCGCACCCGCGTAACGCGCTGGGTGTTTTTATGTTGTGTATTCATGTTATGGATTTCCATGGGGAGCATTCTCCCCGCCGGGTATAGTGGTTGCAATTTAGGTAAGCTCTGGGCAGCTGAAGAGGAAACTACCCAAATGCGTTTAATAAGTCCACCTGAGGCGGAACAGCTATTGTCGAGTGTGATTACCCTTGATGCGCGTCCGCGTTCAGTATGGACGCAGGGGCATATCCCCGGAGCTTGTTCCTTCAGCTGGGAGGACTATACCAGAACGGATACCGATGGCGTCAAGTATCGCACCCTGCCTCCGCAAGAACTGGCGCAGGCGCTCGGACACCTGGGCATCGATGCGACTACAGATGTGCTCATCTATGCGGATGCGGATACAAGCTGGGGTGGAGAAGGCTGGGCTGCATGGATATTGGCGCGGCTGGGTCACATAGGCACCGTGTATATCCTCGACGGAGGTATCCAGGCATGGCAGGGCGCAGGCTTGGAGCTTGAGACCGGTGCGGTGAACTGTGCTGCAGCAGCAGAACCACGTGAATATGTGCTCAATCTGCACGAAGAACTCAACATCAGCGCCCAAACGCTACATGAGAACAGGGGAAGCTATACCATCGTGGATACGCGCAACTACTGGAACGAGTGGCTGCTGGGGCATATCCCGGATGCGATCCATATCAACTGGGAAGATTTCTACACCGGCGAAAATCATCGCCCTCTGGATGCAGAAGGGTTGAAAAGGTTGTTGCAGCAGCATGGTGCAGATCCGCAAAAGCCGGTGGTGTACTACTGCACCGGTGGCATCCGTTCCGGTTATACGTGGCTGGTGCATGCCCTGGCCGGGTTACCTGTGGCGATCAATTTTGAAGGGGGAAGTGAGGAATGGAACGCGCGCATACAATAGATGATAACGCGATGAGAACGAAACCCCTACAGGGCATGGTGGATACATGTAACAGCTGTGGTTTATGTATACGTCAGTGTGCGTTTCTCAACCGCTATGGGAGCCCGGCACGTATTGCGCGTACCGCCCTGGAGAGCGACGAATATGCGCACGCCTTCGAGTGCAGCCTGTGCGGGTTGTGTGATGCGGTGTGTCCCCATCATTTGCAGGTGCGGGATATGTTTCTGCACATGCGCCGGCAGGCGGTGGAGCGCAATCCCGAACTGTTGAAACGTTTTAAGGGCCTGCGCAGTTACGTAGGTATGGGGCGTTCCAAATGGCTGCAAAGCTATGCATTGCCGGCAGGATCTACGCAGGTGTTTTTCCCCGGGTGCGCGCTTCCGGGTACGCGCGCTGATCTGACCTGGGCGGTGTATGTCCACCTGACACAGCAGATCCCCGCTCTGGGGCTGGTGTTGGATTGTTGCGCCAAGCCGTATCACGATATCGGTATGCAGATACAATTTACCCAACATATCCATGATTTAGGCAGTAAACTGCAGGAGCATGGCATCACCAGGGTGATCACCGCATGTCCGAATTGTTATGAAGTGTTCTTTCGCTATCTGCCCCAGGTGGAATTGACGAGTGTGTATGAAGTTCTGGGGCAGGATATCTCTGTGGAAGATACACCCGGTGATGTTTCAGAGCAGCCGAAGGTTACCGTGCATGATCCCTGCGTTAATCGCACACGTATGGGTGTGCAGAGAGCGGTGCGGAACCTGATTGAGGCGCGTGGTCTTGCAATCACCGAGATGAAGAATCACGCTGGAACTACCATCTGCTGTGGCGAAGGGGGATGTGTGATGGCTACCGCCCCCGATCTGGCTCAGAGCTGGCGGCGCCAGCGCGTGCATCAGTCAGACGGCCTGCCCGTAATTACCTATTGTGCCGGATGTTTCGAATACCTGAGTACCGATATGCCCACCCTGCATGTGCTGGATCTGCTTAACACCTCCACCAGCGCGGATCTTAAACCAGTACAGCCCACCCGCGGGCTTAAACGCTACCTGGATCGATTTAACCTGAAACGCAAGGCGGAAAAATATATGTACAATCAGGCCGATGTAACAGCGAACGCAGATGAAGGAACTCAGAAAAAGAAGAGGGGGAATATCTGGGGGCGCCTGGCTCTGCTGGGCTTTCTGCTGGCGGCTATTGCGGCGCTCAAGCTCTCCGGCGCCAGCGCCTACTTACAGCCGGAGCGCCTCCAGGGGTGGATTTCAGACTATGGGTATTGGGCTCCGCTTATCTATATCATGTTGTATTCTGCCACTCCGGCTTTGTTTATGCCAGGGCTCCCTCTGACAATCCTCGGCGGGATGCTTTTCGGCCCGGTTTGGGGCGTGGTGTACACCATAATCGGTGCCACCAGTGGTGCATGTGTGGCATTTCTGGTGGCGCGTTACCTGGGGCGTGATTGGATCAGCAGCAAAATGACTGGACCGCGCTGGCAAAAGCTCGATGCAGATGTAGCGCGCCATGGGTGGAAGATTGTCGCTTTGACACGCCTGATTCCGCTGTTCCCCTTTAATCTGCTCAATTACGCCTTCGGCATCACTCGTATCCCCTTTGTTCACTATGCCATAACCTCGTTTATCTGTATGCTCCCCGCCACTATCGCATATGTGTCTCTGTCCAGCTCTGTAGGTCAACTGCTCAAAGGTGAGCTCTCCATGGAGTTCGGCATCGGTTTAGGGTTGGTGGTGCTGCTCTCACTCTTGCCCTTGGGATGGCACCGCTATGCTGCGGCTAAAAAACTCCGCATCGAGGAGTAGCATGAATACAGACGTCAGACTGTTACTGAGATATTGTCTTCATACGCTCTGTGCTCTTAGCATAGCAGGTATGGTGATGCTGCCCCATGCCGGCTTCACATCTCGGCCCGTCGAGAGCGCTTTGCCAGAAGGCGAGAATTGCTCAACATGTGAACCAATTCCCGGCGTATTGCACCTGTACACCAAAGATCCACATACGTGGGAGATTGACTCTGCCGGTCCACAGGCGCGCCTTGAATTCTCCCGCACGGAAAACAGTTTCCGTTTGAGCGGGGACGCACCCGAAGCGGATACGCGCTACGCTCTGATTCAGCATGAATCAAGCTATCCGGACGGGAAAGGGTATATTGTTGCTACCGGCATTAGCGACACTGAAGGTACCATCCAATTGCAGGGTTCATGGAAGCGCTGGCAAGGTAAATTCTGGCTTGTGCCTTATACCGATGTAGTAGAAAAACCCGGTGATACCAATATAGATCGGCTTCGAAGCTGGAATCCGGAGCGTTATCTGTTTGAGGGTAGAGAGCTGTAGCAAGGAGATTGAAAATCTACGGAGATTGTTTGTGTCAAACAATCTCCTTCTTGCACTAACTCGACAATCGCATTAGAGTAAAAGTTTTTTGTAAACCAGCATATAAGGAACGAACTTATGGGATTGTTACATCGATTGTTCTTCAGTAAAAGTGATCTTCCTGCGCTGCGCAAGGCGGTGTCTGCACAACGTCATGCTGATGCCCTGCTGATCGCTGAAGAGTTGCAGGAGGCTGACCTTGATGCCGAAGAGCGCGCTGAGGTTGAAAGCCTGGTGAGTCAGGCAGGGGACAAGCTGGCGCGGGTTAATCTGGATGAAGGAATGTATCTGACCCAGGAGCAGCAGTGGGAACGCGCCGCAGAACACCTTGAACTTGCGCAAGAGCAGGTTTTTTCCTCGGAGCTGAAACAGGAGATTGAACTCACTCTGCAACATTTGGATGCGCGTCGGAGCGGTTCATTTGCTGACCCGGCAGCTACATCCAACTCTACATGCAGCAGTTGTGACTCCACTGCGGACGCAGCGCCTGAGTCTTTTCCAGAACAGGATCTGCCGGACTTCGACGCCCAATTGGAGCTCATTCTCACTAGCTATCCCGAAGATCTTATGCCGCGCTATCAGAATAAAAGCCAGGAGTTCAAGGAGGCCTTTGTGCTCGGGCATCAGGGTGAAGAGGTGGAGGCGTTAAAGCGTTTCGGCGCCCTGCCGGCCGCAGAGCAGGATGATCTGTTTGATTTTGAAGCCGGGTGTCTGATGGCACGCCTGGGCGAAGGGCCCAAAGCCTGCGATGCTCTGTACTCTGCACTGCAGCAGAATCCCGCCCTCGAGCTGGCTACAGAGATCATGGTCTCGGTTCTCATTGGTATGAAGGAATATCAGAAATCCATCAGTTTTATTCAGGAGATGATGGCGAAAAACCAGAGCCCGCCCTTCTGCCATGCCCAACTCGCCACGATATATTACGCTCAGGATGACGCCGACAGTACCCTGAAACATGCCCTTGAAGCGATTGAAGGCGGGTATACGGATCAGAATATTGTGCTGATGGCTGCCATGCTCCACGAAGCGAAAGGCCAGTTTCAGGAAGCCGAGGCGCTCTACCGTAGAATACAGTCCTCGGCAAAAGGCTGCGGTGCCGGAGGAATGAACCTTTATCTGGCCGAATTCCTCCTGCGTCAGAAACGTGAGCTACGCCAGATTCTGGACGCCTTCAACAGCGCCTGTCGCCAGGAGCCGGATAATCCGCGCTGGCAGTTGCGTGTGGCGCAGACATATCTGGGCCTGGGTTGGGAGAAACGCGGACAAAAACTGCTCAAGATGGTGGTTCGTGACCCCAATCTGATGGAAGCGTTACGCGTCGAAGGGGAAGCCATGCTGGCAGAATGATGCATGGGACGTAACCACTTATCAGCTACTTTCTGAGGTGTGACGCCGTCCCGTATATCCAATGATCTTTCTTTAAAAATTTCATTTAGTTACAACTGCATTTCTGCCTACGGGCTGCACATCGTCCTACAGGATGAAATCGGTGGAAAGGAAGCGGGATTGCCTGTCGGTGACAATGTTGTTAATGATTCGCTTGTTCATGCCGTTTTCCTTTGCCGCCACCAGGGTGCGGATGGAAAAAACCCTCAATGCGTCGCTCACCGACAAGGTTCCTTCTGCTGATGCCTTTCGGCCGGTGAAAGGGAAGGTGTCGGGCCCGCGCTGGCATTGGCTGTTGATGTTGACGCGGCATACCTGGTTTACAAGGGGGTCAATTAACTCGGCGAGTACTTCCGCATCGCTGCCAAATAGGCTGACCTGTTGCCCGTAGTCTGACTTGATGACATAGTTCATGGGCTCGTCAATGCTCTTAAAAGGCACAATCGGTACTACGGGGCCGAACTGCTCTTCGGTATACAGTCTCATTCCGGGTTGGACCGGATACACTACGGCCGGAGACATGAAGGTGTGATCTGCCATTCCACCGCCATTGTTGATGATCCCGGCTCCTTGTGCGCAAGCGTCATCAATCAGGTCTTTTAGATACTCAGCCTTGTCCGGTTCGGGGAGGGGGGTGACGGAGACCCCTGGCTCCCAGGGCATTCCTGGCTTGAGTTTTTCCACCGCGCCGGAAAATTTTTCGAGAAACTCGGAGATAACATCTTCATGGACAAAAAGTATTTTGAGGGCGGTACATCTTTGCCCGTTATAGGAGAGTGCGCCCAGCACACATTCTTCTACGCTATGCTCTAATTCGGCGTCCTTCAGGACAATCCCTGCGTTTTTCGCCTCCAACCCCAGTACACAGCGCAGACGGTGCGGTTTTGGGTGTTGCTGTTTCAGAATGTCTGCCACACGGCTGCTGCCAATGAAGGCCAGAACGTCAATACCCCCCGACTTCATCAACGGCGCGATCACTTCCTCTCCTTCGCCGTACACGGTATTTACCACCCCTTTCGGGAACGAATCCCGAAACGCCTCAAGAAGAGCCTGATGCAGCAGAACGCCTAATTTGGGTGGTTTGAAAATAACCGTGTTTCCCATGATCAGGGCAGGAATAAGGGTGGTAAAGGTCTCATTGAGGGGGTAGTTGAATGGCCCCATACACAGGACTATTCCCAGGGGCCCTCGCCTTATCTGGGCGATTACCCCTTGCTCGATTACGAAACGCGACGATGCGCGATCCAGATCCTTGAGTGCCCCGATAGTATCCTTGATGTATTCTACAGTCCGGTCAAATTCCTTCTGTGCATCCTGTAGTGTTTTACCTATCTCCCACATCATAAGGCGCACAACTTCATCGCGCCTCGCAACCATGCGATGGGCAAATGCCTCTACATGCCGGATACGCTCTCCGACAGCCATGGTGGGCCATGCTCCGCGTCCATGGTCATATGCGCTGCATGCGGCGTCGAGGGACTCCATGGCTTGTTTGTGCGTAAGTAACGGATAGCTCCCGATAATCTTCTGTGTGATGCCGGAGCCCGATGATATGCGTATAGGTGAAAGAACTTCCTGCTGCTCTCCTGTCCACTCGACTATTTCACCGTTGCACAGATAGTGTCTCTGCTCAATCGGGGCATTGATGCGGTATTGCTCCGGGATATCTTCTTCAGCAGGGAAAAGTGGTAAGGTCATACACGTTACTCCTCTTGACTAAATATCGGGCGGACTTTTTACGCCGCCGCCATCAATCTTCTTTGCGGCCGTCAGGATGGGTTGTGCCTTTCACCGCCCCCCGTTCTCCGGTGACAAAATCGTTCTGCATATAGCTGATCACTTCGTCAGTGGATACAACCTTTGACATCGTGCTCTCGGCAATAGTCAAGGCCGTTTTCTGGTTGGCGGTAGCGGTTGCGACGGCATCGCTTACCACCACGACATCGTACCCACGTGAATTACCTGCGTACGCGGTGCTGAGAATACATTCATCCGTCCACAGACCCGAGAGAACAATGGTGTCAACACCGGCTGCTTTGAGTTTTTCATCCAGATATGAGTTGCCGTTCTCATCAAAGTTCCAGAACATATCCAGATGCTTTCCATGGTAGAACCAGCCAGCGGAGATTTCCTCTTCTGATGGAGCTATCTCTGCCAGAGGTTCCATACCGGGGGCGCCGGTAAAGACATAGATGGCGTTCTGCGGGTCCTCCGGGCGCAACCCTTTGGGGCCATACCATCGATCCATGGCGTTGGAAATACCGTCGTCAAAAGTGCGGGTCCATGAACTCCATGTTATGCAGACCCCGTCACTCTCCGATTTTGCGGCGCGAAAGACATCCACCAGTTTAACCAGGTTCGGGAGAATACCCCCGGCGTATGGCCTGTATTCCTCCTGGCAGTCATCGAGGAGCAGGGCGATTCTGCGCGGGCGATCCTTTAAATCCCATGCTGCCCAAAAGCTCAGCGGCTGCCCGTTTGGACCTCCCGGAGTTTTACTGTAATTGTCCATCGGCTGTAGCGCGAGAGACTTATCCCGATGCTTACACGGTTGTTGAAGAGCTTCTTCGAGTGTCGGGATATTACCTTCAGTGTCATTCATCGCAGTGCTCCTTTTATCGCCAAGCATTTTTACCACAGATTATCGATGTGATTTCTAATCTGAAAGATTTATCGCCGTTGATAAAGCTTACCCGAGGTATATACTACACAGAACGCTACATCCTGACATATGCCCTGTCAAGAAACCCTAATCTATATTGCCCTCCTCTTGGAATTGCTATTACTGCTAGTATAGTTGGGGGTGTGATTGCATTTTGCTAATTTCCGTGCCCTTTGATATATTTTTTTCCAACTCTTATTCCAGAGGTTTCCTATGCCTGCCGATTCTGACCCGCAAGACACGGTTCTGCGTATCCGTGAGATGACTATCGATGATTTTCCGGTGGTATTTCATATCGGTGAAGAGCTGTTTACTTCCGACTATTCCCCGAGTATGTATCGCACCTGGGACGAGTATGAAATCACCACACTGTACAATTCCGACAGTGAGTTGTGTCTGGTGGCCGAATACGGAAAACAGATTCTCGGCTTTGCTCTCGGCACCACGGTGGACAAGAGTAATTCGTCCTGGAAATATGGCTATCTGGTTTGGCTCGGGGTGAAGCCCGGCACTCAGAAAGGCGGAGTTGGTGCAGCTCTGTTCAGGGAGATCAAGCGGCGCATGCGCGAGCAGGGGGTGCGCATGATTATCATAGATACCGACGCGGATAACGAGGCGGGCATTCGCTTTTTCAAGAAGCAGGGTTTCGGCAATATTCAGCAACATGTGTATATGACCCTCAATCTTTCACGCAGAAAAAAGCGCAAGAAGGGAAAGCTGGCATGAACGAGCGTCTGGAGCGTGTCTGGCACGCCATCGATCCGGCACGCCTGCGTACAACACTGATTGAGATGCTGGATATCTATTCTCCGGCGGGTAAAGAAGAGGATGTTCAGCTCTATCTCGAAGATCTCCTGCATAAGGGCGGGTTCAGCGTGGAACGCCAGATTGTGGAGGAGGATCGCTATAATCTGCGCGTGATGCTGGGGGATGAAAAGCCACACTTTTACCTGGTGGGGCATGTGGACACCGTTCCGGCCTGGGATCTGGAGGAGTTTGAGCCCGTGGAGAAGTGGGGCGTGGTGCGTGGCCTCGGCAGCGCGGATATGAAAGGAGGTTGTGCCGCTATGGTGGAGGCCTTCTTCGCCCTCGCATCCCTGCCGAAAAGAGAGCGTCCAGCCGTGGGGCTACTTCTGGTGGTGGGGGAGGAGGAAAACGGTGACGGGAGCGCAAAATTTCTGCAAACAGAGACCCCACCCTGGGTGGTGATCGGCGAGCCCACCTCGCTTACTCCCTGTTTCAGTCATTACGGTTACCTGGAAGCGGGGTTGGTAACGCGCGGCCACCGCATTCACTCATCCCTGCCCGAATTGGGGCATAATGCCATCGAGTCGATGCTCAAGGTGCTCCTGCATTTGTGGCGCCATCCTCTCTTCAGCCGCGAAACCTCAGAACTGGTGTATTCCATCCGTGAACTCAGCTCCTCGCGCGCCGGTTTCGTGGTGCCCGATCGCTGTGAGGCGTGGATCGATATTCATTTGGTTCCTGAAACTGACTCAGCTAACGTGCGCCGCGAAATGGAGAAACAGATTGAAGAGGCCGCGCACTTTATAGACAACCTCGATATTGATATTTCGTTCACCTTTGATTCCCGCGGTTACCGTCTGGATTCGCATAACAGACTTGCCGAGGTGCTGGAGGAGATATACCCACGCTTGAATCTGCCTCTGCAACACGATGCCTTTCGTTCCCACTCGGACGGCAACCTTTTTTTCGAAGCGGGGGTGAAGCCGCTCATCCTTGGCCCGGGTTCTCTGGAGACGGCCCATACCCCCGATGAGCAGACAACTCTGAGTGAGGTGGAAGCCGCCGCACGTATTTACGCAGCTCTGTGTCTGGCTGCCATGACATAAATCTTTCTGATACGTATGTCACAAGCCCTTACTGAACACCAATAAACGTAGCATTGCTGCCTTTTGTCGTAGGCTAGCTTGAATAATATATTTATGTGATTTTAGGTGTTTAGTATTAATCTGCCTCCGCGCCAGTATCGGGCAGTCTGACAAAGACAGATAAACGTTTTTAGCCGCTTTGGCGCTGTTAGCACTAATAGTAAGGGAAATTTACTGGAGGCTTACATCCGGAAAATCGGTGGTAAACTTGTTACTGACAGGTATAAATCCAGACGATACCCGGGAGCGGATGGAAAACATTCTGCTCAAAGGGGTTGGAGCGTTATATCTAATGCCAACCAGTTCAGGAGGCAACATGTCTCAACCCGGCAGTGAGTTGTTTTTTTCGGTGCGTCCTAAGCTGATTGGTTATTACTTCGGTCAGTTTTGTCTGATTATGGCCGGGCTGAACGTGGTTACCTTCACGGTAGCGCTATTCTCAGCCCCTGACTGGCGCATCTCTCTGAGTTATGCTCTTATAGTGATCAGCCTGATACTCGCCTGGCTGGGGCTCAAACGCCTGCGTGTCTCACAGCAGATGCAAATAAATGAAGCGATGGTACTTGCTGCACTGGTATTTCTGCTTGTGCCATTTCTCATGAGCGTTCCGTTGCAGGTTGCGGGGATTCCGTTCATGGATGCGTTGTTTGAAACCGTGTCCGCAGTCACTACCACCGGCCTCAGTACCTTGCCCGGTATGGAAGGCAAACCCTTTATCTTCAGCTTTTCGCGTGCCTGGATGCAGTGGTATGGCGGGCTGGGCATTGTGGTTTTCTCTCTGGCACTGGTGCTGCGCCCCGGCCTGTCAGCCCTGCGTCTGGCGGCTCTGGATGATCCAGATGATCTGGTGGGAGGTGCGCGTGCGCATGCCAAACGGATTGTTCTTATCTATGCCCTGCTTACTGTTAGCGGCATTATTCTATGGCTTGTGCTTGGAGGCTCTCTGCGCGACGGGATGCTGTATATCCTTTCCGCTGTATCCACTGGAGGCTTTGCTCCCACGTCTGGCAGCTTTGCCGATTTGCCCTATGTACGTCTGGCCTGGCTCACTACTCTGGCAACACTCGCCGGAGCCCTGCCGCTGGCTCTTTATCATCAGATGTGGAGAAGAGGATTGCGGCCGTTGCTCGACAATGTGGAGTTGCGTCTTCTGGTGTGCCTCATCGTGGTGATGTCCATGCTGGTGACACTATCCATGCATAGTCAGGGTACCTCCTGGTTAATGGCTCTGCACCATGCTCCGCTTATGGTGTGTTCTGCGCAAACCACCGCGGGCTTTTCAAGTATGGATCCGGCTATTCTTGATCCCGCCTCGAAACTCCTGCTGATGTTTTCCATGGTTATCGGTGGTGGTGTCGGCTCAACAGCAGGTGGTTTCAAGCTGTTGCGCCTGTTGGTCGTGCTATCTGTGATCCGCCACTTTGTCCGCACCACAAGTGTGCCGGCCGACACTGTGTTGCAGCACAAGCTCGGCAAAAAGGTGCTGGAAAATGATGAGATTCAGGATGCTCTGATGATCATCATGTTATTTGTCGGAGCCATTGTTCTGTCGTGGCTTGCTTTTGTCGCCTATGGCTACGACCCACTCAACGCGCTGTTTGATGTGGTTTCGGCCACGGCCACCGTCGGCCTCTCCACCGGAGTCACCGCACCTGACTTGCCAAATTTTCTCAAAGGGGTGCTGTGTTTCGACATGTTTCTTGGCCGCCTCGAATGCGTGGCCTGGCTGATTTTCTTTTATCACCGAACCTGGTTCGGTAGAAAGCGAGACAACTGATGCGAATTGTCTTTGTTGGTGCCGGGGAACTTACTGTGGAAACTGCCTCGTTGCTGATTGATCGCAGACATGAGGTGGTCATAATTGAAGAAGATAAGGAACGCATTGAAGCCCTGTCGGAGTTTCTTGACTGCAGTTTTCTGCATGGTGACGGCAGTCGCCCCAATATTCTCAAGGAGGCCGGCCCCGAACACACCGACTACCTGTTCTGTCTGACTGAAAACGATCAGTATAATATTATAGCAGCGCTGGTGGGGCGTTCGCTGGGATACGGCCATGTGGTGTTACAGATTCACAATGTTGATTATCTCACTATCTGTCGTGAACTGCGTCTGGAACATACGGTTACACCTTCGAAAACCATCAGTCGTTATCTGGCAGATACCGTGTCCGGTGTGGATGTTCTGGAACTGTCGTCACTGATCAAGTATGAGGCGCGCTGTATCATGGTGGAGATCACAGATCACATCAAAGGCAGGATCGCCGATTTCGATCTCCCCAAAGAGGCGCGTATTATAGGTATCTACCGCGATAACCAGTTTCTGATTGCTGATCCCGAGACAATTCTCAAGGAAGACGACGAGGTTCTGATTCTCACCCACAGTAAACATCTGGCTGAATTGACTAAACGTTTTACTGAAAAGGATACTTCTCAAAACAGCGACAACCTATAACCGAACCGGATTGATCTATATCAAGTAGTGTTGCTGTTAAACACTGGTTTCTTAGCGCCGATACCAGCGTGCCAGGATTCTTGTCGGAATACGCAAGTAGTAACCGATAATCATCATCTGGTTACACAGGGAGGTGAAGATATAGCCATGTTTGTGCCAGCGTCGCGCCGAGGTTACAACTGCATCGGTAAGGAGGAAAATTTTACCCTTGTTGCGTTTGATCCTACGAGCAAAGGCAAAGTCTTCCATGATCTCCAGCGCGGGAAACATATGCACGCGCATAAAATCTGCGCGCCGGATAAACAGAGCCTGATCTCCGTAGGGGAGGGCAAGCAGGCGCGCGCGCAGATTGGCGCAGTGGCAGATCCATTGCATGCTTCGTGTGTTTTTATCTGTATTGAGACGAAATGCCCCCAGCGTCAGGTGTTCTGATTTCAGGGCAGTGCGGATGCTTGTGTCGAAATCGGGTGGCAATAAAGTGTCGGCGTGCAGAAATAAAAGGATATTCCCCCGGGCCTTTTCAGCGCCAAGGTTCATCTGGTGTGCACGCCCACGTTTGCTTCGGAAAATGCGCATATCCAGACCGCGTTCCTCCAGCCGGGGAATGCACGCTTGCACTACATTCAGGGTAGAGTCGTTGCTGCCACCATCGACCAGGACAATTTCACATAGCTGCGGCACGGAACACTTGTCCACCAGGTTCATCAGGGTTGCGCTAATGTTGTTGGCTTCGTTCAGGGTCGGAACCACCACCGAGAGCAGCGCCTTCGCAGGGCAATTCTGGATATTATGTGAGGTAGCAGCATCGTCCATGGCAGTGTTCACGGAAGTAAAAAAGTACCCCGGATGCTTTCCAGGTCTTCGGGGGTGTCAATGTCGCGTAGTGGCGGCAGATAAGCGGGGTTCAGATTGAGTTTTTTTACGTTAACTGATGTCTGGTTGAGAACTTTAGCACTACCCCAGTCGATGTTGCGGAACAGTTCTGGATGAAGTTCGTTGAGACCGATAAGATAGTAGCCGCCATCCTCTGCCGGGCCCAGTACTACATCGGCGCTGCGCAAGGATTTCAGTGCTTTTACTACGGTAGCGCCTTCAATGTCGGGACAATCGGTACCCAGCATTACCGCGCGGTTATATCCTGCCTCAAAAACGTGCTCGAAGGCGTGGTTCATTCGGCTCCCCAGAGTGTCTCCCTCTTGGGGGTGGTATTCAGGATTCTTGCCAAGCCAGGTTTGCATCTTTTCGGCATTGCCGCCGCTGAAAAATATCCACAGCTCAGCGGTTTCGATATCACAGAGGGGCTCTAATGTGGATATGGTGTGTTCCGCCATTTTCTGATGCAGGCGCGTAGCCCCGTCCTCCCCCAGGTTTTCAATCAGGCGGGTTTTTACCCTTCCCCTTTCCGGGTAGCGCGTCATCACGATGATGGCGCAATGCTCCTTATCCTCCATTTTCCCCTGCTCGACCATGCTGCAAAATCTCCCGACAATGAATTATTGTGTTATAATTAATTCAAGCAGAGACTTCAAATGTCTCCGTTGCGCTTATGTCTGTATTTGTACTCTGTGTGATTGATCTATACCGCTACTTGGACCATGGTGGGACGCAAAATTGACTCCAATGCCTGCGGTGTTATACAAACCAGTAAGCCACGCCTGCCCGCGTTGATGTATATTTGGTCCAGTTTCATAATGCTGGTTTCAGCGTAGAGAGGAAGCTCTTTGCGTGTGGCAAAGGGGGACGTGCCTCCAACCATATAGCCGGTGTGACGCTGTGCTACTTCAGGTTTGCAGGGGGCAATGGTTTTACACCCAATGTTGCGTGCAAGTTCTTTGGTGGAAACATTGCAGTCTCCGTGCATCAATATAATGCACGGAGACTGTTTTTCGTCTTCCATTACCAGGGTTTTTATCACCTGGTGTTCCTCCACTCCAAGTTCCTTTGAAGAACACGCGGTACCCCCATTAGGCGTGTATTTGTACTCATGCACGCTAAAGCTTGCTCCATGTTGCTGGAGCAGGCGTGTTACCGGAGATGATGATGTCTTCTTTTTTGCCATAAGGATTGGGAAGAATATATTGTGTTTAAACCCAGGACGCTACCAGCAATCCCAGACTGAGCGCTATTATCACGACGCTCGCGATAAAAAGTACGTTTATCAGAGGAGCCAGGGTGCGGCGCATCTGGATGGAAATAGGGAATACCGCTCCTAAAGCTGCTCCACTCAGGGCGCCACCAAGGTGGGCTGCATTATCCGCCCCCACCAGGAGTCCGAAGATGAAGGCAAATAATGCCCATTTTAACATGAAATCGCGCTGAGCATGGGCAAAATGTCCCCCGATGCGGTGAAAATAGGTTACCGAAAACCCGATAAGACCGAACAGCGCTCCTGAAGCCCCGACAACAATGATCCCGGGATGCCAGAAAAGCCCGAGAACTGTAGCTGCAAGGGCGGTAAAGAGGTAGAGGAAGGTGAAACCGGCGGTGCCGATTTCGTGTTCCAGCTGGGGGCCGACCTGATACAGTACCATCATGTTGAAAGCCAGATGGATCAGTCCGCCGTGGGTAAAGGCGTACGTGACACAGCGCCACCATTGGCCATGATCGATAACCAGCGGCCACCACTGGGCTCCGAGCTCCACCAGGGTTCTGCTATCCGGAGTGAGGATGCTCCCCATCCCGTGGCCACCCATGGCGCCGCGCAGTACCAGAACGGAGAAAAGCAGCAGGTTTACATACAACAGAATCATACTTGCAGAAATATCAAAAGGGTTGTTGCCCTTGCGGATCTGTTCGGCGCGGTGTTGCCAGCGAATGATGCGCCACTGCCACTTGGTGCCGTTCATGCCTATTGAGTCAAAAATTCTCTTCCAGTCCAAACTATATGCTCCCTGGGTTGTTGGTATTGGCATATCAGTGTTTTGTGTCTTATCTACAACGAAAAAGAACTATTGCAGAAAAGGCCGAGCGGGGCAAGGGTGATATGCACCTTATGGAGTTCTGAAAATACACAGTGTAGATACCCTACACCCCGCGCGACTGCGCTTGACTCTTGGTCTGCTTTAAAGTTAATGTGGAGAATGGCGATATTACTACGAGTAAACGGTCACTTCTGCTCCATAAGGAAAAAATGATAGCATCGGCTCACAGCGGCAATCATGTGTTAAAACCGAGATGGAGTAATAAGGTGACCTGGACATTGCTTCTCTTACTTTATTTTTGCCTTGTTGCCACCGATTCCCAAGCCAAAGTAGAAGGTCCATGCTCCAACTGCCACACCATGCATAACAGCCAGGACGGCGCCTTCATGGTACAGGGCGGCACAGGCGCGACCCTGCTCATGGATGATTGCGTGGGATGCCATTCAAGCTCCACCACCGAAACCATTGTTAGCGGTACCCCCATTGTCTTCAATACCAGCGGAGCACCAGCAGAACCTCTGGCCGGCGGCAATTTTTACTGGGTGTCCCGAGGCGGCGCTGAGAATGATGTTTATGGCCATAATGTATGGGGGATCTCAGAAGTGGATGCTAATATCACAGCCGCCGAAGGTGCCCCTGGTGGGATCTTCGCGTCAGGCTGCGCCAACAGCTGCCACAAGAGCCTTGTCATTGATAACGTGCAGGGCAAAAGAGGCTGCCAGGGTTGCCACATGGAGGTTGCTCACCATGATGACAGCAAGCCGGGGTTCAGGTTTCTCAAAGGACACACGAGCAAAGATGCCTATGTCCTGGGAAAGGAAGCCCCTGACTGGGAACAAGATGGCGGCAGCGCCCCCAACCTCCGCAATGTCTACAAGGGGGTAGACGGACCTATAAACTGGGGAGGGGGAACCGGCATCACGTCGGGACACTCCATTTCCGCCTTTTGTCTTGGTTGCCACGCCGGTTATCATAAAGAAATGGGGTCCGCAAGCCTCTGGCTTCGCCATCCCAATGATATTTTACTGCCCACCACCGGCGAGTACGAGGCCTATGACCCCATTAACAATTATAGCAACGAGGTACCGGTCGCCTATCTAAATATTGACGCTCCAATCCGTGACGAGGCAGTGGTAACCTGTCTCTCCTGCCACAGGGCCCACGGCTCTGACCAGCCGGATATGCTGCGCTGGGATTATGCGAACATGGCTGCCGGCACCGGCTGTTACACCTGCCATACCACCAAGATGTAATGCTTGGCCCCCGGAGGGGAATTCTGGGAGCATAAAGTAAAGGTAGGGGACGAAGTTTAATTGTTTGATCTGTTCTCAGAATGGCGTTAACAACTTCCTGTTTTTGTCGAGCAATGTGACATTCAGTGACATCATGATTCAGGGGGGCATTCTTGATCTCGGCGATATAGAATGTCCCCTCTTTTGATTTCCATTCCGTGTACACCCATCGCGACACGCAGTACCAGGACTTTAAACAGCAGTAGATTAACGTATAGCAGAATCATGCTCGCAGAAATATCAAAAGGGTTATTGCTCTTGCGGATCTGTCCGGCGCGGTGTTGCCAACGGATGATACGCCATTGCCACTTCGTGCCGTTCATGCCTATTGAATCAAAAAATTTTTTCCAGTCCAAACTGTATGCTCCCCCGGTTGATGGTATTGGTATGTCTATATGTTATCTAAAACGGATGGCGTCGCAAAAACTCACCAACTGCTGCGTCATTATGAGAAAGGTGGTAATTATCTCGCTGCTTCGACGTACGTAAGTACGCCTCATTGCTCGATAATCACGCGCCTTGCATTTGGCGCTTTTTGCTTATCCATCCAATTTTGTGCTTTCTGCGAAAGCATTAAAACGAGCAGGAACTATTACAGAAAAAACCGATGGGAGCAAGGGGGATATGGCCCCGATCTGGTTCGGCAAATACACAGTTTGGACAAATTAATCCCCCTTGAGCTTGATATGAGCTGAGGTATAATGCATCATTAGGTTTACATGAACAGAGATGAAAGATAAAAATATAACTTACTGTAGAATCTAGATTTATTGCATGGAGGATAATTTATATGGCAATTGAATCGTTAAATCCTGCAACCGGAGAATTGATTAAAAGCTACACTGAATGGTCCGATGAACAGGTGGCACAGACCATTGATGCCGTACATCAGACATATCTGGACTGGCGCACCACAGATTTTGCCTTGCGTCGGGAGCGGATGCTTAAGGCCGCAGCAGTACTGCGTCGGCGTAAGGATGAATTTGCCCTGCTCATGGCAAATGAAATGGGTAAACCGGTTACCGAAGGCGCGGGGGAGATTGAGAAATGTGCCCTGGTATGTGAATACTACGCTGAAAATGCCGAGCAGATGCTTGCGGATGAACCATTGGAAAGTGATGCGGGGAAGTCGTACGTGGCGTTTCGCCCCCAGGGGATTGTACTTGCGGTGATGCCGTGGAATTTTCCCTTCTGGCAGGTGTTCAGGTTTGCGGCACCGGCGCTGATGGCGGGGAATGCCGGAGTGCTCAAGCACGCATCTAACGTACCCGCGTGTGCTCTAGCGATTGAAGATGTGTTTTCTGAAGCGGGATTTCCGGAAAACCTCTTCCGCACCCTGGTGATCGGTTCATCCAAGGTGGATAAGGTGATTGAGAACCCTCTGGTGGTTGCAACCACCCTTACCGGCAGCGAGATCGCCGGGAGTAAGGTAGCGCAGAAATCGGGCGAGATGTTGAAAAAATCAGTAATGGAACTGGGCGGCAGTGATCCCTTTGTGGTGCTTGAAGATGCGGATATCGATGAGGCTGCAGGTATCGGGGTAAAAGCGCGTTGCATCAACTCCGGACAGAGCTGTATCGCCGCAAAGCGTTTTATCGTAGTTGATTCTGTGTATGATAAATTTCTGGAGAAATTCAAGGCAGGGATGAAGTCTTTGAAGGTTGGTGATCCTACTCAGGCTGAAACCCAGATCGGCCCCCAGGCGCGCGAGGATCTGATGCTGGAACTGCACGAGCAGGTACAGGCGAGCGCGAAGCGCGGGGCCAGAATAGAACTCGGCGGAGAACCCTGCGGTGAAGGGGCGTTTTATCCTCCCACTATTCTGGCCGGGGTGGAAAAGGGGATGCCGGCGTATGCGGAAGAGTTTTTCGGCCCGGTGGCAATTTTTATCCGCGTCAAGGATGAGGCGCAGGCTCTGAAAGTGGCCAACGATACCCCCTTCGGCCTCGGTGGCTGCGTGTGGACGGCTGACCCAGGTCGGGGCGAAGCGTTTGCAGCCCAAATCCGCGCCGGGGCGGTATTTGTCAACGGGATGGTTAAAAGTGATCCACGGCTGCCCTTTGGTGGGGTCGGGATCTCCGGTTTCGGCCGTGAGCTGTCGCATTACGGTATCAAGGAGTTTGTAAATATTCAGACCGTGTGGGTAAAGTAGGTTTGCTGCACCAATAAAGATATGCACAAAAAAAGCTGTCACGTGGTAGACCTGGGACAGCTTTTTTTGTGCTTACAGGGTACGAATGTATAAAATCAATCGACAAGTAGAGCAGTGTTCTCTTTTAACCTGAATACTATATCGTTAACTTCTTGTGCAGGATATGCTTCCTTGTCATCTGCATAACCCCATACCGTAGCAGGCCAGCATAGATCGTTGTGGTAGCGCGCGATAATATGGATATGCAACTGGCTTACTACATTGCCGATGGTGGCGGTGTTTATTTTATCCGGGCGGAACTCACGGCGTATAAACCTGCTGAGCTCCGCCATCTGCTGCATAATCCTGTGAAGCTGTTCCGTCTCCAGGTCTATCAACTCCTGCTCCTGGGTATATGGAACCAGGATGAACCAAGGCCTTAAGAGACGGTTGTTCAAAAGGAGCAGTTCACACTCCCCCGTACTTCCCAGAATAATGCAGTCTGCGGCCAGTCTTGGATCAAGGCTGAAAACGTTTTGTTTACGCATCATAATGGAGTTATTCCTTGTTGTTGAACATCCCTTTAAGCTTGTTTACCGCTTCATCGGTCTGTTGATTGAGAAGTTTGTCGCTCCCCTCGGGCAGGCTTGAGTCCTGAAGAAGCTTTTGCTTCGCTTTGTCAATTTCAGCGCCGGCCTTTTGTTGTACCTGCTCAGTCAGGTTTTGTTTCAAATTGTCGATATTTATTGCTTTACCCTCCAGCAGACCGGAAAGGGATTTAGACAGAGAACCGGAATTATTGATAGATGCATTCAGGATAGCATTTACCAGCTCTTTGATAATCGCTTCCATGGGCAGGCCGTTAGCCGATTTGCCGATACCCTTCAGCTGAATAGTGGGGATAGTTACGCTGGTGCTGGTTAAAACATTGTTCATGGCACTGATCTTGGCATTAACCTTGATGTTGTTGAGAACCACCCGTTCAATTATAAATTGTTTGGCTGCCTTTGCACTGCTTTCATCCTGGCGAGTCTGGTCTTCAGCTGTATCTGCAGGAGTTTTGGCGCTCATACTGTCCATCAGTTTTTTAACGTTGGAAGATCGGTCCTTCTGCTCGATATTCAGGGAAAGGTCAGAGAAACTGACCTCCGGAATAATGATGGTATCCTGTGTCAGCGATTGCAGGTTTATCGCCAGTGTTCCTTTGCCCAGATGCATGAGCTGTTGCGCATCAAATCCCTGGGGATTGGCGATGCTAAGATTTTTCATGGAGGTGCGCCCGTCCATAAGGGCAATATCAATACTCTCAAGCGAGGTGGTAACCCCAAGTGCTTGGGTACCGCCGTATTCTATGGCTTTTTTTGCGATGGAATCTATGTAGTACACACCTATGCCAAGGGCGATCACAATAAGGACAACTAGTGCAATAACGGCTTTAAGGATGAACTTCATTGGGGCCTCCCCGGAAAATTAAGATTAAATGAAAGGTTGTCTAAGTGTACTGGAAGCGCAAGAGGGGCTTACACATTTCAGTAAAACAGTTGCATATGAATTTATAGCCTTGTGATATTTTGCGGTTCCACAATATAGATAATATATAAGTTAACACATGAACGGTAGCAAATAGCGATTGTTCTCTTTCATCATAACGCCGGAATATTTTCATGCAAGTTAAAAGCAACTGTATTGCCAGATGTGGGTATTATTGCTTTTGCCTGTCAGGGTAGGGTATATTCGCGCGGCAAACATCAATGATTGGATATTTACCTTTTAAATACCTACAGGCCTATGTAGAGGCACCTAGCCACATGGCAGATAAGGAGATTGTATATGATAACCGCGATAAGCCCCATAGATGGGCGCTATGCAAGTAAAGTTACGCAGCTTCAGAGTTGTTTTTCAGAATACGCTCTTATGTTCAATCGGGTGAAAGTTGAGATTGCATGGCTGCTAAGGATAAGCGCGGCAGGGGATATCCCTGAGTGTCGTGAACTGAGTGCGGCAGAAGTAAAAACGCTGCACGACATTGTGGGGGAATTCACCTCGGATGAGGCGGAGCGGATTAAGGATATTGAAGCGGTTACCAATCACGATGTGAAAGCGGTGGAGTACTATATCAAAGAGAAGATCAAGGACACCTCCATTGTTGATATTGCAGAGTTTATCCATTTTGCGTGTACCTCCGAGGACATTAACAATCTCTCCCATGCGCTGATGCTCAAGGATGGATTGGCGGTTATTGGGCAAAAGCAGCAGGAAATTATAGCGCAGCTTACGCATCAGGCGCAGGAGTATAAAGATGCGTCCATGCTTGCACGCACCCATGGGCAGACCGCATCACCTACAACGGTTGGGAAAGAGCTGGCGGTGTTTGTTGCACGCCTGCGGCAGCAGCAGCGCAAGATATGTGAGGTTGAACTGCTGGGCAAATTGAATGGCGCAGTGGGTAATTTCAACGCCCATACAGCGGCGTATCCGCGAGTAGACTGGGTCGAACTGAGTAGGGAACTTATAGAAGAGGATCTGGGTTTGAAGCAGAACCTCTTCACCACCCAGATCGAGCCTCACGACTATATGGCCGAGTTATTTGATGCTATCTCCAGGTGGAATACGGTACTCATTGATCTCAATCGGGATATCTGGAGCTACATCTCCATGGGATATTTCGGGCAGAAGACCGTAAAAGGCGAGATCGGCTCCTCCACCATGCCGCACAAGGTCAATCCCATCGATTTTGAAAACTCCGAAGGGAACTGCGGCATCGCCAATGCGATTTTCCAACATTTGGGGTCCAAGCTCCCCATTTCCCGTCTCCAGCGTGATCTGACCGATTCGACCGTACTCCGCAATATGGGAGTGGGGTTCGGCTACAGTATGATAGCGTATCAATCTACTCTTAAAGGTTTGGGGAAGCTAAAACTTAACAGAGATGTGCTCCAGCGTGATCTTAATAATGCGTGGGAGGTGCTGGCGGAGCCGATCCAGACAGTAATGCGCAAGGCCGGGATCGAAAATCCATATGAAAAACTTAAAGATCTTACGCGCGGGCAGCAGATCACTCCTGAAATCATTCGCGAATTCGTCGAGAATCTCGATCTGCCCCAGGAAGATAAGCGCTATCTGCAAAATCTCACTCCTACTTCCTATGTAGGTGTTGCAGAAGCTATTGTAGACTGGCTTGAAACCACGTGATTTTGCAACTTTTCAGTCGGACTAAACCCATCCCCGGTCTTCGGCTTTTCCCTTGACACTCAGGGGGTTGCTGTATACTGTATACACCGCTTGAGGCGGATGTATGGTAGCGTTCTGCGGAAAGTGAAAATATGATGTATCACTACCTGATGTTTCAACGCTTTTAGTAGAAGAGGGAATGTTGGTAGTTTTGTTGCTGGACAGAGGAAGATTGCTGGCGCTTCAACAGGCCGGTCTGATTCGGTCCATGGATAATGATGGTTTAAAACAGTTAAGGAGAGAACATGTCAAAGATTGTCTGGTCAGAAATTGATGAAGCACCTGCGTTGGCAACTTACTCGTTGTTGCCTATTGTAAGAGGGTTTACCAATGATGCTGATATCGAGGTAGTAACTAGTGATATTTCACTTGCTGGTCGTGTTCTTGCCAATTTCCCCGAGAAATTGACTGAAGATCAGAAAGTGGCGGATAATTTGGCAGAGCTGGGTGAGTGGACCCAGAGCCCTGAAGCCAATATTATCAAACTCCCCAATATCAGTGCTTCTGTACCTCAGCTGCAGGCGTGCATCAAGGAACTTCAGGAAAAAGGCTATGATGTTCCCAACTATCCTGAAGAGCCCAAGAACGATGAGGAAAAGGCTCTGCAGGAGCGGTATGCGAAATGCCTGGGCTCTGCGGTAAATCCGGTTCTGCGTGAAGGCAACTCAGACCGCCGTGCTGCTGCAGCAGTTAAAAAGAACGCACAGAAACATCCGCATAAAATGATGAAGCAGTGGCCGGAGCAGTCTGGGTGTCGTGTGGCGCATATGGAAAGCGGCGATTTCTACGCCACTGAGCAGTCCGTGACTATGGATAAAGCTGATACGGTCAAGTTTGAGTTTGTAGATGCTAGCGGTAATGCCAGTGTACTTAAAGAGGGGCTGAAACTGCAGGAGGGCGAAATATTTGACTCCTCTGTTATGAAGGTCTCCGAACTGCGCAAGTTCTACGAGCAGATCAACGCTGAAGCCAAAGAAGAGGGTGTTCTCTTATCTCTGCATCTTAAAGCAACCATGATGAAGGTTTCAGACCCCGTCATGTTCGGTCATGCTGTTTCCGTATATTTTGCGGATGCCCTTGATAAGTATAAAGCTGAGCTCAAAGAGATCGGTGCCAGTGTAAACTATGGTCTTGGCGATGTCCTTTCCAAACTTGATCGTCTTCCGGCAGACAAGAAAGCGCAGATCGAAGCGGACATCAACGCATGCTACGAAAAGAACGCTCCGCTGGCGATGGTGGACTCAAGCCGTGGTATTACCAATTTGCATGCCCCTAACGACATTATCGTTGATGCTTCCATGCCTAACGTAGTACGTGACGGCGGCAAGATGTGGAATACCGATGATGCGTTGCAGGATTGCATCGCAATGGTACCGGATCGTTGCTATGCCACCATGTACCGCGAGATCATTGAGGACTGCAAGCGCAACGGCCAGTTCGATCCTGCTACCATGGGAAGCGTCGCAAACGTAGGTCTCATGGCGCAGAAGGCTGAAGAGTACGGTTCTCACGATAAAACTTTCATTGCTCCCGCTAACGGCTCTATCCGTATGGTAAACTCCGCCGGTGAAACCCTGATGGAGCAGAAGGTTGATGAGGGCGATATCTTCCGCGCGTGCCAGGCCAAAGATGTGCCCATCAAGGACTGGATCAAGCTTGCGGTGAATCGCGCCAAGGATTCCGGCGAGCCTGCAGTTTTCTGGCTCGATGAAAATCGCGCTCACGACGCCGAGATCATCAAAAAGGTAAACAAGTACCTGCCCGAGTTTGATACTGCAGGGCTGGATATCCGCATTCTCGATCCGGTTGCGGCGATGAAGTTCTCAGTAGAGCGCGTACGCCGCGGTGAGAATACTATCTCGGTAACGGGCAATGTTCTGCGTGACTACCTCACCGATCTCTTCCCCATTCTTGAGCTCGGAACCAGCGCGAAGATGCTCTCTATCGTACCCTTGATCAAGGGTGGCGGGCTGTTTGAGACCGGCGCTGGTGGTTCTGCTCCTAAGCACGTGCAGCAGTTCCTGCGCGAAGGGCACCTGCGCTGGGATTCACTCGGTGAGTTCTGTGCTCTGGCACCTTCACTGCAGCATCTCTCCAAGGTCTTCAACAATGAGAAGGCTGCACTTCTGGCTGAGACGCTTGATCAAGCGATTGAGAAGTTCCTCGATAACGAGAAGAACCCTTCGCGTAAAGTCAACGAGATTGACAATCGTGGCAGCCATTTTTACCTCGCCATGTACTGGGCAGAGGCTCTTGCAGCCCAGGATAAGGATGCAGCGGCCAAAGAAAAGTTCACCAAGGTCGCTAAGGAGCTGCAGGACAACGAAGAGAAGATCAACGAGGAGCTTCTCGCAGCACAGGGTTCTCCGGTAGATGTAGGCGGGTACTTCAAGCCTGAACTGGATAAAGCCTTTGCCGAGATGCGCCCGAGTAAAACCCTGAATACGATTATTGATGCACTGTAATTACTCCGTGTAATTGCAGAACAGACGATAACCGCTCAGGTTGTTGTTAAACACAAAAAAACCCGCCTTAAGGCGGGTTTTTTTGTGAGTGGCTGTGCTTTATTGGCAGAAATAACAAAGGCGTATCCCTCTAATGGATACGCCTTTGACTTAAAACATGTGGGCGTTTTAGCAGTTTTTCAAATTGTAGAACACCTTGCGCCCGTTGTACTGTGCTACATTGTCCAGATCATCTTCTATCCTAAGGAGCTGGTTATACTTGCAGATGCGGTCAGTACGACACAGTGAACCGGTTTTTATCTGCCCGGCATTGGTGGCAACGGCGAGATCCGCTATGGAAGAATCTTCAGTTTCTCCACTGCGGTGCGAAATAACTGCAGTGTAACCTGCACGCTTAGCCATTTCAATCGCTTCCAGGGTTTCGGTAAGGGTGCCGATCTGGTTAACCTTTATCAGGATTGAATTGGCGATATCTTTTTCAATTCCTTCACGCAGGATCTTGGTGTTGGTAACAAACAGGTCGTCACCCACAATCTGTATTTGATCTCCGAGTTTTTCGGTCATGAGTTTCCACCCGTCCCAGTCATTTTCAGCCATCCCGTCTTCAATGGAGATGATGGGGTAGCGCTCGACTAGATCGGCATAAAAGTCCACCATGTCCTGAGGGCTCTTTTGTGCCTGTGTCTCGTTCGCCATGGTGTAAGTGCCGTCTGCGTAGATTTCAGATGCCGCTACGTCGAGAGCAAGGAGAATCTCTTCCCCTGCTGTGTAGCCGGCACTTTCGATCGCTTCCATAATCACTTGCAGCGCTTCTTCGTTACTCTTCAAATCCGGAGCAAAGCCACCTTCGTCTCCAACTGCCGTGTTATAGCCCTTACTTTTCAGGACCTTCTTCAGGGCGTGGAAAATTTCCGCTCCCATCTGCAGGGCCTGCTTGAAGGTGGATGCTCCAACGGGCATGATCATGAATTCCTGAATATCCACATTGTTGTCAGCATGTGCACCGCCGTTGAGAATATTCATCATCGGAACGGGAAGCTCTTTGGCATTGGGGCCGCCGATATACTGAAATAGAGCTAGTCCGGATTCATCGGCAGCGGCGCGGGCACAAGCAAGGGAAACCCCAAGCATGGCGTTGGCACCAAGGTTGGCTTTGGTTTCGGTACCGTCGAGTTCGATAAGTTTGGCATCGATTCCAGCCTGATCGGTTATTTCCCATCCTATAAGGGAATCGGCGATGGCGCGGTTTACATTGTCTACTGCCTGAGTGACGCCCTTGCCAAGATAGCGGCTCATGTCGCCGTCGCGCAGTTCCAGAGCTTCACGCTCACCGGTGGATGCACCGCTGGGAACCGCTGCGCGCCCTATGGCGCCACTTTCAAGATATACATCGACTTCAACAGTGGGGTTGCCGCGTGAATCTAGAATTTCGCGTGCATAAATCTCAGAAATACCACTCATGTTGCCTCCTTGCAGAGTTAGTTAATGTCAGGAAAAGGGAAAACCGTGTTTTTGTTCCCGTGAATATGTAGTATAGTTCGCGCTGTATTTTATAGCACAGGCGCGCCTGATTTTCGTAATTTTTCGTCAGCTAAATATGCATGGGGGCTTTTCGTCCCTTTTTTAAGAGAGGATAATAATTGGGTAACACGTACAAATCAACCTACACCATGGATGACTCTGCACTTTTTGCGCAACTCGCAGGAGTGCATAACACCAATCTGAAACAGATTGAAACCATGCTGGGGGTGAAATTGGCAACCCGCGGGGATGAGATCACCATCCTTGCATCTGATCAATATATATTTGAGCTGGCGCAAGTAGTGTTGGAGCAGTTGGGCCAGCTGGTGCGCAGAGGTTATCCCCTCTATGCCCCGGATATCGAGTACGCCTTGAATATTCTGCGCACTGATTCATCCACAAATCTTGCGGACATCTTTTTCGATACCATCCTCATCTCGGCCCGCAACAAATATATTGCACCCAAAACCCTCGCGCAAAAACAGTATATAGATGCTATCCGTGCCCAGGATGTTGTGTTTGGCGTGGGGCCTGCCGGAACCGGGAAGACCTATCTGGCCATGGCGCTCGCTGTTGCTGCATGGCAGCAAAAGCAGGTACGCCGTATCCTGCTGGTACGTCCGGCGGTGGAGGCGGGAGAGAAACTCGGTTTCCTCCCCGGCGATATTGCGGAAAAGGTCAATCCTTATCTGCAACCCCTGTATGACGCCTTATTTGATATGCTGGAGGTTAAGAAAGCGCAGGCGTTGATTGATGATGGTCTTATAGAGGTCGCTCCTCTGGCTTTTATGCGCGGGCGCACCCTTAATGATGCCTTCATTATACTGGACGAAGCTCAGAATACCACCACCGAGCAGATGAAGATGTTTCTTACCCGTATAGGATTTGGGAGTAAGGCTGTGATAACAGGAGATACGACCCAGATAGATCTGCCTACTGGCAAGCGTTCAGGCTTGCTGCAGGCACTGGAAATACTGCAGAACATAGAAGGGGTGGGGATCAACACATTCAGTGATATTGATGTGGTGCGTCACCCGATTGTACAGCGTATAGTGCGGGCGTACTCGGCCCTGGATTGATTGACTATGTCGAATAAATCCAACACCACACACCCACAGTCTTCTCAGCAGAAATCAAGCAAGGGGCGCAGCAAAAAGATTGAGCGTGAGATACTCCTGCGTCGTCAACGCTATGGCATGCTGTTTCTTCTTGCCCTGGTTCTGACACTGATCATTGTTCCTACGGGAGGTTTTGTCCCCGCCTATTTTGCAGATGGGGATATAGCCACGCGCGACATAAAGGCGTCTCATGACTTTCTGGTTCCAGTACCGGAACTTACAGAGGAAAAACGCCAGCAGGCTGCGAATGCTGTCCTCCCCGTGTATGACTATGACAGACGCCCGAGCCGTGCTCTTGCACAGGGGGTAGGTAGAGTACTCCAGCTCTATGCACCGGATTCAGAAGCAAGGGAGCAGATGCGTTCCCCCGTAGAGCAGGCACAACACCAGGGGAAGGCACAGGAACTTCTGGGTATAGAATTAAATGCAGAGCAGCATCAGGCACTGATGCGTTTGAGTAAGGATTCTGAGTTTGTTGCTGAGTTTCGCAGGGCAGTTACAGAAATTCTCTCCGGCTACATCGTGGAAAGTACTGATCTGTTCTTTGCTAACTGGCGCGGAGCTATAACTCTGAGAAATCTTGCCTCAGGGCAGGAGGAACTTGTTACAGATATTCAGTCGATTCGCAGCCGTGCCGAGACCGTAGCTGCATTGAAATCGGAACTAGCATTACCTGAAGAGCTCCAATCGGATTTCAACATCCTTCTAGATCTGATTCATCAGCTTCTGCGTCCCAACCTAACCTTCAACCAGAGTGAAACCGAAATTCGCCGCCAGGAGAGTGCAGCTGCTGTGTCTCCGGTACTCTCTCAGGTTAAGCGTGGGGAGATGATTGTACGCGAGGGTGAGCGAGTCAGCGCAGAGCAGGCCCGTCTATTACGTATCCTTCAGGGGGATTCAGCAGATTTGTTGAAGACGGTACGTACCGCTGCAGGTCTATGGCTGGCTGTTGTGTTGTTGTTTTACACCGTGCATAAGTTTGCGCGCGTCAATATTCGTAAATATCATCCAGATTCCCGTGATCTGCTATTTCTTGCGAGTGTGTTTGTCGCTGCATTTTTACTCGCGAAGGTGGGGATATTTATCTCCAGCGCCATGCAGAGTGCATTCCCGTACATTGATTCGGTTTGCTACTACTACGCGCTCCCCTTTGCTGCCGCTGCGATGCTGGTGAGGATTGTTCTCAATTCTGAAACTGCCATGGTGTTTTCGGTCTTGTTTGCTCTTCTGATCGGATTGTTGTTTGGGGACAATATTTTTATCTCTATATACGTTCTGATCGGGAGTCTGGTAGCGGCCCACAGCGTCAAGTACTGCATGTCACGCAGCAGTCTGTTTCGTGCCGGACTTATATTGTCGGTGGTTAATATGGCCACGGTAGGGGCTATATATGCAGTGGCTGCTCACCCCTACGATTCTCAGTTTCTCTATCGCATGGGGTTTGCGTTTTGTGGAGGTTTTATCAGTGCCCTCCTGGTAAACGGCACCATCCCTCTGGCCGAGTCGGTGTTCAAGTACACGACTGATTTCAAACTCATGGAGCTTGCCAATATGAACACCCCTGTTCTACGCGAGCTTATGATTCAGGCACCCGGAACCTATCATCATTCCATCATGGTAGGTCTGCTGGTAGAAAACGCAGCAGAATCAATAGGGGCGAATCCACTTCTCGCCCGAGTGGCTGCGTACTATCACGATATCGGCAAGATCAAAAAGCCCCTTTACTTTGCGGAAAACCTGAAGAGCCAAGGCAATAAGCATGATAAGCTTGCGCCATCCATGAGTGCCCTCATACTGACCTCTCATGTTAAAGATGGAGTGGAACTGGCGCGCGAAAGCAAGTTGGGTGATGTCCTTATTGATATTATTCGCCAGCACCACGGCACATCTCTGATCAAATTTTTTTACGACAAAGCCCAGCAGCAGTCAAAGGGAGAGGCGGTAAATGGACAGGATTATCGCTATCCAGGACCGAAGCCACAGAGCCGCGAGGCCGCCCTTATTATGCTTGCTGATGCAGTTGAAGCTGCAGGGCGAACCTTGTCTAATCCTAATTCGGCTCGTATTCAGGGGATGGTTCAGAAGATCATCAATAAGATATTTATCGATGGACAACTCAATGAATGTGACCTGACCCTCAAGGATTTGCATCAGATAGCTAAGAGCTTTAATCGCATTCTGGTAGGGATATTCCATCAGCGCGTGGAATATCCGGAGCCAGCTTACAAAGAGCGCGCTAAAGAAGATAAAAAGAGCGTGCCAAACGAACATAAAGGACAAAACGGTGGAGATTTACATAGAGAATCAGCAGAGCCGGCTGTTCAACCAGGAGAAGTTACAACAGATAGCATTGAGGATCTTAAACGTCTTGGGATGTCCTGATACGGCGGAGCTTTCTGTTCTAATTGTGGATGATATCGCAATCAAGGAGTTAAACCGCGATTACCTTGAGCGCGACCATCCTACCAATGTCATATCCTTTCCCCAGCAGGAGGGGGAAACCTTTGATGTGCCGGGTGCTGAAGTGCTTCTGGGTGATGTGGTGATATCTGCAGATACGGCCTGGCGCGATGCACAGGAAGCAGGGATTGAAATGTTTGCGGAACTGGTGTTTTTGCTCTTGCATGGGATTCTTCATCTGTTGGGCTACGATCACGAACGCGGAACCCGTGATGACGCGAAGCGTATGGAGAATAAAGAGCAAGAGATATATCTTATGCTGCAGGCAGAGGGGCTGATATAAGCAGGATGTTTGAAGCAACATTATATTTTTATTGGGGTATGTTAGATGGACGAGAATGAATCTGGTGACAGGCGTAACTCTTTCTGGCGCAATTTGTTCGGCCTTAGACGCCGGAATGTAAGTGCTGAAGATGAATTACATGAACTGATCGAACTTTCAGAACGGCAGGGGCTGATTAACGCCGAAGAGGGGGAGATGTTCAGTTCTATCATCGAATTCGGCGATACTATCGTGCGTGAAGAGATGATTCCGCGCACCGAAATGCACTGTTGCTCGGTGGATGCCTCGCTAAGCGAGATGATAGATGTGATAATCCGCTACGGGCATTCGCGTATCCCTGTGTACGAAAACTCCGTCGATCAGATCGTAGGTCTGGTTTACGCCAAGGATCTGCTTAAATACTGGGGCAAGTCCGACAATGAAGTTAGTTTGCGCGATCTGATGCGCACTCCTTATTTTGTCCCGGAAACCAAACGTATTGAAGAATTGCTGCACGAATTCAGAAGCAAGCAGGTACATCTGGCGATAGCCATAGATGAATACGGTGGAACCTCTGGGCTTATAACCCTCGAAGATCTGATTGAGGAGATCATCGGCGACATCAAGGATGAGTATGATGCTGAAGAGAGTCTGCTGGTGGAGGGACAGGATGGGAGCGTGATTGTGGACGCACGCCTGAACCTGTGTGAGCTCGAAGACCACTACGATATGGATGAAATTCCCCGCGCTCAGTTTGATTCGGTCGGAGGTCTGCTGCTCCACGAACTGGGGCGTTTGCCTGAAGTTGGTGAATCCATCTCTAGCTGTGGGTTGGAGTTTGAAGTGCTGAATAGCGACAAACGTGCCATTCACAGTGTAAAGGTAACCAGGATAGATAATGCACATGATGATTCTTCAACTGCTGAGGGTATCTAAACTCGACATAGCAGCGGCTCTTACCGGTCTCATCTCTGCTCTCCCATTTATCTGGCCCTATTCAGCCTGGATGGCAGTCCTGGCGTGGATAAGTCTGGTTCCGTTGGTGTTAGTGATTAGTGATAGATCCTGGCGCCGCGGTTTTGTTGCCGGGGTATGCTTTTTTGCTCCGGTTTTGTACTGGCTTAATCATGTAATGGTCAGCTACGGCGGTCTTCATCCGCTCGCTTCGCTGGGACTGTATCTGCTGCTGACAGCGTATCTTGCGATGTTCTGGGGTGCGAGTTGCTGGTGCTCTATGCGCGTAGTTCGTAGATGTGCCCTGCCGTTGTCTCTGGTTTTTCCCATAATATGGATCGCGTTTGAATTTCTGCGCAGCAAGCTCCTTACCGGGTTTCCATGGGGCAGTATTATATACTCGCAGGCTGCACTCCCGACTCTGATACAGAGCGTCGATTTAGGGGGAATCTGGTTGCCGATGCTGGTGCTGCTTCTGGTAAACTGCACGATTGCAGGGGCGCTCCGTATTCTCCGGCGTAAATCTGTTGCCACAGACCTCAAGTATACAAAGATACAGTGGTTGCCCATTGGCATCGCTGTGTGCCTGTTCGTGCTCAATGCCGGATATGGGCATTACGTACAGAACCATGGACAGCATGACAAAAGTACGCTCACAGTCACTGCAGATGTCGATACAGAAACGCAGACATTGGATGTTGCGCTGATTCAGGCCAATATCGATCAGCATCAGAAATGGCTCAGGAGCAATCGGGCGCGAACTCTTAATCTCTATACAAAGATGAGCCGCAACAATCCTGCCGCAGATTTGATTGTGTGGCCTGAGAGTGCTACCCCTTTTTATTATTCTGAAGGTTCACGCTATGCGAGTGCCGTTGATGCTCTTGCGCACGACATGGAGGTTAATCTGCTGTTTGGCAGCCCTGCAAAGATACAAACTCCCCAGGGATATACTTACCTGAACAGCGCCTATCTCCTTGACCCCCGAGGTGAAACGGTGGGACGCACCGACAAGGTGCATCTAGTGCCTTTTGGAGAATATGTGCCATTGGGGTCGGTTTTGAGTTTTGTGGATAAAATGGCAGTGGGTGTGGGCGATTTTCGCCCTGGAAACCTCAAGTTACTACCCATAGACGGTCATGAGGCCGGAGTTCTGATCTGTTATGAGGCGATATTCCCCCGGTTGGCGCGCACCCAGGTAGCTATGGGTGCCACGCTGTTGTTTAACCTGACCAATGATGCCTGGTTTGGCAATACCCCGGCTCCGCATCAGCACCTGCAGATGGCGCGCTTTCGAGCTATGGAGAATCGGCGTTGGTTGGCACGCTGTGCCAATACCGGCGTTTCTGCACTTATTGATCCGTATGGTACAGTGCATGGGGCTACGCAGATATTCAAGGCCGGGATGGTTAACGGGCGCGTAGCTTTTCGCCAGGATCTCACTTTCTACACCCGTTTCGGAGATGTTCTGGCCTGGATCTCCCTTGTTGTCATGGTGGGATGGATGTGGCTGAGCAGAAAAAAAGTCTGTCAGCCCGAGGATAGGTGTGGCACTATGTAGCGTTTTGTCACCTTGAGAGAGATCTTACAGTACATTTACACTAGTAGCGTATTGATTTCAGGAGGATTTGTTTAATGTTTCGGGAAGAAAATGAACAGCTCAATCAGCTCGATGCGAAGTTGGAAGAGCTGAGGAGGTATCTTTGACCTTGATACCAAGCGTGAAGAGATTGAGGAGCTTGAAGCGGAAATAGCTGAGCCAGATTTCTGGAATCAACAGGAGCATGCACAAAAACGCCTGAAAGAACGTAATAAAATACAACGTGTAGTTGAATCATGGGATCAGGCATATCAGAACTACGAAGATGCTCAGGTTCTTGTTGAGCTCGGTGAAGAGGGCGAGGATGAAAGTGTACGCTCCGAGGCCCAGAAACTGTTAGCCAAAGCACAGGAGCAGGTTGCCAGGATTGAGTTTGCACGCATGCTATCCGGCAAACACGATGAAAACAACGCCATCTTCAGTATCAATGCTGGTGCGGGGGGGACAGAAGCTCAAGACTGGGCCGAAATGTTGTTGCGCATGTATCTGCGTTTCTGTGAGCACAAGGGATTCAAAACCGAAATTACTGACTACCAGACTGGAGATGATGCCGGTATTAAGAGTGTCACCTTTACTGTTGAGGGTGACTACGCCTACGGCTGGTTACGCTCTGAGATGGGTATTCACCGTCTGGTGCGAATATCGCCATTTGATGCCGCATCCAAACGGCACACCTCCTTTTGTTCTGTGTTTGTGTTTCCCGACCTGGACGATAGCATTGAAATTGAGGTCAACGAAAATGATCTTAAAATCGATACCTATCGCGCCAGTGGTGCGGGAGGACAGCACGTTAACAAGACCGATTCAGCCATCCGCATAACCCATATCCCCACAGGGGTTGTGGTTTCATGTCAGAACCAGCGCTCCCAGCTCAACAATAAGGCTGAAGCGATGCGCCAGTTAAAAGGGCGTCTGTATGAAATGGAGGAACAGAAAAAGCAGGAGGAGGCCAGCGCCATCTCCGGAGAGAAAAAGGAAATTGGCTGGGGCAGCCAGATTCGCTCTTATGTCCTCCACCCGTACCGTATGGTAAAGGATCACCGTACCAGTTACGAGGTGGGAAATACCGATGCGGTTCTAGATGGAGATATTGAGGGTTTTATTGAGCACTACCTCATGGCTGATTAGGTTTGGATAAAGGGATAAGGTGAATATTTACACCCTTGTGTGGATTGAATTGAACTGTGGGTTTCACGCTTTTAACCCACTTAGGGACTATGTATGTTACCAGGGCACTCGGAGAAGCAGAACCCTGTTATGATATCGTCGGATTCTGTAACGTACGCAGCCGTTTGTTAAGACGCTGAAAAAGATCTGTCAGGTGAATAGCTCGAGTCGGAGGAAATTCTCCAATATCCGAGATGAAATGAGAAAGGAAGAGCAGAGGAAAATGCAAAGTTCAGAAGAAAATGAGCTGGTCGCCCAGCGTCGAGGTAAGGTTGCGTCCCTGCGGGAGCAGGGGATTGATCCATATAGTAATGATTTTCGCGTAAAACATGTCGTTGCTGATGTGCAGCACGACAATCCTGATCCTGAAGCTGGGACGCAGGAAGAGACACTCTACACCATAGCCGGGCGTATAATGGCACGGCGCAGTTTTGGCAAGGCAGCCTTTGTCCAACTGCAGGATAGAAGTGGACGTCTACAACTCTATGTGGCTAAAAAGGAGCTGGGTGAAGAGATGTTCGAGGTTTTTGACAATCTCGATATCGGCGACATTGTCGGAGTCAGCGGCAGCGCATTCTTTACCAAAACTCAGGAGCTGTCTCTACGGGTAAAAACCCTGCAGGTTTTGACGAAATCGCTCCAGCCCCTCCCAGAGAAATGGCATGGCCTTAAGGATGTTGAGACTCGATATCGCCAGCGTTATCTTGATCTTATCGTTAATCCCGAAGTGAAGGATGTGTTTGTGAAGCGCAGCCAGATTATCAGTCTGATGCGCACCTTTATGCAGGATCGGGGTTATCTGGAGGTCGAAACCCCGATGATGCAGCCGGTTGCAGGGGGCGCGACCGCCAAGCCGTTTGTGACCCACCACAACACCCTGAAGATGGATCTGTTTCTGCGTATTGCACCGGAATTGTATCTTAAGCGTTTGGTTGTCGGTGGTCTGGAGCGCGTATTTGAAATCAATCGCAACTTTCGCAATGAAGGAATCTCCATTCAGCACAATCCCGAGTTTACCATGATGGAGTTTTACCAGGCATACGCCAACTACCATGATCTGATGGATATGACCGAAGAGATGATCTGCCATATCACGCGCCAGGTATGCGGGGATGAAACCATTACCTATGGTGGGCGCGAGGTTAATCTCAAGGCACCATGGCAGCGCATGAGTGTGCGGGAAGCGATTGTAAAGTATGGAGATATCAGTGTTGATGATCTTGAAGATCATGCCAAAGCTCTCGCATATGCTCACAGTCTAGGGCTAGACTTCGATGATTCCATCGGACATGGTAAATTGCTTACCGAAATTTTTGACGAGGTTGCAGAACCCAACCTCTGGAATCCTACCTTTATTACAGAATATCCTACCGAGGTTTCCCCGTTGTCTCGACGCAATGATAATAACCCGGAAGTGGTTGATCGCTTTGAACTCTTTGTGGTCGGGCGTGAACTGGCTAACGCTTTTTCTGAGCTCAACGATCCCGAAGACCAGAGGGGACGCTTCGAAAGTCAACTCGCAGAGAAAGAAGCCGGTGACGAAGAAGCTCATGCTATGGACGAAGACTACGTGCGCGCCCTCGAATACGGTTTACCCCCCACTGCAGGTGAGGGGATCGGTATAGACCGTCTGGTTATGCTTCTTACCGATTCGGCTTCTATTCGTGATGTGATTCTGTTCCCGCAGTTGCGCCGTGAAAGTCATTGAACATTCACTATTTGCAACGTTGAAACATTTAAAAGTACCAATGTAAGCCGGATAATATTGTGTCGTTTATAGTTGCCAAATACGGGAAAGTCTAAAATAGATGCGATATGAATGGCTGATCGGCCTGCGCTATCTCAAGGCTAAGCGCAAGCAGACATTTATTTCGGTTATCAGTTTTATCTCGGTGGCCGGTGTTGCTCTGGGTGTTGCTGCCCTGATTCTGGTGCTTGCGATTATGACCGGCTTTCACGACGGGGTGCGTCAGCAGATACTTGGCAATGTTCCTCATGTGCTGGTGCAGAACAGTGGCGCGGATATCCCCGATTGGGAGCAGAGCCTGAAGCGTATTCGGTCGGTGTCACCGGTAGTGAAAGAAGCAGAACCTTTCGTAAGTAAAGAGGTTATGCTCCTTGCGGGTGACAATGTTGCTGCCGCCAATATCAAGGGGGTACGGAAAAGCAACCGTATTTTGCAGCTTGAGTACGATACCGGCGCCTATTCTCAATCCGGCGGGGTAAAAAGCGCCCTTTTCGATGCTTCGAGGACAAAACCAGGCATAGTAATTGCTTCGGACACCGCAGCTACCCTGCGAGTAGGGGTGGGGGATCAGATTCAAGTTATACCTCCGGATTTTTCTTTGACACCTTATGGCATCATTCCCAAAATTCGCCCTTTTGAGGTTGTTGCCATTGCGCGTCATAAGGGGGGATTTCTTGATGCCTACTATGCGTATATAACCCTGGAGCAGGCACAGATCTTTGTCGGAGAACCGGGCAGAGTAAGTGGTATCGAGGTTGAGCTGGAACATTTTGATCAGGCTTCAGCTATTGCACAAAGCCTGCGTCAGGAGTTCGGTTATCCCTATTCAGTGAGATCGTGGCAGGATATGTTCGGTTCCTTTCTGGCGGCACTGAAGCTGGAAAAGCTAGGACTGTTTATCATCCTCGGCATTATCGTGGTGGTTGCGGCATTTAACATCGGCACTACTCTGATAATGGTAGTGATGGATAAACATAAAGATATTGCTATTTTACGCTCTATGGGAGCAACATCCTCGAGTATTATGCATATATTTATGATCCAGGGACTGATGATAGGAGTCTCCGGAACGGCGATCGGGAGTGCCCTGGGATTGTCCCTGGCGTTGAACATCGATTCTGTTATCACCTGGATTGAGCAGAAACTCAATGTAACCATATTTGATACGGCAGTGTACGGTATGGACCATTTCCCTTCACAGGTGGTTGCTTCCGATGTAATTACGGTTGTGATTACGGCGTTTGTTATTTGTTTGCTTGCAACTGTCTATCCCGCCCGCCGTGCAGCGCGCAACGATCCCGCCGAATCGCTGCGGTATGAGTAGAGATAAAGGCATATGACGCAGATACATACATTGCTGGAGATTAACGGGCTGAAAAAGCATTTCAGAGCAAGCGGGAACGATGTGCACGTGTTGCGTGGACTCAACTTTTCTGTAATGCGGGGCGAACGTGTGGCGGTAGTGGGAGAATCCGGTTCGGGGAAAACCACCCTTATGCATATACTGGGAACCCTGGATCGACCCAGTGCAGGCAAATGTCTGTTCAATGGTGAGGATCTGTTTGCCTACAAAGCTGCAGATCTGGATGCATTTCGCAATCAGTACATGGGTTTTGTGTTTCAATTCCATCAGTTACTCGGCGAATTCAATGCTCTTGAAAATGTGATGATGCCGGCTCTCATCAGTGGAAGTAAAAAGGAACAGGCCAGAGAAGAGGCCCGAATGTTGCTGGAGCAGGTGGGACTTGCACAGCGCGCGACACATAAGCCGGGACAACTCTCCGGGGGTGAACAGCAGCGCGTTGCCATTGCGCGCGCCTTGATTTTACGCCCGCATCTTTTGATTGCAGATGAGCCTACCGGTAATCTGGATTCGGTCACCTCAGCTGGCATCTACGCTCTGCTCGACGATCTGCATGCGCAGTATAATCTGACAATGGTGGTGGTTACACATAATATGGAACTGGCGGAGCAAATGGATCGAATACTACAATTGAAAGACGGCGTTCTGGAAGCAGTGTGAGAGAGTCAAGCCTTATACTTAAAGTGGGAAGAAAAATAAACTCTTTCATAAGGGGATTTGGTGTTTACGTATCCCGGGGCTTTTTCTACAATGCCCGGGTTTTGTCTTAATGCAAACAACAAAGCGCTGTAACGCGCCGGGATATAAGTAATCGCGCAACGCAAGCGTTATGCACGTTCCCGCGGAGATTTATAGTACGTGTATTCAGGAGACGTTATTTGATGCAACAACGCATTTTAGTTTTATTTGTCTTACTTTTTCTAATAGCGGTTGATCTCGGTGCCGAAACCTTCACCTTCGATGCAGTACGTATTGATGGAGTGAAGCGTATCGATGATGCCGTTGTTGAAGAGGTTGTAAGGGTAACTCCCGGTAAGCCGGTGAGCAGGACGGCTATTGATTCGGACCTTCGCTCTATTTACGCTCTTGGGTATTTCAGGGACATTGAAGCGCGTGTAGAGCAGGATGGGGAACTGGATACCCTGGTGTACGAGGTGGATGAGCGTCCCCTGGTGCGTAAAATCCGCACTCTTGGCAACGAAGAGCTTAAAAGTTCCAAAATTCGAGGCGTTCTCACCCTGCGTATTCCCGGGATTCTGCGTGCTCAGGATCTGATAGAGAGTGAAAATGCCATTCGTGCTATGTATAAGGAAGAGGGCTTCTATGCAGTAGAAGTGTCGAGTCGTGTGGACGTGAGTCCAGGCAACGAGGCAACCGTCTATTTTGATATCACCGAAGGCAAAAAAGTCACTATTGATGATATTGAATTTGAAGGTAATACGGTTTTTTCCGATCGTAAATTGCGCAGTTTTATCCAGACCAAAGAGTGGTGGATATTTTCCTGGATCACAAGTGGCGGCAAGTACAACGAGGGTATGTTGCAGAACGACCTGATGATTATTAGGGATCAGTACTTCAACGTCGGCCATGTCAGGGTGGATATCAAACAGCCACATATTGTCCTGTCGGAAGATCGGACTGAGATGGATATTTTCATCGAGATTGATGAGGGCCCCCAATACAACTTGGGGTCAGTAGATATAAAAGGTGATCTGCTCCTGGAGAAACAGGAGATGCTCGATATGCTTGATTTCACCCCCGGTGAAGTGTTCAGCCGTGAAAAGATGCGTAATAATATGGACAGGCTTGACAGCATGTACTCCAACCGTGGTTATGCCTATGTAAATGTTGTACCGCAAACCCTCATTGATGATGAAACGAAAGAGGTAAATCTGACATTTAATGTCGAGCAGGGGATACAGGTTGAGATCGGACGCATCAACATCAGCGGGAATACCAAGACCAGAGATAAAGTTATTCGACGCGAGATGACTCTGGTAGAAGGTGATCTTTTCAGCTCCGGACGCCTTGAAAGTAGCAAGAAGCGGGTTAACAATCTCGGCTTTTTCAGTGAGGTCAATGTCGATTCTATCCCCAGAGAAGATGATGAGTCCATCATGGATGTGGATGTGGATGTCAAGGAGCAGCCTACAGGTAACTTCAGTATTGGGTTCGGCTATTCATCCACCGATGGGTTTATCGGTCAGGGATCAGTGAGTCAGGATAACTTTCTCGGCAAGGCGCTTCAGCTGAATCTGGCTGGCTCCTTCGGCGGTGACTATACCAACTACCGTGTCGGCTTGCTTAATCCCTATTTTATGGATAAAAACCTCGCCCTGGGATTTGACGCCTATCGCACCGATCGTGAATGGGATGAATATACCGTTGAGTCCACCGGGGGTAATCTGAAACTCGGGCTCCCGCTGTCATATGAAACCCGCCTGTTCTTTGTGTATAAACTGGAACAGCAAGAAATCTACGACGTAAGCCCATATTCTTCCTGGTACATCCGTGAGCAGGAGGGGGAGTCTACTATATCTTCATTGTATGCTTCCATCTCGCGTAATACCACTGACTTCCGTCCCGATCCGAGCAGTGGATTCATGTCGGAGTTTTCCGTTGAATTTGCGGGTATTGGCGGAACGGAGAAATTTGTCAAAACCATCGTGGATCATCGCCACTTTTTCCCTATCAAGTGGGGGATCGTATTCTCCCCCCATGCCCAGATAGGTTACGTTACCGGTTATGGCGATAAAGATGTCCCTCTGGATGAGCGCTTTTTCCTCGGGGGAATCAATACTATTCGAGGATTTGAGACCCGGGAAGTAGGCCCAAGGCAACCCAGAAGGGTTCCGGTCTTCGATGAGGATGAAAATCTTACCTATGTTCCATCTACTACTGAATTTGACTATATCGGTGGGGAGAAAATCGCCTATGCCAATCTTGAGCTAATCTTCCCATTACTCAAAGAAGCTCAACTCAAAGGGCTGCTATTCTTTGACATCGGCAACGCCTGGGATGAAGATGAGGAATATTTTTCCGATATGCGTTACAGTGTTGGTTTGGGTATTCGTTGGCAAAGCCCCCTGGGGCCGCTGCGCCTCGAATGGGGCTACAATCTCGATCCGTATGAGTATGAAGACGACTCAGTGTTCGATTTTTCCATTGGAAAATTCTTTTAAGGCAACAATATATTACATTTGTTCCCGTGCTAACAGGAAAGTACAGGGAGAAGCAGGTTACTTAATCAAGCAAAGGAGTAAATAATGAAACGTTTTGGTTTGTCAGTTTTAGTACTTATGCTTACGGCACTATTTGTTTCAACGTCCGTTTCAGCTGCAGATCTTACCCTCGGATACGTGGATTTGCAGAAGGCTCTGAGTTCCTCACAGGCTGGACAGGCAGCAAAGCAGAAGATGGAAACTGAAATCGCAGATATTGAAGACCAGGTCAAACAGCGCCAGGCCGATTTGCAGGCTCTGCAGGATTCTCTCAAAAAGCAGATGGGGATGCTCTCCGACGATGCTAAAGAGGAAAAGCAGGTCGAATTTGAGCAGCGTGTACGTGACTATCAGCGCTATGTAAAGGACAAGCAAGATGAAATGAAGTCCCGTGAAGAGCGTTACACCCAGCAGATTCTGCGTGATCTGGGGCAGCAGGTTGTCTCCCTGAGTGAGCAAGAGGGGGTAAGCATGATGATGGAAAAGAGCCAGCTCGTGTACGCCGATCCTGCGCTTGACTATACGGATAAGCTTATTGAGATGTATGACAAGGAATATAAAGAAAGTCATTAACAGGATATACTATGGCAACTATAGCAGAGCTTGCGCAACTAACCGGCGCTGATATCGTTGGAGACTCGGAACTGGAAATTCGCGCCCTTGCCCCGCTGGATAAAGCGGGGCCGGGCGAAATTTCGTTTCTGACAAATAAACGCTATGCCAAGGCCGTGCAGGCTTGCTCGGCGGCAGCGCTTATCTCTGAGCGAGCGTTGGAGCGCAGTGACATCACTTATCTGGTAAGCCCTAACCCTTATCTTGCCTTTGCGAAGGTGCTCACATATCTCCATGCACCCAAGGCAAAACCCGAGGGGATTTCTCCCCAGGCCGTGGTGTCTGATAGTGCAGTTATCGGGAAGGATGTAACTATTGCGCCCGGAGCCGTTATCGGTGAACGTGTTCAGATTGGGGCCGGCAGCATAGTCCATCCAAATGTTGTCATCTATGCCGATGTGAGAATAGGTTCCGGGTGTATCCTGCACGCCGGGGCCCTGGTTCGTGAAGAATCCATCATTGGAGACCGGGTTATTCTGCAGCCCGGAGCGGTGGTCGGCTCTGACGGTTTCGGCTTTGCTCCAGATGGTGAGGAATACTACAAAATTCCGCAGGTTGGACATGTGGTAATTGAAGACGATGTGGAGATCGGTGCTAACACCTGTGTAGATCGCGGTACTATGGGACAAACAGTGATCGGGCGCGGGTGTAAGCTCGATAACATGGTTCAGATAGGGCACAATGTTACGGTTGGAGCAAATACAGTTATGGCTGCGCAAGGCGGTATCGCAGGGAGCAGCAAGATTGGGCGCCACTGCACCTTTGGAGGGCAGACCGCTGTGGCCGGACATATTGAAGCCGGGGATAATCTCATTGTAGGAGCGCGCGGTGGGCTGGCGAATAATACCAAAGGGAATCAGATTGTTTCCGGTGTGCCGGCATTTGCGCATCGTGAATGGCTTAAAGCCTCCATGGCTTTTCCGCATCTGCCGCGTATGCGGCGTGAAATTGTAGAATTACGTCAGAAAATAAAACAGCTTGAGGCACAACTAGCGAAAGAATAAAACCATGTATATGAATGCAACTGAGGTTATGCAGCGCCTGCCTCATCGTTATCCGTTTCTGCTGGTAGACGGAGTGGAATCCTACACCCCCGACGAATCAATTGTGGGAGTAAAGAACGTCACTATCAATGAGCCTTTTTTTCAGGGGCATTTCCCGGGTCATCCGGTAATGCCGGGTGTCTTGATTATTGAGGCTATGGCTCAGGTTGGTGGATTGTTTGCCACTATGAATGATGAAGTCGGTGAAAATAAGGTTACCTATTTCACCGGGATAGACAAAGCCAGATTCCGCAAGCCGGTACGTCCTGGGGATGTCCTTAAAATGACTATGATCCTGATGCGCCAGCGTCGCGGTATATATCAGTTCTCCGGGAAAGCACATGTCGGGGAAACTCTTGTCGCTGAAGCGGTGTTGAAGGCGACCTTTGCAGATCGGGAGGGTTAATAAGTGGCAGATGTTCATCCAACCGCCATTATTGAAGATGGGGCACAGCTGGATGCTGATGTCAGTGTAGGAGCTTACTCTATTATTCGTGCCGGGGTCAGCATCGGATCCGGAACCAAAGTGGGACCTCATGTAGTTATTGAGGGTAATACCACCATTGGATGTGCCAATGAAATATTTCAATTTGCTTCTATTGGTGCAATTCCGCAGGATCTGAAATTTCATGGTGAAGAAAGCTACCTTACCATCGGGGATCGGAATAAAATCCGCGAATTTACTACCATCCATCTTGGTACTGAAGATGGTGGAGGAAAGACGGTTATCGGCAACGACAATCTCTTCATGGCGTATACCCACGTGGCGCATGACTGTGTGGTGAAGAATCATGTAATTCTTGCCAATGCTGCGACCCTTGCGGGGCATGTAGAGGTGGATGACTTTGCCATCCTCGGAGGGATGTCCGCTGTGCACCAGTTTACCCGAATCGGCACCCATGTTATGGCCAGTGGCGGCTCCATGATTGCCCAGGATGTGGTGCCGTATGTCATCGTTCAGGGAGATCGGGCCAAAACCGTAGGACTGAATTTGGTCGGCTTGAAACGGCGCGGTTTTGCTAAAGAAGAGTTAAGCGCGTTAAAGAAGGCGTACAAATTATTATTCCGTTCAGGGATGATGCAGGAGGAAGCGCTCCAAGAGATTGAATCGTGGCCGGATATCCCAGCCCCGGTGAAAATATTGGTGGACTTTGTACGTCAGAGTGAACGTGGGATTGTCCGCGCGTAGTGTTTTAGTAAAATGGGTAATTCAGTGACAGAAACGCGCAAAAAGATTTTGGTAGTTGCGGGTGAAGCCTCCGGTGACATCCTCGGTGCCAATATGATCCGTGCAGCATTGGAACTCGATTCTGATCTCAGTTTCTACGGAGTTGCGGGTCCACGTATGCAGAGTGTCGGCTGTACTCTGTTGCGCCCAGCATCTGATCTTGCGGTGATGGGGCTTGCAGAAGTATTACGTCATCTTCCGCGGATCTGGAGCGTGTACCGGGAAATCAAAGGCGCGTTACACAGCAAAGATATGCGCCCGGATGTAGTGGTTCTCATTGATTCCCCTGATTTCAACCTCCGTATAGCCAAAATGGCACGCAAGGCCGGAGTACCGGTACTCTACTATGTTAGTCCCCAGGTATGGGCCTGGCGACGCGGGAGGGTGCGAACCATTGCCAGAGATGTAGACAAGCTTGCTGCCCTTCTGCCTTTTGAGCCGGAATACTATGCCGGGCTGGATATCGACGTGCGCTATGTGGGCCATCCCTTACTTGATGAAGCAGTAGTCGAAACCTCTGCCGCCGAATTTCGTCTCCAGCATGGATTGGAACGGGACTATCCTGTAATCGGTCTGTTGCCCGGAAGTCGGCGCAATGAAATCCACTATGCGTTGCCTGCGATTATTGAAGCCGCAAAGATTTTAAAACAACGCTATCCCAAGGCAGGTTTTCTGTTGCCCGTTGCCTCCGGGTTGGACCGAGAATTGCTGCAGCAACCCATTCGCGCAAGTGGGCTCGATGTAGAGCTGGTAGATGATACTATCTATACCAGTGTTGCGGCGTGTGATGTGGTTGTTGCCGTTTCTGGGACAGTGACCTTGCAAACCGCACTTGTTCAGACTCCCATGGTGATAATCTATAAAGGATCTCCGTTCACCTATGCCATTGGCAAGCACCTGGTTTCCATCAGTCATTTCGGCTTACCAAACATTGTGGCGGGACGCAGAGTTATTCCTGAATTGCTCCAACACGATGCCACCCCGGAAGCTATTGCCACCGAAGTTGAGTGCATTATTGAAGACCCCGACTATCGCGATACCATGCTTGCAGATTTGGGCGAAATTCGCTCGCGGATGGGGACTCCTGGATGTGCTGAACGGGTAGCGCGCATGGTGTTGGAATTGTGTCAGAAAGGTGATTTTGAAAAAGGATAATCTGGTTGTCTATAAACGCTTGTTGAGCTATTCACGCCCATACCTCAGGCGGATCATTATAGCGATGATCGCTTCTGTCGGCGTGGCGGCGAGTGATGTAGCTGTGGCCAAGCTGATTCAGCCTCTGGTGGATCATGTCCTTGCCCCTGGCGGGGAAACACTCATCAATCTTGTTCCATTTATCGTGATGGGGATTGCCCTGCTCAAGGGGGGGTCGCGCTATATCCAGGAGTACTTTATTAAGACTGCTGGCCAACTAGTGGTGCAGGATCTGCGTAACGATCTGTATAAACACACTCTGCGTCTATCAATGGGATTTTATTCCAGGGTTCAGTCCGGAACCGTTGTGTCCCGCATTATCAATGATGTAGCCACCCTGCAGAAATCCGCTGCAGATGAGTTGGTAGCCATAGTGCGTGAAGGCCTTACCTTGATCGGACTGGTAGCATTGCTCTTTTACAATGACTGGCGTCTGGCTCTGGTTGCATTTATTGTTCTCCCGGTTGCTATTGTACCGGCAACCCACATCGGGCGCCGGATCAAACGTTATGTGCACAAGAGTTTATCCAATATTGGCAACCTTACAGGTATTTTGCAGGAGGCTTTTGGAGGGATAAAGGTTGTTAAGGCTTTTGGCACCGAGGAAAAAGAAAAAGAACGCTTCGAAGCGGAGAACCATAATTACTATCGGCGCATAGCCAAGGTCATCCGCTACGATTCAGCCAGTGCTCCTATTATTGAATTATTGTCCTCTATGGGGGCAGCGGGGGTACTGTGGTATGGGCTGAACCGCGTGATGCAGGGACATATAACTGAGGGTGAATTGCTCTCTTTTGTTACTGCTATGGGGATGATGTACGGACCTTTGAAGCGCCTGGTGAAGACAAACAACGTAATTCAAAAGGCAATAGGCGCTTCGGAACGTGTGTTCAGCATGATGGATACCCCGGTGGATCTTGACGATATCCCGGACGCGCCCGAACTTGGGAAAGTAAAAGGGCATGTGGTGTTCGAGCATGTTGATTTTGGCTACGACCCTGAAGAGTTGGTGCTGCACAACTTTAATCTGGAGGTCCAGCCTGGAACCACCGTGGCTCTGGTTGGTGCAAGCGGGGCAGGGAAGTCAACGGTTATCGGGCTCCTTGCACGTTTTTATGATCCACTGCGCGGGAACATTACCATTGATGGCAAAGATATCTCCCAAGTAAGCCAGAGAAGCCTGAAGCAGCAGATCGCCCTGGTTGACCAGGAGATCTTCCTTTTTCACGACACTATTGCTAACAATATTCGCTACGCCCGCCCTGAAGCGAGTGACGCCGAGGTGGTTCGTGCCGCGCAACAAGCCTTTGCGGATGATTTTATTGCACAGATGCCGCAGGGATTTGATACTGTTATCGGTGATCGGGGGGTGCGCCTTTCCGGAGGGCAGCGCCAACGCATTTGTATAGCGCGCGCAATTCTGCGAGATGCATCCATTCTGTTGTTGGATGAGGCAACCAGTGCGCTGGATACCCAGAGTGAGGCGGTGGTGCAGAATGCACTGGAAAATCTCATGCAAGGGCGCACCACCTTTGTGATTGCCCATCGTCTATCCACGGTAATGCGGGCAGACGAAATCCTGGTTATGCAGCAAGGCAGGGTGGTGGAACGTGGTTCTCACGAAGATCTGCTTGCATGTGGGGGGCATTATTTTGACTTGTATCAGACCCAGTTCAGTGGTCAGTAATATATGCGACGAGTATGAAGTTCAGGTATGAAAAGAATCCTTGAATCCCTTCTTATCCACCTTGCTCCACCACTGGCGGTTTTGTGCATCCATCTAATCTATCTGAGCTCCCGCAAGGAAATAGTGGTGGCTCCTCAAGTTGAACAGATGTGGAAACAAAAAGAAAAGATGATTCTGTCTCTTTGGCATGATCAACTGCTCCTGATGGGAAAGGCATATACACATAAAGCGCAGATCCTCATCAGTGCTTCGCGCGATGGTGAATTGATCGCCCGTGCCATGGCATATATGGGGCAAAAGGCTGTCCGTGGTTCTTCAAGCCGAGGTGGAAGTACCGCCTTCAAGCAAATGTTGCGTTTGGCCCGCGAACCTTACGATCTGGTAATTACTCCGGATGGGCCACGGGGGCCACGTCATGAAATTAAAGAGGGGGTGGTACATTTGGCCCGTCTGAGTAAGCGGGCGGTTGTGCCTATGTCTATGGCGTGCAGCCGCGGGCATCGCTTTGCTTCGTGGGATCGTTTTCAGCTGCCCTATCCTTTTGGCAGGCTGGTGTTTGTATATGGTGAGCCCTTGTATTTTTCTGCGGATGAAAGTACGCATGATTTTCACCTCCGCCTGAGTGCAGCCATGGATGCCTGTACAATACAGGCCCGAAACAAGCTGGAGTCACATGGTTTATCTGCTCTATGATATTGTCCTTCTTCTGGGCATGCTGGTTTTAATCCCCTGGTATATGGTGCGTGGATTTGTCCGAGGGAAGATGCGTCAGGGGCTGAGCGAACGTCTCGGCTTCATCTCTACACGAAGATTGTCGAGCATCAAAGGGCGGCAGGTTATCTGGATTCATGCGGTCTCCGTGGGGGAAACCCGTGCGGCAATCCCTCTGATTAAGGGGTTGCGACGTACATACCCCGATGCTGCGCTAGTGCTTTCAAATGTAACCGAAACCGGACGCGAGATTGCAGAGTCTATCCCTGAAATTGATCTGCATATTTATTTCCCGGTTGATTTCTCCCTTACCGTGGCGCGTGCATTGGATTCTGTCAATCCTGCTCTTGTATTAATCGTAGAAACCGAGTTATGGCCACAATTTGTGCGCAAATGTCATCAACGCGGGATACCCGTAATGCTGGTTAACGGGCGCATTTCTGATCGTTCCTTCCCACGCTATAAAAAAGTAAGTGTGCTGTTGCGCCCGGTTTTGAATCAGATATCGTCTTTCTGTATGCAGTCGCAGCAGGATGCGCATAGGATAGAGGTTCTGGGTGCGAATCCGGAGTGCATACATATAAGTGGCAATGTAAAATTTGACCAGGGGGAGATTAACCTCTCCACCTGTGATTACAGTGAATTACGGGTAAAGTTCGTTATCCAATCCAAGCCAAAGATCTGGGTAGCCGGGAGCACACATCAGGGCGAAGATGAAATTGTCATCCGCATCTACCGTGAACTCTTCCAGAGCTTCCCCGATCTCCTCCTCATCCTTGTACCGCGGCATCCCCATCGCTGTCGTCAGATTGGTGAGCTTCTCACGCAGGAGGGGATGGTTTGGCGGTTGCGTTCAACTGCAAGTGAAACCCCGCTCAAGCCAGGGAGTGTATTACTTGTAGATACCCTGGGGGAGATGCTCGACCTCTATGCTCTTGCAGATGTGGTGTTCGTAGGTGGAAGTTTAGTTCCGATAGGTGGTCACAATATTCTCGAGGCTTCTATGGTGAACAAACCGGTACTCTTTGGACCTCACATGCAGAACTTCAAAGAGATCGCTCAGTATATTGTTTCAGCGCAGGGATTTGGCGAAGTTGCTGGTGAAGTTGAATTGCAGCAATTACTGATCCATTTGCTACAAAATCCCGAAACGGCGCACACTGCTGGTTTGAATGGAGCGGCAATACTGCAGCAGCACGCTGGTGCAACTTCACAGACCCTTGCGGTAGCGCGCGAGCTGTTGGAGCCCTGACATGCGTGAGCAAGTGGCGCTCTACTATCGGCGCTTGGCACTGGAAGGGTGTTGTAACTGGTACGACAACCTCCTGATGTTGTTTCTCGTTCCGTGTGGATATATCTATGGTTTCATCGGCCAGATCAGGGTATGGATGTATCGGCGTGGGATTCTGCCTACATATCGAGCTCATGTACCGGTAATTTGTGTAGGGAATCTGGTGGTTGGGGGTACGGGAAAAACCCCGGTGGTGAGTTGGATCCTCGATTTTCTCCATCAACATGGTTATCGAACTGCAGTTATCAGTCGTGGATATGCCTCATCTCCTGCAGCAGGGACTGAGGGTAAAGCACGTAAGGTGGATATCGAGGCAGCAAGCGGGTGTGTACGTGCCGCAACTGAGTATGGAGATGAGCCTGTACTCCTTGCATTACGTCATCCAGAAACCATTATTGTAGTGGCTCCGAGGCGTGTAGATGGGGTGCGCTATATTGAGAAACACCACGATGTTGATGTCATCCTTCTGGATGATGCGTTTCAGCATCTTGCGTTGGAACGCGACCTTGATCTGGTTCTGCTCGATGCACGCAACCCCCTGGGGAATGGGCATGTTATACCTGCCGGGTTGATGCGCGAAAGACGCAGTGCGCTGCAGCGTGCAGATATGCTCCTTATGACGCGCTACACCCACGATATAGATGTGTCTGAAGTATATCCGAAGCTTGCAGATTCCAAGGCGATGGTGCGTGTATCCTATCGCCTTGCACCATATGCCATTGATCTGAATGGAGTCAGAATGCCCTTAAAAGATCTGTCCTGCTTCAGCATCGGGGCGTTTGCTGGGATTGCAGATCCAAAGGATTTTTTTGCATCCCTGCACAGATATGGTATAAATCCACGCAGCACCGTTCCCCTTGCAGATCATGCAGCATACACGGCGGAGAGGGTAGAGCATATCCTGACTCTCTGTAAGGGGGTGGAGGTGTTGATTACCACAGAAAAAGATGCAGTAAAGCTTGATCCCGAGCTGTTTCCACTTCCATGCTACTGGGTGCCGTTGGGAATCGAGCCCGTAGAACAGGAGGAGCTGAAACAGATGCTTTTGGCCCCCCTGCCTACGCAAAATATTCGCTAGTGGTCCCGGGAGTTAAATATATGCAGCAAAATATAGATGTGGCAAATAAATGCGGCATGAATGTGCTTATGGATATGATTGTATGCCCCAAGTGCAAAGGAGTACTTGAAGCTCGAGAGATTGAAGCACAACTGTACCTGAGTTGTGCAGCGTGCAATCTTGCATATCCGGTAAAGGATGGTATCCCTCTGATGTTGCAGGATGAAGCGGTAACACTCTAATGTCTGGAGATAAGCTGCGTAGCGCAAATAAGATTCTGGTTCGCGGAACCAACTGGATCGGAGATGCGGTCATGACCACGCCGGCGCTGATGGCATTGCGCGCCGAGTGCCCAGAGGCTGAAATTGTGATGCTCGCCAACCCTCTGGTAGCACCACTCTTTAAGCACCATCCAGCAATAGACCGTGTACTGATATATGCACGTAAAGGGAAACATCAGGGTGTGCACGGTTTTTACAACATGACGCGCGAGTTGCACAAAGAGAACTTTGATGCAGCACTGCTGCTACAAAATGCCTTTGAAGCGGCATTACTGGCATTTGCAGCACGTATCCCATGTCGCGCAGGATATCCCACAGACGCACGACGTTTGCTTTTGAGTGATCCGGTGGAACTCAACCTGGCTGATAAAACTCTCCACCATACTGAGTACTATCTAACTCTGTTACGCCGACTGGGTTTTGACGCCCCGAGTGCAAGCCTGTGCCTGCATGTTACTCCTGCGGAACTGGAGTGGGCTCGAGCAACGCTGGAAAGCGACAATGTGATTGCGCTGAATCCGGGCGCGTCCTATGGTTCGGCGAAACGCTGGTTCCCCGAACGCTTTGCCGCGGTGGCAGATAACCTGGCGCATCGCTATGGTGCAGCTATTCTCCTTACTGGAGGTCCAGGAGAGCGTGAAATAGGTGAGGATATACAAGCATTTATGCAGTGTAACTGTATAAATATGGTGGGTAAAACCAATGTGCGTCAGATGATGGCACTTCTTGCATCCAGCCGCTTGCTTATCACTAATGATTCCGGCCCCATGCATGTGGCTGCGGCATTTGGTATTCCCATAGTGGCGGTGTTTGGTTCAACAGATCATACGACCACTTCCCCGGCATCGGATAAGGTTGAAATTGTACGTAAAGAGGTGGATTGTGCCCCTTGTCTGTTGCGCCAGTGCCCTACTGATCATCGTTGCATGAAAAACATCACCCCCGATGATGTAACTGCAGCCGCCATTGAACTGCTGGAAAAAAGTAGATGAAAATTCTGATCGTTAAAGTCAGCGCTCTTGGTGATGTCATTCACGCACTGCCGGTCCTTGGCTATATTAAGCAACTCCATCCTGATGCGCAAATAGATTGGCTGGTTGAGGACAACTTTGCTCCGATCCTCGAGAATCATCCCCTGTTACATCAGGTCATACGGGTTGATACCCGCAAATGGCGCAATATGTCCCTTCTGGAGATGCTGCGACAGATCCGTATCTTTGTAAAAAATTTGCGCTGTCAACGCTATGAGTATGTGTTTGATCTGCAGGGAAACAGTAAAAGTGCCCTGTTTACCCTATTGAGCAGAGGCGGGGAAAAATATGGTTTTTCCCGCCACGAAGTACGTGAATGGCCCAATGTACTCGCAACCCGTCACAGGATCCAACCGGGCCCGGATGAACAACATGTTGCCAGACGTGCACTTGCCGTAGTGCGCGCAGCTCTTCCTGGTGGGGGCAACGTCCCCTTGAGTGGGTTCTTGCATGTAGGGAATGAGCACAAGGAGCAGATCGAGCGCTATATAGATCAGCTTGATTGGGATAGCAAAACAATCATTGTGCTCCACTATGGTACTACCTGGCTAACCAAGCTCTGGCATATATCCATGTGGCAACAATTGGCGGCAAGATTGGTTCAGCGTCCCGAAACCGCTATAATCTTGACATGGGGAAGCCCTGAGGAACTTCGTGCAGCCGAGCAGATCCGCGACAGCGTCGATGGAGAGGTGCTTATCTGGCCTCGTGTTCCTCTGCCTGAATTTGCTGCGTTACTCGCGCGAGCAGATCTGGTGGTAGGATGCGATACTGGGCCGGTGCATATAGCCGCTGCTACCGGAACGCCCACAGTATCCATGTATCGCGCTACAGATGCTTTGCGCAATGGTCCTGAAGGTGATAGGCATATTTGTCTGCAAACCCCTATGCCATGTGCGAAATGTCTGCGTAAACAATGTGAATATGATGCCCAGTGCTCTACTTCCATTCGGGTTGCGGACGTGCTGGACGCTATCACCCATATTATAGGTTGATAGCGTCGTAAAACTCCCCAACAGCGACGTTTTTGCAATTATCTCGCTGCTTCGAGGTACGAAAGTGCGTCTTATTGTTCAACAATTACGCGCCATCCATTTAGCGCTTATTGTTGTAACTATTCACCATCACTACCGGTAGCGGGCTTGTAGTTCCCATGGGAAGGGCGTCTGTCGCCATTGACGGCGCAAAGTATCCCTTGAAATGGGTGCCATAAGCCCCGACTGAATAGTTACTTTTTGTTTAGCTATCCAGTTTGATGTTTTTTGTTAAAGCATCATAAATTGAATAAAAGGGGATATATTATGCAAGCCTACATAGAGTGCCAAATCCGGCGGCATATTGAGGTGTTTGAAGATGTTTTTCTCCCCATGGCGCCTCAGGTAGAGCAATGTGCGACTCTTTTGTGTACCTGCTTCAAGTCGGGGGGGAAGGTTCTGGTGATGGGCAATGGCGGCTCGGCTGCGGATGCACAGCACCTGGCTGCTGAGCTGGTTGGCCGCTTCTTGAAGAACCGTGATGCACTGCCTGCCATTGCTCTTACCACTGATACCTCAATACTTACTGCCGTTGCCAACGATTTTGGTTACGATGAAGTGTTTAAGCGCCAGGTTGAGGCCCTCGCCAATCCTGAGGATGTGGTGATAGGGATATCTACCAGTGGGAATTCTCCCAATGTAGTCGCTGCTTTCGATGCCGCGCGTCAAATAGGGTGTAGAAATGTGGCCCTTAGCGGCAGGGACGGGGGGAGGATGGCCGCCTATGCAGATCTGAACCTCAATGTTGCAGTGGACGATACCCCGCGCATTCAGGAAGTTCACCTGAGTATAATACATATCCTGTGTGATCTGGTAGAGCAGCAGTTGTTTCCTGAGCAGGAGGGCCTTTGAAGCTTACAGGCTCAAATGTATTGATTATTCCGCAGGAGTGGAAGGATGCGTGGGGTAATGACGACTGGTTTAATAAGATACTTTCCTTGCAGGGAGATGAGTATCGCAATATGGACGGACGTCGTACTCTGCGTTTCGATATGCTGGAGCAGAGCTATTTTGTCAAGATGTATACCGGCCTGGGGTGGGGACGCATCTGCAAAAGTCTATTAAGCTTCAAAACCCCGCCGGTGCTTTCAGCATATAACGAATGGCTTGCGATTAAAGTTTTAACCGGGCTCGGTATCGATACCATGAACATAGTGGCGTATGGCGAGCGTGGACGCAATCCGGCTACACGCCAGTCTTTTCTCGTCACTGATGATTTGAATCCAGCCCGGAGCCTGGAGGATTTATGCCGCGACTGGCGCCACAATCCTCCCGCGGTAGCATTCAAGCGCGGATTGCTTAAACGCATTGCAGAGGTCACACGCAAGATGCACACGCATGGGATTAATCATCGAGATTACTATCTATGTCATTTTCTTCTAGATACCTCTCGTGGAAATGTTGGTAGTAATTGTGAAAAGTTGCGTATATTTCTTATTGATCTGCATCGGGTTCAGTTACGTAAACAGGTGCCTCGACGTTGGCAGATCAAGGATCTGGCTTCCCTTTACTTTTCGGCTTTTGATATCGGTTTAACCCGACGAGACTGTTTGCGCTTTATCCGTCTTTACACCTCCGAGCCGCTACGCGTAAGTTTAGCCCGCGATAAACGACTGTGGCAGCAGGTGGAAAGACGTAGCACCAGACTGTACATGCGCTTTCAGCGTAAATATAGTGATGCTTGATCTTAAGAGCCCCGGTTTTCAATCCAGGGGATGAGTATCCCTTGGTTTCATATTATTTATTGCCCGGCTATGCCAAGGCTTTGCCACAGGTTTGACCATGAATACACATGCAGTGGATATATCCGATATAGAAGATTTTTTGGCTAAAACATCTGAAATCAGGGCGATAGTAGTTGGCGATCTGATGTTGGATGAATATCTCTGGGGCGCGACAGAGCGTATCTCACCGGAAGCTCCGGTACCGATTATTAACGTTGGACGCGAAGATCTGCGTCTTGGTGGAGCCGGTAACGTGGTAAACAATCTTCGTGTTCTGGGAGCGCATGTAGCACTGGCTTCGGTTCTGGGTGATGATCGTGATGGTGAGGTTATCCGGGAACGGTTACAACGCGCCCAGGTTGATGTGGATGCGCTGGTTCACGATCACACTCGCATCACCAGTCGCAAGACCCGCATCCTCTCCGGAAATCAGCAGATGCTACGCATCGATCGCGAAAGTACGCAGGAAATTGAGCCGCAGGTAGAAGAACAGCTGTTGCAGAAATTGAACGACAAAATTGTTGCCGCTGATGTCATCTACTTGTCTGATTACGGAAAAGGTGTTCTTTCCGAAAGTCTTATTCAGGGAATAATTGAAAGGGCCAGAGAATATAATGTTCCTGTAGTTGTGGATCCGAAAGGGACGGACTATACCCGATATCGAGGCGCGACATTGTTGACCCCGAACCGCAAGGAAGCATCACTTGCGACCGGGATAGTTATCAAGGATGATAGTACCCTGTGTTCGGCTGGCGCGCAGATACTTGAAATGGCACAGCTTCAGGCCCTGGTACTGACTCGAAGCGAACAGGGTATGAGCCTTTTTCAACACAATGCAGAGCCGGTGCATCTTCCTACGCGTGGACGTGAGGTATACGATGTCTCTGGTGCAGGTGATACTGTCCTTACTGTGGTGGGGCTCGGGCTTGCGGGTGGATTCTCCCTCGAACAGGCGGCCTTTATGGCCAATATAGCTGCAGGGGTTGTGGTCGGAAAAGTTGGAACCTCCACCGCGAATCCAGCTGAGCTTGTAGAGGCTGCGGGTTTTCTGGTAGCTGGAAGCCAGGCCAAAATCTGTGATCCTCATGCGTTGCAGATTATGCTGCGGCGGCTGCGTCAGATGGGGCGTAAAGTGGTGTTTACCAATGGCTGTTTTGATATTCTCCATGCCGGGCACGTGAATTACCTGCAACGTGCGCGCGATCTTGGAGATCTTCTGGTGTTAGGATTGAACAGTGATGCCTCTGTGCGTCGGCTTAAAGGTGACACACGTCCCCTTGTTCCAGAAGCTGACCGTGCTGTAATTCTCGCTGCCCTTTCATGTGTAGATCATGTGGTAATCTTTGATGAAGATACACCTCTTGAGCTGATTTCACTCTTGCAACCGGATATTCTGGTAAAGGGCAATGACTATGCAGAAGATGAAGTGATTGGTGCCGATTTAGTGCGTCAGTGGGGTGGGCGTGTAGAGTTGATGCCATTCGTTTCCGGGCGTTCCACCACTGCGCTGGTGAGTAAAATAAGTGGAAAAAGTAAGTAAGGTATGCCCGTCGTGTTCCCTGATGGAGGAGAAGATTTGAAAAAATTGGAGAATATAAGTGTTTTTTAGCCATAAATGCCACAATTGCGGAATGCCTGTGGCCAGACGTGCGCTTAAGTGTCTGCAATGTGATGTTATCCTGCGTGAGCAGCCCCCCGCGGTGCACTACAAAAGCAGAAGCAAACGTGAACTCTTAGCTATCATCTGTGTAGTGTGTAGCTGTGTGAGCTTTGTGCTTTCTTTTGGCCTTACCTCAATGTACCGCGAAGGTGGCCTGGTGTGGGGGATGGTAAGCCTGGCGTTGGTGCTGCTCACTATTAACTGGGTGCGGAAGCTTGAACAGCGCCGGGATGATGTTTAGTAGGAAAGACAAACTCGTAGTTGTCACTATTGCTAAACAACGACTGGTTTATTTTTCCCACTTCTGGATAAAAATCTGATTCTTCTGGATAGTCTCGTTCTTTGGATCCAATTCAACTGCTTTAGCAAGCCATGATTTCGCTTCGTTGGTAAGGCGCTCGGTCTCAGCGGGATCGCCATTATCCTTTCTACTCAGTTCCAGTGCCTGCTGAAATGCAATAGATGCCATATTGTTGCATGCGAGTGCGGCTTGCTCCTGCCATGTGGCGCCACTGACGATGGTTTGTTTCCTTTTCTCTAATATTTCCAAGGCATTAAGGGTATTTTCTCTCGCCTTGGCATATGTCCCCTGCTTGATATCAATGCGCCCCAAATTGAGATATGCTTCTGCAATATTCGGATTTTCATCTAAAGCGCGTAAAAACAGAACGCGCGCTTCTGCTGGTTTCCCTCTGTTAAGGGTCTTAACCCCCTCGTTGTATGTGTCTTCCCCTGGATCGGCGCATCCTGTAAGCAAAAGTGTTATCCCGAGCAGAAGTGTTGTAAGAGCTGTTATGCGCATAAAACGTTCCTTGGTCTTTGGTGTCAATAAAGATGCTTTCGCAGAAAGCACAAAATTGGATGGCTAAGCAAAAAGCGCCCAATGCAAGGCGCGTGATTGACGAGCAATGAGGCGTACTTACGTACGTCGAAGCAGTGAGACAATTACAGCAATGCAGCAGTTGGTGAGTTTTTGCGACGCCATCAATAAAAGGTTATTTCTAGATAGAGCGCCAGCCCCATGATGCAGGAGTTGGCCGCCACGTGGGCGATAATACTACAATACACTTTTTTACTCCAGAGTGTTATCCCAGTGTAAGCGAGACCTGACAAAAACAGATATGCGCTGTGATTACTGGTTGGTAAGGTTCCCAGAACTACAACCATGATAAATGAAAACAGATTGAACATGCCGAGTGGAATTGACTTGAAGTCGGGTGCGATGAAATATCTGAGCAGAAATGAGCGCCAGAACAATTCAGATACAACAGGAGCAATTACCGCAAAGGCCCCAGCAACCAAAGTGATAATAATGTACTTGCGCCCCCCGGGCCAGAGTTCTGCAATCTGCAGTGATTCCGGAGTGGAAATCCCAGTATGGACCAAAATATACCACAGTATGGCAAGGAATATACCTGCGACAACCCCAACTAAAGTGTGGATAACGGGGGCTGAAGGCACGGCATCATTTACTACTCTGTCGCGCCACAAATACAGCAGAGTGGCAGCTATGATGCTACCCAGAATCAATAGTTGATAGCGCCACTGGGGGAGAAAGAACGTCGTTTCTGAGCAGATAAATATAATCAGGAATGGAAATACGTAAGGAATCCAGGATTTGGCAAAGAATTTAAGCATGGCTGATCGTTTCAGTGTATGAAAGTAAATTTAGTAAAATAAAACCGTATGCCCAGAAATAAAGCATACACGCTTTTACCGGGTGAGTTAAGCTGCAAAGGTAATAGATAACGAACCCAACTCGCAAGTGGAGTAACCGAGTTTAGACCCAAAAGTTCCTGATAGGGAGTATTATCTTGAATCCACCTTGTCAGGCCAGTTATGTTGCCAGATACATATACGGAATAAAAGCTGTTTGCCGCTTCGATAGTCAATCTGAACCAGATCTGTCGATATTTAAAATCCATACTGCAGTTACCGGGAATATATATGAAAAAGATGAGCAGATATAAAATATCTTTTAGTTTAAGTCTTGTGATTTTAATTTTCTTCACCGCCTCTGGATTTGCGCTTCAGTCAGACGGACTTGAGGACAGAGTGGTCGAATACCAGTTGGATAATGGTCTTACCCTGCTGGTTGCCCAACGTCCAGATATTCCTACATTCACGGCATTTATCACTCTGGGGGTGGGCTCGGTAAATGAGCAGGAGAATAATCGAGGTATTGCCCACTTGCTTGAACATATGCGCTTTAAAGGCACTAAAAATATCGGGACAAAGGATTATGCCAAAGAAAAAAAACTGTTGCGTAGTATTGATGAATGTGTAGCCCAACTCGAAGAGTGTAGACAAAGAGAAGCCTGTAAGGATGATAATCTTGCTAAATTGGAAACGCGCCTAAAAAAGCTCCAGGCAGAGCACCGTGATCTGGTAGTAAAGGATGAGGCTGCACAGATATATGCGCGTCATGGTGGAGTCGGTTTTAATGCCTACACCAGTAAAGATCTCACCACTTATCTGGTTTCTCTTCCTGCAAACAAGCTCGAACTCTGGATGTCTATGGAAGCGGACCGGATGAAGAATACGGTATTGCGCGAATTTTACACCGAAAAAGAGGTTATCCTGGAGGAGAGAAAACGTTCCTACGAGACCAGGCCGCGCGGGATGATGTATGAAGCTCTGCTCGCAACGGCCTTTAGGGTGCATCCGTACCGTCATCCAGTTATCGGCTGGAATTCTGATATCCGCGCGCTCACCAGAAAGCAGACCCGTAAGTTTATGCACGACTACTATATGCCGCAGAATGCTATCATTTCACTGGTTGGTGATGTTGACCCAGGAGAGGCACTCCAACTGGTGGAGCAGTACTTTGGTGATATCGCCCCGGGAGTGAAAGTGCCGGAGGTGCGCGCGCTGGAGCCGCCCCAGAGTGGAGAGCGGCGCGCGGAGGTTGTGTTTGACGCTAATCCACGCCTGTTGGTGGGATATCATAAACCTACCGTTCCCCAGCGGGATGATTATGCGTTTGATCTGCTTAGCACCATTCTGGGGCAGGGCTCTTCATCACGCCTGCATCGTACCCTGGTGCTGGATCAGGGGCTTGCGAGTTCGGTGTCGGTATATACGGCACCGGGCGCGCGTTATCCCAACCTGTTTGTCATCGGTGCCATCCCGCGTCATCCGCATACCAGTGTCGAGGTTGAAAAGGCGATTTATGCCCAGCTGGAACAGATTAAACGTGAAGGGGTAAGTTCTGAGGAACTGGAGCAGGCGCGTAAACGTCTGCGTGCCGATCGTATCCGCCACTTACGCAGCAATCGAGGTCTGGCTTCGATGCTTACCCACTTTGAGGTTGTGACCGGCTCCTGGAAATATCTACTAAAGTATGACGAGGTTCTGCGGACTATTACCGCAGAAGAAGTGAAAGAAGCGGCACAAAGGTGGCTCACGCAGGAGAATCGTACCGTAGTTACTTTGAAACCTTCGCATGAGCAAACAAGTGATTCCAGTCAGGTTGGAGAGGCAGATGCGCAGTAGTATGCTGAAAAGAATTATACGTGTAGCTGTATTGTTGTTGATACTGGGCGGTGCCACCACAGGATGGGGGCAGGAAAAGAGTCAGGGGGCGCGACCCGATGATCTGGAATTTGAATCTCTGCGTTGGAACATGCACACGCCCACTCGAATAACCCTTGAGAGTGGCATTAAAATATATCATCAGAACAATGCGGAATTGCCTTTGGTAGACATTACCCTGATGTTCGGGGCAGGGCGTAGCGTGGAAAATTCCACCAATACCGGTCTTATGCAACTTTTCGCGCGCGCGCTGGAGAATGGGGGGACGCAGAAGGTTTCTGCCTCCGAGTTTGATGCAAGGCTAGATGCTCTGGCTATCAATCTTAACGTGGATACCGGACCATATACTACAACGCTGCATATGTCGGTCATGAAGGAGGATCTTCACCGTGGGCTGAAGTTGCTGGCGCAGTTGGTGCGCACCCCAGGTTTTGATTCGGAAAGGTTTGAAACGGCGCAGCAGCAACTCATAGAACAGGTGCGCCGGCGCCTGGATAATCCTGGTGCCATTGCAGAGCAGTTGATGTTGCAACATTTATATCCAGAGCACCCTTTGGGGCGTAAGCCGACTCTCGAAACCCTTGGCAGCATAAAACGCGCAGATCTTTTACATCTGCATCGGCGCTATTTTGGCCCCCGGAATATGTATGTGGCTATTTCCGGGGACATCAATGGGGGTGAGGCCACACAGCTCGTGGACGCGAGTTTTTCCGCGTGGGAGCAGGAGACAGAATCTGCGGAAGTGCCTGCTCTCAAAGAGGTGTCGGGTGGGCGTGAATCTGGCCCGGTTATCATAGCCCAGCGACCATTGAGTCAAACTACGATACGCCTGGTTGAACGTGGAATTAAACGCGATAATCCTGATGTGTACGCAGTCGAGATCATGAACTACATCCTTGGAGGGGGTGGGTTCAATTCGCGCCTGATGCGCGAAATCCGTTCCAACCGTGGTCTGGCGTATTCGGTTTTTTCCCATTTCTCCGTAGGGAGACGCTTGCAGGGTGCTTTTTTAGCCGGGTGTGAGACCAAAGCTGAGTCGGTAGCAGAAGCGGTGGGGTTGTTTACCTCAATTATGCAAGAGCTGCGTGCTGAAGGAGTGACTGAGGAGGAGCTGCAACTGGCTAAACAGAGCCAGATAAATTCATTCGTATTCCGCTTTGAAGATCCCCACAGCCTGGTTACCAGGGCGATGGAATATGATTTTTACGGTTATCCAGAAGATTATCTGACCCGTTATCGTGAACATATTCGCAAGGTAACGGCGCAGGATGTGCAGCGGGTGGCTAAAAAATATCTCCATCCGGAACGCCAGGCTATAATTCTGGTGGGAGAAGTAAAAGAAGATGAAATATCGTCTTTGACGCTCAAAAGGGAAATGAAAAATATCAACCCCCAGGATCTGCTGTAAGGGATGTGGAGAATTGTCTTATCTTTATGGTGCCTGCATGGTGCTCAGCGTATGTTCCGAAATCCCCCCACTCCCCAACTACCGTTATTTGCGGTTTTGAAGACAGTTGTTGCCAACTGCAGTGGAAGTGCCCGCACACCAGTGCATCGCATCCCATTTTATGACACTGACGCGCAGCGGCAATAATTTTATTCTGGGGGATGGAAGTGCGGTCGGATGCTATGCTGCTCTCCTCCACAGGTACATTGTCTTGATATGTGCGCTGTTTTTTGCTCCACTTTCCAAGATGTGCCGCAATATTCCACAGCAGATCCGGGTGGATAATCCTGTTCAGGATTCTTGCCCCGCGACTGCGGAACAGCTTGCGTAGCCATAGGTATTTACGGTTGGGGTTGATGAGATCTCCATGTTCAACCCAGATTCTGGTTTCACCGAGCGTTATGCAGGCGCCATCGGGGATAACCCTGGCTCCCAGGGTTTCGGTGAAAAAAGGACCGACATTAAAATCATGGTTGCCCTCCACCATCACAATATCGGTTCCCTCGAGTTTGAGGGCATGGAGTTCGTGCAGCAGGGGGAGGTAGGCACTGTATACACAGTAGCGATATCCCATCCAGAACTCGAAAATATCTCCAAGCAGAATCAGGGTGCGGATATCGCCGCGATTCTGTTTTAGAAATTTTAGAAGTTGTATATAATTGTCATCTGATGGGGTTTTCAGATGTGCATCGGCAATAAAGATATCTTTCATGCCGCGCAATATAGCAATAGAGTTAACTGTTGAGCAACAATTGTTCGATTAAGTCGGTTGTTGTACCTTTAAAAAACATAAAGTGGAGGAATTTTTGCCTCGACCTGCTCCCATACCCGATCACCCATCCTTAGCTCAGAAAGATAAGAGGCCGCGCATGCTGTTGCATGCTTGCTGCGCTCCATGCAGTTCCGCCGTAGTCGAGAGGCTTGCAGCCGATTACGCAATTACCATTTACTTCTACAATCCCAATATCCACCCGCGTACAGAATATATTAAACGTCGGGATGAGTTACAATGCTGGTGCGATCAAGTTGCCGGAATTACTTGTGTTGTTGCTGATTATGTTCCTCGGAAGTGGATGGAGAAGGTTCGCGGCTTAGAACAAGAGCCGGAGCGGGGCAGGCGATGTAATCGCTGTTTTCGTCTGCGTCTGCAGCATGCAGCAGAGTATGCCAGCGTATATAATTATGATCTGTTTAGCACGGTTCTGTCTATTTCGCCGCATAAACGGTACGAACGCATCAACCGTTTGGGCTTGGCGCTCGCACGCCGTTACGGGATTGATTTTTATGTCGCCAATTTTAAGAAACAGAACGGCTATAAACGCAGTGTGGAGATCTCCCGAGAACTCAATTTTTATCGCCAAAACTACTGTGGATGCGTGTTTTCAGCAACCCAGGCACGTGCGCGAACCTAAGCATTGTATTCGAATGTGTGAATCCCTATGCCATCGGGTAGAGCGAGGTACTTAAGATATCCATGAGCGGCGAAGTTATAACCCAGAGAATCGTACGCGGACGTCTGATAATCCAGTTGCTTGCCGCCGTTGTTATCGGGCTTGTGTCCGGGTTATTGGCGGTGGCGTTTAGGTTTTTGCTTCTCGAAGGCACTTCAGCAGTTTGGGGGGCGCCTTACAATCTTGTGGCCGCAGCGCAGGATCTTCCATGGTATGCCGTGGTTGGTATTCCTGTCGCTGGCGGCTTGTTTCTGGGGCTGATTCTCTACCCCCGCGCGCCGAATACGTCGGGTGCCGGAGTACCGGATGTGATTGAGGCGATGGTGGAACGTGGTGGTGATATCCACCATCGCACCACCTTCTATAAGATGCTTGCCACCTTGATTTCACTCAGCTGCGGGGCTTCAGTCGGGCGTGAGGGCCCAATGGTGCACATCGGAGCGTCTATCGGATCTGCAGTGGCGCGTGTGCTGAGGGTGGCGCAGGAATGGAGGATTGTGTTTTTGGCCTGTGGCGCTGCCGGGGCCATAGCTGCAACCTTTAATGCCCCCATGGCCGGAATGTTGTTTGCCGCAGAAATTATCCTCATTGACTTTCAGGTTGGTTATTTAAGTCAGATAGCGGTATCAGCCGTTACTGCCACCGTGGTTTCCCATCAATTCCTCGGTGATCTGCCCACCTTTGATGTCCCTTCCGTCTCACTGGTGCACTACTGGGAGATCCCCGTGTTTCTTCTCCTGGGTCTGATTGCCGGGGTGCTCTCCATCGTAGTTATTAAGTTAATCAGTCGTGTCGAAGACAGCTTCAACGCCACAGCGATCCCCCTGCAATTCCGTCCTGCTGTAGGTGGAGTGATCCTTGGTGCTGTGGCGCTTTGGTGCCCTCATGTTCTGGGGGTAGGGTATTTCACCATGAACCAGGCACTGAGCACTGAATTGATACCGGTCCTGATAGTGAGCATTCTCATTGCTAAAGTTATCGCTACCGTATGCTGTGTGGGGTCTGGTTTTTCCGGCGGAGTTATTGCCCCCTCTCTATTTTTGGGAGCTTTGATCGGGAGTTTATGCGGCATATCTGTACAGATGTTGATGCCTGGTGGGGCTGAAGTTACCTCAGCGACCCTGTATGCCATGGTGGGGATGGCGGCTATGTTCAGTGGGATTACTCTGGCGCCTATCACTGCGATGTTTACCATATTTGAACTCACCTACAATTTTGAAATTATTCTCCCCTTGATGGTTGGCTGTATCGCAAGCCTGACAGTGGTACAAGCCGGATACGGTATCTCCATATATGAAACCAGGCTGGTGCGCAAAGGGGTGCGAATTGTACGGGGACGGGATGTCAATCTGCTCAGGTCTTTAAAGGTTTACGACTATATGGATTCGAATTTTGAGAGTATCAGTCAGAGTCTTCCCTTGGGCCAAGTAGCCAATATGGCGCAGGAAAGCCAATATCCTCATTTTGTTGTGCTCGACAAAGACAACCTGATGGTCGGCATATTGTCCATGCACGACTTGAAGGCCTGTCTCGGAGAGATGGGGGAGTTGGCATATCTGGTCCTTGCTTCGGAAATCATGACTCGAGATGTCATTACCATCACACCAGACGATAATCTGGAAAAAGCCTTTGAACTCTTTAAGGGGAAGAATATATCAACTATACCCGTAGTTAGTGTGTACTCTCCACGCAAGGTGATGGGGGTGCTTAAAAAAAGTGATCTTATCCGTGCGTACAGTAGAAATGTGCTTAAGTTTGATGTACACTGAACGGCTTATGCTGCACTTTTACTTCAGGATCATGGTTCCCCTGAATCTGATGCAACTCGTGCCGACTTATGGTGCTGCTATTCGGGATAGTAATAGGTTGATCATCTAACTGCTGGTCAGCCCGGGCACCATGTATGGAGGTCAATCTATGTATGAAGATCGTTCTCTCGAATACAGTAATGAACTCCTGAGCCGTATCGCTCCGGATGATAAGGTTCTTATCGTCACCCACGACAATCCTGACCCTGATGCCCTTGCCAGCTCCTACGCTCTTAGTTACCTGATTGAGATGGCGCGGGGGATCAAGCCCGTAATTGCATGCGGCGGGGTTGTTGGGCGCCGTGAAAATCGCACCTTGATAGATAAAATTGAGATCCCCATCGAGCAGGTTGACCAGCTTGATCCTGCCGATTTCGATCTTGTATGTATGGTTGATGCCCAGCCTGGGACCGGCAACAGCAGCATGGCTTCGGAGCGCGAATTAGATGTAATCATTGATCATCACCCCATCCGTAACACTGCCCCGCCCACAAATATTATTTATGATGTGCGCCCTGAGTACGGTGCATGTGCTACGATTTTGTTTGAATATCTACAGGCGCAAAGTATCCGTATGAGCACAAGGCTGGCAACAGCCATGTTCTATGCTATCCGCTCCGAAACCCAGGATCTGGGGCGGGAATGGGTGGCTCCAGATCGACATGCATATCTGGAACTTTTATCTCTAAGCAATAACAGGATTCTGTTTGATATTGCCCAGGCCAAGGTGCCGCGCAGTTACTTTGCCAGTTTCGATAAAGCTCTGCAGTCAGCGCGCACCTACAACGATATCCTGATATTTAATCTATACGACATCGATCACTCCGATATTGTCGCTGAGATGGCGGACTTTTTGTTGCGTACAGAGGGGGTAGGACTTGTTCTTGGACTTGGATGCACAGGGAGCGAGGAAGTCCTTTCTTTGCGTACTGACCGCGAAGATATCTTTGCAGGCAAAGTTGTTCGGCGTCTTCTCGAAGGCTTAGGAACTGCCGGCGGTCATGGAATGATCGCCGGGGGGCAGATAAAAGGGGTTAGTGGCGCGCGTGAAGCGCAGACTGAACTAGAGCAAAAACTTATATCCCGTCTGTTAGATATATTTGAATATGAATACGTAGAAGGTCAAGCGCTTCTTTAAAGGTGTTTATTCAGCGCTGTTCTGAAATACACTTTTCCCTGTACACTTACTAAAACCATCTTTAAGATCCGGCGGTTACCCGGGTAAGATTGGATACCATGCGTTTCATCTGTTGTTTATTTTTTGTAAGCATCTGTTTTGCATCCGCGCAGGTTAGTGCCGAGGTTGAGTTGACGCACCAGGGGCAAAGCCCGCGTTTGATCGAGGAAGTTTACAATGTTGATGGTGCTGCGTATCTGGCTCTTGACGATGTATTACCTGCTATAGGTATCTCCGGTTATTGGCATCCTACCCAACATCAATACTTCATTGATTTTCCGAAGGGGAAGGCAAGTTTGTATCCCGGCGGCCCCTACATGAAGTACGGACAACGATATATTATGCTTGATCGTCCGGCGCGTTTTATTGATGGGCGTCTCCGGATCCCGGAACAGGTCATTCTGAATCAGTTTGCGGATCAGCTTCCATATCATATTTACTATCGCAATTTGGCGGGAAACGAACAAGAGCGCAATTCGCTGCCTACAGATCAGGATCAGTTTTTTTCTTTCCTGTTGCATAAGCAGTTTTCCCATAGTCGACAGAATTTACGCGGCATAGCCCTGGATCCTGCGCATGGCGGAGATGATGTAGGAGTGATGGGTCTGGAGGGGGTAAAAGAAAAGGATGTAACGTTAAAGCTGGCGCTTGATTTTAGTCGCCATATAAAGATGCAGCTTGGTGTTCCGGTGTATTTGAGCCGGAATGAAGATTACACCCTCAAGGGAGGAGAGCGCCTGAGTGTAGCGCGCGAAAATCCCGTCGATCTGCTCCTTCTCCTGCATGCACAGGCGTCCCTGAATCCAGAACAAGAGGGGGTCCATCTATATGTGCGCCCCAACCCCGGTATGGATACTCTCGAAAACTTCAGTGCGGATGGTAGCATGACTCTGGCATTGCGTCTAAGAAGTGCGCTGCGTGAAGCCGGGTTCACGGTGGGCGAAGTCAGCAGCACTGCTTTGCTGCCGATCCCGCGCGGTGATCTGCCCACAGTGCTGATAGAGATTGGATACTTAAGCAATACGGACGATATACAGATCCTTACCCAGGAAGCACAGCGTCAGCGTTTAGTCACGGCATTTCTGGAAGGGATACAAGATTTCCATAAAGATATTGAAAGTATGTGAGTTCGGATCTGTCATTGTCGTATGATTATTCCTTCCCCAAATACACTGAGAACGTACCTCTACATATAAATCCAAACAAATGCCCTTAGTAAAAGGACTGCAGGAGAATTTTGATGCAACAAGATATACGTTTAGATGGACGCCAGGCAGATCAACTGCGTCCTGTGATTTTTGAAACCGGCTTTACTCGTTATGCCGAAGGCTCTGTGCTGATTCGTGCAGGTATGACTACGGTATTGTGCAATGCCTCTGTGGAGGAGAAAGTTCCTCCGTTTATGCGTGGTGAAGGACGTGGCTGGGTTACGGCAGAATACGCTATGTTGCCCCGTGCTACCCATACCCGCAATATGCGTGAGTCAACCAAAGGCAAAGTCGGGGGACGCACCCATGAGATTCAGCGTCTTATCGGACGTGCACTGCGCGCTGTAATAGATTTTGACCTCCTGGGGGAGCGTACTATTCAACTCGACTGTGATGTGCTTCAGGCAGATGGTGGGACCCGCACTGCAGCTATCAGTGGGGCTTACGTGGCACTGCGGCTTGCGGTTGCTTCTCTGCTGGAGCAGGGAGTACTTAAGCAGAGTCCGGTAGTGGATTCAGTTGCAGCAATCAGCACCGGTATAGTGAAGGATATCCCCCTGCTGGATCTGGCCTACACCGAGGACTCCTGTGCTGATGTGGATATGAACTTTGTGATTACCGGCTCAGGGCAGTTTATCGAAGTGCAGGGTACCGCCGAAACACGCCCTTTCAGTAGTGCAGAACTTGATTCGATGCGCAGGCTGGCCCTTAAGGGATGTGCTGAAATACATCAACTCCAGCAACAGGCTCTGGAGGGATAGGGATGCGTTTAGTTGTAGCTACCACCAATCAGGGGAAATTGCGTGAAATAAAAGCGCGGCTTAAAGAAACTCCCATTGAGGTAGAAGGGTTGGACAACCATCCGGAGTGGAAACCTGCAGCGGAAGATGGGGCTACCTTTGCACAAAATGCGTGCAAAAAAGCGCGGACAATAGCTTCCCAGAGCGGGATCCTATGCCTTGCAGATGACTCCGGTCTGGAAGTTAATGCTCTGGAAGGACGTCCCGGAGTGTACTCGGCACGTTTTGCCCACGCAGAGGCCACTGATGCGGAAAATAACGCGTATCTGCTTGAATGTCTGCAGGGAGTTCCTGCGTCGGAGCGTGGTGCAGCATTTGTGTGTGTTATGGCTCTGTGTGCACCCGATGGTGAGTGTCATATGTTTGAGGGGAAGCTCTCTGGCACCATTCTGTGTGCGCCTGAAGGGAGCGGGGGATTTGGCTATGACCCGCTGTTCTGGCTTCCCGAGAAGGAGATGTCTCTGGCGCAGCTTGCGCTGCAGGATAAAAATCGCATAAGCCACCGCGGTCTGGCATTAACGCAAGTATTGGAATTTCTGCAACAATCTGTTTGACTTCAGCAGGAATATGTATTCTAATTATTTACTGATATATTAATAGTTGTGGAGATGAATAACGAGCGGGGATGAATACAAGGATGGAAAAAATACATACACTTAACGCAGACGCTTATAAACAGATGCTTGAGGCACTTCCAGTGGCCTTGTTTTTTGCAGATACTGAGGCAGAAATTTGTGTTTGGAATAAAGCTCTTGCAAAAACTCTGGGTATATCTGCTGCAGATGTAACAGGCAAGACGCTGGTTCAAGCGGGGTTGGCGTCTGAAATATGCGGGCAAAAAACCGAATCTTCTGATGGGTGTATTTTGCAGGAATATCTTCAAAACATAGATGTGCGTGGCGAGAATTGCGAAGAACAGAACTTCTGCCTGCATATTGCAGACGTACCTGAGTCTTTGAATTTTATCTGTCAGTTGGTGTACGCTGATTCTGGTTCACTGCTCGGTGTTGTGGGCATAGCTAACGAACCAGGAAAGGCGGAACATTTACTGCATTGCTTACATAGAGGGGCTTCGGAATACGGCTCTGCCCTGGAAGGAAATGCATGCAATGTTCTTAGCACTGCAGCTTTTTATGACGCCCTAAATCGGGACTGGCACCGCTACCAACGCTATCAGAATATTTTTTCTATTTTAAGTCTCGAAATAGATTACTATTCCCATTTCGAAGCGGTCTTAGGTGAAAATGCTGCGAGTGATCTTATAACCAGGGTAATTGTAAACACAGGATCAACCCTGAGACGTTCTGATATCATCGGACAAGTTGGGTCTAACCGCTTCATCATTCTCCTGTCCAACTCTGATCGTAAATCCGCTCTCAAAGTTGCCAATATGTTGTTGGATAATTTGCATCAGCAAACCTGCTCAGATCTACCTTTTGTTATGAGTGCAAGTATCGGTGCTGTGTCTGTTGAAGATAAACAGTCTCTGGATAAAACCCTGGAGCGCGCAGATAATGCGCTGCAACGCTCGATAGAAATGGGACGCAATCAGGTAACTTTCTGGGGATAACCAGTGATGTGCTGCAAACGCGCGTTGACTTTTATGCAGGGGAATGATAAAAGCCCGACCCTGATGCAACACCACAAGCTTAATTGATAAATTCACTCCCGCTCCTGGCGGGATCTGCTATTTCATCAAAACCGATCATCGGAAAGGAACACGTTACATGGAAAAAACATTCGCAATTATAAAGCCCGACGCCTTTGCAGCCGGAAACGCTGGCAAGATTCTGGATCGTATTTACGCTGAAGGATTCAAGGTTTTGGGACTTAAAAAAATCTATCTCAGCAAGGTTGAGGCGGAAGGATTCTATTACGTGCATAAAGAGCGTCCTTTTTTCGCTGAACTTACTGATTTTATGAGCAGTGGTCCCTGCGTGGTAATGGCCCTCGAAGCGGAAAATGCGATTATGAAGTGGCGTGACCTGATGGGTGCAACCAACCCTGCGGATGCAGCAGAAGGTACCCTGCGGCGCGAGTTTGGTACTTCAATCGGCGAAAATGCCACCCACGGTTCGGATGCCCCGGAAACTGCAGCGTTTGAACTCGGCTATTTCTTTTCCGGCATGGAGCTGCTGTAATCAGTAAGCTCAATCGTGCTTGAGGATTAAAGGCCCTTCGGATACAATCCGGGGGGCTTTTTTATTTCCTGCTGCGATGTTTAGTAGCAGAACGTTACCACTACAAAGACAGTGAATTGACAGCAATGGGTGACACAAAGGTAGACTTGCGCGGCCTGACTTCAGCCGATCTGATAGACTTCTTGGCTGGTCTGGGCAAAGAGCGCTTTCGTAGTAAGCAGTTGATGAGTTGGATGTATAAAAAAAACGTATCTGACTTCAACCTGATGACTGACTTATCCAAGGATTTGCGTGCGGAGCTGGAACAGCGTGCATACATTTCAGAATGGGCTCCTGAGACCGAAGAGCTAAGTGCCGACGGAACCCGAAAATACCTGTTTCGTCTCGCCGATGGGGAGAGTATTGAGACCGTTCTCATTCCCATGGAAAGTGGACGCTCTACCCTGTGTATCTCCTCACAGGCCGGATGTGCCATGCAGTGCGATTTCTGTCTCACCGGGACATTCGGGCTGAAGCGCAACCTCAGCACGGCAGAAATTGTCAATCAGGTATGCGCGGTAAGACGCGAACATCATATTCACAATATCGTAGTAATGGGGATGGGAGAGCCGTTACATAATCTGGATAATATGGTGAGTGCACTGGAGATCTTCTATGATCCCGCCGGCATGGATTACAGCTCGCGCAAGATAACCCTTTCAACCTGCGGCCTGGTGCCGCAAATGCATGAATTGGCGCAGCGTATCAACGTAAACCTTGCGGTATCTCTCAACGCCTCCAATGACGAAGTGCGCAGCCGCCTGATGCCGGTGAATAAGCGCTATCCATTGCGCGAGCTTATCCAGGCATGTCGCGATTTCCCTCTGCATGGTAAGCGCCGCATAACCTTTGAATATATCCTTATCCGTGACCTTAACGATTCTATCGCAGATGCCCGGCGGCTGGTGAAGTTGCTCCACGGGGTAAAGGCAAAGGTAAACCTGATTCCATTTAACGAACACGAGGGGTCGAAATACAAATGCCCCTCTGAACAAAGCATAAACGCGTTTCAGAGTTTTTTGCTGCAGCGTAATATTGTAGCTATCCGTAGAGCAAGCAAGGGGCAGGATATCTCAGCAGCCTGCGGCCAACTTAAGGGGAAACTTGAACCTGAAAATCACAATACCAAGAGTGTGGAAAGGACAGAGTAGATGGCGCAACCGGTGATAGGTGTAATTGGCGGGAGTGGTCTGTACGAACTGGAGGGACTGCAGAATGTTGAAGAGGTACGCCTGCAAACTCCTTTTGGTGAACCTTCAGATGCATACATTACTGGTAACCTGGGCGAGGTAAAGCTGGTTTTCCTCCCGCGGCATGGGCGCGGGCATCGCTACCTTCCCTCAGAGGTGCCGTATCGCGCCAATATCTATGGTATGAAGATGCTCGGTGTAGAGCGTATAATCTCGGTTTCCGCTGTGGGGAGCATGCAGGAAGAGATCGCTCCTGGGCATATTGTACTTCCCGATCAGTTTATCGATCGCACCAGCGGTAAGCGTGACAACACCTTCTTTGGCGCAGGTATCGTAGGGCATGTCCAGTTTGCCAACCCCATTTGTTTAGAACTGAGTCAGAATCTGACTCTTGCGGCGCAAAAAGCGGGTGCGACCGTGCACACCGGGGGAACCTATATTTGTATTGAGGGCCCCACCTTTTCAACCCGGGCTGAATCCAATCTGTTCCGCAGTTGGGGCGTGGATGTGATCGGAATGACCAATCTGCCCGAGGCTCGTCTCGCCCGCGAGGCGGAGATATGTTACGCCACCGTTGCTTTGGCAACGGACTATGACTGTTGGAATGAGGCCCACGATGATGTATCGGTTGAAGCAGTAATGAAGATCATGCAGGAAAACATCGAAATGGCAAAAAAGATTATCGCCGCATCAGTGGAGATCATAAGTGGTGCCCCGACCTGCACGTGCGTAAATGCAGCGCAGCATTGTGTTATGACCTCTCCAAATCAGTTCAACCCGACTACACTTGCAAAACTGGACCTGATTATCGGTAAGTATTTAAAGGAGTAGGACAGAGATGAGTATTTTAGCAGTTGGTTCCATGGCCTTTGACAGTGTGGAGACCCCCTTTGGCAAAGCTGAAGAAGTGTTGGGCGGTTCCGCTACTTACTTTTCCACCGCAGCAAGTTTTTTTACCTCTGTTAATCTGGTGGCGGTGGTGGGGGAGGACTTTCCTGCTGAGCATATCGAGTTTTTGCAAAAGCGGGGGGTCAATACCGATGGCTTAACCCGCACTTCAGGTAGAACCTTCCGCTGGAAGGGTTCCTACGGTTACGATCTCAACGAAGCTACAACCCTGGATACCCAGCTCAATGTGTTGGCAGATTTTGATCCACAGCTGCCGGAGCATTACCGCAATGCTAAATATGTTTTTCTGGGCAATATCGATCCGGAATTGCAGTTAAATGTGCTCAAGCAGGTGGTGCGTCCGGAGGTTGTTGCGTGTGACAGCATGAACTTCTGGATTGAAGGAAAGCGCGATGCGTTGCTCCAGACTTTGAAACATGTGGATATCCTCCTGATTAATGAGGCGGAGGTTCGTCAACTGGCGCAGGAGCCTAATATTGTGAAAGCGGCACATAAGGTTCTGGCGATGGGGCCCGCCACCCTGGTAGTAAAACAGGGGGAATACGGCGCGGTAATGTTCACCGCACACAGCGTGTTTTCCGCTCCGGCGTATCCGCTTGAGGCGGTATTTGATCCCACAGGGGCAGGAGATTCTTTTGCCGGCGGATTTATGGGTTATTTGAGCAGTACAAACAATGTGTCAGATGAAGCTGTACGTCAGGCGATTGTGTTTGGCAGTGTCATGGCTTCGTTTAACGTAGAAGAGTTCAGTCTGGAGCGCATGCGCACCCTGGACATTGAGCAGATACGAGATCGTTATCGTAAGTTTCAGCTACTCACCGAATTTAAAGGGGTGGATTAATCCCCGGGACTGGAGAAAACCATGCTCAGAATGATCAGCCTTTTAGTTGTTATCAGTTGTGTGTATGGGTGTGCCGCAAAAGGTCCGTCTAGAGATGATATGGCGAAATCACACTATCAGCTGGCGCAGTCCTACATGGCCATGCGTGACTATAGCAGCGCTCTGCAGGAACTCCTTGATGGAGTGCAAATGCAGCCGCGTAATCCGGATATGCACAATCTCATAGCGCAGACATACCAGCATAAGGCGGCATTTGAGCAGGCTGAAATCCATTATCTGAAGGCTCTGGAGCTGAAACACGACGATCCCTACATCCAGAATAACCTGGCTGCCTTATACCTGGATATGCAACGCTGGGATGACGCTGCAACCTATTTTCGCAGAGCAGCAGATAATCTGGTTTTCAAATATCCGGTTCGGGCTCTGACGGGGTTGGGAGTAGCGCATTACCGTGCAGGTGAATACATCCAGGCGGTGATGGCGTACAAGGAAGCGCTCAAGCAGTTCCCCGACAATCTTACTGTTCTGAGTCTATTGGGGCAGAGTTATGCCAAAATGGAGAAATTCTCTCTTGCGCAGGAAGTATTTGAGCGTGCTTTGGAAATAGATCCTCTGGATAATGCCCTGCGTTTTGAATATGCGCAAACCCTTCTCAAGCAAGAGGAGAACGATAGAGCGTTGGAAGAGTTTCGTGAAATAGCTAACCGTGAAGATAAATCCAAATTAGGGAAAGAAGCGCGCGAGTATCTGCAGATGCTGGAGGAATAGAAAGCGCATATACTTTAAAACTTTAAGCCCGGATTGGCCCAGCTGCTATTCTTGATGGCGTCGCAAAAACTCACCAACTGCTGCGTTGCTGTAATTGCCTCGCTGCTTTGACATACGTATGAGTCGTTGCATGCAACGTCTCATACGGGGACAATCACGCGCCTTGCATTTGGCGCTTTTTTCTGAGCCATCTAATTTTGTGCTTTCTGCGAAAGCATCATTCTTGACTTCAACATAGCCGATGCTATTCTTTTACTAAGCGAATGTAAGCTCGCATTTGGGAACAAAAAATACAGTGGCGACTCAGGTAAATTATATTTCCAGAATACAAATATATGCATAAGAAAAAATCGATATTGGTGGTTGACGATGAGGAAACCAGCAGATACACCCTGGGCAAATTGCTCGAACGTGAAGGTTATGTAGTGGATTGCGCTGCTGATGGGCATGAAGCGCTCGAAAAACTTGAAATCCACCACGTTGACTGTGTTTTGAGCGATATAAAGATGCCCGGTTTGGATGGAATCGGCCTGCTGAAGCGGATTAAGTCAAAATACCCCGATATCTATGTTATCATGATCACCGCCCATGGTGAGGTTGATGTGTATCTGGAATCGGCCAATCTTGGAGCGTATGATTTTGTTCACAAGCCGATTAAATTCGAAGAGTTAAAGTTAGTGCTAAAAAAGATATCAGTGATTGGTGGTTAGTTGTTTTTCTCTTAAGGAGGTTGTTATGCAAGAATTTAAAACTATTTTGTTTGCTACCGATTTTTCCGAATGTTCTCAAAAAGCATTTGAGTACGCGCAGGCTATCTGTTCAGCATCCGGAGCGCACCTCGAGATTATCCATACTATCGGGGAACCAGTGGATCTGCGTGGTTTCTATGTCCCGCATGTATCCTTTGATGTTCTCTCCAAGGAGATTGAAGAGAGTGCCAACAAGATGATGGACGAGTTCTGCGCTGACAATTTAACCGAGTCGGATAACTACGGTACCCTGGTGGTTTCCGGTGTGCCACATGAGGAAATTATCCGGCAGGCGGAGAATGTCGGGGCTGATGTCATTGTAATGGGCACCCATGGGCGCAGTGGTCTTGATCATGTGCTTTTTGGCAGCACTACAGAAAAAGTGATCCGCAAGTCAACTATTCCGGTACTTTCAGTGCCTAACCCTAAATAGATACATCCTTTCAGGTTGTGTGATATCGGTAGATTCAGGGGCGAGTCCTTTTTGTGGCTTGCCCTTTTTCTATGTACTATTATACAAACAGCAGTAGAAGTAAGGGAATGTGGGAGCTGTCCATGCCGGAAAAAATTTTAGTCATTGATGATGAACGTGCCGTTTTGGAGTTGTGTCAGATCATTCTGGGTAGCAAAGGATATGAAGTCAGAATAGCGAGAAGCGGACGTGAAGGGCTGAAACTTATCGAAGAGTTCAGACCTGCACTGATCCTGCTCGATTATATGATGCCGGGCATGGACGGTATGGAAGTGCTCCGCGAGGTAAAAGCTATTTACGAAGATGTATATGTGGTGATGTTTACCGGTAAAGGAAGTGAGTCCGTGGCAGTCGAGGTGATGAAAGCCGGGGCAAGTGATTATATCCTGAAGCCATTCAATAACAAGGATCTGTTTGATCGTATCGAAAATGTCCTCCATATTCGCCATATCGAGATAGTTAACCGACGCCTTAAGCAGGAACGCGAGGAGTTGCAGCACGAGATTCAACTCTGGAATCGCGAACTCGAATTCCGGGTGCGGGAGAAAACACGAGAGTTGGAGCAGGCGAATCGAGAGGTGATCCAGGCCGAAAAACTCGTAACTGTGGGGCATTTGGCTGCAGGAATGGCCCATGAAATTCGCAACCCTCTCAATTCTATTGCCCTGACTGCGCAGCTGCTCCAATCGGAGTGTGATGAAGAAACGGATGAAACAGCTCTGAGATATGCGCAGAGTATCCTCTCCGAAGTGGAGCGAATCGATACTATTTTGCGTAAATTACTTAGTGCGAGTAAGCAAAAATCCCGGGAGGAGTCGCGCAGGGTGTGTCTGCGTAGTTGCATTGAGTCAGCACTAGACCTGTTTCGGGAGCAGATTAAACACCAGAAGATAACCCTGGATCTCAATCTGCGTCCAGCCCCGGTATATATCGCGGCCAGGCAGGAGGAAGTTGAGCAGATTTTTACCAATCTGATCGGCAACGCCCTGTACGAAATGCCGGACTCCGGAACCTTAAGCATAGATTTGGATATTGAATCCGACAAGGCCATGGTTCATGTCGGTGATACCGGTTCCGGGATTCCTGAGGATAATCTGGTGAAGATTTTCGATCCCTTTTATACCACCAAGAGCAATGGTACGGGTTTCGGTCTTTCTGTTGTATTGCGTGTAGTAAAAAGCTGCAACGGCAACATCCGGGTTGAAAGTGAACCCGGCAAAGGGGCCGATTTCCATATGGAATTTCCTCTCTCCCAAGTATCTGCTCCTGTTGATATGGGTGTAGAATAGGTTCAGATTTTGACTCAACACCTCCATCAACGCTGGAAATTGACACAAGTCAGCCTTACTCTGGAGCAAGAAGAAGCTCAATTGCCTGAGGTTGTGGCGCAAACCCTTGAGGTTGAACCGGACGTTATCTTCAATTTGGAAATTGTTCGTCGGGGAATTGACGCCCGCCGTAAACGCCGGATTTTGCGGGTGTATACCATCGTATTTGATTTACCACTGGATATCAGCGTGCCAGCTCATCTGCAGGATAACGGCACTTTGCAAGCAGTGAAACAATCACGGGATGCTGAATACCACTTTGAGTGCCCCACCAGGACACAGCATATTGTTGTGGTGGGTATGGGGCCTGCAGGGCTATTTGCCGCGTTGGAACTGGCGCGCAGCAGGCACAGTGTGACTTTGCTGGAGCGTGGTTCTCCGGTGGCAGAGCGTGTGCGCGATGTTGAAACATTCTGGGCCGGTGGTGACCTTAACCCCCAGAGCAATGTACAGTTTGGCGAAGGGGGAGCTGGCACGTTTTCTGACGGTAAACTTACCACCAGAGTTAAACATCCTCTGGCTGCAATGGTGCTGGATACCTTTATTGATTGCGGTGCTGCCGAGGATATACGTATCGACGCCAAGCCTCACATTGGCACTGATGTGCTGCGTACGGTACTGGTAAATTTACGTGCACAACTGCGTTCGCTCGGGGTTGAGATCAGGTACCATTCCCAGCTTACAGATCTGGAAATTGAACATGGATCTATCAAGGGGGTTGTGGTCAATGCCTCTGAACATATACACTGCGATGCAGTTGTTCTAGCGGTTGGACACAGTGCCAGGGACACCTATGCCATGCTATACCACCGAGGTATCGCCATGGAAACTAAGCCCTTTGCCATGGGGTTGCGGGTCGAACATCCGGCATCATTGATTAACTCAATCCAGTATGGAATGAAAGCGCATCCGCATTTGCCCACTGCCGAATATGCCCTTAGCTGTAATGACCGCAATAGCGATAGGGGGGTATATTCATTCTGCATGTGCCCTGGGGGCGAAGTAGTATTGAGTAGCAGTGAAGAACATGGTGTGGTGGTAAATGGTATGAGCCATTCCAGACGTGCAGGTGGTTTTTCCAATAGTGCTCTGGTGGTGGCGGTACGCCCCCAGGATTTCGCTGGGCAAACACCCCTCGCCGGGATGGAATTCCAACGCTATTGGGAGCAAAATGCCTGTGCTGGACAAGGCGACTACCGGCCGCCCGCGCAAAACATGCTCAGTTTTTTGCAACGCGGTTATGCCCCTGTCAACAGCACTTGTCGCCCAGGAGTGCGTGAGGAGGATCTGCGTACCTTACTGCCTCCGTTTGTATATGCAGGGCTGCAACAGGCCTTACCCCACTTCGAGCGCAAAATGCGCGGTTTTATCAGTGCGGAGGCGAGCCTTGTCGGTCTCGAAACCAGGACTTCAGCACCCCTGCGGATATTGCGTACTCCAGGAATGGAATCTGTTAATTGCAGTGGATTATACCCTGTAGGAGAGGGAGCAGGCTACGCTGGGGGGATAATGAGTGCGGCCCTCGACGGCCTCAAAGTTGTGCAGGAGATAAACCAAAAACAACATGGTGAAACCTGATTATAAAACAATATGTCTCCATAGCGGAGCGTGCCACAGGAGCAGTATTTTTGAAGAAAACCTATATTGAAGATATCCGCGAACGCGATCCCATCAACAGTGTCTTTCTGGTGCGAGATAAAAATATGGCCATGGCCAAAAATGGCAAGCCGTATATGAATCTGAAACTCATGGACAGGAGCGGGGAAGTTGACGGCCGCATCTGGGATAATGTGGATGAACTCAACACCCGGTTTTATAAAGATGATTTTGTTCACATAAAGGGAAAAGCCAATCTCTTTATGGGCAAGATGCAGTTTATCATTAACAGCATTGAACGCGTAGGTGAGCACCAGATAAATCTGGGCGATTTTCTCCCTGTGAGTGCCAGTAATCCCCAGGATATGCTTACAGAAATGCGTGAAATGATTACCCATATTGCAGATCCGGACTATCGTCGCCTCCTCGAAACGTTCAGCACAGATGAGGAGTTTATCCGCCTGTATCTCAAGGCTCCTGCGGCGAAGTCCATGCACCATGTGTATCTGGGCGGTCTTATGGAACACTCCCTATGCGTTGCACGTCTGGCTCACGATGTGAGCGCGCGCTATCCGCGCATTAATCGCGATCTGCTCGTGAGCAGTGCGCTGCTGCACGACATCGGTAAGGTTGCCGAGTTACGCTATGCGCGCAGTTTTGATTACACAGACGCCGGGAAGCTCATCGGGCATATTGTCATGGGGGTTGAAATGCTGGAGGAGAAGATCAGGACCTGTCCTGGGTTCCCGGCGCAGAAAGCCATGCTTCTCAAGCACATGCTCCTCTCCCATCACGGCCAATATGAGTATGGATCCCCCAAACGCCCTAAGACTCTTGAGGCTGTAGTGCTGAATTTTGTCGACGATATGGATGCGAAGATCAATGGCATTGCCCTACACATCGATCGAGAACAGCACAACCCCTCAGATTGGACATCATATCACCGCCTATTTGATCGCTATTTCTACGCCCCCGCACCTGGAGTTAAGGTAGAAGATGGACTGGCTGCGTCATCGCCATCTGAACCAGAAGCGCCTACACCAGCACCGGTGGCACGCGAGAATAAAAGTTCTCAGGAAAAGAAACAGTCTAAACGTAATAACCGATATCAGGATCCGCTGCGCACCTCCCTGAGTGATCAGCTTGCAGGTGCAACCCTGGATCTGTTTGAAGCCAGAGAGGATGGAGAACGATGATCATTAAGACCCTGCCTGTAGGCCCTTTACAGGTTAATTGCTATATCGTGGCATGCCCGCGTACTAAAAAGGCACTGATTATAGATCCGGGGGACGAGGCGGAGCAGATTCTCCGGGTGATAGAGCAGGAGGGACTGGAGCCCAGGATGCTGGTAAATACCCACGCCCATTTTGATCACGTCGGTGGCAACAGCGCTATTCTGGAAAAAACCGGGATTGAGTTTTGTATGCACAAAGATGATGCACCCATGCTAAAACAGGCTTCGCGTCAGGCTGCGAGCTTCGGCCTGCCAGCGGTTGAATCGCCGAAGCCGAGCCGCTTTTTACAAAATGGTGATCTGCTCGAGATCGGAGACCTGAGTTTTGAGGTGATCCATACTCCGGGGCATTCTCCGGGAGGCATATGTCTGTATGGAGAAGGGCACCTTTTTTCCGGCGATACCCTATTTGCCGGTTCTATCGGACGCACTGATCTGCCTGGCGGAGATATGCAGCAACTGATCGGACATGTCCGCTCACAGCTTATGGTTCTGCCTGGGTCTACAGTGGTACATCCCGGGCACGGCCCCGAATCCACCATCGCTGCAGAGCAGAGCTCCAATCCGTTTGTCAATGGCGACTACGTTTGATGGCGGGAATCAGAATAATTGACTAAGAGGGCACAGCTTATGCTAACGCTGGAGGGAAAACAGATAGTACTGGGGGTGTGCGGCGGAATCGCGGTGTATAAAGCGGTAGAGCTGCTGCGACTGCTTACTAAAGCCGGAGCAGAGGTCTCGGTGGTGATGACTGCGAATGCATGTGAGTTTGTTACACCGCTGACGTTTCAAACCATGTCTAATAACCCCGTACATACTCACATGTTCGATCTGTATCAGGAAAAAGAGATCGGGCATATCTCCCTGGCAGATAAAGCCGATATGTGCGTAGTTGTCCCTGCAACGGCGAACATTATCGGCAAACTCAGTGGGGGAATTGCAGATGATTTGCTCAGCACTACCCTGATGGCGACTAAATCCCCGGTGGTTCTAGCCCCTTCCATGAACGTGAATATGTATGAAAGCGCAGCGCTGCAGCACAATCTTCAAGTTTTGACTCAGCGTGGTTTTCATATTATCGAACCGGATGAAGGCTACCTTGCATGCGGCTGGGACGGGAAGGGTAAGTTGCCTGCTCCGGAGCATATTCTGGCGTGGATTGAACGCATTGGAACCCCTGCCGATCTGAGTGGAGAGCGGGTTCTGGTGAGTGCCGGCCCCACGCGTGAAGAGGTCGATCCGGTACGCTATGTATCCAACTACTCTTCAGGTAAAATGGGATATGCCATTGCGCGTGCCGCATGGGAACGCGGTGCAGAGGTGGTACTGGTGAGCGGGCCCACAGCGCTGGAGGTTCCGCTAGGGGTGCGACGCGTAAGTGTGACAAGTGCCAGGGAGATGCATGCAGCTGTGATGCACGAATTACCTGAAGCAACTGTGGTGATCAAGGCAGCAGCCGTAGCCGACTATCGCCCCTGCAGTGCGGCAGCACAGAAAATCAAGAAAAACCCAGGTACTATGAGTATCGAGTTGGAACCCAATCCGGATATTCTGGCGCAGATCGGGGCACAGAAAACAGAGCAGATAGTGGTTGGATTCGCTGCAGAAACTCACGATATCCTGCGCCATGCCCAGGAGAAGCTGCAACGTAAAAAACTCGATCTACTTGTCGCTAACGATGTCACAGCTGAAGGAGCAGGTTTCGATGTAGAAACCAATGTGGTCAAATTTCTACACGCGGATGGCAGGGTGGAAGATATGCCACAACAGAGCAAGGCGGAGGTTGCGCACGCACTGTTGGATCGGGTCAGGGACTGTATTGACATACGCCGCAAATGCAAGCGTGCAGATTGACGGAGAAATAGGGCAGAGACTAGATGTTATTCAACGGGTTGGTGACATTGGAGCGAAAATGTTCCTTGATGTCATCTAGGACGGCAACGCTGAGTTCGGAAGGCAGGCGACCATCCTGCCACAGGGTTTTGAGGCTGGTGCGCATTTTGTGCGCGGTCTGCAGGGCGCGTTCCCCGGTGGGGTCAGCGTTCAGGTAGGGACTGTTCGGATCGGAGAGTATACTCATACTCGCTTCCAGGGCCAGATCCAGATATTCCTGGCGGTCTTTCTGCTCCATTTTCCACACCGAACGTTCATCCAGACGTTTTAGAATGCGTTGCCAGCGCTGGATACGGCTGATCAGGAGCATGGAATTGAACATGCGCTTGTTGGTACTGAAGGAAAACAGGGTTCGCACCAGTACGCGGCGCAAGAGTTTGTCATTTTTACTGAAATCGTCCTGCGCAAGTTCTCTGGCCTGAACCCATATCTGCGGATCAATGCGCGCCTCAAAGCGCAACTCCCAGTAAGCGTGATTAAGAAAGACGGTGTTGTAACTGCGCACCATTTTGTACGGCACCATAAAACCATGCGCAATGGTATCTGCACCGAGATGTGCAATGTACCCATATGCACACGCGCACTGTGCATCAGTTTTTGCTGCTGCCAGAACCTTGTTCCCCATGTTCCAGCTGTGGCAGTGTTTCAGATAGTGGGTGTATTTTTTCCCCAGGGTGATGTCGGCACTGATGCAGCCGTAGAGAAAATCATGTGGATAAGCGCTCAGAAGTGCAGCTACATGGGCTGGAAGGTTTCCCGTGTTTGCCAGGATGCTGTTGCCGAGTTGCAGATGTACCCCGAACCCCCATGCCCATACTTCGGTGGGGACTAGGAAAAGGCAAAAAAAGGTAAGAACAGTTAAGCATGAGCGCATACAATAATCTCCGCGCCGGACTGGGGAGGTGTTTGAAGTGCTTTTATAAACTTTTTACAGGATAATGCCATCCGTTGGCGGATGTAAAGGATATGCTTGATAAACGCACACAACTTATACATTACGCACGCGCAAATACCGTAGCTGCTCTGCAGGATATGCAGCGCTGGGGAGTTGATTCACTCCATTTTGACTCGAACACAGCGGAAGCATTGCCTTTCTGCTCCAGCCTGGATCCCGCAGTGGCAGCAACGACTGCGTGCCGTACAGAAAACCTCGAAGAGATTCGTGCCGACCTGGGCGAATGTCAACGCTGCCCTCTGGGACGTACGCGCACAAAGTTGGTATTTGGGGGCGGGAATCCCAAAGCGTCTCTGGTGTTTGTCGGAGAGGGGCCAGGACGCAAAGAAGATGAGCAAGGTGAGCCATTTGTGGGCGAAGCCGGGTTGTTGCTGAACCGTATTCTGTTTGCGATGGGGCTTGAGCGCAAGGATGTGTATATCTGCAATGTAATCAAGTGCCGTCCATCGCAGAATCGCAACCCCGAAACCGATGAAATTGCAGCCTGTGAGCCATTTCTGAAACGCCAGCTCGACGCGATCAACCCGGAGGTCCTTGTAGCACTGGGGAAATTTGCGGCGCAAACATTATTGCAGGATAAAACCCCCATCAGCAAATTACGCGGCGAGTGGCGTAGCTACAGCGGTATCGACCTAATGCCCACATTCCACCCGGCCTATCTGCTGCGCAATCCGGTACACAAGCGTGAACTATGGCAGGATATGAAGCAGGTGATGCAACGCCTACAACGTTAAGTAGGGTAGGCGCTGCATTTTTGCGACACCATCAAAGTTGGGTACTGGCGATACACTCAATCTCAATCTTTGCCTTTTTAGGCAGGGCAGCAACCTGAATACATGCACGTGCTGGTGCCGGAGTGCCGACATATTCGGCATAGATATCGTTAACGATGCCAAAATCGTCCAGGTCGGTAAGATAGATGGTGGTTTTAAGTACCTGGGTAAAAGTGAGCTCCGCAGCAGCCAGAACCTCTTTGAGGTTCTGCATAACCTGATGAGTCTGTCCCTTTATAGATGGAGCGGAGATTTCCCCTGTGCGCGGATCGATTGGGATCTGTCCTGAGCAGAATACCAGTTTCCCGCTTTTAATCGCCTGCGAATAGGGGCCTATGGCCTGGGGGGCCGCTTTGGTGGTGATTTCAGTTTTCATGGGGGACGCCTCCTTCGTTTAATTTCTATCGCTGTTGTCAATAAAACCTGCATTCGCAGGTGTACTTGTGAGCTGAATGGTGTAATGGGCGTATTTTAAGCATGCAAGGTAACTGCTGCAATATAATAACGCAATTCTTGTATCGACAACGGTGTAACTGGATGAGGACTTATGTGGTCAAGCATTAACCATTCTATCCGCAATATTTGAACGTATATTTGATCCCGAAGGTTATTGAAGGGGAAATGGAGGTTCAGCAATGGCTGACACACACTCACCTGCACGGGTTTCAGCGCATGGTGGTCACAGCGGGCAGTTTTGTCTCCATGCCAGTGATGATCTTGAGTCCATGGTGCAGGAATACATCAGGCAGGGGTTTTTATGGTTTGGAATCACCGAACACATGCCCCCGATACAGGATCAGTACCGTTATGCAGATGAATCTGAGGCGGGCATCAGCAGTGCAGCTCTGCAAGGGCAGTTCGAGCTTTACGTAAAGACAGCAAAGCATCTCCAGGAGCGCTACAGTCCCAGGATAGCTTTGTTGGTTGGTATGGAAGCTGAATGCTACCCTGGAGGACTTGAGTATGCATTAAAGTTGCAACAGCGGTACGCTCTGGACTATATTGTCGGGTCCGTTCACCACGTGCTCGGAGTAAATTTTGATTTCAGCCCTGCTGAATATGCTCGGGCAACCGAGGTATGCGGCGATATAGATGCGCTTTACTGCACTTATTTTGACGAACAATATGAAATGCTCCAGCGTTTGAACCCTGCAGTTGTGGGTCACTTTGATCTGATACGCCTCTATGACCCCGATTACTCCAGGCGCTTAGCTACTCCAGGAGTAATGCAACGCATTGAGCGCAATCTCACATATATCCGCGAAAAACATCTGTGTCTTGATCTCAATATGCGTGCGCTCCTAAAGGGGGCAGCAGAGCCGTATATATCACGCCCGATTCTTGAAAAAGCATTGGCGCTCGGGATCGATATTCTGCCCGGAGATGATTCTCATAGTGTGTCCAGCGTGGGGAGTGGCATTGACGCCGGCACAGCTCTGTTGCAGAAGCTTGGATACGGGTGCATATGGAAGCGTCCGGATCGCCTTCAAGCTTAATGAATGCCCACATCGTTTAATTTTGCTATACAGCTCCGTTTGGATAAAATTGATGCTTTCGCAGAAAGCACAAAATTAGATGGCTAAGCAAAAAGCGCCAAATGCAAGGCTCGTGATTGTCGAGCAATGAGGCGTACTTGCGCACGTCGAAGCAGCTAGACAATCACAGCAACGCAGCAGTTGGTGAGTTTTTGCGACGCCATCAAAATTTAGATATTAGCTTATACAGGATCAGATATTAAACCATGAAGAATATACTCAACAACCAGGAGACATCGCTTAGCTTTGAATTCTTTCCACCCAAAACCGAGCGTGGTTGGGATAATTTACTCGATAACATTGAGAAACTGATGCCTTTGAAACCCTCATCAGTGAGTGTTACCTACGGCGCAGGGGGCTCTACCCGCAGTCAGACCAATCGGCTGGTGATGCGCATTCATGAGGAATGCAAAGTACCTGTGGTACCACATCAGACCTGTGTTGCGGCAACGCGCTCTGAGGTACGCACCATTATGCAGCGTTATCGTGATGCCGGGGTGTATAATGTACTCGCTTTGCGCGGCGATCCACCGGTGGGTGAGGATGACTGGCATCCGCCTGAGGATGGCTTTAAATACGCAGTGGATCTGGTGCGTTTTATCCGGGCGGAGTTCCCCGATACCAGCATTGGGGTGGCGGGATTCCCCGAAGGACATCCGCAGATGCCTAATCGTCTGCTGGAGATAGACTATCTGAAAGAAAAGGTCGATTCGGGGGCGGATTATATAGTCACCCAGCTGTTTTTTGACAATCGCGATTTCTACGACTTTTGTGAACGTTGTCGTTTAGCAGGAATTGAAGTCCCCATTATCGCCGGGATAATGCCGTTGCGGAATCGCAAGGGGATGGAGAAGATGGCTGAACTGGCCGCTGGAGCGCGTTTCCCTGCAGCATTATTGCGCCAGGTAGCTGAAGCATCCGATGATGCAGCGGTGGAGCGGATCGGGCTCGACTGGGCTACTGAGCAGGTACGCGATCTGCTGGAGCACAAGGTCAGCGGGGTTCACTTCTACACCCTCAATAGCGCAGAGCCGACCCTGGAAATATTTGCGCGTCTGGGCTTGACACAGCGCTGAGATCCTCTTGTTGATTGTTGATCCGGGTTGAAATGCTGCAAAGGCGTTTCTACGCAGGCTGCTTTTGCAATACTTCCAGAATACCGCGGATCAGATTGAGGGGAGTGGGAGGACACCCTTTAATATATGCATCCACCGGGATCACGTTATCGACCCCACCACAGCTGGCGTAACTGGTGCCGAATTCCCCCCCATCCACAGCGCAGTCTCCCATGGACACAACCAGCTTGGGTGCCGGAGTGCATGCGTAGGTGCGTTTTAGAGCCTCCTGCATATGGCGTGAAACCACCCCGGTAACCAACAGCATGTCTGCATGCCGGGGTGACGCGACAAAGTGAATCCCGAAACGTTCGATGTCGTAGAAGCTGTTGTTGAGCGCATGCATCTCCAGTTCACACCCGTTACATGAGCCCGCATCTACCATGCGGATAGCCAGGCTTCCGCCGAATGTCGCAGCAATATGGTGCTGACACTCTTTGCCTAATACGGCAAATTCTTTTGCTGATGGGGCGATGGTTTCCGTGAGACATCCGGTGCGGCGGATTTTATTCAGTATCGAAAGCATAGCCTGTTATCCTCCTGGCTGGGAAATCTGCAGCGGGTTACAAATCGTGCCCGGAGTAAGAACCATTAACCGATTTGTTACACACTGGGAAGTCCGGAATTATGTTACCGTGGATCAGCCCTTCCAGAGCGGGCCAGTTGAGCCAGCTCGGATCGCGCGGAAAGTAGCGCTCCACTGTACCCTCTGCATTGAGATGCACATACGCCACGGTTTCTCCGCGCCAGCCTTCCACCAGCCCTATGCCCGTAGCGTCGCGATACTCGGGCGTCTGTTCAGCTGCAACGTCACCTTCAGGCAGGGTGTTAAGCAGAGTTGTTATCAGCTCTGTGGCCACAAGGATTTCATCCCCGCGCACCCGGGTGCGTTTTGCCACATCTCCCTCTGTATACACCGGCACATGCACCTCCAGATTATGGTAGGGGGGATAGGGCGCATCACGGCGCAAATCGTAATCTATATTACTCGCACGTCCTACATATCCCAAAGCCCCGAGGCACGCTGCGGTTTCGTGGGACAGAATGCCGGTGGTACGCAGACGGTCCTGCAATGAAGGATATTCGAGAATCATGGGCATCAACTCCGCCACTTCAGTGCGCAGCATTTTTGCCTCTGCGTGTAAGGACGCAATTCCATCAGCGTCCACATCGCAACTCACACCCCCCAATTGAATGCAGTCCATCAGCAGCCGATGCCCGAATAGATCCTGGTTGAGTCGCTGAATGCGCTCGCGCAGAGCGCTGAACTGGACCATGGCAAACGTAAAGCCAACATCGTTGCAGATAGCCCCGATGTCACCGCAGTGATTGGCGATTCGTTCGCGTTCCGCAAGGATGGCACGCAAGGCGAGGGCTCGCGGCGGAACCTTAATCTCCAACGTGTTTTCTAGCGCCTGCGCTGCGGCCCAGCTGTGTGCAATGCTGCTGTCGCCACTCACGCGTGCAGCGAGACGCAACAACCCGGGAATGTCACGTCCTTCTGCAATCTTTTCAATCCCTTTATGCACATATCCCAAGTGCTCTTCAAGACGCAACATATCTTCGCCGATGGTGTGAAAGCGAAAATGCCCCGGTTCAATGATGCCCGCATGCACCGGCCCCACAGGAACCTCGTAAATATCTTCCCCCTCCATTTTTATAAAAGGATAGGTGTGGTCAGTGGGAGTGTCTGCGGCAGGGTTTCCTGCTACAGGAAATTCCTTTCGTAGCGGGAATTCAGTGCAACTCCACGCCTGATGTCGGGTCCACCGGCGCGGGTCTGGATGGTCGCTGAAGTGGATACCAAACATGTCCTTTAGATGGCGTTCAGGCCGCTCCGCATTGGGGTATACCCCTGCCTGTGACGGGAGTTCCGGATGCGACAGAGATACCTGAGTTGTTAGAAGGAGGTGTCCGTCCTGCCCCCCAAGCAGTGCCATAATCTGTATGTCAGCGTCACACTGTTCCGCCCACAGCGCACTCCAGCGCAGGTGAGAGTATTTCGCTACTGCAGCGGCATCGCTCCAGCTGGTGCTAGCAATATTGACTGTTCTGCATGCGCCCGCAGGAATGCTGCCGGGTAAAGCTGTGGTCAAGCCAGCGCCATCCAGGTGTTCTAAACATTTGACCACGCTGGAACCCGCCACGATGTTTTGAACCTTGCGTGTTTGTATCTCTTGTGGATCAGACTGGCTCTCAGAAGTTAGCATCACAGAACCCCCTTTCCACTGATCATGATGGTAGCCTGGTCGATCCATCCCGCAAGGACATTCGGTACTGCTATCCCCAGCCACAAGATGAGGCACAGATGGAGCACTACCGGCCACATGTTGGCTTTGATATGTATATGTCCCTGGGGGCATGGGCCAAACACCATGGGCTGCACGTGGCGGAACAGCCCTGCAAAAGCGATACTTAATCCGATAAGCAGGGTAATAACCAGCCATGGGTAACTTTTGATCGTGGCACTGAAGAGTAGAAATTCACTCGTAAACACCCCGAACGGAGGAAACCCGGCAATGGCTATAGTACCGATAAGCAGGCCCCACCCGATCTTGGGTTGTGATTTTATGAGACCGCGGATCTGCTCAATGGATTGCGTCTTACATGCCTGAGCTGCATGTCCAACGGTGACAAAGATGGCGGATTTGGTCAGAGAATGGACAATCATATGCAGCAGGGCTCCAAAGGTGGCCAATGATCCGCCAATCCCGAAGGCGAAGGTAATCAAGCCCATGTGTTCGATGGAGGAATAACTGAACATGCGCTTGATGTCGCGCTGACGGTGCAGAAGCAACCCCGCTACCAGAAAGGAGAGGAGACCGAATCCCATCATGATATGTCCGGCGATGTTGTTGCCCAGTGCCGGATCTATGAGCATTTTGAAACGCACCACCGCGTACAGGGCGATGTTGAGCAGCAAGCCGGAGAGGATCGCGGACATCGGAGTCGGGCCTTCGCTGTGCGCATCCGGGAGCCAGTTGTGCAGCGGCACCAGACCGATCTTGGTGCCGTAGCCGACGATGAGAAATACAAAAGCGAGCAACAGTACGGTAGGTTCCAGTTCTGCAGCATGGGAATAAAGAACACTCCACATCAGCGCCTGGCTTGAGTCAGGCATGATCTGCACCGCGGCAAAGTAGATCAGGGTGGTGCCGAACAAAGCCTGCGCAATTCCGACACCGCAGATAAGAAAGTACTTCCAGCCTGCTTCTATCGATTCCGGGGTGCGGTACAGACTCACCAGCAGCACCGTGGCCAGGGTGGCCCCTTCCACCGCGACCCATAGAATCCCCAGATTGTTGGTCATCAGGGCAAGGAGCATGGTGAACAGAAAGCCCTGATACATGCTGTGATACAGACGCATTCCCGTGCTTTTTACCCGTCCGATCTCCTGTTCATGTGCCATATATGGGCCGGAAAACACCGCCGTAGTCATTCCCACAAAAGAGTTAAGCAACACCAGATAGACATTGAACGCATCCACGTAAAAAAAGTTGGACGGGGTAATGAAGGATCCTGAATAAAACACATCCACCGCGAGTTTCAGGGAGGTGATGAAGGTTGCGATACATATAATCAGGTTGAGATTGCCTGCCATACGGCGATGCCCGCACAGCGCGAGGATCCCGGCTCCAACCAGGGGGAGGAGCAGGGTCAGATACAGTGCAGCATAGGTGGAGAAAATGAGGTTCTGCATCAGTCCACCTCTTTCAGACGGTTGAGTTTATCCACATCCAGGGAGCCGAATTCGGTGCGGATCTGAAAGAAGAATATCCCAAACAGAATGGCTGCCACCAACACATCCAGCGCCACTCCCATCTCCACCACCATCGGCATTCCATGGGTAGCGGATATAGCCGCAAACATGAGGCCGTTCTCCATACACATGAATCCGACCACCTGCACCACGGCCTTGCGCCGCGAAATGATCAGGAGCATTCCGAGCAGAATAATCGCCAGCGATACCGCAATGGTGTTGCGTGTCGCGAGCATGGAGAGTTCACGGATAGGGAGAACCGCATAGTAGCTGAAGAGCACAAGAGCGGCACCACCGAGCATGATAAACGTCGGGTTACCCACAACTTCGACCTCGCGCTTGATATCCAGATGGGTGACCAGCTTTTGTAGTTGAATGGGGATGAAAAACACCTTGAGTCCCAATGTGAGAGCAGCGGAGATAAGGAGATGATGGCGCCCGTAGGTAAACGCAATCAGCAGGGTAGTAGCGCATAACAAGCCCCCCTGAAGAGCAAATATGTGAATCAGGGTGAGAAGACGGGTCTGGGCCAGGAGCAGAAACGAGGTGAACAGCATCAGCGCTGCCAGGGTAAGAATCAGTTGTTCTGCTAGGGTAAACACCGCTATATCCATCAGTGCACCTCCAGAACCACGTGGCTCAGCATACCGAGTAAGGAGAGGATAAACGCCAGGCTTAAGAATTCTGGAGCACGGAACAGACGCATTTTAGCGAGTACTGACTCAGATACAGCGAGCAGCGCCCCGATCCCCATGAGTTTTGCCATCATGCTCAATGCGCCTACGCTACACGGAATAAATCCGGAGGTCTGGGCAACCCCCCACGGGATAAACAGATTGGTGATCAGTACTCCGAAAATCAGCATTTTGAGCATGGATGCCCATTCGAGTAAAGCCAGATGACGCCCGCTGTACTCCAGAATCATCGCCTCATGCACCATGGTCAACTCCAGATGGGTTGCGGGATTGTCTATAGGGATGCGACCACATTCGGCAGTGGCTACGAGTAGCAGACTCAAACCGGAAAAAATAAAGGAGGGATGAATCTGGAACGGCTCAGTCAGGGTGAAGTGCACCATGGTATTCAGGTTGGTGCTCGCAAAGGTCATGGAGAGGGTGAAGATAGCCAGGAGCATGGCCGGTTCCGCCAGGGATGAAATAGTAACTTCACGAGATGCCCCCATGCCGCCGAAGGCGGTGCCGATATCCATCCCTGCGAGGCTGAGAAAGAAGCGTCCCAGGGCAAAAAATCCGACCAGAACTATTACATCCGCCATAGCTGCGGTAGGTAGACCGAGGGTAAAAGCGGGTACTACTGAACATGCCAACGCCGTAACACTGAAGACCAGATAAGGAGTAGCCCGGAACAGCGGGGAAGCGTGCTCGGCCAGTACCACCTCTTTGCGCATCAGTTTCGCGAGGTCGCGGTAGGGCTGCCACGGCGCCGGGCCACGGCGGCACTGCATTTTGCACTTTACCCATTTCACCCACCCGCTCAACAGGGGGGCGAGGAGCAACAATAGGACGGTCTGTACAATGGCGAGAATCCAGGCGCTCATGTCACAATCCACAGCATTACAATGAGAGTAAAGAAGGAATACGCCAGATAGGTGCGGATGTTGCCTCCCTGAAGGCGGGCGGCTATCCTGGCGCTGCGCTGAATCAAGTGCCCGAGGGGTAAATATAATTTATCCCACGCCCAGTCACCGATGTGGATGCTGTACCTTCCCCCTTTTGCTGTTTCTGTTGCAGGGGTAACATTTTCATGTATGGGCCAGACAGGGCGGAATATACGCCGGATCGGCTGGGAAAAACTCGAGGCGGTGTATTGGGTGCGTGCCTCCAGCGGACCAAAACCACAGTCCCACGCGGGGCTGAAGCGCACCGGGATTTTGCGGCGGCGTGGATGGAGGATCCCATAAGCTGCGAGCCATGCAACACATATCCCGAACAGGACCATGGGGGCTGCGTACGAAGAGGCGTGGGCTGAAACGGGGGTGAGCCACAGCCATGTATCTGTTTTAATAGATTTCAACCCACTCCCGAGTAGAGCGGCAGGAATGGCTTGCATGCTGTTGATTATCGGGGCGGGGAATATTCCGAGAAGAAGACAGCTCAGAGCGAGGAGAACCTGGCTGCCTTTCATGCCTGCGGAGACCTCGCGCGCGCTGAGCATATCTTCGGTGCGGGGCTGACCCAAAAACGCGATACCGAAAACCTTCACAAAACACGCGGCGGCGAGTGCTCCGGTCAGCGCCAGCGCCGCCGCAGCTACCGCTACCATGGATTTGATCACCCCGCTTTCAAGCACCGTCCCCTGCAGGGCGGTTTGAAAGGTAAGCCATTCGGAGACAAAGCCGTTAAAGGGTGGAAGAGCAGAAATACTGATACACCCCACCAGAAAACAGATTCCGGTGATGGGCATAAGGCGCAGAAGACCACCCATGTGGTTCAGATCATGACGCCCACTCTGCTGGATTAGCGCACCCGCACCCAGAAACAGCAGGCTTTTAAATAGGGCATGGTTCATACAATGGTACAACGCGGCTATAAGACCCAGGGCAGCGAGTGCCGGTAAGTTGTTGCTAGCAAAAAGAAAAGAGAGGCCGAGCCCCATATAGATGATGCCGATGTTCTCCACACTATGATATGCGAGTAGACGTTTGAGATCGTGCTGCATCAGGGCATATAACACCCCCAGCAGCGCTGAGGTGCATCCAGCCAGGAGGACAATTACGCCCCACTGCCAGTGGAGGGTGCCCACCAGGTCATAGCAGAAACGGATGAAACCATACACCGCAACTTTCAGCATTACTCCAGACATTAACGCCGAGATGTGAGATGGCGCAACCGGATGCGCCTGCGGTAGCCACACATGCAGAGGGACGATCCCCGCTTTCATACCAAAGCCGATAAAAGCGAGCCCGAAGGCGATATGTTCCCAGTGGGGAGATAGAGAGGCGCTCTGCATGGCGCTGAAGGTGAAGTTATCTCCAAATCCGGCAAGCACACCGAATCCAAGGAGGATGAACAGCCCCCCTGCCTGCGCCATGAGCAGGTAGATGAAAGCTGCCCGTGTGTTTTCGTGCTGCGAATGGTCGTGGGCAACAAGGAAATAACTTGCCACGGACATTAACTCCCACGCAACCATAAATGAAAATGCATCTGCGGCCAGTATAACCAGATACATTCCCGCAATAAACAAGCCGGTGAACACCGCAAGGGTGTGGGATGATGCTGAATCAGCGCCATTACTGATTAAATAGTTTGGCCCATACAGCGAAACTATGGCAGTAACACTTCCGACCAAGAGCAGGAAAAATCCGCCCAGAGGGTCAAGGTGTTGGTGGCTGTGGAGCCACGGCAGGCCAATGGGGAGAACTACATCAAGACTGGTGCCGGACAACATTACCCTCCCACCAGCATATGCGCAGGTAAGCCCGGATATCCCCAGCAGAGCAAAAGCAATGCGTACCCCTGCATTGATGCTGCGCACCGGTAACGGAGCTACTGCAGCGAGAAGGGCCAAAAGTACTCCGAAGTGGGCTAGGTTTAAATACATGGGGCAATCCTGCAGTTAAGGATGTTAAGGATGATGGTGGTGTAACTATTCACCACCACTACCGGTAGGGGCTTGTGGTACCCATGGAAAGGGCGTCTGTCGCCACGGACGGCGACAGACGAACGGCCATGGACGGCGCAAAGAGTCCCTTGGAATGGGTGCCATAAGCCCCGACTGAATAGTTACATAGTGTTTTGGTTTCAGAATCCTATGCGTTTCTCCGCGTTTTGTATTGCCGCAAGAACCTCATCACGTGCCGGTTGCGCAGCTAGAACCTCTCTTAAATCTGAATCTCGCAGGATATAGTGAAGCACAGAGAGTAGGTGCAACTGGACCCGCAGTGATGGAGACACCACAATAATCATAGTGTGAACCGGTTTTCGGTCAAGCGCACCGTATTCAACCGGTTGTTCCAGAAAACATATATTAACTTTGGCACGCGTCAGGTGATCCAGAACCGCATTACGCGGATGGGGCAGGGCGATCCCGTCACCGATACCGGTGGATGCAAGTTCCTCGCGGATAATTAGCACCTTCTTCAGCATCTCCAGGTCAACCTCATCCGGCAGGCGTAAATGACTTACTGCGTCAGCGATGGCCGAATCTCTGGAATTTCCCGCGACCCGGTACACGATGCCGCCTGCGTTGAGGGCGTCGGCAAGTTTTGGCAGCGGTTCTTTTTCCCGTCCGCTGAGCTCAAACGGTTCTTCATTTACATGGCGCCGTTTTGACGTAGCCCAGTCAAGCAGTTCCGCACGTTTAAATCGGTAGCTTCCATGTACTTTATAGGTAGGCACCAGATTGCGTTTAATCCAGCGGTAGACGGTTTTTTCGGATACGGACAACAGCCGGGCAGTCTCTTTTACATTTACGTACATATATCCCCTCATTTGTCAAATTTGACAATATATTGACATGTGTCTACTTTAGGAACAGTTTAGCGCTTAAGTCAACGTGTAAATTGATTTTGGTCAAATAACGCAGTGTTGTGGCTAAATAGCTGTGTTGATATATATTGATAAATACGATTTTTGCTTGCTATTTATACATAGATAAAAAGGGGGATTTTATGTTCACTTTCGGTCCTGTACCTTCACGTCGCCTCGGGCAAAGCCTGGGGATCAATAATATTCCCCCGAAATACTGCAGTTACGCTTGTGTTTATTGTCAGCTTGGACGTGCAATTAGACTTGTTTCAGCTCCAGAGGAGTTTTATCTTCCCGCACAGGTGTTTGGCGCAGTGCAAAATAGGTTGGATATCTTGCGTGAAGCGGGGAAAGTTCCTGACTATCTCACCATCGTAGCAGATGGTGAACCCACTCTGGACGTACATCTGGGAGAATTGATTGATGCTCTGCAACGTACCAATGTCCCCGTTGCGGTTATAACCAATGGAACTTTGCTGCACGTGCCGCAAGTGCGCGCCGCGTTGTCGGGGGCGGACTGGGTTTCGGTGAAGATAGACAGTGTAGATGAAAACACGTGGCGAAGAATGGATCGCCCTGCTAAAGGCTTGAATTTGGATGAAATACTTCACGGGATTGATACATTTGCTGCAGAATTCCCCGGTACTCTGGTAACAGAAACCATGCTGGTGTCAGATTGTAACACGGCAGAACAAAATCTCGATGAAACAGCTCGTTATATCGCTAAACTTAATCCAAAGTATGCATGCTTAAGCGCACCTGTGCGCCCCCCGGCAGAAACCTGGGTTGAGGTTCCTTCACCTGAAATATGTATCCGGGCGTTTAATATCTTTAGTTCTCGCATTGAACGGGTGGAGTATCTGCTGGGTTACGAGGGAAACGCATTTGCTCATACAGATGACCCCGTTCAGGACATCCTCAGTATTACCGCCGTTCATCCCATGCGCGAGGATGCTTTGGAAGAACTGTTACAACACCAGGGGGCTGATTTTTCATTGGTGGACAATCTGGTGCAACAGGGAATATTGAAGTGTACTCGATACGAGGGGAATCGTTTCTATGCGCGAGTGCTGCACCGAAATTAAATTGGGTGGATAATTAGCCCAAGGCTTGGCATTAAAGTTGTAATAATATTACAATACCGTTTCGGTTGACACTTTAGTTGGGTAGGCCTTAGATTCTTGCCAACTTTGTGGGTCTCTGCATAAATTATTGTAATAAATCATCTTGCGTTGAAACAGCTATTCCCGACCATATATCACATACCGGGGATTTATGAGCTATTAACAATATTGGGTTATATTTTGCCCGCTGGATGCTCCAATTTTACTCTTTTGCGCCCTGATCGGGCAATTATTAGC